>Ga0307373_10001478_pt1 | contig 44111 bp, 43 predicted proteins | sample OX2MG_FD_202534 | JGI IMG/M metagenome (GOLD analysis project Ga0307373, IMG submission 202534) | Soil microbial communities from Risofladan, Vaasa, Finland - OX-2 | ecosystem: Environmental > Terrestrial > Soil > Coastal area > Acid sulfate soil | place: Finland: Risofladan, Vaasa | collected...
AGAGCTCAAGGTCACCAACCAGGAGCTCTACGCCGGCTGGCTGCTGGTGGACCAGCTGCGCGGCGTAGAGCTCAAGGTCACCAACCAGGAGCTCTACGCCGGCTGGCTGCTGGTGGACCAGCTGCGCGGCGTCTACCTGGCCCACGACCACCCCGAGGCGATCGAGCTCCTCGACGACTGGATCCTCGCCGCCCTTGAGTCCGGCATGGAGCCCTTCTGAGCGAACCGCGCTCACCCTCGATCGCTACCGAGGCGAGATCGCCAACGCGATCACCCTCAGCCTGACCAACGCGCGCCTGGAGGGCATGAACTCACCCGTTCGGCTCATCAGCCACCGGGCACGAGGGTTCCGCAGACTCGACTCCCTGCTGTCGATGCTGATGCTCATCTGCGGCCGGATTCCGGTGGAGCTACCCACCTAAACCCCCGAAGAACCCTGTTTCGTGCGATGGAGGCATACGAGCACCTGCATGCCTCGGTACCGGTCGACGTGCGCAAAGTGAAACTCGGCATGGTGACCGCACCTGGTGCGGATGTGCTGCCGTGGGATGAAGACAGGTGCAAGGTGCTGGGGGAGCACAAGCACTCCGGGGCCCTCGGCTGCGAGTGCGACAAGCGAGCCGCCGACAGGTGGAACTTGCGGTGCTCGCGCGAGTGGTCGCGGCTTCATACGCGCTGCGCACAGCGGGTCGAGCGTCGGCTCGGATATCGGCCCTACATGGTGCTGCGGGCCTTTGAATATCAGTGGCGCGGGGTGCTGCACGTGCACCCCGTACTTGGGTACTCGACAGCGCGGGAGCGGGCGGCGGCAAACGCATATCTGGAAGAACTCGAGAGGCTCGCTCCCGACTATGGGTTTGGGTGGAAGTCTGGTGGTGGCGCGAGCGTAATGCCGGCTGGCGCGGCGGCGGCGTATGCGTCGGCCTATTGCGTCGGCAAGTCGTCGGGGCACGGAGGCAAACGCAAGCTGACCCCGCAGCACTGGGTAACCGATGAGACGGCGGTGATCCCGAATCGGCCCTACTGGGTACGGCCCGAGCTCATGCAGACCTCGGGCTACTCGATGCGGACGTGTCGGATGCGGCGTTGGGCGTGGTGCCTTGTCAACCGCTCCGGGTGCGTCTACCTGGACGGGTGGATCGTGGATACTCGGACCTGGGAAGTCATCTTGGAATATCCCCGGGGTCTGCACTCTCGGCGCGGCCCGCCCCCTGGTGTCGGGGGCCCGGCAACGGCGTGAGGGGCAGTCCCCCATGGGACGCGGGCCGCGCGAGCCCCCGGACGGGTCCAGCCTGTGCGAGCGGCGCGACCATGCCCGGACTCGTCTTGCGCAGCAACCGAGGCCGGGCATGCTGCGGTGCACGGGCGTCCTGGACCCGGCCGGAGGCATGGGGCGAGCGCGTCGGCCGACGGGTCACCTCGTGTCTCGTGTGCAAGATTCCGATGGCTGTTCCGAGGTTCGCGGCGCGCGCCTGCGACAAGTCGGATTGACACCGCCGTTGGAGTCATCAGCGCTTCGCCGGACCGGATAGGGTCCACGCAATGAGGGTTGTGATCGCGGGTGGAGGACTGGTTGGTCTGACGCTCGGCGCGTTGCTGGTGCGGCGCGGCCTGGAGCCGCACGTCATCGAGCGAATGCCCTCCGGGGTGTACGTCAAGCGTGGGTTCATGCTCGGCCACCAGGCATACGATGCGATGGCCGAGATCGGCGTGCTCGAGCTTATCCGCGGGAGTGGCAGGGCGATTGGCGCGACGTCCGGAGGTGGCTCGGCGGCGACCGCGGTCGAGGTCGGCCGGGTGTTGGCGGCGGTGGGCGACGGCTTTCCCGTGCTGCACGAGCACTCGGTGGTGGGACTTGAACGTGATCCGGCGGGGCGGGTGGTGGGCGCCGCGGTTGAGGGGCCCGAAGGGGCGCAGGTCATCCCGAGCGACTTGGTGGTGGCGTGTGACGGCATCCGCTCCCGAGTGCGCGGAATGGCCGGCCTGGCGGCCGAGTTCGCGCCGCTGGAGGAGGGCAAGATCGAATGGATGAGCCCGGTCCCTACAGAGGACTCGTTCGCGATGGCCTACCTGTCCAATGGCGCGCACATCGGTCTTCTGAGTTGGCCGGAGGGGTCGTTCGGCTGGCGGACGATGGACCGTGTGGGCAGGGAGGCCGCCATCGCTCCCGGTATCGCCGCGTTCGCGGATGCCTGGAGCCGTCTGCTGCCCGCGGCCGCCGAGGGCGTGCACGGGCTGACCACTACCGACCAGCTGCTCTACACCGAGCCCGAGCTTCTATCGTGCCCTCGCTGGTGGGCGCCGGGCGTCGTGATCATCGGTGACGCCGCCCACTTCTTCGGTCCAGAGACGGGCGCAAGCGCCGGGATCGGGGTCGGAGACGCACTCGCCCTCGCACAGGCGATCGCGGCTCATCCCGACGACGCCGACGCCGTGTGCCAGGTGTACGAGGCGTGGCGTGCGCCGGCGGTGAGACCGTACGAGGCCGCCGACCCCAGTCGCCATCGCCTCCGGGGCACCCCGCTGCCCCTCGGGCTCTCGGACGAACGATGGCCACCGGCGCGCCTAACCCGCGTCGCCCGGCCTAGTCAGGAGCCAGGCCAGGGACCGCCTCCGATCATCTAAGCGGCTTTGCTTCGCCTTGTTTCTGTAAGTCACACTGATTTCACGTCGGGGACCTTGTTGACTCAGGGGGCGGGCGCAAAGTGCATGATGAAGCTCCGGGGCGACCCCGAGAACAGGGTGTCGACCTCCGCTGCCTCGAAGCCCAGCAGGCCCAGCACAGAACATTCGAAGAGTGCCAAAGTCCACTCCGTTAGGCGGTAGAGATCCTCACCCTGCGCCGCCTCATCCCTCGCGTTTGGGTCGTAATGGGTAAGCCAATTTCGGGTCTTAACCGCTGCGCGTATGAAGTTGGGCGGAAGTGCTTGCTGAACGGTCGACCCGGTCGCGTCGACCACGGCCTCAAGACGGTCCCGAAGCGTCACCGCTCGGCGCCTCTGCAGGCGTCGCACCGCCCAGTCTTGGATTGCCGGCCGGTCGTCAAGCGCGGCTTGGATCACCTGTATGCGGGGGTCATCGACCGTCGAAATCGTTGTCGGCGCCGGGAAGCATCTGCGGTGCAGAACCTCCAGCGCTTGGATCGCGAGCAAGAAGCGAGTCTCGAACGGCATCTGCCGTTCCATGGCGACTGTCCAGTAGAGGTTGAACGCGGAGTCAGCGTCCGTCCGCGTAGCGAACCATCTCGCGAGGACTTCGTTGAGGCGATTACCAATACGAGCAATCGGCAGCAGCATCATCGGACGCGTCGACGCTCCCCCCGGCCGCTCGAACCAGTCGATGTCGGCAAATTCGACTCCCGGCCCCGGCGCCATGCCTTCGTCATCCGCCCTCGCGAAGGACAAGAAGGTGCCGCGAGCAGGGCGCGAGGATGCGAACGTCAGGAACTGCTGAATGGGCATCACGAAGGACTGCGTTGCTTCGTCGAGTTGGAGCGGGTCGCTGAACCCGACGTAGATCGAGACGCGCCGGGTGCCCTCGAATCGATCTTGCTCCATTCTGAATCTCGGCGAGTAACTGATCTCAAGCGTCGCTCTCTCGAGGGGCACGGTGACCGCGCGGGGAAAGCTGAGCAGCACCGTAGAGGTCATGCCCTCCTCGTTCACTACTTCTGAGTGGCTCGACAAGTTGGCGCCGGGGAACGCCCATTGGGGGAGGGCATCGAAGCTCATCTGGACGCCCGTCGCGCGCGCGGTTAGGCCCTCCTCGAGGTGGGCACCCTGCAGAATCCCGCCGACGATCACCTCCTCGGTCTCGAGCTGCCCGCCGGCAAGGGGATCCGTGACCATGTGGAGATTGGTCATCAGGCCGTTCACGAGCGTGACAATCCGTCCCGAGTTCAGCTGACCAAGGATGACTGGATACACCCGACTGTCCCTGGTCCACGCATCCGAGAACGACGGGGTCACGCTCAGCAGCACGGACTCCGTACCGAACCGCAGCGTCCCCGCACGTCGATCCTCCCGAGTCTCCCCCGGGAGCCACCAGTGGCCCATCTGCTCGAAGTGCTCCACAACGTCGAGCATACGTCCGAGTCCGGCGCGAGATGTCGGAAGTGCCCGTTTGCGTACCGACGCTGTGTATGACAGAGTGTCATACACACGGTCACGCAAGCTGAGGAAGTACCAATGGGTGGAGACACGTCAAAGAAGACGGACGTCTTGAATCTGCGTCTCGAACCGGGTCTGGCTGCTGAGATTCAGCGAATCGCGGACTGGCGAGAGACGTCCTCGAGTGAAGTAGCGCGCGAACTTCTTCGTCACGGAATCGCCGTCGAGCGTCAGCTTCAGGCCCAGGAGCTTCGGCGCGGCTACGACTACTCGAAAATCACGCGAAATCCCAACACCGGTTATCTCAAGGTCGAGGCCGCCTGGATCACGTATAGCCTCCGCGAGCTCGCCGAGCTCGAAGAGATCATGGCCGACGTACCCGCCGAGTGACCGTGCCTGAGCTCGAACAACACTTCACGACCTCCGAGCTTGCTGCGCAACTCAAGGTCCATCCCGAGACCATCCGTAAGCGCGCTCGGACAGGCGAGCTACGGTCGATCCGGCTGAAGCTCGATCGGCGCTTTCCGGAGAGTGCGGTCCGGGAGTGGCTCGATTCGATCACTGAAGGCGGCGATGCCCGCTAGGAACATAAGGAAGCGTGGCAACTCGTACCAGGTGAGGGTCGGTGGTCTGTCTCGGACGGAGCCGACCCTTGCGCGAGCGCGCAGGGCTGTTGTCGATCTCGAGCTGGAGCTTCGGAGTAGGGCTAAAGACGTCTACGCGCCGATATCGCTTGGCGAGGCAATCGACGTCGGGCTTCGGTGGATTACCGCGACCCGCGCTCCTCAGCCAAAGACAATCGAGTACCTGGAGCGCTCAGCGATGTTCTGGGAATCGCTCCGGGACACACCCCTGCCGGATATGCGCCTCGACGTGATTGAGGACATGATCACGAAGCGCTCCGCACTACACCCGCAGTCAGCGAAAAACGAGTTGGCGTTCCTGAAGCGCGTGCTCAAGGACGCAAAGCGGCGGGGGCACCGGATCAACGAGGCGATTCTCGGTATCCCGGCCGTTCGTCACCAGGCCCGAGAGGGGCGAGCGCTCACGGTTGGTCAGCTCTACGAGCTCGCGTCGTGGTTCCCCGAGTACGTCTCGCGGTTGGTGTTGCTCGCAGGTCAGGTGGGCTGTCGCCAACGCGTGTGGTTCTCCTTGACCGACGACATGCTCAATGTCGATGACGGCACGCTGACAATGCCGAGCAAGTTGGCGAAGAATCAGCGGGCGCATCGGATCTATCTCACCGATCGCGAGGTGCAGCTCTTTCGCGAGCAGATTGAGATCCGCCCCAGGGGTACCTCACTTCTCTTTCCGACTCCCCACGGAACGCAGTGGACGGCGACCCGATTCCGAGACCGCGTGTGGGTCCGAGGCGTGGAGGGCGCCAGAAACAACGAACCGACCGCTTCGGAAGACCGATCCGTCTTCGACCGCTTCACCTTCCACGAGCTACGTCACACCGCAACATCGCTCATGATTGCCGCCGGTATGGACGTGGCAGTTATTGCCGAGCGCCTTCAGCACAGCGACGGCGGCGCACTCCTGCTCAAGAAATACAACCACCTGTACCCGGCCCAGAAGCGGGAACAGGCAGCCCGCCTAGACGCACTCATCCGTGCGGCGGTGGACACAGAATGGACAGGACGCCCCTACGGGAGCCTAGATCGGCACCACCGAGGGCATCTGTCGGATGGGCAGTACTGGGATCGAACCAGTGACCCCTCGCGTGTGAAGCGAGTGCTCTCCCGCTGAGCTAACTGCCCGGGATATCACGGCTGCGCGGATGCCGGTCCGATGCTCTGTGGGTGCCTCCGCGCGCACCGATACTGCCATAAACCGGCGCCGCTCGACACGACGATGCCCGTCAGGCCCTATCCCAGGTCGACCTCTTCGATGCCGCCGGGATACGTCTCGTGCTTGCGCAGGAGCGCCGGGATCGTCCGCAGCAAGACGGCGAGGTCCAGGCGCATGCTCCAGTTGTCGACGTAGTGCACGTCGATGATGATGCGCTGCGACCACGGGAGCGTCGAACGGCCGCTGATCTGGGCGAGGCCCGTGATTCCCGGCCGCGCGCGAAGGCGCCGGCGCTGCTCGGGCGTATAGCGCTCGACCTGGTCGCGCAGGGTTGGCCGCGGGCCCACGAGGCTCATATCGCCGATCAGCACGTTGATCAACTGGGGCAGTTCGTCGATCGACAGGGCTCGCAGTCGCGCTCCGACCTTGGTGATGCGCGGGTCGCAGGAGTCATTGTCGAGGCCGGCACCGACGAATTCGGCGCCGTCGACCATCGTGCGGAATTTGATCAGCCGGAACTCGCGCCCGTCCAGGCCGACACGCGTCTGGCGGTAGAAGGCAGTGCCGCGCGAGTCACGGCGGATGAGGATCGCGACGATCACGAACACCGGTGTCATCACCACGAGCAGTGGGATCGCGATCGCCAGGTCGAGGATGCGCTTGGCGCGCCCCCCGACCGGCTCAGGGAAGGAGCGACTCAACGACCTGCACGAAGCGCGCGGACAACTCGCGCCGGTTGTAGTGCGTCTGCACGTACTCGATCCCCTTGGCGCCCATCGCCCGCGCGTGCTGACGGTCGTCGGCCAGCGCCTGCAGGGCACCCGCGAGTGCGTTCGGGTCCTCGGCCGAGGTCACGATGCCGCAGCCGGCCGCGCGTACAGCCCGGGCGGCTTCGCCGTCAGGAACCGCAGCAATTATTGGTCGACCGGCGCCCATGTAGTCGAACAGTTTATTCGGCATGGCTCCGCCGAACAGTGACGCATCCTGGTAGGTCAACAGGCACGCGTCGGCGCGGGCAAGCCAGGATGGCACGTCGCGCTTGGGGATCGGTCCGGCAAAGCTCACGTTGGTCAGACCACGCTCCTTGGCCTGCGCGATGAGTTCGGCCTTGCGGTCGCCGTCGCCGACGAGAGCGATATGGATTCGCGGATCCGAGACGAGTCGGGCCGCGGCGTCGAGCACCGTGAACAGCGAGCTGTAGGTGCCGTGCTGGCCCGTGAACATGGCTACGAACGTGTCAGGACCGACCGGCAGCCGGACGACGGTCGGGTCGACGGGTCCGTCCGGTGGATCGATGCCATTGGTGATCAGCGTGACGGCGTTCGCCGGCACGCCCGCGTCGACCAGTCCGTCGCGGATCCCTTCGGTGAGGGCGATGACTCGGTCGGCCCGCGCATAGCAGTACCCGGCCATGCGGTCCATGACGGCGATCGCCTTGGCATTGGTCATCAACCCGGTGGCAAGCGCGGATTCCGGCCAGAGGTCGCGCACTTCAAGGACGAAGCGCGTACGTCGCAGGCGTGCCACCACGCCACCCAGAACGCCGACGGTCAGCGGCGGAGACGAGGCGAGGACGACGTCCGGCCGGACGGTGCGCATCGCCGCCGGAAACGCAGACGTCGAGAAGCTCAGGTGGTTTGCCGCCCGCGAGCGTACATCGTTGCCGTAACCCGTCGACGAGTAGGCGCGCAGCACCTCGATCCCGTCTTCGGTGCGCCGCACGGTTCGACGCCCGGCGAACTCGGTGGGCGCTTCGCGAGTCGTATGCAGGACCTTTGATGTGATGACGGTGACGTCGTGGCCGGCGTCGGCGAGCGCTCGCACATGTCGCCAATGGCGCACGCCACCCGGCTGATCCGGGGTGACGACATATTGCGAGATATAGAGAATCCTCCCCATGCAGTCCTAGGGAACTGCGATGTGGGGAATGTTGTCTCCGGCCGGGCCGGCCTCGGGAGCCGTGGTGTGTTGGCGGGCGAGCACATCGCGATACACGCCCTCGATCTGTTGGGCAACGGCGGACCAGGTCAGGGTCTCCTTGGCCCGCGCGGCAGCAAGCCCGCCCATGGCCTCGGCACGGCCCGGTGTTCCGAGCACCGCTCGCAGGGCATTGGCCAGCGCAGGAACGTCCCCCGGGGCAACCAAGGCTCCCGTGGCACCGTCCTCGACCAGTTCCGGGGTGCCGCCGACGGGCGTCGCGATGACCGCGCGTCCCGCCACCATCGCCTCGCAAATCACCGTCGGCAGTCCCTCGCTGAGGGACGGTAGGACCAAGACGTCACACGCACCCATCCATGCTCCGACATCGTCGTGAGGTACTTTGCCGGCGAACCGTACCGATTCGCCGAGGCCGAGCTCAGCCACGCGCGTCTCGAGTTCGGCCCGCAGCGGACCTTCACCGACGATGGCGAGCAGTGGCCGCACGCCGGGATCGGCGGCGGTGCTGCCCATGGCGTCCACCAGGTCCGCAACGCCCTTGAGCTCGGTGAGGTGCCCGACAAATAGCGCGACCGGACGGTCGGCCGGGAGCCCGAGCGCCCTGCGAGCAACGCCGCGGTCAACGTCGGCAAAATGCGACGGGTCGGCACCGTTGGGAATTACGCGCACACCCTGGCGCGGCCGGGCGAGATCGCATACTCCGTGGGCGACCGCGTGGCTGACGGCGATGATCTGGTCGAGCTCGGTGATCGACTCGATCACGGTACGGCGCCAGGCGGCGCTGCGGTTGGGTGTCTGAAGGACATCGGCGGATCCGTGCGCGGTGGCGACGACGGGAACGCCGACGGCGTGTCCTGCCGATGCCGCAGCCCAGCCGTCGGGCACGAGCATGTGGGCGTGGACGAGATCGAACGGCCAGTCGCGGTACGTGCGGCGCACGTGCCCAATGATCGCCCGCAGGGTGGTGTGTACGACACCCGGGCCTAGCTTGGCCCCGGGCAGGACGAACATGCGCGGGTGCAGCACCGGAACGTCGTCGATTCGCGTACAGCGGGGGACGGCGCGATGGGCGGCGTAGCGTGCGACGCCGGGAGGCGCCCATCCCACCGGGGAGATCACCCGGACATCATGGCCGCGCTCGCGCAGCGCGCACACCTGCTGGTGGACAAATGTTCCCGCGGTCGCATCGACCTCGCTGGGATACAGGTGGCTAATGGTCAGAATCCGCACGGATGACACGCCTTCCCGGGCCTCACGCTTCGCCCTCACGGTGATCTTGACATGTCGGGGGCCCGACCATGCGCATCGGAACGCGCGACATCGCGCAACGTCCGGTCCCGATCCGGCCGCGGGCGGCCCAGTGGGTGGCGCGTGCGTTGCCGGCCAGCCGGGTGCGCAGGGAGGACGTCGGCGCACCCGGGGCCGGCGGATTGGTGCTCCGGCAGGCGGGATTGCGCTCGAGCGCCCTGACTGCCGAAGGCGCGAGCATCCCGCCGTGGGAGGACACGATGCGGCTCATCGGATTGGCGAACCCGTCACCTGGTGCGCCGTGTGAGACCGGCATCGATCGCGTGCCCGCATGCCGCCGCCCGCGCCGTGGGCGTGTTCGACGGCATGCGTGGTGATACATCGCATGGCCCGAGCAGCCATGACCATCGGGCGACCGGCGGCCTAGCGCTCGACGGGCACGCCGACGAGGCTGCCGTACTCGGTCCAGGACCCGTCGTAGTTGCTGACGTTCGGGTACTCGAGCAGCTCGTGCAGCACGAACCACGTGTGCGAGCTGCGCTCGCCGATCCGGCAGTAGGCGGTGACCAATTTGTCGCCAGTGACGCCGACGTTAGCGTACAGCTCACGCAGTTCGGCGTCGCTCTTGAACGAGCCGTCCTCGCGCGCCGCCAGCGCCCACGGTACGTTCGCGGACCCGGGGATGTGACCGGGCACCTGCGCCTGCTCCTGGGGAAGGTGCGCCGGGGCGACGAGCTCGCCGGAGTACTCGGCGGGGCTCCGGACGTCCACGCGGGCGTGGGCGGGGTTGCTCAGCGACGACAGCACGTCGTCACGGAACGCCCGCAATTCCACGCGCTCCGGACCCAAGGCGCCGGGGTTGGCCGGGGCGATGTCCGGAATCGCGGTCGTCTGCGGGCGGTTCTCCGCCTCCCACTTCTTACGGCCGCCGTCAACAAGCTTCACGCGGTCGAACCCGCGGTACTTGAGCGTCCAGTAGGCGTATGCGGCGAACCAGTTGTTGTTGCCGCCGTAGAGCACCACGGTGGTCTGGGGCCCGACGCCTGATTTGGCCAACAACGCGGCGACCTGCTCCTGGGAGATCAGTTCGCGGCGCGGGCGGTCATGGAGATCGTCGCTCCAGTGCCAGGCGAGCGACCTCGGAATGTGGCTGACGCCATACGCGTCGGTGTCCTCATCGACCTCGATGATGCGAATGTCCGCGGTGTCGGCGTTCTCGATCAGCCAGTCGGTGCTGAGAAGCGTTTCGGAACGGCTCATGTGGTCCTCCGGAAGGGTGCGAGTGCAAGGGAATGGCGTGCCCGCCGGCGAGACCGCGGGACGGAATAACCAGTTAATACCACTATGAATGTAATGTTTCCAGTGGACACGGCGCTCAAAGCGCCGACCACGCGCAAAGACACCGCGCCCCCCGGCGAGCTCGCCAGGGGGCGCGTGTCGTGTGCAGCGGTCACGGAGAGGGAGGGATTTGAACCCTCGAGGCAGGGAATACCTACCTACGCGATTTCCAGTCGCGCTCCTTCGGCCGCTCGGACACCTCTCCTGTGGAGCGCGCCGATATTAGCGCCGCGGGGGGCGCGTCGTCTTCGGGTCCGTTGGGTGACGAGATCCTCGGCGGCCCGGCTGCCCGCCGCGCCCGGGAAGGGCTTTGGTAGCGTCGGCCCATGACTGGCGGGATCCGCGCCCATTTCCGGCAGCTGGACGACCAGCAGCTGATGCTCCAGTACATCCAGCCGGGCCTCGTCGGGCTCATTGACGGGACGCTGTCGACCCTGGCGCCGATCTTCGCAGCTGCGGTGCTCGCGGGCTCTCACACCGCCCTGTTCGTCGGTCTGGCGACCGCGATCGGTGCCGGGATCAGCATGGGCCTGTCCGAGGGGCTCTCGGACACCGGCGCGCAGACCGGGCGGGGCTCCGGGGTCAGTCGTGGCATCGTCACCGGGCTGATGACCACGATTGGTGGCTGCTTTCACACGCTGCCGTTCCTGATCTCCGACGTGCATACCGCGCTGACGGTCGCCATCTTCGTCGTGCTCATCGAGGTGATCGTGATCTCATGGATCCGCAAGCGCTTCCTGTTCGTCTCGCTGCGGCTGTCGTTCCTGCAAGTCGCCCTGGGTGGCGTGATTATTGTCGCCGTCGGCTTGGTGCTTGGCTCGGCATAGCTCCGCGGATGCACGCCTGCTCAGCGGACCGCGCGACGCAGCGTGAGGTACAACACCGCGACCACCGCGACGGGGATGAGCACCCAGGCATTGGTGCCGTTGTGGGCGAGCACTGCGGTCGTTGCGACGGCGCCCGCCACTCCGGCGGCGCTGCGCCAGTCGTCGCCCACGATGAAGTCCCACCAAAAGTGCCCGAACGATTTGATCATGGTCATGTGTCGGCTCCCGCCTCGGCGCCGACCGCGCCGATCGTCGTCCGACGACGCTGCAGTGCGGTGACGAACACAAACGATGTCGCGCCCATGAACGCGAGGATCCCGAGCAGCGCGAGGTCCGACCCCGGCCAACTCGCTCCGACGCCCTCGGCACTCCAGAAGATCCCGAAGCTCGTCAGCATCAGGCCCACCGCGAACTTCATCGTGTTCTCCGGGACCCTTGACAGCGGTGCGCGGACGGCGATTCCAACGCCGGCGACGATGACCAGCGCAGCGAACGCGCCGGCGGCCGCAAGCGGAATGCTGCCCTGCGAGCTCCCGAAGGTCAGCACGATAAACGCCACCTCGAGCCCTTCGAGGAAGACGCCCTTGAAGGCGAGTGTGGCCCCGTACCAGTCGATGCGATCCCTGGCGACGGCGCCGGCCTCGCGGGCCTCTTCGAGCTCACGCGCGAAAATCGCCTCCTCGTCGTGCAGCGCTTTGAACCCGCTGGCGCGCAGGATGGCTTTGCGGAGCCACTGCAGGCCGAATACCAGCAGCAGGCCGCCAACCCCAACCCGCAGCACCGACAGCGGGATCGCGGTCAGTGCGGGACCGAGCAGCACGACCACGACCGCGAGGGCCATGGCCGCGCCGGCCGCGCCGGCGAGCGATGATCGCCAGCCGCGGGCCAGCCCGGCGGCCAGCACGATCGTGAGCGCCTCGACCATCTCGACCGCGCTGGCCAGGAACGACGACACCACCAGGAAGAATGCGCCCATGACCCCGCTTTCCGCGTGCGAAACTGCGCCATGCCGCGCGATCGGCGACTGACGCCCCGCTGTGGGTGTAACCGCAGTTATAGAGTAACCATGGTTTCAACATGACCCGCGTGACATCACCACGCAATGAACGCAAGCGGCCGCGCCAGTTTCTCGTGCTGGCCTACCGGATGCCACCCAAACCGACGGCGAGCCGGGTGGCGGTCTGGCGCGCACTCAAGAAGTCCGGCGCCGTCTACATCCAAGATTCGGTGTGCGTGGTTCCCGACACCGCGGCCATCCGGCGGGAGTTGGCACCAGTGCTCGCGCGAATCGACGGCGCCGACGGGCGCTATCACCTGCTCCCGCTGCGGACGGCGCCGCCGGACGAACAGGCGAAGTTGATCGATCTGTTCCTCGAGCAGTCCGCGCAGCACTACCGCGAGATCATCGAGAACTGCGAGGTCAACTTCGTCAAGGAGATCGAGTTCGAGATATTCCGCGAGAACTTCACCTATGAAGAGGCGGAGGAGATCCGCATGGAGTTCGAAAAGCTCGTGACGTGGTTCGATCGGGTGACGGCCCGGGACTGGTTCGGCGCGGCCAATCGGGCCGCTGCCGCTGCGTGGATCGACCGCTGCGAGCTGCTCCTGGAGGACTTCGAGACGAAGGTGTTTCAAGGGCACGCGTAGGCCACACGCCGCCAGGGTCCGCGTGGCCATTGCCCGGTCTGAGCGCGGCGTGACCGCCGGTCTGACGCGGTGACGGATGGCGGTGGTGCACGCCGCGTGTGACCTGCATCGCGCACGGGCGGTCACGCCGTTGGGCACGCGTGCTATCGGCCCGCGGTGGACGATCCTACGCAACCGCGGTGGCATGGTAGCGTCCCGCGCGGAGGGGTGGCAGAGCGGTCGAATGCGGCGGTCTCGAAAACCGTTTCGGGCTTTAGGGTCCGACGGGGGTTCAAATCCCCCCTCCTCCGTTACGCCCGTCCAGCGGGCACCGTTCGGATGAGAGCCCCGCGCCGGGGCTCTCTCTGGGCGGGCCTCAACGCCGCTCGTCGAAGAAGCGCTGGAGCACCGACAGCGACTCGCCGGCCAGCACGCCGCCCTGGACCTCGACCCGGTGCAGCAACCGTGGATCACCCAGGATGTTGATCACGCTACCTGCGGCGCCGAGCTTCTGGTCCGGGGCGCCGTAGACGGTTCGGGCAATGCGTGCCTGCTGGATGGCGCCCGCGCACATCGGGCACGGCTCGAGCGTCACGTACAGGACCGCTCCGGGGAGCCGCCAGCCGCCAAGGCTCAACGCCGCGGCCCGCAGTGCCAGGAGTTCGGCGTGGGCGGTCGGATCGCCGCGCAGTTCACGCTCGTTGCGGCCGGTGCCGACGACCTCGCCGTCGTGGACGACGACGGCGCCCACCGGCACGTCGCCATGCTCACCGGCGGCGACGGCCTCCCGCAGCGCCAGGCGCATGAACTGCTCATCCTTGGGAAAGATCGCGGTACGGGACATCGCCCTGCATTCTGCTGGTCACGGCGGTACGTTGCCCGGGGCACGGGCCGGACGATGTGATGGACTGTGCGGGCGCAGACACCCAACCCCGGAGGAACGATGGCGAATCCTGGCGCGAAGTCCAAGAACGGACGCCGCGGTCGTCTGACCGTTCGCGGCAAGGCGATGGACCAGATTGGTAACGCCGACGAAGGTGTGCTGCAGCGCGAGCGCGACAGCGAGTTCGTCCACACCGATCCGTGGCGGGCACTGCGCATCCTCGGAGAGTTCGTCGACGGGTTCGACGCGCTGGCACGCGTCGGGCACTGCGTGAGCGTGTTCGGCTCGAGTCGGGTGCGCGAGGGCCATCCGCATTACGCCGCCGCGCAAGGGGTCGGCCGCGGGCTGGCCGAGGCGGGCCTTGGGGTCATCACCGGTGGCGGCCCGGGTGTGATGGAGGCGGCCAACCGCGGGGCGTTCGAGGCCGGCGGCATGTCAATCGGGTGCAACATTGAGCTCCCGCACGAGCAGCACGCCAACGAGTACGTCAGCCTGCAGATCGACTTCCGGTACTTCTTCGTGCGCAAGACGATGTTCGTCAAGTACTCGGAGGGCTTCGTCGTGTTCCCTGGGGGCTTCGGGACGATGGACGAGCTGTTCGAAGCACTGACCCTCATCCAGACGGGCAAGACCCGCGGGTTCCCGCTGGTGCTCTACGGCAGCGAGTTCTGGGACGATCTGATCGTCTGGATGCGCAAGCGGCTGCTCGCGGACGGGTTGATCGACCCGGAGGACCTCAACCTGATGCACATCCTCGACACGCCCGAAGAGGTCTGCGAGATCTTCGCCAACATGCATCTGGGCCACGACGCTCCGGCACGTAAGGGCCCGTGACCAGCGCCGGCGCACGATCGGCCGAGCCACCCCGATACCGGTTGGTGATCGGCGATCAGGATGCCGCGGGGCCCGTTGCCGGATTCGTCGGCGCCCGGCGCCCGCCTCGTGGAACGCGCCCGTGGGTGATGATCAATGTCGTCGCGAGCGTCGATGGGGCGACCGCCATAGCGGGTGAATCCAAAGCGCTCTCGGGGCCCGCGGACCGCGAGGTCTTTCATGCGTTGCGCGGGATCGCCGACGCGATCCTGGTCGGCGCGGGTACCGTGCGGGCCGACAACTACGGCCCGATGCGACCGCGAGCTGGGGTCCAAGCGGCACGGGTCGCACGCGGTCAGGCGCCGGTCGCACCGATCGTCGTGATCTCCCGCTCGCTCGAGCTCGACTGGGAGAGCGTGCTGTTCGCCGAGGCCGAGGTGCCCACCATCGTTGCCGCGCCGACCGATGCGCCAGAACGTGCTCGGGCGGCCGCGCGTGCGGCGGGTCCGCTGATCGTCGCCGGAACGGGCCATGTCGCGCTCGACGAGGTGCTCGCCGCACTGTTGCGCGACGACCACGACAGCGTGTTGTGCGAGGGCGGTCCGGGGTTGTTCGCGCAGTTGGCGGCGGCCGACCTGCTCGACGAGGTGTGCATCGCCATCTCGCCGCTCCTAGTCGCGGGCGGTGCCCAGCGCGTGCTGCCGGGTGCGCTGCTGGTTCCGCCGCGGCGCCTCGTGATCGTGGCGGTCCTGGAGGCCGACGGGTTCCTGTTCGCTCGCTACGAGGTGCAGCAATGACCGAGCCGGACCGCGCGCTCGTCGCGGCCCACCGCGCTGCGCTCGAAGGACTCCAGGCACTCGCGCGCGAGCTGACACCGGAGACCTCACCGGCGTCGGTGCTGGATCGGATGGCCGGGTGTGTCTGCACCCGGGACCTCGATCCGCAAGCGCTGGAGTTTGCCCGTACCTATGTGTTCGCCGCACGGGTAGGTGGCGCCGCCGCCGATCATGCACGCGCCAAGCGATGGTTGGAGGGGTGGCTTTCATCGCCCCGGCGGACGCCGGCCGAGGCTCAGGCGGCGATCGTGGATGGCATCCGGTTCGCCCAGCGCCTGCATCGTGCCCTGGGGATCGACGACCCAGCGCAGTCACCGTGACCCGGGCCCCGGCGCGCCGCCCGCGCTCGCCACGCGGCCGGGCACGGGCGGTCGTCGCGGGTCTGCGCGAGACGTACCCGGACGTCGTGTTGCCGCTGGATCACCAGACGCCATTTCAGCTGCTGGCGGCGATCGTCCTCTCGGCCCAGTGCACGGACCTGCGCGTGAACCAGGTCACACCGGCGCTGTTTGCCTATGCCCCCGACGCGGCCGCGATGGCCGCGGCTGACCCTGCGGAAATCGAGCGCCTGATCTATTCGACAGGGTTCTTCCGCGCCAAGGCGCGCAATCTCATCGCGATGGCACAGGCGGTCGTCGATCGGTTCGGCGGCCAGATCCCGCCACGCATGGCGGATTTGGTGAGCCTGCCGGGCGTCGGGCGGAAGACCGCCAATGTCATTCTCGGCCACGGCTTCGGGATTCCGGGGATCGCCGTCGATACCCACGTGCTGCGGCTGTCGCGGCGCCTCGGGCTCACCGAGCATTCCGATCCGGTGCGCGTCGAGCGTGACCTGGCAACGCTCTGGCCGCGCTATGAATGGAGCGACGCGTCGATGCGCCTGATCTACCACGGCCGGCAGGTGTGTACCGCCCGATCCCCGCGGTGCGAGGCGTGCATCTTTGCCAAGTGGTGCCCGTCACGGGTTACGCCGCCGGCGACGCGCGCGCCAGCTGCTCGATAACCGGGGCCACACGCGCCCAGGTGGTCCGGTGGGAATCCCAGTGCAGCCGGCCCGCCACCGCGGCCACAGCAACCCACTCGTGGCCGTCGTGCTCGCGTGCGTCGATCCGGATGTCGCCCGCGGGGGCGATGGCGGCAAACACGCGTTTGTCGAGGGTCAACCCGGGGCGCGCCACGATCGTGATCTGGTCGATCACGCAGATCGGGTCGTGCCCATCGAGGTGCAGCCCGGCCTCTTCGTGCACTTCTCGGCAGCACGCGGCACGCGCGTCTTCGCCGGGTTCGATTCCCCCCGAGACCGGCTGCCAGAGCGGCGGGTGCTTGCCGGGCGCGTTGGGTGCGTGCAACAACAGGATCATCGCCCCGGCGGGGGTGCGGCGCACGAGCCAGCATTCGATCGACGGTCGGATCATCGGCGACTCCGTGGTCGTCGCGGCGGACCGGACCGAGAGCCGGACCGCCGCGCGGGTGGCTACCTGTCCAGCGCGCGCAGCTGGAACGCGGTGATAATCAGCGCGACGCCGCGCAGCATGGCGGTGGCGCCGACGAAGATCAGCACGAACAATGCGCGCTTGTCGATGTCGCCCGAGACCAGGAATGCCAGTACAAGCTCGATCAGACCGAGCACCAGCCGTGTCCACCAGAGCTCAAGCTGGCGGTTTGACAGGGCCAGCACGATGTCGAACAGGCCCTTGATGAGCAGAAGCCATCCGACGATCTCCGCGAGGGCGAGGAAGGTGTTGCCCGGGTGGACGAACGAGACGATCGCACCGACGACAAATGCGACGCCCAGGATCGCGTGCAACCATCGCCACCCGCCGCGGACGGCGCCCGCGGTCAGCAGTTCCTCGAGCCCGGCGACCAGAAAGACGACGCCGATGAGGGTTCCCACGGCGTTCACCGAGTGAACGTCGAAGCGGAACACGACGAGCGAGAAGACGAGCCAGAAGACTCCGGGGATGAGCGGGACCCACCACAGGCGGCGCAGGGCCGCGACGAACTCGTAGGTCAGTGCGTCGGGGGACGGCAGTGGTGATGCGGTTGACACGGGTCGGTACTCCTTGCGGTTGAGCGACGCGGCGTACCTTCTGATTACCGCCACAACGGGCGATGTCCTTGTCGGCGTCCCGGCCGGCCGTCGGCCAGGTGGCGCCAGCCGGAGAGGGGTTGACCTTTCGGGCGAAGCTGCCGATGCACCCCTCGCGGGCGAAGCCCGGTCAGAGAGTGTCAAGTGTCAGGGGGAACACGGTGAAGGCACAGCTGGTGCGGGTGAGCGCGGTTGCGGCATTGGCGCTGGGAGTCGTCGGGGTTCCGGCGGCGATGGCCTGCGGCTCGGGCGGCGGACACGGCGGCCATCACTCCTATGGATCGCATAGCGGCTCGCGGTGGCACGACCGGGGGAACTCGGGTGGGGACCGGGGCGGTGGACTCCAGTCGTCCTACGGGCCTAGCGGCTCGGATGGTCACTGCACGGGTCCGTCGGGCAGCACGGACGGTTCGGGTGGCACGGGCGTGACCGGTACGACCGGACCGCCGCCGCCGCTTCTGTAGCCTTTCCCGATCCGCGGCGCGGGTCGGCGTTCGGCCTAACCGCCGCCCGCCAGCTCGCGTCGCGCGTCGGACATCACCGCGCGCGCCGCCGCGTCGATCGTCGGAAACTGCGGATCGATCTCGTCGAGCGCGTTGACCAGGATGCTCGCCGTCGCGGCCCGCGCGAACCACTTGTGATTCGCCGGCACGATGTACCAGGGGGCCCACGGCGTGCTCGTGTTGCTGAGCATCTCGGAGAAGGCGTTTTGGTACGCCCCCCAGTGCTCGCGCTCGGCGAGGTCCTCCGGCGAGAACTTCCAATTGCGCGACGGATCGTCGATCCGAGCCACGAGGCGCCGGCGTTGCTCGTCGCGCGAGATGTGCAGGAACACCTTGACGACGTGGATGCCATTGTCGGTGAGGTACCGCTCCCAGTCGTTGATCTCGCGGTAGCGACGCTCCCAGAACCGGTTCTCTGGCTGTGCGGCCGGCAGCTGCTCATGGGCGAGCAGGTCGGGATGCACGCGCACCACCGTGACTTCCTCGTAGTGGGACCGGTTGAAGATTCCGATGCGTCCCCGCGCGGGCAGTTGGCGCTGGTACCGCCACAGGTAGTCGTGGCTCAGGTCCTCCGCCGACGGGACCTTGAATGCGTGGACGTCGACCCCTTGGGGATTGATCCCGCTCATGACGTGCTTGATGGTGCCGTCCTTGCCGGCGGCGTCGATGCCCTGGATGATCATCAGCACCGCGAAGGTGTTCTGCGCGGCCAGGCGCTGCTGGTAGTCGGACAGGAGCTCGACGCCCTCGGCCAGGCGCAGCGCGGCGGCGTCCTTTGTGAGCGTGCCGAAGGTATCCGACGGATCCCAACCCTCGCCGAGGTGGACCCGGCGATCGGGCGCGACCCGCAGCGGCGCGATGAGCTTGTGGATGAACGCGTGCCGATCGCTCACGTGGAGCACCTTCCGGGTGTGTGTGGCCGACGGCGACGCCTCGGCGGACGCGGCGCCCGGGTGGAGGATACCCGCGGCGGGTCGGGAACCCCGCACGACTCGGACAGCTGAGCCGCCATGATCACCGGCACGAGCACCGCGACAATCAGATGGGCCTGCAGCACCCACATCGCCGGCCGCACCGGCAACGCCAGAGTGGGGCGCCCGGGCACGGCTACCCGAGGGCATCGTCTAGGATGCGCGGAGACGGGGCTCGCGTGGGCGTCCAAGCCTCCAACTGCCGCCGGCTGACCACGACCGCGATCCCGCGGCAGACGCGTCCGACGAGCACGGGGGGCAACCCGCGAACGCTGATTTCCGGAGCGCGCGCTCGTCCCTCGACGCGCGCACGGTCGATGTCGCGTTCGAGTCAAACGCAGCCTGTGCGACCGTTGGGCAGACGTCGTTCAGTGGCCCTCAAGCTCGGACACCAGTCGACATGACGAACTCCACCGCGCACGCGGCCCATCGCGACATGCCGCCGACGGATCGCGGCCGCGTCCGCGAGAACTCACGGCCTGGGGTCGGCGACCCGCGGCCAGCCAGGCCTACTTCGTTCCGAGCTGGACCGCCTTGACGATCAACAGGAGCACGGAGATCACCAGGTAGATGCGCAGCGTCCACATCGCCAATTTCACGGGGCGCGACATCGTCGGCCGACCTAGAAAGGCCAGTTGGGGCATCGTCCACGTCTCGCGTTGGGCCTTGTCGAGTCGCGGTGCGGGCACGGCGGCCCCGGATCGTCCGCGCAGGGACGCGACGATCGCGAATCCGATGAGTCCCACCAGGAGTAGCCCTCCGAGCACAACCGTCAGTTCGGTCACGTCGATCGTCGGGAACAGGACCGTCGCCATCAGGATCCCTGAGAGCACCAGCAGGACGCCGAGGATGAACACCGCCAGCAGGTTCAGCCATGGCCGGTTGACCCACGGCCCGAGTACCTCCTTGTCGTTGCACAGCAACAGCAAGAACATGCTGGCACTCGGCAGCAAGACCCCCGCGAGGGCCTGGACCGCCGTGGTAATGACGCCGAGCGGCGCGCCGGGGATCAGCACGATGGCGGCCGCGAGGATCACGAATCCGCAGAAGCTCGCGTAAAACGCCTTTGCGTCGAGGATGCCCCGATGCAGCGAGTGCCGAAGTCCGAATACGTCGCCCACCGCGTAGGAGGTCGCCAGCGTCACGGCGGCGGCGCCGATCAACGCGGCGTTCAGCAGAACGATCGCGAACATCGCCCCCGCGGCGTTTCCGAGATAGTGCTGCAGCCCGGTGGCGACTCCGCCCGCGTCGGTGAAGTTGCCCGCCAGTGGCGTCCCGCCGAAGGCAAATGCGGTGATGCAGATCAGCGCCCCGGCAGCGAGTACGCAGACGAACGCCCCGATCCAAGTGTCGGCGCGCTCGTAGTTGATCCAGCGCGTGGTGATCCGCTTGTCGACGATGTTGGACTGTTGGAAGAACAACTGCCACGGGGCGACGGTCGTGCCGACGATCGCGATGATCAGCAAGATCGACGTCGAGGTGACTCCACCCTTTATCCCGGGAATGGTTGTGTGCCTGACGACTGAGCCCGCCGACGGGTGGCTCATCACCAGCAGGGGAATCACCAGTACGTTCGCCGCGATGAAGACGAACATGAATCGTTCCCAACGCCGGAAACTGCCCGAGGCGGTGACCGCAACGAGTGTCAGTGCGGCCAGCGGAACCGAGATGTACTTGCTGACCCCGAAATACCCGAGGGCGAGGTCCACCCCGATGAACTCGGTCACGATCGTCAGGAAGTTCAGGATGAACAGATCACCGACCGAGAACGCCCCCCAGAACTTGCCGAAGCGTTCAAAGATCAGCTTGCCGTGCCCGACCCCGGTGACGGCGCCGAGGCGGATCACCATCTCCTGATTGACGATCAGCACCGGGATCAGCAGTATCAGGACCCACAACAGGCTCGTGCCGTAGTTCTGCCCGGCCTGGCTGTAGGTGGACACGCCACCGGCGTCGTTGTCGCCGACCATGACGATGATTCCCGGACCCAGGATCGCCAGGAGCGCGAGCAGCCGCCGCCGCCATCCCGCGCGCCCGAGCTCGTGTTGCCCGATCGTCCCGAACGCGCCCTGGATGTCCCCAATATGGGCGGAATCCAGGACAGTCCGCCGCGTGACGGGAGACCCGTCAGCGGGCACTTGAGTCTGATCACTCATCGCGGACCTCCCGGAAAAACAGCACAACACTGCGGAATGGGTCGTCCGCGCGTGCAGTTTGGTCCGGCGGGAGCCGCGGGCGAGCTACATGCTCGGTACGACCTCCGGCTTCCCGGCTACGCGCGGACGCTCGGTACTGTGAGGATTGTCGGTATCCGTCATCTCGTTGCCAGGTTCGGGTGGGCGTACAGGTCGTACGCGCCTTGGGACCGTACCACTCAAGGCAGTCCGGTCAATCCTCACGACTGACGTCGGCACGCCATTTCCACTCTTCGGGGATAAGTGTTTCAAGCAGGTCGTCGACGGTGACGACCCCCAGAATGCGATGGTCGTGGTCGACGACAGGGGCGACGGTCAGGTTGAAGTCCGACATCATGATCGCGATGTCCGAGACCTCGCGATCGGCGTGCAGGTGCGGAGGCGAGTGCTCGACGACGTCGGCCAAGAGCGTCGCGTTGTCGTGTCGAAGCAGAGGGACCACTCGAATCGCACCGTCGAGCCGACCATCGGCATCGTGGGTGAAGATCGTCTCGAGCGCCTCCGGCGACAGCTCGGAGTCCCGGATCGCCGCGACCGCGGCTCCCACCGACGTGCGCGCGTCAAGGCACAAGAAGTCGAGGCCCATGAGCCCGCCCGCCGTCGACGGGTTGTATCCGAGCAGCGTACGCACCTTGCGCTGGTGTTTCGTCGGGAGAAGGTCAAGGATCGGACGCCGCCGTTCCTGGTCCAACTCCATGATCAGATCGGCGGCATCGTCGGGTGCCATCCGTCCGATCAAACTCGCCGTGTCTACGTCGGAGCGCTCTTCCAAGAACTCGAGTTGGTGCTCGACGTCCATCTCCTCGAAGACGTCGGCCTCGAGCTCGGAGTCGTGGCGAACCGCATCGATGATCTCCTGGCCTTCATCATGGGAGGCCGCTTCGACCAGATCGGCGATCTGGGCCGGGTGCAAACGGGTCAGCTCGGTCGCCGGGAGCCCGTCGCCGGCACCAGGGACGTGGCTGAGAAACGGCCGGACGCTCGTCCAGTCCAGGAAGGGCCGGTTCGGCGGCTGGCGCCGCGAGCGCGGCATCAACCGGTCCAAGAGCGCGCCCAAGGATGTGTCGATGCCGACCACGCACCAGGTATCTACGATCTGTGCGAGCACGATCTCGTTCGCGCGGACCAAGTGCGCACCCGTGAGGTTGATCAGCCGGCGCCCCAGGACGTCCTTGCGCAGGAGCACCTCGCCCGGCCGCCGTTCGAAGCGGCGCATGTCGAACTTTTCGCGTGCGAGTCGCATCCGCCCCGGTTCGACCGCTGCGATGAGCTCGGCTGGTAGGAACACGTCGCGCCCGCTGACGCGGGCGGTGATCCCCACCATCGGGGCATACCCGCCGTCGGAGATGCGTACCAGGACGTCCTCGACGCGGCCGAGCCGCTCGCCGGCGCGATCGAGCAGGGGGACCTTGGTCACCTGGGTGAGGTGAAGGATCCGCGTGGTCATTGGCCGTACGATACGCGCGACGACGGCCGATGACCATCGACTGTCGTCGTCTCCACGTGCAACATCGCCTGGCGCCGGTGTCGGTCGCCGGGGTCGTGGCGGTAGTGGCGCACCCCCGTGGAACGGTAATCTGGTCCTGCCTGCCACTCCCGCGCGGGCGCACCGCGACCCACCAGGACGACGTCACGTGAGCGAACCGACCCCCAACGCCTCGACCCCGCACTCCGGGGGGCACGCCGCCGAGGACCTGTTCCAGCGCGGGCTCGTGCTCCTGTACCGAGACGGCGACGTGGAGGCTGCCGAAGCCCTGTGGGTCGAGGCCGACGCGATGGGGCATGGCGGGGCGGCGACGCATCTTGGCCTGGTCGCGTTCCACGAGCGCAAGGACCGTGCGGCTGCAGAGGTCGCCTACGCGCGCGGCGCCGAGCGGGGCGACGGCAACGGCGCGTTTCACCTCGGCTTGCTGCGCGAGTTGCGCGGCGACGCTGACGGCGCCGAGCAGGCATTCGCGGAGGCCGACGCACTCGGCCACGGCGGCGGCGCGGCCAATCTCGGGGTCGTCCTCCACGAGCGCGGCGAGCTGGTCGAGGCCCAGGCGGCGTTTGTTCGTGCCGACGAACGCGGCCACGGCGGCGGCGCGTTCAACCTCGGGCTGATGCTCGAAGCCCAAGGCGACAGCGCGGGTGCTCGGGCGGCCTACCTGCGGGCACACGAGCGCGGCGAAGCCGGCGCCGATCAGGCCCTGCGCCGACTGCTGTCGGCGTCGTAGCAGGAAGCGCCGGCGCGGTCGATCGCCGCGTCAGGGGCCCGGCGTCTGCGGGACCCCTGCGGCCGGCGGCCTCAAGTTCGGCTGTCGCGCGCCGACATACCAGGTGAGATCAATCATGGGTCTCCTGTTCCACCGACTGCTCGGGGTCACGCCACGGATTGGCACCGCCCCGGGCGGCGGGGGAAGCGCCGGCTGCGGTACAGTGACTGCGACGCCGCCGGATGCGATCGTTCTCGAAGCCGCCGTGGTGTGCGTCGCCAGCGCGCTGGCGCGACTGGCAGAGGGCGATGATCGTTCGCGGTGCGCCATGCGGTCCCTCCTGCGCGCGTCCGTGGCGTGCAAGTCCCCGTGCGATGTGAGGTGACCTTGAGCGAGTCCGCGGTTGCAACGGCCGACGCCCCGTCGGCGGAACGCCAGGTCAACCCCTGGTTCGTGCTGGTCATCGTCTGCATGGCGCAGTTCATGGTCGTGCTCGATTCGACGATCGTGAACGTCGCGCTGCCGGCCATTCAACGCAACCTGCACTTCACGGTTGACAACCTCCAGTGGGTGGTCAACGCGTACACGTTGGTGCTCGGCGGTTTCTTGCTGCTGGGCGGCCGCGCCGGCGACCTGTTCGGACGCAAGCGCCTGTTCATCCTCGGGGTGATGCTGTTCACCTTCGCATCACTGATGAACGCCGTCGGAACCTCGGCCGGCATGCTGATCTTCTTCCGGGCGCTGCAGGGCTTCGGGGCGGCATTCATCTCGCCGATCGCGCTGTCGATCGTGACGACGACGTTCACCGACGGCCGCCAGCGGGCGAAGGCGCTCGCGGTATGGGCCGCGATCGCGGTCGGCGGCGCGTCGATCGGCCTGATCCTGGGCGGCGCGCTGACGGAGTATCTGTCCTGGCGCTGGAATTTCTTCATCAACATTCCCGTCGGCATCACGGTGGTGGTCGTCGCCTGGCGGGTGCTGCCGGCGATGGCGCCCGTGCGCAACCTGGGTTGGCGGGGGTTCGACCTGGCCGGCGCCGCGACGGCGACCGGAGGGCTGATGTCGATCGTCTACGGGATCGTCGGTGCCAACCAGTACGGCTGGTTTGCCGCGCGGACCGTCGGATTCATCGCCGGCGGGATCGCGCTGCTGGTGGTGTTCCTGCTGATCGAATCCCATGTCGAGCATCCGCTCGTGCGGCTGTCGATCTTCAAGACACGTACGCTGCGCGCCGCGGACACCACGATGCTCATCGTGGCGGGCGGGATGTTCTCGGTCTTCTTCTTTGCGTCCCTGTATGTGCAGGAAGTCCTGGGCTTCAGCCCGCTGCGAGCGGGCCTCAGCTTCCTGCCGTTGACGGCCGCGATCATCATCTCGGCCAACGTGTCCCAACGGGTGATCGGCCCGCTGGGGATCAAGATGACCGGCCTGATTGGAATGGTCGTTGCGGCGCTTGGGCTCGGCCTGATGACCATGATCTCCGCGAACGGCAGTTACCTCACCGAGGTGCTGCCGGGGATTGTGGTCATGGGGTTCGGACTCGGTCTGACGTTCATGCCCCTCACGATGTTGGCGACATACGGGTCGGACGCGGAGGATGCCGGTCTGGCCTCGGGCCTGCTGAACGCGTCGCAGCAGGTCGGCGGTTCGCTGGGGCTTGCGGTCCTCTCGACGCTCGCTGCACAGCAGGTGACCTCACACCTGTCCGGGCTGGGTCACCGACCGACCTCGTTCGAGCAGATGACCGCCGCCGTGAGCGGATATCGCGTCGCGTTCTTCGCCGCCGCCTGCATGATGATCGTGGGCGCGATCCTGTTGTCGGTGCTCATCACCTCGCGTGAGGCCCGGGTCGACGATGTCGCGGTCCCGGCGATGGGCATCGATGGCTGACGACCTCCTGCGCGGACGCCATCGGCCGGAGCGGTGGTTCGAGCGGTTCTCCGAGCAGCCCTTCAAGACCGCGTGGGTACTGCTGACGGTCGTAACGGCGTCGCTCACGATCGTCGCCGGTGTGCTGATCCGCCTGTCTGACCCGGAGCACATCCACAGCATCGGCGAAGGGCTGTGGTGGGCGGTCCAGACGGTCACGACGGTCGGCTATGGCGATGTCGTACCGACCTCCGAGCTCGGCAGGGGCGTCGGCGTCGTGGTCATGATGACCGGTCTGGCGTTCATGACCGTGACCACGGCGGCCGTGACCAACCTGTTCATCGAGCAGGCCCGCCGGCGCCGGCGCATGGATTTTGACGCCACTCCCGACCTCGCCGCGCTGCATGCCCGGATCGATGATCTGGTTGGAGAAGTGCGCGCACTGCGCGAGGCGCAGGACGACACGTAACAGGCGCGGCCGCGGCCGTGCGACGCGGCCTACGACGTGATCGAACGGCGGCGGAACCCGACCATCGCGACGATTAGCAGTGCGGCGGCCAGGAGCCCGAGCACCACCAGCGGCGTGGCGTCGACGCTTCCTCCCGGCAGGTGGGGAAGATGCGTGAACACCGACAGATCGAGTGCGAGCCGCGGCAACTTGAGCAGCGGCCCGAAGAAGCCGATCACAAACGTCGCCGCGATGATGGACCACCCGAGGACGCTGAGCCGCGGCATGACGCCAAACAGGGCCGCCGTCAGCGCGAGGATGAACCAGATGGCAGGAATCTGCGCGACCGACCCCCAGAAGACCGCCCCGATCGAGGTGGGCGCGCCGTCTAGGTTGGCCGTCACGCCCGCGCCGACACCGCCCACAATGACGACGATCGCCGACCCCGCGAGCGCGAACAGCAGGTGGCTGGCGAGCCAGCGGCCGCGGGTCAGCGGCGTTGACAACAACAGCTCGACGCGACCCTCGACCTCCTCGGCGCGGGCGGTCAAGAGCGCTTGGATGCCGTACACGGTCGCCACGATGCCCATCAGGTTGATGATCTCCGCCAAGTACAGATCGACGAAGTTGTGTCCAGAGCCCAGGAATCGCTGGCCAAGGTTGCTGTGGGCGATGACCGACGCGATCGACTGTGCGACCGATCCCACGAGCGCCCCATAGGCGGCGAGACCGATGGCCCAGCCGGCGAGTCGCGCGCGGTGGAGCCGCCATGCCAAACCGTATGCGCCCGCCAAGGCCGGCCGCGCGTCGGCCGGCCCGTGGTGTGCGGCAATCAGCCCGCGGCCGAAGTCGCGGTGGGCGACGAGCGCCACGGCGACGCCGATCAGCACGATGGTCAACGCGAGCGGCAGGCCGAGCGTCCACCAGCGGTTTTCACTGAATGCCGAGATCTTCTCGGTCCAGCCGAGTGGCGACACCCAGGCAATCCAATGGAAGGCGGATGCGTCTCCCCAGGCGCGCAGGAGGTAGGCGATGGCGATGACGGCGACCGAAAGACTGATCGCCGTGCGCCCGAAGCTGCCGACCTGCACGGCCACCGCGGCCACGCCGGCGAACACGGCGCCGGCGAGCATCGCCGCCAGCCCGTACGCCACCGCCCCCACCGGGTGTGCCCCCGAAGCGACGAGCCCGACGACGATCGCCAGTCCCGTGGCGACGCACGCGATCATCGCGGTCGCGACGCCCGCCGCGAGAAACGCGAACCGCCCCACGCAGCCGGCCGCCAGCAGTTCGGTGCGTCCGGTCTCCTCGTCGGTGCGGGTGTGCCGGACGACGGTGAGGATGCTCATCACGCCGACGAAGATCGCGCAGATGCCGATCGTGCGCCAGGCCGTGTAGCCCCCGGCATCGCCCAGATTCCGTGCCGGTCCGAGCAGCAGCGAAAACGAGGGATTCGACTGCAGGGTGACCCCGAGCGAAATGCGGTCGGCGAGCGTCGGGTAGAGCGACGCGTAGGTCGCGTAGGTGACGACAGGGATGACGGCGATCCCCAGCACCCAGACGATCAGGCGTACGCGATCGAGCCGGAGCGCATGGCGCACGAGGATCCAGAACCCGGCGAGGGGTTCGGTCACGACGGCTCGTCCGCATACGCGCGCAGAAACAGATCCTCGAGCGTCGGTGGCTGGGTGACCAGCGAGACGATCCCGCATGCGGTCAGCTGCGTCATGAACTCGGTGAGCACGCGCGTCTCGACATCGCAGCGGACTCGGGAGCCGTGCATCAGCGGTCCGTGGACACCGGGCCATTCCGCGAGGTCGTCCGGCATCCGCTCAAGCGTCGCCACGACCGTCGTCCGCGTGACACGGCGCAGCTCGTCGAGCGTGCCGCGCTGCACCACACGTCCCTGGCGCAGGATGCTGACCCGGTCGCACAGGGCCTCGACCTCGGAGAGGATGTGGCTTGACAAGAGCACGGTACGGCCGGCGGCCTTGGCCTCCTCGATGCAGCGCTGGAACACGGACTCCATCAGCGGGTCGAGGCCGGAGGTCGGCTCGTCGAGGATGAGCAACTCCACATTGGACGCGAGCGCCGCCACGAGCGCGACCTTTTGCCGATTGCCCTTGGAGTAGCTGCGGCCGGTCTTGGTCGGGTCCAGCTCAAACCGCGCGAGCAGTTCCGCCTTGCGGGCCGGGTCGAAGCCGCCGCGCAGGCGGCCCAGCAGATCGATTGCCTCACCCCCGCTCAGCTGCGGCCACAGCGTGACCTCGCCGGGCACGTACGCCAGCCGCCGATGCAAGGCGACGGTATCGCGCCAGGGGTCGCCTCCAAGCAGGACGACCTCGCCCGCGTCGGCGTGCAGGAGCCCCAGCAGGATCCGGATCGTGGTGGACTTGCCCGAGCCGTTGGGTCCGACGAACCCATGGACCTCCCCGGTGGCGACCTCGAGATCCAACGCGTCGAGGGCAAGCGTCTTGCCGAAGGTCTTGCGGAGTCCGTGAATCGTGATGGCGCTGTCCAGGGAGCCCTCCCGGCCGAGTCGTCAGGTGCACCCATCACCATATGGGCGCGCACCGGACGTTCACGCGATCCGCGCCGCCGGGGAGCGACGGGGTAGCATCCCGGCATGCCGGACGGCCCGTCGATTTGTCTGAACATGATCGTGCGCAACGAGGCGCACATCGTGCACGAGGTGCTGGATGCCGTCGCGCCGTACATCTCCTACTGGGTGATCGTCGACACGGGTTCCGACGACGGGACTCAAGACGTCATTCGCGCCCGCATGCATGCCCTCGGGATCCCCGGTGAGCTGCACGAACGTGAGTGGCACAACTTCGGTCACAACCGCACCGAGGCGCTGGACCTTGCCCGCGGGCACGGCGACTACATATGGGTCATGGACGCCGATGACATGATCGTCGGAACGCTCGAGTTCAGGGGACTGACCGCCGACTGTTATTTGCTGCGCTACGGGTCCGGGTTCAGTTACTGGCGGCGCCAGCTGTTTCGCGACGGCGTGCGCTGGAGGTACGAGGGCGTCGTCCACGAGTGCGCGGTCTGTGACGACCCGACAACCGACGCGCGGCTCGAAGGCGACTATTACATCGACTCGCGGCGCCTGGGCGGACGCAATCTCGACCCCAAAAAATATGAGCGCGATCGCGATCTGCTGCTGGCCGAGGTGACGCGCAATCCCGACGACACACGCTCGGTCTTCTACCTGGCCCAGAGTTACTACGACGCGGGCGACCCCGCCAATGCACTGGCCTGGTACCGCACGCGGGCCGAGATGGGCGGTTGGGACGAGGAGGTCTACTACGCGCTGTTTCGGTGCGGCGACTGCCTGGCCCTGCTCGACGCGCCGTGGTCTGAGATCCAGGACGCCTACCTGCGCGCCTGGGAGGCGCGCCCGGTCCGGGCGGAACCGCTGCATGCGCTGGCGCGCCAGTTCCGCATCGGCGGTCGCTTCCAGCTCGGGTACCTGTTTGCGGAGCGGTCCGCGAGCATCGCGCTCCCCGAGGGCGATGCGCTGTTCGTCGGTGCCGACGTCTACGCGTGGCGTGCGCTCGACGAACAGGCGATCTGTGCCTACTGGATCGGCAAGCACATGGAGAGCTTCGCGCTGTGCCGCGTCTTGCTGGCGAGCCCGTATCTGCCCGACGACGAGCGTGACCGCGTGGCCGAGAACCGCGACTTCGCGGTTCCGGCCCTGCTTGAGGCGGCATCGTCGTACCCCGACATGCTCGCGAGGACGCTCGTCGCCCGCCGCGGACGCCAGTTCGACGACGACGCGATCCCCGTCCAAGAGGCGCCGCTGGTGAAGGTTGATACGTCGACCAGTCGCACCGGGGACCCCGGGGTCGAGGTCACCCTGACCATCGAGGCGGATCCCGACCCCGACACTCTCGCCCGCTCGATCAATTCCTTCTTGCGCTGCTGCGTTGACGTTCCCCGGGTCGGCCGGTTCGTCCTGATCGACACCGGCGTGTCGGCGGACACCGAAGCGTGGCTCGCCGAGCGCTATCCGTTCATCGAGGTGGTGCCCAGCGCGAGCGGGCCGAGCGACCCACGTGCGGCGGCCCGCGCGCTTGTGGGCGGTGCCTACTGGGTGCATCTCCCGGCCGGGTGGCAGTTCTTCGCACCCGAGCGGTACATCGGACGCGCCCTGGAGATCTTTGAGCAAGAACCCGACGTGGCCCAAATCGGTATAAACGTCAACGACGCGGGCCGTCTGGAGGGCCGGGTGCCTGCGCCGCAGGACGTCTTGCGGACGGCACACGGAAGTCGCTACCTGCTCGCGCCCGGATCGGCGCCGGTGCGCGGACCGGCGATCTTCTGCACCGATCGGCTCGACAGCGCCGCGCTGTCGTCGCCGCTTCGGACCGCCACCTTCGACGAGGTGCTGTGCATCGCAGCCTCGGCCCGGTCCTCGACGGGTGACCTGTAGGACCGGCCCCGGGCGTCGGAATTCACGCGGATCGCGAGGCCAATTACGGGCGTCGGCGGCGCGGCCTCACGACCGGTGCGCAGTCCTTTAGGAAACCGCACCGCCGGCCGATACTGAATCCACTCGACCCTCGGGCGCAGGCAGGCCCGGGGGTTGTTGACGTTCCGGGCCGGCGACGCCGCCGTCCTGTCGCCCGCACCGCGCGCGACGCACGAGTCGCCGCGCGGCCGCGACGCCGATGGCGGACCCGGATTGACGGACGTCGCCACTCGGCGTCAAGATCGGCGCACGGACCGGGCGTTCGACCACGGACCATTTCGGGAGGGAGCCCCCATGGCCGAAACCTGTACGCACTTGGACACGATCCACCATCGCGAGGACGGAACGGGCGCCGCGGGGTGTCCGGCCTGCATCGCCGTCGGCTCCCAATGGGTGCACCTGCGGCGCTGTACCGAATGCGGTGCGATCGGGTGCTGCGACAACAGCCCGAACCGACACGCCACTGCCCACTTCGACGCGACCGGGCATCCGATCATTCGCTCGGTGGAGCCCGGCGAAGACTGGTACTGGTGTTACATCGACGAGGTCGTGTTCGAGCTCAGCGTTGGCTGAACCGTCCGGCGGCTCAGGCGACCGGCGGCGGCAATCCCTCGGCGCTCGCTCCCAGCGCCGTATCCCAGTGGCACGACGTGCAGGTGTGGCGGAAGACCGACAGCGCGAACTCCATGACCGTTCCGGCGGGGTCGCGCGCGGCGCAGGCGTCGTGCCAGTCGAGCACATACTCACCCAGGGCCTTATCCCACCGTGCTGCCGCCGGCGCGGGCGTGGTCGGCTCCCAGTCTTCGGGAAGCGGGTACGCGTAGGCATAGAAGGCCGGCGGGTCGTACCGGGCGTCGCCCGGCCACCAACCGATCGCGATCTCCTGGGCCGTCATCGCATTGCGCATGATGAAGTCGTCGGACGGCGGGTCGGCGGGTTCGCCGGAGAACAGACTCACGGCCAGATCGAACGAACCCCACCAGGCGTTGACCGGTGTCGAGCGGCCGCGATACGGCGCGCGAAAGCGGGCGAGGACGAGGGCGGCCTGCGTGGCCGCCGCGAAGTACGCCGACACCTGATTTGCGTCGTAGGTCGCGTGCTCGTCGTCAGCGTCAAGCGGCACGGTCCAGGACACCTCTTGCGGGGTCGTGTTGATGATGACGTCACTGCCCGCGAGCGTTCGCACGGCCTCGAGGACCGCACGTGTGACGTCGCCGACCGGACGATGCGGGGTCAGCGACACCTGACGGACACGACCGTCGCTGTGCTCGACGACCGCTTCGTGGGTGTGCAGGTCCAGGGCCGCAACGATGGCGCCGGAGCCGTCCGGGGCGGGCAGGAGCGGCGTCTCCCAACCGCGTGCGGTCAACCGCAGCGCGGCATGTTGCAACTGCGGCTCCGGCGGTGCGAGCGCGACCGCGAGTTTCCCGAGCACTTGCGTATGTGCGTGCAGCGTGTCGCAGGTGGGTTGCCAAGCGCTGAAGCTCGGCAGGGGTATCCAGGCGGAGGTCATAGGCCATGCTAGACCGCAACGCCCGGGCGCCTCAATGGCATCGGCGTGACGGCGACGCCCCCGGTGAGCGAGCCGGCCGGCCGGGGCGCCGCCGTGCGACGCTGCGTGCTCGGCGCGCGTCGGTGGGGTGGTTCAGTGAGCCCCAGGGGCACCCTCAGACAGGTATGCCAGCAGTGCCTGATCGGTGAGCAGTTCGATCGGCGAGCGATCGTCGGTGAGCGGCGTGCCGCCCGCCGGAACGGCGACCAGACCGGCCGCGAGTTGCCGGGCGGGCCCCGCGGCGAGACCCGGTGCGTGCGTGAGCGCACGCTGAGCGGCCCGCGTCGCGGTCGGGTCCGCGAACCCCAGCACGATCGAATTGAACGTCGTGTAGCGGTCCGTCATCACGGTCGGGAACACCGCGTGCATGGTCGTCGCGATCCGGTCGACCAGCGCGGTCTGATCCGGCGGCGTGCCGACGTTGACCGCCACGACGCCGCCGGGCGTGAGATGGCGGGTCACGAGCGCGAAGAACTCACGTGTGGCCAGGTAGAACGGGATGTACGGCTGGGCGTACGCGTCGACGACGATCACGTCGTAGCGCGGTCTGCTGCCTTCGAGCCAGAAGCGCGCATCCGCCGTGAAGACGTGCAGGCGCGGATTCGCCATGTCGAGGTAGTGTCGCCCCGCGGTGGTCACCAGTGGGTCGATCTCAACGCCGTCGATGGTGATGTTGGGCCAGATGTGGCCGTAGAGGGTCGCAACCGTGCCACCCGCGTTGCCGAGCACCAGTGCGCGGCCGTAGGACCCGCCCGCCAGAGCGGGCAGGGCGGTGAAGGCATCCCAGTAGTTGTCGGTGAGGATGCCCCGTGCCGGCAGCAGGGAGTGTGCGGCCCAGCCTTCGTTGAGATGCAGGACGCGGTCGCCATTGGACTCCTGGACCACCTGCACGAACTGGTACGTCGACTCCCCCTCGAACAGGATGCGCTCACCCGGACCGGCCGGCTTGATGGTCCCCAGCGGGAGCGCGATCAGCCCGATGAGCGCGAGCGGGACCCAGACGAGCCGACGGTCGAGCGCCGGGATCGCCGTCAGGGCCAGCAGCGCCGCAGTGCACAGCAACGTCCGGTGGGTGCCGATCAGGGGGATCAGGACGAGGACGGGCAGGAAGGTGCCGATGATGGCGCCGACCGTCGAGAGTGCGTAGAGCCGCCCCGCGACCGATCCGGAGCGCCCGACGGTCTCGACGCTCAGCCGAATCGACCACGGCGCGACCGCTCCGAGGGCCGTCACCGGGATGATGAACATCGCCAGGGCGCCAAAGAAGCTCGCGATGAACGCACCGGCGGACACATTGGCGAACGCGTTTGCGGATGCCAGGAACAACGGGCGCGCGGCGAATGGAATCACGGCGAGCGCGAGCGCGGCGACAAGGACGACAGTGGCGAGGGCGCGGTGGGTCGGATATCGGTCCGCAAGTTTGCCGCCGAGCCAGTAGCCCACCGCCAGCGAGACCAGGATGAGGCCGATGACGTTGGACCACACCAGGTCAGACGCACCGAAGTACGGCGCAAGCAGTCGGGCTCCCGTCATCTCGGTCGACAGTGATGCGGCCCCGGCGACGAGCACCAGGGTCGCCAGCCACCAGCGCGCACGCCCCGAGCTGTCGGAGCGCCCCGAGGTGGTGCGCGCCGGCCGAGGGTCCTTGCGGGCGTTCAAGGCGCTCATCTGAACATGATTCCGCCCGACGGGACCGATCGGCAACCCGTACGCGTGCGTCCTCGCGTGATCCTCGACGACGACGTCACCATCGGTGCCGCGATGCAGCGGTCGGCGGACATGCGACTAGGTCCTTCCGGAGAGCGACGAACATCAACGAGCGGACTTGATGCGCGGTGTCGAGCGCATTGACGACTGAGGGTATCGAGCGGTTCGCCGACATGGCGCCCGGCATGCCGGTGATGGTTCGGTGCCCGGGCTCGCCGCGCTCATGGCGCGCCGGGATCGGGTACATGTCGAGGTCCTGGGCGCCCTGCCGGGCGGCGGCCCCGCGGTGCGGCAGGACCCGGCCCCATGTCGCCGACTTCGGCCGCAGTCGCGCAAATCGTAGAACTTCGTAAGATTATGATCAGATAGGAGTTGGAAATTGGCCGTCGGTCTGGTGTAGTGAAGGGGGCTCGGTGGCGACCGAGCACATCCAGTTAGTCCTGGAAGGGGCTGTAGATCGTTGCAGCCCCTTTCGTGCGTGTTGCCGGGAGGCGATACCTGCACCAGGAAGAGCTCGAGTCGCTTGGACCTGATCGGCGCCAGCGGGCGCGCGACGCCCGCGCGACGCTGCACGCGGTGCACGGCGATCCGCGCCCGGTGTATGCCGCGAAGGCGGAGATCTTCCGCGCACTCGGGCACCCCGCGCGGGTGCGCATCATCGAGCTGCTGCGGGATGGTGAGCGTTCGGTCGGGAGCCTGCAAGGCGCGCTCGGTCTCGATTCGAGCGGGACATCTCAACACCTTGCACTGCTCCGCAAGCAGGGGCTCGTGAGCGGACGCCGGGACGGCACCACCATCTACTACCGCGTCACCGAGGACGCGGTCTTCTGGTTGCTCGAGGCGACGCGCGTGCTGCTTGAGAGCATGCTTGGCCGCCAGCAGGCTGAGCTGGCGGAACTCGCCGGCTCGCTCACCGACGACGCGGCCCTTTGGCGGGACGGCACCCCCAGCTGAATCGACCGGTACTGAGTCGTAGGCGCGGCGCGTGATCGGGCTGCTCGCCGTGCTTGGCGTCATCGTGCTCGCAGGCGGTGTCCTGCTGCCGGTCGCTCGCGTGCCCCTTGCGGTCGCGATGTGGGTTCAGGGCGTCGGCGTCGGGATCGTCGGCATCGCGGGCGCAATCGCGTTCTTCGGTGACCGCGTTGCCGGATCGGGATTTCGGGCCGGAGGTCATCCGGGCTTCGGGATCGATCCGACCAGCGGATTCTTCCTGATCGTGATCGCCGTGACGGCAGTGCCCGTCCTCGTGTACTCGGTCGGCTACATCCCCGGGGTCGGGTCCGCGCGGATCGTCGCCAGCCTGGGCGGGGCGTTCCTGCTCGCACTCATCGGGGTTGTCTGCGCACGTGATGCGCTGAGCTTTTTGGCGTGCTGGGAGCTGATGACCATTCTGCCGGCCGCATGCATACTCATCCCCCGCCCCGAGCTCGAGGTACGTCGGGCGATCGTCGAGTACCTGGCCATCACCCATCTCGGCGGGACCGGCGTATGGATCGCCGTGCTGCTGCTCGCCGAGCGGGGTGTGTGGGGCGGCGCGAGCCTGGGCGCGCAGGGTTCGGGGGTCGTCGCGCTGGTCGGCATCGCCGCGCTCGTCGGTTTCGGCAGCAAGGCGGGTCTGGTCCCGCTGCACATGTGGCTGCCGCGCACCCACCCGGTGGCACCGAGCCCCCTGTCGGCGCTCATGTCGGGGGTGATGGTCAAAGTCGCGCTCTACGGCCTCATCCGGATCGTGTTTACCTGGATGGACCCGGCACCCACGTGGCTTGGCATTGCCGTGATGGTTGTCGGCGCCGTATCCGCTTTCGGGGGGATCCTCGGCGCGCTCGTGCAGCGGGAGCTGAAGCGGCTTTTGGCCTACAGCACGATCGAGAACGTCGGCATCGTCGCCATGGCACTGGGTGCATCGATCGTCCTCGGGGCGGCCGGCGCACACACCTGGGCCGCGATCGCATTCGCCGCCGCGCTGCTACACGTACTCAACCATGCCGTCATCAAAGCGGTGCTGTTCCTGTCGGCGGGATCGATCGAGCGCGCGACGGGTGAGCATCGCGTGGACCGTCTGGGCGGCCTGTTGGGGCGGATGCCGTGGACCGGTGCAGCCTTCGGCGTCGGCATCCTCGCCATCGCGGGCATTCCGTTGCTCAACGGCTTCGCGTCGGAGTGGCTCATCCTCGAATCGGTCATCCACGCCGTGGGGTCGTCGGGTCACGCCGCCGCGGCGGTCAGCGCACTCGCACTCGCCCTGCTCGCGGCCACGATCGGCCTGGCGCTGTTGTGCTTTGTCAAGCTCGGCGGCCTCGCGCTGTTGGGACGACCGCGCAGCGATGGCGCCCGCAACGCCGCCGACGTCGGCCGGACGATGCGCGCCGGCGTCGTCACGCTTGCCGGAGGGTGCCTCGTGCTCGGCACGTTTCCGGGGCTCGTGCTCGCGCCGCTACTGCGCCTGCGTTCGGCGCCGATGCCGTCGGGGATGGGTGTGGGCCTCTGGCTCCCCGGGACCGGGGGCTTGCCGACCCTCGGACTCCTGATCGTGATCGGGCTGGCGACGACCCTGCTGCTGCGCCTACGCGGACGGCGCAGCGAGCCTGCGCCGGTGTGGAACTGCGGTCAGGCCGACGAACCCTCGCTCGCGTGGACCTCGGCGGGTTTCTCGTCGAGCCTCCTGCTGAGCGCCCGTGGCGTCTTGCCGACCGAGCGCGTGCTCACCCGCGATGCGGGCGGTGGCGTGCTCACCGAGGCGCGGTACGCGCAGCACGTACCGAACCACTTCGAGGTGCAGCTCTATCAGCCGCTGCAACGGGTCGCGCTCCGTCTGGCACGCCTCGCCCGTCGTCTGCAATCGGGGAGCCTTCAGGCCTACGTGGCGTACTTCGTGGCCGTGCTGATCGTCCTGCTGATCTTCGCCCGCTTGGTCGGGTCATGACCGCAGCCGAACTTGCGACCGGCGCGGTGATGCTCGCCGGCCTGGTCGCGGCGCCGCTGTTGCCGGGCATGATCCAGCGCCAGAAGGCGTATCTGCAGGGGCGCGTCGGTGCGTCGATTTGGCAACCGTATCGGGATCTTCGGCGCCTGTGGCACAAGCGGGTGGTGCAGCCGTCGGGGACCACCGTCACCTATCTGGTGGCGCCGGCAGCCAACGCGGCGGCGTTGCTTGCAGCGATCCTCATCGTGCCCGCGGCCGCCAACGCACCGCAGTTCGGCGTTGGTCACGACGCACTCGTCGTCGTGGGCGTGCTCGCGCTGGCGCGCGGCCTGTTGGCGCTCTCGGCGTGGGACACGACCAGCAGCTTCGGGCTCATGAGTGCCGGGCGCGACCTGGCATTCGCGGTCGCCGGAGAACTGCTGCTGGCCTTGGTCCTGCTGACGGCGGTCCTCCCGGTCGGGAGCACCGACCTGGGCGCGATGTGGCTCGGGGCGTCGGGATCGGGGATCTGGTCGCATCCGGCACATTGGTGCGGCCTTGTCGGCATGGTCCTCATCCTGCTGGTCGAGACGGGCCGCCAGCCAATCGACCATCCGGACACCCATCTCGAGCTGACGATGGTTCATGAAGGGCCGCTGCTCGAATACGCAGGGCGCGACCTTGCCTATCTGCAATGGTCCGCGGCCGCCCGCCACTGGGTGGTCATGCTGCTGGCGGCGGGATTGTTCCTGCCCCATCCGTCGGGCACGGTCGCCGGCCTCGCGGCGGTGCTCGGATGGGTCGTCGCGCTCACGGTCCTGCTCGCGCTCATCGAGACCATGACGGCCAAGATGCGGCTGCTGCGCGTTCCCCACCTGATCGGAGCGGCCGGACTCCTCGCGCTCGGGGGCGTCGCGAGCTGGATTCTCGGCGCGGCCCTATGACCACGGGCCTGATCTGGGTGATCGTCGCGCTTGGACTCGGCTGCGTGCTGATGCGTCGGCGCTCGGTTGTCGTGGCGCTGGTCGGCGTCCAGTCGCTGTGCGTCGCGGCGCTCGCCATCGCACTGGTCCCGAGCCGGCCGTCGGAGTTCCTGCCGGCAGCCCTGACGCTCGTCCTGCGCGCCGTGGTGATCGTGGTCCTGCTGGTCATCGCGATCCGGCGGACGCGGCACGCGCTGCCCGGCGGCGCGGAGACCGTTCCCTTTAGCCGACTCGTCGTCGCGGGGGCGATCATCGCCGCGCTGGTCGCGCTCATCCCGGCGTTCGGTCTCGAGTCCCGTCTGGCCGAGCGCGGAGCGGTCGCACTGATCGCCACGGGTCTTGCGCTGCTGGTGACGCGACGCGCCACGGTGATGCAGGTCGTCGCGCTCCTGGTCGCCGAGAACGGGATCGCGGTCGCGGCGGTGAACGTGAGCGGCGGACTGCCGGTTGCCGTGGAGCTCGGTGTGGCCTTCGATCTCGTGTTGGTCGTGACCGTGGCGGTCGTGTTCCACGACCGCATCTTCGACATGTTCGGAACAACGGATACGCGGATCTTGCGGGGGCTGCGCGATTAGCCCGATCACCTTCCTGCTCGCCGCCGCGCTGGTTGCGCCGGCCCTCGTCATCGCCGTACTGTGCGTCGCACGCGAGCCAAGCCAGGCGGACGCGATCAATCGCGCGGGCGCCGTCGTGTGTGCCGCGCTGATCGTGGTGCTCGCGGCGATCGGTCTGGTCCACGCTGGCACGCCGGCAACCGGACCGGCGTATGTCATCGATGGCCCCGGAGGGGTCTTTCTCGCGGTCATCGGAGTGGTCGGCCTGATTAGCGCGCTGATATCGCCCGCATACCTGCACGACCATCGCCGTGCACGCACCGGGGCGCTGCGCTCACGCCAGCTGTACTACGCGGGGTTGTACCTGTTCTGGGCCGCACTCGTCGCCGTCCCCGTGGTCAACAACCTCGGGATCGCCTGGCTCGTGGTCGAGGCGACCACGGCGGCCTCCGCATTGATGGTCGCGTTCGCCGGGACGCGCAATGCGCTCGAAGCCGGGTGGAAGTATCTGGTGCTCACGAGCGTCGGTCTGACCGTCGCGCTGATGGGCATCGTCATGCTGTACGCGTCGGGCCCGCACGGGGCCGCAACCCTCAGCGCCCTCGACTGGTCGACGCTCGCCCACCAGGCGCCGCACCTCGACCAGTCCACCACCCTCGTCGCCTTCTGCGTGATCCTGGCCGGGCTGGCGACCAAGGTTGGCTGGGCCCCCGTGCACAACTGGCTGCCTGATGCCCACAGTGAGGCACCCCCGCCGGTCAGCGCGCTGCTGTCTGCGGCGCTCCTGCCCACGGTCGCACTTGTCGCATGGCGCCTTGATGAGGCGCTGCGCGCCGCGCTCGACGCGCGCGCAGTCCAGGCCATCTTCATTGGCTTTGGCTTGTTGTCGCTCGGCGTGGCGATCCCGTTCTTGTGGAAGTCGCTTGCGTGGAAGCGTTTCCTGGCCTATTCGAGTCTCGAGCACATGGGGGTGATCGCATTCGGGATTGGTATCGACAACCGCTGGGCCACGGCAGGGGTACTCATTCACGTCGCCGGGCATGCGATCGCCAAGGCACTCGGGTTCTCGATGGCGATCCCGCTCCTGCGATACCAGCCCGCCGCGTCGCAGCGTGCTTTGCGGGGGATCGTGCGGCTGAGCCGACCCTTGAGCATTGGGATGGGGGTGAGCCTGTTCGCGTTGGGCGCCGTCCCTCCGTCACCGCTGTTCTTCAGCGAGGCGCTGATCCTGTTCGGGGGGTTCGTGGCAGGTCAGATCGTCGGCACGTCGATCGCGGCGGTGCTGCTGGCGATGGGCTTCATTGGTGTCGCGCACATGGCGATCGAGGCCTTCGCCGGCACCCCACTTGAGCGACGCCTGCCCGGTTCCCGCACTGCAGTGTGGATCACTGGTCTGGCGACGGCGTGCACGGTGGGCCTGCTCGCCGTGGCCTCGATCGCCTACGTCCTGCCGTACTCGACGCTGGCGGCGGCCCTGACCGGCGGTGCCGGATGACGGTGCCAGACCAGCAACGTGAACTGCTCGACGTTTCCGCTGACCGGTGGCACGATCGGATCGCCGACCTAATCGCCGGCGGGATGCGGTTCCTGACCCTCTGGAGCGACCCCGCCGGCCGCGTGGCCTGTGCGCTGGGCGGCGGATACGGCACGATGGTCGTTCGCTCAACCCCCGCGCCGGGGGAGCTTCAAAGCATCGTCGACGTCGCTGGCGCTGCCGCATGGGACGAGCGTGAGATCCATGACCGCACCGGGGTCCAGTTCGCCGGGCACGTGCCGCTGCGGCCGCTTGTCGCACACCCGGCGGCAACGGCCGACTGGGTGACGCCGGTATCGGGCGAGGACGTCCACCAGGTCGCCGTCGGTCCCATCCATGCATGCGTGATCGAGAGCGGCCACTTTCGCTTTCACGTCGTCGGGGAGCGCGTCCTGCATCTCGATCTGCGGTTGTTCTACAAGCATCGCGGCCTCGAGGCTGCAGCGGCCGGCGCCACCCCAGACCTGGCGGCGCGTCTCGCCCAGCGGGCCTGTGCGGCGTGTGCGGTGACCAACAGCGTCGCCGTTGCCCAGGCGTATGAGTCTGCGCACGGCGGCGTGCCGGACGCCGCGGTGCGGCGTGCCCGCACGTTGTTGCTGGAACTCGAGCGGCTGTACAACCATCTCAACGACATTGGCGCGATCTGCTCCGGCATCGGCCTGGCGGCAGGGTCGATGGCGTTCGCCGAGCTCAAAGAGCGCGCGCAACGCGTCAACGCCGAGCTCACCGGTCACCGGTTCCTGTTCGACACCGTCGCCATCGGATCGAGTGACCTCGACATCGACGCATCGACCGCCGCGCACCTGCGCGCGCGGGTGGCGGCCATCGGCGCCGAGGCCGCGCTGCTGTGGTCCGACGTCGGGGCCAACCGCTCCGTCCGTGCGCGCATTCGCGGGGCGGGGATCCTTGTGCGCGACGAGGCGCTGCGCCTGGGCGCGTGCGGCCCGGTCGGCCGGGCGTCAGGTGTCAACGACGACGCGCGCGCCGATGGCCGGCTGCTGTGGTACCCCGGGTTCGTCGGCGCCACGCTCAATGACCCGTCCGGCGACGTCGCGGCGCGCATCGAGATCCGTGCGCGCGAAATCACCGCATGCTGCGCGATCATCGAGGACGTGCTGTCGGATTCGGTCCGACCGGGGCGCGTGACGCTCTCCAGACCGGCGGCCGGCCCGGGGATCGCACAGCTCGAGAGCCCGCGAGGGCGTACGGTTGCCGTGGTCGAGCCCGATCGTGCAGTGATCGCGGGCCTGCATCTGCGGACCGGCTCCTATGCGAACTGGCCGGCGCTGGCGGCAGCCTGCACGGGCGCGATCCTGCCCGACTTTCCGCTGATCAACAAGAGCTTCGAGCTCTGTTATGCCTGCGTGGACCGGTAGGCCCGGCGTGTTCGTCCTGCTTCGGCATCTGGCCGCACTTCGCCGCTCCACCGACCTCGCACGCGGGGCACCGCGTTCCGTCGCCATCCGGCATGTCGACGCAGGATCCTGCGACGGCCGCGAACACGAACTCGGTGCGACGCTCGGGCCGATCTACGACCTTCAGCGCTTCGGCCTGTCGATCACGGCATCCCCGCGGCACGCCGACATCCTGCTGGTGACCGGCCCGGTCACGACCCACATGCGCGATGCGCTGCTGGTGGCCTACAGCGCGATGCCGGAGCCCCGGCTCGTGGCGGCACTGGGCAACTGCGCGCTCGGCCGTGGTCTGCTGGGTGACCCAGCGGAGGTGATCGGATCGGTCGAGGCGATCCTGCCGGTTGCCGTGCGCGTGCCCGGCTGTCCGCCGACGCCGGATGAGATCGCGCGCCACCTGCTCGCGGGCCTTGAGGAGGTCCGGGCAGCACAGGTGCGGCCCACGTCGTAAGGATCCCCGCGCCGCCGGGTCACCGAGGGCTGGCGCTCCGACGCTGATGTCGTCGGATCCCGTCTCGGCGCGGCTCGTACGTCGGCGCAACGACGTGGTCCTGCGACGACACGCGCCCCCCCCGCGTCGGGGGGCGTTTGGGCGATCAATCGCGGAGCACAGCTTCCCCCCGGGGCTACTCGCGCATCATCATTGCGACCGCCTCGCGCTCCAGGTCGAGGTACGGCTCGCCGCTGACGTCGATTGCCACGCGGCGGATCGTCCCACCGGTAAACCGCCAGGGCTGGGTGCCGGGGTACTTGTCGGTAACGCCCGACGCCGCATCGCGTCCGATGCACAGGCCCTCGCCACCGATGGTGAACTTGCCGGGCTGCGTCTTGATGCCCGCTTCGCCGACCTTACGGTCGGCGTGCCAGAGCGAGAGCGTCCCCGCGGCGACACCGGGCGGGTCCTCGCCGTCCTTGTCGAAGGATGCCGACACGATCAGGTTCTCGCCGACGGGCAGGTCTTCTGTCGCCACCACGAACTGCTGCGTCATGCCGACGAAGTTGTAGACGTAGTGCAGTCGGTGGCCGTCCACGTAGAGCGCGTGGCCTCCGAACAGCGAGCCGTGAGCGAAGATCACGCCCTCGGCCCCCGGCGCCGGAATGTCGATCAAGGCGCCGATCGCAAACGAGCGATTGCGCACGTTGACGGCCTGCGACTCGGGCACTTCAGCGGTGTCCGGGAAGTACACGTAGCGGTTCCTGGCCGGCGACAGGACCGGTCGCGGCGTCAGGATGATCTCGAGGGCCGAGCGGTCGTCGAGCGGGAATGCCCCGTTCGCACCGGCTTCGGCGAACCACAGGTTGACCAGCTCGCGGACCCTGTCCGGGTGCTCGCCGGCGAGGTTGTGCAGTTCCGCTCGGTCGCTGTCGGTGTGGTAGAGCTCCCATTCATCATCGTTGAAGCAGCTCCACCCGGCGATGGTGGGATGGGTGGTGACCGCCTTCCAGCCGTCGTGCCAGATCGCCCGCGAGCCGAGCATCGAGTAGAACTGGCTCGGTCGGGTCGTCGGCGCCGCGGCGTCGTCGAGGCTGTAGCGCATGCTCACCCCGTCGAACACGCTCTGGACGTGGCCCTTGATCTGCGTGGGCGACGCGACGCCCAGGGCGTCGAGGATCGTCGGCACGAGATCGATCGCGTGATGGTACTGCTCGCGGATCTCGCCGCGCGCCGACATGCCGGCGGGCCAAGAGATGATGCAGGGATCGCACGTTCCGCCGTTGAACTCGTAGCGCTTCCACATCTTGAACGGCGTGTTGAAGGCCATCGCCCAGCCGTTGGGGTAATGGTTGTAGGTCGTGGTGCCGCCGATCTCGTCCAGCAGCGGCAGATTTTCCTCGATCGCATCCGGGATCCCGTTGATGAACTTCATCTCGTTGACCGACCCGTTCGGACCGCCCTCACCGGAGGCGCCGTTGTCCGAGACGAGAACCACGACCGTGTTCTCCCGATATCCGAACTCTTCCAGGTACGCGAGCAGCCGGCCGATCTGGTCGTCGGCGTGGGCGAGGAACCCGGCGTAGACCTCGGCCATCCGGCAGAACAAGGCCCGTTCATCGGCCGACAGCGACGCCCACGGACGCGTCACGTCCATCATCGGGAACGGCTTTCCATCGGGGCCGGTACGGGTGGTCGGGGTGCCGATGGGGTTGAGCGGCGGCAGTTCGGCGTCGGGCGGGACGATCCCGAGTTCCTTCTGGCGGGCAAGCGTCTGCTCGCGCATGGCCTCGTAGCCCACGTCGAAGCGCCCCTTGTACTTGGCGATCCACTCCTTCGGGGCGTGGTGGGGGGCGTGGCACGCGCCCGGCGCGTAGTAGAGCAGGAACGGCTTCTCGGGCGCGATCGCCTTGGCATCGCGGATGAATTCGATCGCCTTGTCGGTGAGGTCGACGGTCAGGTGATAGCCCTCTTCGGGCGACTTCGGTTGATCGACGACGTGGTTGTCGTAGACCAGGTCCGGGTACCACTGGTTGGTCTCGGCGCCGAGGAACCCGTACCAGCGCTCGAAGCCACGGCCCGACGGCCAGTTGCGGCGCGTCGATGCAAGGTTCATCTCGTCATCGGGGCACAAATGCCACTTGCCCACCATGTAGGTGTTCCAGCCGAGCTCGCCGAGGATCTCCGGCAACATGCCGTTCTCGGGCGGGATCGTTCCGCTGGCATTCGGGAAGCCGATCGCGGCCTCCGTGATGCAGGCCATGCTGTTGCGGGTGTGATTGCGCCCGGTCAGCAGGCACGAGCGGGTCGGCGAACACAGGGCGGTCGTGTGCCACTGCGTATACCGCACGCCCTCGGCGGCCAAGCGGTCGATGTTCGGTGTCTCGACCGGACCGCCGTAGCAACCGAGCGCCGAAAAGCCCACGTCGTCCAGCACGATGTAGACGACGCTCGGCGCGCCGTCCGGCGCCTTGGCCGGTTCGAACGGTGCCCAGTCCGGCGTCGAATCGCGGATATCGACGTTGACGATTCCTCGAAATGGTGCGGTCACGATCCCTCCCGTCGGCCAACGATCCGTGTGTCCGGCAACGCCGGGCATCGGCCCTGGCACGCCGCGATATGCAACCTTCAGCGGCGCTCGCCACGTTCATGCGGCGCACACGATCCGACACTACGCCAGCGCTGACCGGCTGCGGGGTCGCCCCCACGCATGTGTCGGTGCGATCACCGGAAAATGCATCGTTGCGGGTATGCACGGCGGCCGGCACCCGGCCAGGCTCCCGTGGGTGACGCCACCGCGCGCCCGCCAGCGGTTCGATGACCAATCGACGGTCGGTGCCCGCCCGTCACCCGGCGCACCGCCCCC
>Ga0307373_10001480_pt1 | contig 44103 bp, 35 predicted proteins | sample OX2MG_FD_202534 | JGI IMG/M metagenome (GOLD analysis project Ga0307373, IMG submission 202534) | Soil microbial communities from Risofladan, Vaasa, Finland - OX-2 | ecosystem: Environmental > Terrestrial > Soil > Coastal area > Acid sulfate soil | place: Finland: Risofladan, Vaasa | collected...
ACAAGTGGCGGACCAGATGGAATCGATGCTCGATCGATTAGGCGGCGACGGCTTCCAGATAAGCCCGCCGTACTACGCGCCGGACTACTACGAAGATCTGGTGCGGCTGCTCATTCCCGAACTTCAACGCCGCGGCGTGTTCCGCAAGGAGTATCGCGGCGATACGCTGCGCGACTACCTACGCGGTCAATAGGGTGGAGAGGTGGGTGCCCCTTCCTGACGACGGCAAATCCTTTCGCTCTGTAGCTACTCAGCCGTCCCAAATCACTGTGCCCGAAATTGTGCCCTATCCCGATGTCAGATCATCCTGCTCAATAATGGTGGGCCGCATCTTCCTGTGATCGAAAAATCCCTTCTACGCCATGGGTTTGCTGTTATCAACCGTTACCGGCTGATCCTCAATCGCATCGGCGTTCTCTGGCCGGAACAGAGCTTACAAGCCGAGGGTCGCTGGTTCGATCCCGGCGCCGCCCACCAGGAACATAAGCGTAGAAGATGCCCTTGCTCACAAGCGGCGCGTCGGCCGTCCTGTCATCGTCTCGCCTTGCTCCCGAGCAAGCTCTCGCGGTAAAGGAACTAGAAGCTTGCCCCGGAGGTCATACGCCCATGCGACTCTTCCGACTTTATACCGGTGATGATCAGCAGTCCCATCTGGAAGAACTGGAGATGCAGTTTGCGCCCGGGCAAATCGCCGAGCAGACGGCGATGCAGCCGGCGGCCGGCATAATGTTCACGCGGATGAAGCCGGGCGCCTTCGTCGATTGGCATAACGCACCGCGCCGTCAGTACGTGATCACGCTGGCAGGCGGTGTCGAGATAGGGCTGGGCGACGGCTCTTTGCACCGTTTCGGACCCGGAGAGGGAATTCTGGCCGAGGACCTGACCGGGAAGGGTCATACCACGCGAGCGATCGGCGACGGCTCGCGCGTGATGATGATTGTGCCGCTGAAAGACTGACATCGGGCGGCGCGATCGCCCGACGACTCACCCTGACCGTCATGGCTCCGGCGCCGCCGCGATTTCCCGGACCCTTAGGCGAAAGCGAAGTGATGCGCTGATGAAAGTATCGTTCGGAATCCATCTCGTCACGCCCGGACCATTGTTGCGCCGCGATGAGGTCAGCCAATTCTCGGACCTGGTGCGGATGGCCGAGGACTATGGCGCCGAAGCGATCGGCACCTACGATTCAGCCTTTATCGGCGGCGACGCCTACGTCAGAGCGACTGCGATCGCGATGGCCTCGCGCCGCGCGCGCGTCGGTTTGCGCCCAACTAATCCGCTTACCCGCGAACCGCAGGTGATGGCTTCGTTTCTCGCTTCGATCGACAGCCTGACCGAGGGCCGGGCGTTCATGGACATAGCGAGCGGCGACAGTGCGGTGCTGAACATCGGCTACCAGATCGCCTCGCGTGCGCGGATCGAGGACTACGTGACTTGCATCCGCGATCTGCTGGCCGACGGCAAGGCAACATATCAGGGCCGTCCGCAACAGGTACGCTGGAACGCCGGCGCGGTGCGTCAGCGCATTCCGATCTCGATCTGCGCCGAGGGGCCAAAGATGCTGCATATGGGTGGCCGGATCGGCGATGCGGTCATCGCGGGGACCGGGCTTCTACCGGAAGTGATCCGGGACACCGTCGCCAGAATCCACGCGGGGGCCTCTGCGGCTGGACGCAAACCGCGTGACGTCGACGTATGGTTCACCACGCGCACTTCGCTGCACGAGGATCGCGCGAAAGCGTACGAGAATGTCAAAGCGTCGGTCTCATCGATCCTGAATCACTCGATGCGCCAGACGCTCGAGGGCAAAAATGTCCCGGACGCTCTTCGTCCGAAGATTCGCGAGTACGTCGAAAACTACGTCCTTTACGATCACGTTCTGAACTCGGGCGAGAATCCAAAACGGATGGAGCAGTTGGGGCTGACAGACTACGCGATGCAGCGTTTTGCGCTCGCCGGAGATCCCGAGGACTGGATCGCGCGAATCGAGGAGCTGGCCGCCGCCGGCGCCACCAAACTCTGGCTGAACGCCGAGGGCGGCAAGCTCGATCGGCAGTTGCACTACATGCGGATTCTGGGCGAGCGGATCATGGCGCGCTTCGTCTGAACTCATTCGCGCAAACCTTAACGGCAAATTGCGCATATCGCGCCTGCCATTCCGCGTGAGGAGGCGCGGCGCGTCATCGACGTGCCCGGCGCAATCGTCACTCCTGGCGTGATCGATCTCTATGCGCACGTCTTCGAGGGATTTACCCGATTCGGCGTGAATCCCCCCTCGGCATTTCGATGGCAGCGTAGTCATCTTTTTGGCGGATCTGATTACTCATGGTCTGCAACAAATGACTGGAAACGGCTAAGCACGTAATCGGGCGCCGCAGGGCTTGCCGGGCACAGAACTTGCGTTTCCACTTCCCGGGATGCCTCATGAACTGGAAACGATCGATCTTTCTAGCCGTAGGACTCGCAATCTGGCTCACGGCGGTCTTTTCCGGGATAGGCATACTTCGAAGGTATTCTCTGACTCCGGGCGTCGCTGGAACTCCTGGTGCACAGTGGCCGGCCGCTAGTCACATTTATCCTCCGCCCAGTTACTTCACGCTGGTTATGGCGCTTCATCCGCACTGTCCATGCTCGCGCGCGAGCATCGGGGAACTGTCCATTCTAATGGCGCATAGCGGCGGAAAGCTCGCCGCTTTCGTGGTGTTCGTCGATCCACCCGGCTTTGGCGAGAGCTGGACTAAGACCGACCTCTGGACGAGCGCCGGTTTGATACCCGGAGTAACCCGGATCATCGATCGCGGTAGCGAAGCGAAACTGTTTGGCGCAGCGACTTCAGGCCAGACGATGGTCTACGATCGTCGCGGGCGCCTGCTCTTCAGCGGTGGCATAACCGCGGCTCGTGGGCACTATGGCGAAAACGCCGGAGTGAGCGCGATCGTTGCGTTGCTTGGCTCGACCGCATCCGCCAGATTGGCGCGGCCGATCATCGATAAAAACCCGCCCGTCGCTGATCAGGATCGTACCGCGGTTTATGGATGTCCGCTGTTTGCACCGTCCTCGACGCGAAAAAATGAGTCACTCGAGTGCGCGAAATGAAACAGGAGTTGAACCCCTCCGCCGGCTTCGCGCTCCGTGCCAGTGTACTTTTCGATGACATGCGCCTGGCAATCTTCCGGCGCACAGACAAATTGTTTGCCGGCCTTATGGTGTTTCAGTGGCTCGCCGGAATCGTGGCGGCGCTCCTTCTTTCGCCAACCACTTGGGCCGGTGAACAGAGCCGGACGCACATCCATGTTTGGGCTGCGTTATTTCTCGGTGGAACGATCGCGATTGTCCCGATTGCGATGGTCCTGGCGCACTCGGGCAAGCCGCTCACCCGCCATGTAATCGCGGTTGCGCAGATGCTCACGTCGGGCCTGCTGATTGATTTGACCGGCGGCCGCATCGAGACGCATTTCCATTATTTCGGATCGCTCGCGTTTCTGGCCTTCTATCGTGATTGGCACGTGCTGATAACCGCCTCGATTGTCGCCGCGGCAGACCATATCTTTCGAGGCGAGTACTTCCCGCTGTCGATGTATGGAGTGGCCGCAATCGAGCCGTGGCGATGGGTCGAACATATCGGATGGGTCATTTTTGAAGATTTCTTTCTGATTATTTCCATTGTGCAGAGCCTGAAGGAGATGAGAGCTATCGCCGGTAATCGCGCGCGTTTGGAAACCGTCAACATCCGAATCGAGCAGGAAGTCAGCCATCGAACCGCGGAGCTCCGCGAAAGGGGACAGGAACTGGTCGTCGCACGCGAGGCGGCACTGGCGGCATCACAGGCGAAGTCGGAATTTTTGTCGAGCATGTCGCACGAGATTCGCACGCCAATGAACGCGATTCTCGGCATGGCGCAATTGCTCGAAGAGACCCCGCTCAACCTCGACCAGAAAAAATACCTCGAGATCATGACCAACAATGGCGACGCGCTATTGGATCTGATTAACGGAATTCTCGATCTCGCCAGGATTGAAAGCGGCCGGCTATCGCTCGAAGAGGCCAAATTCGATCTCGAAACTGTCGTCGATGGGACGGTCGAGACTTTGGGCGTTCGCGCACACCAGAAGGGACTCGAGATACTGGCCCACGTGATGCCCGGCGTTCCGACACAGCTCGTGGGCGATCGTTTGCGCATCCGCCAGGTCCTGCTCAACCTAATCGGTAATGCCATCAAATTCACTGAGAAGGGCCAGGTGCTGCTCACCGTCGAATGTGATCCCGAGTCCTCGGTTCCGGGCCATCTGCATTTCATGGTGGCGGACACCGGCATCGGAATACCCAGGGACAAGCTGGAGGACGTCTTCTCCAGTTTCACCCAAGCGGACTCCTCGACCACACGCCAGTACGGCGGAAGCGGACTCGGGCTCGCGATCGTGCGCCGGCTCGTCGACCTGATGGGTGGCCGCGTCTGGGTCGAGAGCGAGTTGGGACGCGGCAGTATCTTTCACTTTAGCGCGAACTTCAAGGTTCAAACCGAGGCGCCCGCCCAAAGTCCTCCGATCGTGTTACTCAGTGGGGTTCGAGCTCTCGTGGTTGACGATAACTTCACCAACCGGCTCATCTTGCGCGAGATACTCTCGAGCCGCGGGGCTGAGGTCGATGAAGCCGAGGACGGGCCCACCGCGCTCGAACATATCGAGCGTGCCAGGGTCAGCGGCATCCCGTACAAGCTCCTTTTGCTCGACTGCCGGATGCCCGGGATGGACGGTTTCCAGGTTGCCAGGCGGGTCAAGGCCGGGACGGATCAAGGTCTGACGGTGATGATGCTGTCATCGGACGATCTCAGGGTCCAGCTCGCGCACCTGCATGAATTGGGCCTCGATGCTTACCTGGTGAAACCGATTCGCCGCACCGATCTACTCGAGGCAGTCAGGACCACGATCGCCAATCATACGGCTCATTTGGAGGCCCGGCTGGTGGAACCGGAGCAGACTGTTGCTCTCCCTTCAACGCCAGGTGCCTCGCCGGATCGGCAGCCCGATCATCCTCTGAGTGTTCTGCTGGCCGACGATTCGAGGGACAATCGTCTGCTGATCCACGCTTTTCTCAAGGACGCCGGCTATCGCTTGGACGACGCGGAAAATGGCGCGATCGCGGTCGCCAAGCTGAAGGCTGGAAATTACGACGTGCTGCTCATGGATATTCAGATGCCGGTGATGGACGGGTTAGCGGCCACGCGCACAATTCGCGCCTGGGAGCAGGAGCGCGGCCTTTCGCGCACGCCGATCATCGCCCTTACCGCCTCGGCGCTGGACGAAGATGTTCGTCGTACCCTCGAAGCCGGGGCCGATATGCACGTTACCAAGCCGATCAGAAAGGCCGTCCTGATCGCAGCGATCCAGCAATCGACGCGAGCGCCCTCGATCGCCATTATCGCGAAAACCCCTAACGACGCTGCCGCGTGAAGATGGAGACAACTCGGCCCGTGGAGTTACCCCGGCTTGGCTAGGCGGCGGAGCGGTGGCGGGCGGGCTCAGCTTTCAGGCGGATGTCGTGATCGACGACGTACTTCGTGCCCATCCCTTCGCGCGCCGGCTTGAAGTCCACCACCAGCGAATCCTTGACCGCGAATACCGCGTCGCTGTCGAGGTACTTGTCGGTGCGATCGAAAATCTGCGTCACCAGCGTCTGATGGCCGGGCGCGCTCACGATCATATGAAGATGCGCGGGGCGGAACGCGTGGCGATCCATCAGGCGCAGCAACTCGCCGGCCGGACCGTCGAAGGGCACCGGATAGCTGACCGGACGGACGCATCGGAAGGCGTATGATCCGTCAGCCGCGGTCTCGAAGCGTCCGCGGAGATTCATGTCGGGCTGATCCGGATCCTGCTGCTCATAAAGGCCGTTGGGCGCGGTCTCCCAAACGTCGATGACTGCGCCTGCGATCGGCGTCCCGTCGCTGCTCGCGACCCGCCCATTCACCAGGACCGATTCACCGGGTTTGCCGCCCTGCACGACCGTGGCGCCCAATGGCAGTTTTGGCGCATTCTCGCGGTAGAACGGCCCGAGTACGGCTGACTCGGTCTCTTGTCCCTGCGACCGATGGTCGAGCGCGTCGACCAGGCTTTCGAGGCCGACCACGTCGCTCATCAGGATCATCTCGTTGCGCTTCTCGTCCGACATCCGGCCGGTCCGGTTGAGGACCTCGACGCCGAGTAGCCATTCCCCGGTGGTGAGGTTGACCTCGCGCGCGAAGTCATGGAGGTGGCGGATGAGCGCGGTCATCACCTCGCGCACGCGCGGCGGCGTCTTCGGTCCGATAGAATTGATCACGTTATCGGTGAAGCTTTCGATCGACAGATCGCGCATCGTAGTCTCCCTTTGCGTTTGAGCGGTTGCCACGCGCCAGGCGAACCGCCTACTTTTCCGGCTCTTTGCGCGGGGTGAAATTCAGCGAGGCTGAGTTCATGCAGTAGCGAAGGCCGGTCGGCGCCGGGCCGTCGTCGAACAGATGCCCCAGATGCGCGTCGCATTCCTTGCACAACACTTCGGTCCGCTTCATGAAAAACGATCGGTCGACTTCGGTCTTGACGTTTTCGGGCGCGATCGGCGCCCAGAAGCTCGGCCATCCGGTGCCCGAATCGAACTTGGTCTCGGAACTGAATAGCGCGTTGCCGCAGCAGACGCATCGGAAGATGCCGTCCTCGTGCCAGTCGGCGTACTTATTGGCGAAAGGGCGTTCGGTGCCCTTCCTGCGCGTCACCTCGTACTGCTCGGGCGTGAGAGCCTCTTTCCATTCCGCTTCGGTTTTTTGCTTTTTATCGATTGCCACGAGACCCATCCTTTCGCCGGAATCGCTGAATTCGACGATTGAAACTTTTTGAGGCTCCGCGCTTCCCGAACCGCTGGCACCGTTCCAGTCTTCGCTCGAATCCGCGCCAAATGCCGTCAGGCCGGAAACGGCGATCGGAATCGCCGCGATCGCCGCCACGAACAAGCGCCGCGTGAGCATGCTGCCGGCGGCTTCCGGATGCGCGCGGTTACCCTCCATCGTTTCGTCGCGTCGCCTTCAGATCCTTTCGATAATCGTCGAAATGCCCATTCCGCCGCCGATACACATCGTGACCAGCGCAGTAGTCTTGTCGCGGCGCTCGAGCTCGTCCAGCACCGTCCCAATAAGCATCGCGCCCGTCGCACCCAACGGATGGCCCAGCGCGATCGCACCGCCATTGACGTTGACCTTCTCATGCGGGATGTCGAGGTCGCGCATCACCTTGAGCGGCACCGCCGCGAAAGCCTCGTTGATTTCGAACAGGTCGATATCGTTGACGGTCATGCGCGCCTTCTGCAGGCATCGCCGCGTCGCGGGCACTGGGGCGGTCAGCATGATCACCGGTTCGTCGCCGTAGGTTGCGGTCGCGACCACGCGCGCCCGCGGCTTCCATCCCTGGCTCCGTGCGTAGTCGGGCGAAGCCAACAGCACCACGCCGGCGCCGTCGACGATTCCGCTCGAGTTGCCGGCGGTATGGACGTGGTTGACGACCTCGACTTGCGGGTAGCGCTCCTTAACCTTCTGATCGAAGGTTAGCGGTCCGTCCTTCATCCGATAGGCGCCCATCCCAAGGAACGAAGGCTCCAGCTTTCCGAGTCCCGCAAGGGTAGTGTCGGACCGCGGGTACTCGTCCTGATCGAGGACGACTTTGCCGTCGAGGTCCCTGACCGGGATCAGACTTTTCTTGAAATAGCCCTTCTCGACCGCGTTCTTGCATCGCATCTGCGATTCGAGGGCGAAGCGGTCGCAATCCTCGCGCGAAAATCCTTCAAGCGTCGCGATCAGATCAGCCGAGACGCCCTGCGGCACCAGCGGATGAAGCTCGCGCAGATGACGGTTATGGCCGTCCAGGCCGGATTTGTCGGAGCCCAGCGGCACGCGTGACATGCTCTCGACGCCACCGCCGACGACCAGCTCCTGCTGGCCCGACATCACGCCCATCGAAGCGAAATTAACGGCTTGCAGGCCTGAACCGCAAAAGCGATTGAGCGACACGCCGGTCGCCTCGGTGGGCCATCCGGCGGCAAGCACCGCCATCCGCGCGATACATCCGCCCTGATCCTCGATTTCGCTGACGGTGCCGACCACCACGTCCTCGACGTCGCGCGGCTTGAGTCCGTCGCGTTCGATCAAGGCGTTGAGGGTCTGCGCGAACAGCTCTTGCGGATGAATGTCCCGAAGCGCGCCGGTCTCTTTCTTGCCCCGGCCTCTGACGGTTCGCACACAATCGATAATCCAGGCTTCGCTCATGATTCTCTCACTTTCCTCGGGAATTTCGTCTCACCGGGTCACGCAACCCATCTCAGATCGGTATCAGATGGCGCGCTCGGCGCACAACCGCCGCTAAACGCATCGCAGCGCCGCTCGATAATCGAATTGGTGGCCGGTACCGTGTTTCTCTCGAACTACCTGGATGCGGTCTTTGTGTTTGGCTTATTCGATGACGCCAACTCCGGATCGATGACTCCCTCGAAACCTGCCATCGAGGCGCCCACTAAGGGGCGTCCGTCAATGAAGAAGGTCGGCGTACCGCGTACATTAAGGCGGTTGCCTTCGGCAATATCCTGCGCGATAACCGCCTCGTACTTGTTATCCTTGAAGCAGGCGTCGAACTTATCCATGTTGAGCCCGAGCTTCTTCGCAGTCGCCATGAGACCGTCGGGCGAGAGCTTGGATTGATCGGCGAACAATGCGTCGTGGTATTGCCAGAACTTGTCCTGGTCTCCGGCGCAGAGCGCGGCGTTGGCGGCGTCCTGCGCGTGCGCATGGAAGCTCAGTGGGTAGTCCATGAATACCAGACGGACGCGATCGCCGTACTTCTGGCGCACACTTGTGAGTGTGCTCTCGGCGCCCTTGCAATAGGGACATTGGAAGTCGCCGAACTCGACAATCGTCACTGGTGCGTCTACGGGACCGAGCGCGGGATGACCATTGCTGGCGACGTCAAAGCGGGGAGGCTCGAGCAGCATTTTGACATCGGAGCTCGCACGCAGAGTCTCAATGAGTTTTCCGAGCTGCACCGTGGTATCATGCTGGCGAAGCACTTGCGTCAGGCGACCCTTTATTTTGTCATACGGGGAAGCCTTGAGCACTGCAATTTTGTCTTTGTTCTGGTCGTAAAATTGCTTGACCTTCGCATCGGTCACGTCGGCCGCAGCCTTGTCGTCGACTTCACGTTTCAGGTAGGCGGCGACGGTCAGGTTGTCCTTCTTTGCCGCATCCTCGATCAGGTAGTTCGCCACCACCTGATCAATAGCCTGTTTGCGAAGGTTATAGACTTGAAGCCTGATCGTGGAATCAACCTCCTGCTCCGTAACCTCGTGGCTGCCCACCTGGGCGAATACCCGATTCGAACCGGCTGGAATTTCAGGCTGGCTGGTGGCCGCGAAACTATTGGCAGCGCCAACAATCGCCACCGCAAACAGGAACAAAACAAAATATCTCAGTAGGCTCGTCCTAACCATGACTCTGTGCGTTCGCTTGTGCATCATTGTGCGCGCATCCTTAGTAGCCGGGTTTGAGTGGCGGGCGTCCATCTTCGTTGCTTTGGCCGTTAGCTGTGGCCGGGGCGCTCCAATACGAAGCGCCCCGGCCGGTCAGCAGGTGCTACGCGGGCTTAAGCGGCGGGAGGGCAAGTGCAGGTGGCCTTACCACTTCCGAGCTCTATCGCGTCTGAGCAATCCTGTATGAGATCGGCGGCCTCAGAAGGACTGAGCGGTCTGGTAGCCAGCTCGTCCTCGGTCACCGATATGCCGGAAGGCGCCGGATTCAGGTGGCTCATCCAGGCCGCCAGCACGTCCACGGACGGCAGGGTGCCCGGCGTTTCCGCGGAACAACCGGTGGGCGGCACCAAACTCGCCGTAACCTTGATCACCCCTGTGGTAGGCGAAGTGCCAGTAAGCGAGTTGGCGGTCAGATTACTCTGAACCGAGTAAGTAAGCATGCCATTAGCTGAAACCGGGCAACTGCAGCACTCCTGCAGCTCCTGAGCGGCATCAAAGACGTAGACGTTCACGCAGATATCACCCGTTGGCAGGTCAACATCACCGACGGCGCCAATGTTGATCACCCGCAGGGTCTCATCCGGATGTACGAGCGAATTGCCGCTGAAGTAAGTAACTGCGTAGTTAGGCATCATGGGCGGCGGCGCCGGCTGTGCGAACGACACTTTACTAAAGAATCCCACGGTCAGTCCGATTAGCAACATGGTTCCGAGCAGTTTTAGCGATTTCATCTTACAGAACTCCTGTTTCGTGAAATGAGTACACCCCCTCATCCCCCTCCTCATTCCCCGTCCAGACGCTCTCTTTTTTTTGATCGGCTGGGCGGACCACGGCCAAACCGGAGTTCTTCCCCGGCAGGAGTCGGAGTGCACTCCAAAGTTCGCAGTCGCCGCTTGTGAGCAAACGATGTTTGAGAATCTTCAGCGAGAGTCAGCGGCCGACGGCCCGCCGCCAAACCCTTCTGGCGATTAAACGCGAACCCGCGGCCTCGAACTGTGGTCCCTGTGCCCAACGGATACCTCGCGCGCACCGTTGGGGGACTCTGGAGTGATTAGGTGGCAACTCCCCCAATATGCCTTCTACGAGGTATCACTGGCCATGTCAAGACGAAAAAAGAGTCATTTGACAGTAAAGACACACGTCAGCACGTGCCTCCCCGCGCCCAGTCCGATGAAGACACAATAGGATTTGCCCAGACGGCTCTAGCACTCGCCTCGATCAGCAAACCACTCTTAGACTAATAATGCGCAATCGCGGCACAGAATTACCGCGATAGCATCGCTATCTCAGTAGGGATTTCGCGCAGTGCGCGTTCGTTTATCTGCGCCGGCACCGCTTCGTCGATCGCCGCGTCGAGCGTCCATCGCCCTTCGCCGGAATCCGAAACCCGCCCACCGAACCTCTCCAGCTTCGGCGCGCTCGGCGCACAACCGCGATTACTCAGGCGCGATAGCGCCGCGGTGAAGGCCGCTCGGATTGCCGCCGCCATCGTTTCGCGGCTGGCGCGCTGCTTTCCGGTGGTGAACATTGCGTTTGCGGACCGCTTGGCACATGTGCGATACGGAATCAAAATCCAAAAGGGAAATTCCGGATAAGGGGAACCCAGGAATGAAGTCGAGAATGATAGTGTTTGCGTCGTTAGCAAGTCTCGCTTTGGCATTCCCTGCCTTTGCGCAGCAGGTAAATCCAGCAACGTTCGTTGGAAAGGCTGGTGATTGCGGTACCGGATATGCCGCCGGATCACGCATCGTCACAGCGGCATGGTTAACGGGTTTAGGGTTGCCGGATAACGGGGGGCTGAACAGCAACCCTGTGGACCCCACTAACAACCCTAGCAAGGCAAACCCGCATTCGGGTCTTCTTGTGTCGAAGAATGGTCCGACCGCGGATTGCTCTTCCTCGGGAGCAAATATTACGAAGGTCAAGGGTATAACGCTCACCGAAATCGGCTTTGACATCCGCAACGGCTCGCATTGTAGCGGCGGCTCTCCGCGGTTCGATGTCCAGGCAAGCGACGGGTTTCACTTTCTGGGCGGCTGCGGTAACGGGACTCAGACTCCCGCTCCCCAGGATCCGCAGTGGACACGCGTGCGTATCGATCCAACCAACCCTTCGCAGTCCTTCCCGGTGATCGCGGCTGGTGCCACCATCCAGAGCATCTCGATCACCTTCGATGAGGGCACTGATACCACAGGCGGGATGCCGGGCCTCGCGGTGCTTGACAACATCGACATCAATGGCGTGCTTGTTGGAGCAGGAAAGCCGGGCGAAAACGGCAAAGGCGGAAACTGATCAGGGAAGACCCAGGCTTTGAGACTGAGAGCCGTGCGCCCTGAAGCGGGGCCACGGCTCCTGACCACATCTCCCCGCTTCTTTCCTAAGGCGATCGGCGTTCGGTTGATGCGCGATATCGACGCGAATATTTCGCGGCTGCCGGGGATGCAATGGTTCGACCTGGCCGAACAATGGTAGAACCGCGCCGCGCCCGAGACCTGTGAACTCAGCTTCAAGCGACCTGAACGCACCATCGAAGACGACTCCGACCTGACGATCGCGGCCTGATCCGAAAATTCCGATAATTTACGACGGATCGTGCCAGCCGCCGACATGATCGGCGAGATGCGCCGCCTCGGCCGGTCCCCACGAACCGGGAGCGTACTCGTGGACCGGGGTAACGTCGCCCAGGATCGGATCAACGATCTTCCACGCCGCCTCGACGGCATCCTGTCGCGCGAACAGCGTCGGATCTCCGGCCATCGCATCGCCGAGCAGCCGTTCGTAAGCCTCCATCTCATCGCCGTCCGGATTGTGCATCACTTTGAGTTCGGTCGGCTCGGAGATCATCTGCTCGCCGGGCCGCTTGATATGAGCGCCCACGGCAATTGTCACATCCGGGCCGAGCCGGAAGCGGAAGTAGTTCGGAACGCTCGGCGCCAGGCTTCGAATCGGTGGCCGCTTGAGCCTCACGCAAACCTCAGTCGCCGTGATTGGCAGGCATTTGCCGGTCCGGATAAAGAATGGCACGCCCTCCCATCGCCACGAATCGAGATGGAGGCGCAGCGCCGCGAAAGTCTCGACCGTCGAGTCAGGCTTCACGCCGGCTTCCTTGCGATACCCGGTGAACTGCCCGCGGATTAGTTCGGCGGGGGTGATCGGCTTGACCTCGCGGAACACCTTCACCTGTTCGTCGCGAATCGAATCCTGAAAATGCGCCCCCGGCGCTTCCATCGCGAGGAATCCGACCACCTGCATCAGATGGTTTTGCACTACGTCGCGGATCGCCCCGACATCATCGTAGAGAGAGCCGCGTCCCTGCACGCCGAACTTTTCCGCCATGGTGATCTGCACGCTCTCGACGTAATTGCGATTCCAGATCGGCTCGAGAAAAGTATTCGCGAAGCGGAACAGCAGGAGATTCTGCACCGGTTCCTTGCCGAGAAAATGATCGATCCGAAACACCGCCGATTCGTCGAAAACGGAATGCAGCGTCTGGTTGAGCGCCTCGGCGGACTTGAGATCGCGGCCGAAGGGCTTTTCGACGATTACGCGGGCGTCGCGCGCGCAGCCCGACTTGCCCAGCCCCTCGACAACCCGCCCGAACAGGCTTGGCGGTATCGCCAGGTAATGGGCCGGGCGCGCCGCCGATCCCAGCTCCTTGCGCAACGCCGCGTAGGTCGCTGGATCCTCGTAGTCGCCGTCGACGTAGCGCAACGCTTTCAGAACCTTCGCGAGCGCGGCCGGATCGGCATTGCCGTGCTCCTCGATACTCTGCTTCGCTCGCTCGCGCAGTTGCTCGAGATTCCAGCCCGCCTTGGCCACCCCGATCACCGGAACGTTCAGATGCCCGTGATGCGCCATCGAGTGGAGCGCCGGAAATATCATTTTGCGAGCCAGGTCGCCGGTGGCGCCAAAAAATGCCAGGGCATCCGAGTGGGGCGCGTTCATTCGATCCTCACTTGTCCTCAACCGCCGCGATTCCTAGCCAGCGGCGCTTACTTTTTTTCGAGATGTCCGCCGAACTCGAAGCGCATCGCCGACAGCACCTTATCCTGAAAATCGGCCTCGCCACGCGAGCTGAAGCGCTCGAACAGCGCGGCTGCGAGAACATGCGCCGGCACCGCTTCGTCGATCGCCGCGTCGAGCGTCCATCGCCCTTCGCCGGAATCCGAAACCCGCCCGCCGAACCGCTCCAGCTTAGGATCGGTAGCTAGCGCCGACGAGGTCAAATCGAGCAGCCACGACGCGACCACGCTGCCCCGCCGCCAGACCTCCGCGATATCCGCTACGTTAAGATCGTACTGATAATACTCGGGATTCCTGAGCGGCGTGGTCTCCGCATCGGCGGCCTGCTTGGTCTTTCCCACGTTCGCGTGGCGCAGGATATTGAGCCCTTCCGCATAAGCCGCCATCAGGCCGTACTCGATTCCGTTATGCACCATCTTGACGAAATGGCCCGCGCCGTTGGGTCCGCAATGCAGATAGCCCTGCTCGGCGGTGCCGGGAGGTTGCTTCTCGCGTCCCGGCGTGCGCTCGATCGTGCCGATTCCCGGCGCCAGCGTCGCAAAGATCGGATCGAGATGGCCAACGATGTCCTTCTCGCCACCGATCATCAGGCAATAGCCGCGCTCGAATCCCCATACGCCGCCGCTCGTACCGCAATCGACGTAATGAATCTTCTTCGCCGCAAGCCGCTTCGCGCGATCGATATCGTCGCGGTAATACGAATTGCCGCCATCGATAACGATATCGCCGGGCTCGAGCCGTCCGATAAGCTCGGCGAGCGTCGAATCGACCACCGCGGCCGGCACCATCAGCCATATCGCGCGCGGCTTGCTCAGGCGCTTCACCAGGTCGTCCATCGAGCTCGCGCCGGCGGCGCCCTCGCCCGCCACCGCCTTAACCGACTCGGCCGATACGTCGTACACCACGCATTGATGCCCGCCGTGAATCAGACGCCGCACCATGTTGGCGCCCATCCGTCCCAGTCCGATCATCCCTAGCTGCATCTGTTCCTCCTGCTGCGCCCTGCTTCCATGATGCGCTCCGGAGGTGCGCAAAGCGACCTCCCTCCCTGGCATGAAGCGCCGCGCGTGGATTGGAATAAGCGTACGGATATCTGGCTAAACCTTAAAGCTCGAAAGCGGAAGCGGAATCGGATAAGCCTCAGGTCTCGCGATTCAAAATCTGGAGGATGCTCGATGCTGAAGGCAGCCAGCCAACTGAGAAGTCTTATCCGTGAACCGGGACTGGTCGTCGCGCCCGGCGCCTACGATTGCATCACGGCCGGGCTGATCGAGCAGGCGCATTTTCCCGCGGTTTATATGACCGGCGCGGGAACCGCGATCAGCCTCGGCTATCCCGACTACGGCCTGGTCACGATGTCCGAGATGGTCGCCAATGCCGGCCGCATCGCTAGCGCCGTCAACATACCGCTTATCTCCGACGCCGACACCGGTTACGGCAACGAGCTGAACGTCACGCGCACCGTCCGTGAATTCGAACGCGCGGGCGCCGCCGCAATTCATATCGAGGATCAGGAGTTCCCCAAGCGATGCGGCCATCTGGACGACAAGCGGATCGTCGACCGCGACGCCTTCATCTCAAAAATCCGCGCTGCCGTCGCCGCCCGCCGCGATCCCGACTTCACGATCATCGCGCGCACCGACGCCCGCGCCGTGGCCGGTCTCGAAGAGGCATTGATTCGCGCCAACGGTGCGATAGCGGCCGGCGCCGACGCGGTCTTCGTCGAAGCGCCGCAGACGATCGAAGAGGTCGCCGAAATCCCCCGGCGCGTCGCGGGTCCATGCCTGTTCAACGTCGTCGGCGCCGGCAAGAGCCCGCTGATCGACTTCAAGACCGCTGAAACGTTCGGTTACAAAATCATGATTGTACCGGTACTACTTCTGTCGCGCGCGGTCGAAGCGTGCGAATCGGCGCTGGCCGCGCTCCGGAGTTCAAGCGCCTATCCAATCGCGCCGAACGAACAGTCGCCGCGCGATCTGTTCGACCGCTTCGGCGCCAAGGAGTGGGATCGGATTCGAGTCCGCCCGATCGATAAATCGTAAACTGAAGTAACAACCAGTAGAGATCGCGGACGACATAGCCGATGGCCGGAATCGAACCGGCAACCTACTGATTACAAGTCAGTTGCTCTACCGTTGAGCTACATCGGCGCACAGTCGGCAAGCTCGCGAGGTCATCCTTCGATCCGATTATTCGCGCCGTTCCCCGCCTGTCAAGGCGCTTCGATCTCGCATTCATCCTGAGCGCAAGCGCCGCGATTGAGTGCGCAACTAGCCGCGCCGCCGCATAATCTCGAACAGCGCGACCGCCGCCGCCACCGATACGTTGAGCGACTCCACCCGCCCCCGCATCGGGATACTCACCGTCATGTCGGACCGCTTGCGCACGATCTCGCGCACGCCGCGCCCCTCCGCTCCGACCACGATCACGAGCCTGCGCGACACGTCGAGTTGGTAAATCGAAACGTCGCCGCCGGGCGCCAGCGCCGCAATCCAGTAGCCCGCCTCCTTTAAATCCTCTATCGCCTGCGCCACGTTGCCGCATTGCGCGATCCTGAGATGGACCCACGCGCCCGCCGATGCCTTGACCGCCGCCGGCGTCACTCCCGCCGTGCGATCCCGCGCAATCACGATCGCGCGCACGCCGGCGCCTTCGGCCGACCGCATCAGCGCGCCCAGATTACGCGGATCGGTGACGCCATCGACCAGCACGATCGGATCGGGCCGCGTCTCGAGGATTTCCTCGAACGGCGCGTATGCGTAGTCGCGCACCGCTGCCGCGATCCCCTGATGGCGTGCCTCGCGCCCCACTACGCGCGCCAACGCCGCCTCGTCGCTAATCGCCACGCGCCCGCCCGCCGATCTGACGCTCGCGATCTCGGATGCGAAACGCTCCTCCAGCCCTGCGCGTACATAGAGCAGACTGACGAGGCCGGGCGCGGCGGCGGCCATCTCGCGCACCGGCTCGACGCCGTAGACGATCGCGGGCCCGGCGCTTTCGGCGTCGCGCGGACGATGCGGGCGCGGATTGTGCCATCGGCGCGGCTTCATCGCCGCGATCATAGCCGTCCGCCCAAGCCCGCGTCACGCCGCGACGCCCCCGAACTCGAACGCGGCGCGCGTTTCAATCCGCAGCGGCGGAGTCTAGACTTGATGGCCGAGATTGTGCGGGACTGCGGAGCGGACGGAGTTGCGAACACCCGGATTTACCACGATCGATCGCTATATAGCTCGCGAGGTGCTCGGGCCCTTCGCGATGGGCGTCGGATTGCTCACCTTCGCGCTCGTTACCGGCAAACTGCTCAAGCTGACCGAGATGGTCGTCAACCACGGAGTCAGCCTCGCCCAGGTCGCCGGCCTGATGGGCTATATCATGCCCGCCTTCCTCGAACTGACATTTCCGATGGCGGTTCTGCTCGGCGTGCTGCTCGGCTTCGGCCGGATGTCGGGTGATCGCGAGCTTATCGCCGCGCGCGCCTGCGGGATAAGCCTCTACCGGCTGGCGATTCCCGTGCTCGCCGCCTCGTTCGCGATCTATATCGTGGCAAGCTGGTTTGCCTTCTCGGTCCGCCCCTGGGCCAATGCCCATCTGCAGGATGAGATAGTACGCATGAGCCGCACCCAGAGCACCGCCGGATTGCGCGAGAAAATCTTCAACAGCGACTTCGCCGGAATCGTGCTCTATGTCGACCATATCTCGAGTTCCGACGACAGCCTGCGCGGCGTCTTGATCTCGGACGCCCGCGACAGCAACCAGCAGAATACGATTATCGCGCGCCGCGGCATCATCCTGCCCGATCGCGGCCTTAAAACCATTACCCTACGCCTTTTCAATGGTTCGATCTTTGGCGTCCAGGCGGCGAGCAATGTGAGCCACGTCACCAGCTTCCGCGTCTATGATCTCAATATCGAACCGCAGGAGGACGTGGGCCTGGTGAGCCATGCGCCGGAGTCGATGACCTATTCCGAATTGCGTTCCGATATCGCAGCGGCGCGCACGGCGGGCAAACCCGACTATATCGCCGAAGCCGAGATGGCCGCCAAATACACCGTGCCCTTCGCCACGTTGCTCTTCGGCATACTCGGGATGCCGCTCGGCCTGAAGCCGGCGCGCGGCGGCCAGTCCGAGCGCTTCGGCGTCGCGATCGCGATGTTCTTTTTCTACTACATGCTCATGCGCTTCGGACAATCGCTCGCCGAGCGCGGCTCGCTCAACGCCTACGCCGCGATGAGCATTCCGGACCTCGCCTTCGCTTTTCTCGCCGTCCGTTTTTTCCATCGCGCAGCCACCGACCGCTCCGACGAGGGGCGCGGCCCGGGCGATCTGATCTGGGATTTCATTGAGCGCTTCGAGCGGCGCAAGGCGGCGGCATGAGCATCCGCCCTCGCCTGTCGCCCACGATGGACCGCTTTATCGCGGCGCACTTCTTCGGCCCGTTCCTCGTTTGCCTGGCCGCCTTCACCGTCGCTTACCTGCTCGGCGACATCTTCGATCGCTTCAATGATCTGATCCAGTACGGCGGCTTCGGCCTGCTCGGACTCGAGTACTTCATGCTCAAGCTGCCGCTCATCGTCTCGCAGCTTCTCCCCGTCGCCTCGCTGGCCGGCGTGCTGCTCGGCTTCGCGCTGCTCAATCGCACCGGCGAAGTGCTGGCCTGCCAGCAACTCGGAATCAGCCGCCTCGAGATGGCCGTGCCGGTCCTCGTCATCGCCGCGCTCATTTCGGTCTTTGATTTTGCCATCAGCGAAACCGTGGTGCCCGCCGCGACGCGCCAGGCGCAGTACCTTTACCAGATCGAATTGCAGAAGCGTAAGCTCTTCGGAATCTTCTTCAACCGCCGCATCTGGGTCCGCGTGCGCGACGGCTTCATGAGCGCCGACTACTACGACGCGCGGCACAAGATGCTTCACGGCGTGACCTTCTACGCGGTCAGTCCCGACTACTCATTGGGCACGATCGCCCAGGCCCCGAGCGCGTCGTGGAACGGCCACCGATGGACCCCCAACGGCGTCAGCGCGATCAAGCTCGGCCCTAACAACAGTATCGTTCCGGCCGCCGACGTAACCTTCGACATCGACGCCAAGCCCAAGGACTTCAGCCTGCTCAAGATGGACCCCGACGAGTTCAGCCTCTGGCAGCTCGACTCCTATATCAAAGGCCTGCGCGAAAAAGGCCTCGACCCCGGCGGCTACCTCGTCGATCGCGACCTCAAGTACGCGATGCCGCTCGCGTGCCTGATAATGGCCTCCTTGGGCCTCGCGCTCAGTCTCGACCCGCTGCCGCGCAACGTCAGCGTCGGCCGAAGCTTCGGACTGGCGATCGCGATCGGCTTCGGCTACTGGCTGATGTTCGGCCTCACGTCGTCGTTCGGGCGCTCGATGCTTATCCCGGCGTGGCTTGCCGCCTGGTTCCCCAATATGACGTTCGCAATTCTGGGCTCGGCTCTGTTCCTCTTCGGTGAGGAGCGTTAGCGATGACTCCTGAAGCGGCCCGCACGCTCGCCGAACCTGCCGTCCGGAACTTCATCGCGCTCGCGCGCGTGGCCCGTCTGGCGACCGGAGGACCGGACGGCGCGCCGCACAACGTGCCGCTCTGCTTCTGGTTCGACGGCGATCGCTTCTACTTCGTCGTCGACGAGAAACCCAAGCGCCGCACCGGTAATGCTATCAAGCGGATGCGCAATATCGCCGCCAATCCCCGCGTCGCCCTGCTCGTCGACCATTACGAGGAGGATTGGGCGCACCTTGGTTTCGTGATGATTCACGGACACGCCAATGTGGTCGAAGCCCGCGACGAATATCTGCTCGCGCTCCGCGGCCTGCGCGACAAGTATCCGCAGTACCGCTCGATGGCGCTCAGCGACGACCGGAATCCAATCGTGCGTATCGAGCCCGACCGCGTGCACGCCTGGGGCGTCCGCTTTCAAAAGCCTGCGGCTTCGCAGGATAGCTGAGGCCGCATCAACGATGAGCCGCTTCGATGAAATCGCGCACGCGCTCGGCGAGGCGGCGCTTGACGGATGGCTCTTCTACGACTTCCGTCTGAGCGACCCGCTCGCCTACCGCGTGCTCGGCCTTTCGAGCGCGGGGATTACGACCCGCCGATGGTTCTGTTTCGTGCCCGCCGACACTCCGCCAATCGCGCTCGTCTCGGCCGTCGAGCCCAACCGGCTCGACTCGCTCGGCGTGCAAAAAATCGTCTACCGCTCCGCCGCCGAGATGCTCGAAGCGCTGCGCACGATGCTCGCCGGACGGCGCCGGATCGCGATGGACTACTCCCCCAATTGCGCCATCCCTTACGTCTCGCGCGTCGACGCCGGCACGGTCGAGCTGATCCGCTCGCTCGGCGTCGAAGTCGTATCGGCCGCCGATCTGATTCAGACCTTCGAGGCCCGCCTCATGCCGGCCGGACTTGCCAGCCATCATCGCGCCGCGGCGATCGTCCGCGCGGTGGTCGATGAAACCTTCGCCGAAATAGGCCGCACTCTTCGCGCGAACGAACCGATATCCGAATTCTCGATCCAGAGCTTCGTGCTCGCGCGCTTCGAGTCGCATGGCCTCGTCGCCGAGGAACCGCCAATCGTGGCCGTCAACGCCAACGCCGCCAATCCCCATTTCGCCCCTAAGCGCGCGGCCGATACGGCTATCCGCCGCGCCGATCTCGTCCTGCTCGATCTGTGGGCCAAAGAGCCGCATCCCGACGCGATCTATGCCGACCAGACCTGGATGGCGTATGCGGGCGAGCGCGTCCCCGACGAGTACGCCCGCGTCTTCGCAATTGCCGCCGAGGCGCGCGATCGCGCCGTCGCCCTGATTGTGAATCGCACCGCGGCGCGTGAAACGATCAGCGGCGCCGAAGCTGACCGCGCCGCCCGCGCCGTAATCGAGGCCGCCGGCTTCGGCCCCCGCTTCGTCCATCGCACCGGCCATTCGATCGGCCGCGAGGTCCACGGCACCGGCGCCAATCTCGATTCGCTGGAAACCGACGACCATCGCACGCTGGTCGAAGGCTCGTGCTTCTCGGTCGAACCGGGAATCTATCTGCCCGGCCGCTTCGGCGTCCGCACCGAACTCAACATGACGATCGAAGGCGGTCGCGCACGCGTCAGCGCGGCTCCCGCGCAGACCGCGATCACAGCGCTGCTCGCTCCCGGCGCTCGTTGAAGCGCGCAACGATTCAGTTGCACCGTAAGCGACTCCTCCGATGATCCGCGCAATCATTTTCGACCTCGATGGAACGCTCGCCGACACTGAGCCGCTCCACTTCGAAGCCTTCGCCGCAATTCTGGCGGACCAAGGAATCACGCTCGATCGCGACGAATACTTTCGCCGCCTGATTGGCTTTAACGATCGCGATTGTTTCGCAACCATCCTCGCCGAGAATGGCCGGCAAGCCGGCGAGCCTCGAATCAACGGATTGATCGAGCGCAAGGCGGCGCTCTATCAGCGAATGATCGCTAATCGCGACGTGCTCTTTCCCGGCGCCGCCGGCTTCGTTCGCCGATCCGCCGAGCGGTTCCCGCTCGTACTCGCGACCGGCACCCTGCGCGACGAGGCCGAGACTATTCTGCGCCGCGCCGGACTTCGCGAACTCTTCCTCGATATTGTCGCCGCCGAAGATGTCGAGCACGGCAAGCCCGAGCCCGATTGCTTTATCGCCGCGCTCGGCCGGATCGGTTTCCTGATGAGATTGCGCCATCCGATCGAGCCGGCCGAGTGCCTCGTTATCGAGGACACGGTTTTCGGCGTGCAGTCGGCTCGCCGCGCCGCGATGAAGGTGCTCGCGCTCGCCCAGGATACGGGCGCGGCGGAACTGCTCGCGGCCGGCGCCGATCTTGTCCGGCCCGCGATCGGCGAAATCGATCTCGACGAAGTCTTGCGCTTCTTCAGCCGCTGAACTTTGAGCTTCCGGATCGCCCGTCCCGGCCAGCCGCCGCGGCTATCGACGCGTACGGATCGCGGCGAGCAGCCGCTCTTTCAGATTGTCGAACGGCCCGTTGGACATGAAGAGCGCGACGTCGCCTTCGCGCGCGTCGGCCACCATCCGCTTCAGTATCTCATCGGTCGATTCGCATGCGAATGATTGCGGCCCGCGTGCTGCGATCGCGCTTGCGAGCGCCTCGATCGAAAGCCGCTCGCCCGATGGAATCGGATCGTTCTCCTTGAAATAGACCGGCGCCAGATAGACTCGCGCGGTGCGGTCGAAGGCGCGGGCGAATTCGCTCTGAAAGACATTGCGCCGCGCGGTGTTCGAACGCGGCTCGAACGCGGCAAGAATCCGCCGTCCCGCGAACCGTTCCGCGACCGCTTCGAGCGTCACGCGAATCGCGGTCGGATGATGCGCAAAGTCGTCGACCACGGTCACGCCGCCAGCCTCGCCGATTATCTGTTGGCGTCGCACCACGCCGGTGAACGATCCCAGGCCGCGGGCGATCTCCGAGGCGTCGAAGCCAAAGCTCGCGAGCAGCGCGAATACGCCGAGCGCGTTGGCAACATTCATCCGTCCGCCGACGGGTAGCAGCACGTTGCTGATGATTGGCGTGCCACCGCGCGTTATCGAGAAGCGAGCGCCGGCTGATCCGACCGCGATATCGATCGCGCGATAATCGCCGCTTTCGAGACCGAAGGTCAGTCGGTGCGCGGACGTTTCACGTGCAACGTCGAGGGCGGCTGCCGAATCAGCACAGACGGCGAGCACGCTTGCTTGATTCATCGCGCGCGCCAAGGCTTTGAAAGATGATTTGACGTGCTCAAGATCCCGATAGATATCGGCGTGATCGAATTCGACCGCGGTGATTATCGCGCCACGCGGGCGGTAATGCAGAAACTTTGGTCCCTTGTCGAAAAACGCGGTGTCGTACTCGTCACCTTCGATTACGAAGTCTTCGCCTTGGCCAAGCCTGTAGTTCGAGCCGAAATCATTAGCTATTCCGCCCACCAGCATCGACGGGTCGCGGCCCGCCGCCGCTATCACATGCGCCATCATCGCGGTCGAGGTGGTCTTGCCGTGCGTCCCGGCGACCATCAGGACGCGCCGGTCACGCAGGAAGAGATGCCACAGCGCCTCCGGCATCGACAGATACGGTATGGAACTGCCTAGCAGCGCCTGGGCTTCAGGATTCACGCGTGTGATTACGTTGCCGACGACGGCCAGGTCCGGAGGCGCGGCGAGGTTGCGCGGATCGAACTCCGGATAGACGTCGACGCGCAGTCGCGCGAGCAGCGATTTGGTCGGCTCGTAAAGCTGATTGTCGGAGCCGGTGACGCGGTAGCCGCGCTCGGCCAGCATCCCGGCCAGCGCCGCCATCGCAGTGCCTGCGACACCGAGCAGGTGGACGTGATGGACATGCTCCGGAACTCGGGCGATGCGCGCAGCGGACTCGGGCGAAACAAGCTCAGGAAGTATCACGGTTAGAGTTTCGTCCGTCGCAGCCGGAGTGCGTTGGTGATGACCGAGACCGAGCTGGCGCTCATCGCGGCGCTCGCGATCATCGGGTTGAGCATCAGGCCGAGTAACGGGTAGAGAGCGCCCGCGGCAATCGGAACGCCGAGCACATTATAGACGAAGGCGAAGAAGAGGTTCTGGCGGATGTTGCGCATCGTCGCGCGGCTCAGATGGATTGCGCGAACGATTCCGCTCAAGTCGCCGCGGACCAGCGTGACTCCGGCGCTCTCGATAGCGACGTCGGTCCCGGTGCCCATCGCGATTCCGACCTGCGCCTGCGCGAGCGCGGGCGCGTCGTTGATTCCGTCGCCCGCCATCGCGACCACTCGTCCTAGCGCCTGCAAGCGCTTTATCGCATCGGCTTTGCGATCCGGGAGCACCTCGGCTTCAACCTCGTCAATTCCAAGCCGGCGCGCGACCGACTCGGCCGTCGCGCGGCTATCGCCGGTGAGCATCACGACCCGGACGCCAGCCGCGCGCAATTGGCGGAGCGCCTCGGGCGCACTCTCCTTGACGGGATCGGATACGCCGATGATTCCGGCGGCGCGGCCGTCGGCGGCGACGAGCATCACGGTCTGGCCTTCGCGCCGCAGCGCCTCGGCGCGGGCTTCGAGCGGGCCGGGGTCAATTCCGTTCTCGCGCAGCATCGCGGCATTGCCGATCAGAACGGCGCGGCTATCAACGAGGCCGCTGACCCCCTTGCCGGTTACCGAACGGAAGCCGGAGGCGTCCGCGAGCGCAACGCCTCGCGCATTCGCGCCAGCCACAATCGCAGCGGCGAGCGGGTGTTCGCTCGAGCGTTCGACGCTTGCGGCGAGGCGGATCAATTCGTTTTCGGTGAATGGTTCGAGCGCGACGGCGGCGGTCAAGGCGGGCTTGCCAAGCGTCAGCGTGCCGGTCTTGTCGACTACAACGGTATCGACCTTTTCAAGCACTTCGAGCGCCTCGGCGTTACGGACCAGAACTCCGGCGCTCGCGCCTCTTCCGGTGGCGACCATGATCGAAACGGGGGTTGCGAGGCCGAGCGCGCATGGACAGGCGATTATCATCACCGCGACGGCGGCGACGATCGCGTGCGGCAACCGTGGATCGGGACCCCAGGCGAACCACGCGGCAAATGCGATTGCGGCGCATCCGATAACGGCGGGCACGAAATAGCCCGACACGGTATCGGCGAGCCGCTGAATCGGGGCGCGGCTGCGCTGCGCGTCGGCGACCATCCGCACGATCTGCGCGAGCATCGTCTCGGCGCCCACGCGCTCCGCGCGCATCACGAAACCGCCGGTGGTGTTGATGGTCGCGCCGACGACGCGGTCGCCGGGGCGCTTCGGCACTGGAACCGGTTCGCCGGTGATCATCGATTCGTCGACGTTGCTCTCGCCTTCGAGGACGACGCCGTCGACCGGGACTCGTTCGCCGGGGCGCACGCGCAATCGATCGCCTGCGACGACGCGAAAGAGGTCGACGTCCTCTTCGCGACCGTCGTCGATGATGCGCCGCGCGGTCTTGGGTGCAAGGCCGAGCAGCGCGCGGATTGCGCCGGCGGTGCGGCTGCGCGCGCGCAACTCGAGGACCTGGCCGAGCAGAACCAACGCGACGATAACGGCGGCGGCCTCGAAATAGACTGGTGCGGAGCCATGATCGCTCGCGGCGCCGGGCGGAAAAATCGAGGGTGCGAAGGCCGCGACGACGCTGTAGACGTAGGCGACGCCGACGCCGAGCGCAATCAGCGTGAACATGTTGAGGCTGCGATTGACGACCGAGCGCCATCCGCGGATAAAAAACGGCGCGCCGCCCCATAGTACGACCGGCGTTGCCAGGGCGAACTCGAGCCAGATGATTGGGCGCGCGCCGAGCGCGGCCTGAATCGGGCGGCCGGGAATCATGTCGGACATCGAAAGGATCAGCACGGGCAGCGCCAGCGCGGTGCTGAACCAGAAGCGGCGCGTCATGTCGGCGAGCTCGGGATTCGGCCCTTGCGCGACGGTGGCGGCGCGCGGCTCGAGCGCCATTCCGCAGATCGGGCATTCGCCGGGACGATCGCGGACGATCTGCGGATGCATCGGGCAGGTGTATTCGACCGCGCCGGGAACAGGAGCGACATCGAGCGGTTCAAGCGCCATGCCGCATGACGGGCAGGCGGCGGGTCCGGAGACGCGGACCTCGGGATGCATCGGGCAGATATGGGTGACGACGGCCGGATGCGGCGGCGAGCCCATCGCGGCACTGGCGCCGCGATCGTCTGCGGCGGGCGCGGCCACGGATGCGATCGCATCCAGCGACGCGGGCGCGCTTGCCGATCCGTCCGCGCTCAGTGGTGTGTCCACAGCAGGCGGCGCGAGATATTTCACGGGGTCGGCGGCGAATTTGCGGCGGCATCGGTCGCTGCAAAAGTAATAGGTCGTGTCTTTGTGCCGATGCGAGTATTTGGCCGTGGCAGGATTGACGCGCATCCCGCATACGGGATCGCGAACGGTAGGGTCGGCGGCCTCGGCGGTTGTGCTCATCGCGATACCCGCGGGCTGATCACGCGCCGCGCGCGCGGCGAATTCGATTCGTAGATGATCACGTAGCTGCGGAACTGCGACACTGGCATAAGAATAACGCTATCAGAACGATGAGGGCATTTCAGTCGGCGGGGCACCGACTGTCGGAAGAGGCAACGGCGAGAGTCTTTGTAGTGGCGTTTCCTTTACTGGGCGGAGGAAGCAAGTGCTTCCATGATCAGGTCGTGGATGCGGGGGCGGAAGTCGCGGATGGCCTGATTCTCGCGCCGCGGATGGACGCGATTGGTCAGGATCGAAATCGCAAGCTGGCGCTCAGGCTCGATCCAGATAGAGGTTCCGGTGAAGCCCAGGTGGCCGACGGCCTTGGGCGAGAAGTGCTGGCCGGAACTCGAGTACTGCGGCGACGGCGAGTCCCATCCGAGCGCCCAGGTCGAGCCGGGCACGGTGGTGTCGCGGGTCCAGAATTCGCGGACGGTCTTCTGCGGGAGCAGATCGGAGGAGCCAGCGTAAGCCGCGATCAGCTCGCGCGCGATACGATCGACGTCCTTGACCGAGGCGAACAGTCCGGCGTGGCCCGCCACGCCACCCATCGCGAAGGCATTTTCATCGTCGACTTCGCCGAGCAGAAGCCGTTTGCGCAGCGGACAGTAGGCGGTCGGGGCAAACATCTCGGCGACCGGTTCGAGGCGGCGGGTGCGGACAAGGGAGATATCGATGAAGTCGGTCGAACGCAGGCCGAGCGGCTTGAAGATGCGATCGCGGCAGAAGCGGTTGAGCGCGGCTCCGGTGATTCGTTCGACGGTCTCGCCAAGCAGCATGAAATTCAGGTCGGAGTAGATTGGCCTGGTGGTGGGAGGCGCCTCGGGCTTTTCGCGATGGACCTCTTCATAGACCCATTCCCTGGCGCCGAGGCTGGCCATGAAGTTGACCTTGCCGTTTTTCTCGATGGTGGCGATCTGCTGGTAGAAAGGACGCCAGGCGACGAGCCCCGAACAATGCGCGAGAACGTGCCGAAAGGTGACATTACCTTTGCCGTGAACGCCGAAGTTGTGGAAGAAGCGCGTGACGCGATCGTTGAGACGGACCTTGCCCTCGGTGACCAGGAGCATTATCGCGATGGTGGTCGCAAGCGGCTTGGTGAGGGAGGAGAGGTCGAAGACGGTATCGAGCTTCATCGGAGAGCGTTCGGGCACCAGCGAGCGGAAGCCGAACGCGCCCTCGAACGCGATATCGCTGCCGACGCGCACGACTAACGTCGCGCCGGGAATAACGCCCTTCTCGACTGCTTCGGCGAACGCATTCTCGACCTCACGCCATCCCAAAGCGGAATATTCCTCCTTCAACTGACCGCGCGATCCAAATAAGTCATGGTACATTGTTCGGCGTCCAATCGCGCGCGAACGCCGAACGGAAGGGTAAAATTTTCGCTACCGTGGCCGGCCTCGAGGCCCCACAGCACGGGGTATGGGAGGCGGGCGGTGCGATCGGCAACGAACTCCTCGATCAGGCGGCGCTCGGTCTCGCTGCCGTCGACGGTGCGAATCGCACCGAAGACGAGGCCCTTGATTCTAGCGAGGGCGCCGGCCTGCTCGAGATGGACCATCATGCGGTCAATTCTATACGCCTTTTCGCCCGTGTCTTCCAAAAACAGGATCGCGTCGTCGAAGGGCGGTGCGAAAGGAGTGCCGAGCGCGGCCGCGACGCATGAGAGACATCCGCCGATCACTTCGCCTTCGGCGGCGCCGGGCCGAAGCGCGCGGCGGGCGGGCAGGTCAAAGGGGGCGGGATCGCCGGCGAGAATGTTCCGCAGATGGGTAAGCGAGGCGGAGGTGAGTCCGCGCGCGAAATCCATGGCAACCATGGGGCCGTGGAAACAGGCCATCCCGGCGCACGCGACCAACGCGTTCAGGATGAATGTGACATCCGAGAAGCCGAGAAAGATTTTGGGCGAGCGGGCGATGGCGGCGAAATCGAGCATCGGCAGCAGCCGGCCGCATCCATAGCCGCCGCGCGCCGCGAAGATCGCATCGACGCCAGGATCGGCGAAGAAAGCGGCGAGTTCAGCGGCGCGAGTGCGATCGTCGCCGGCGAGGATGCCGCTGCGGTCGAGCACATGCGATGAGAGCTTGACCCGATAACCGAGTGCGCTGAGCGCTGCGACGCCGCGATCGAGATGGTCGCGATCGATTGCGGAGGCGGACGCGACGACGCCGATAGTTGCACCGGGTTGAAGCGCTGGCGGCTTGATTCGCGCGGGCGGCGGCATCGCGAGCGGCGTCAGAGCGTGCGGCCGACGGCTTCGGCGACCGGCCTGAGCAGGGCCATCAGGTTTGCAAACGCGGCGGGACTGAGCTGCTGGGGGCCGTCGGAAAGTGCCGTTTCGGGGGTCGGATGGACTTCGATCATTAGTCCGTCGGCACCGGCGGCCACCGCGGCGAGGGCCATCGGAGTGACCAGCGAGGCGATTCCGGTGCCGTGGCTGGGATCGACGACGACCGGCAGATGCGACCATTGCTTGAGCAGCGGAACGGCGCTTAAGTCGAGCGTGTTGCGGGTCGCGGTCTCGAAGGTGCGGATGCCGCGTTCGCACAGCACGACGTTGGGATTGCCCTCGGAGAGGATGTACTCGGCGGCCATCAGGAACTCTTCGAGCCGCGTCGCCATCCCGCGCTTGAGCAGGACGGGCTTGCGGATGCGGCCGAGGCGGCGGAGCAGCGAGAAGTTCTGGGCGTTGCGGGCGCCGACCTGGAGCATATCGGCGTGGGCGGCGACGAGTTCGATATCATGGGCGTCCATGATTTCGGTGACGATCGGAAGATCGGTGCGGCGGCCGGCGGCCTCGAGCAGAGCGAGGCCCTGATTCTCCATCCCCTGGAATGAGTAGGGCGAGGTGCGCGGCTTGAAGGCGCCGCCGCGGAGCATATTGGCGCCGGCACGCTTGACCGCGTCGGCCGCGGCCTCGACCTGTTCGGCGCTCTCGACGGCGCATGGACCGGCGATCATGGCAAGGCGCCGGCCGCCGACCACGACGCCGCCGACCTGGACGTGCGAGCCTTCGGGACGGACCTCGCGGCTGGCGAGCTTGAAGGAGCGCAGCACGGGCATCACGCGGTCGACGCTGGCGAGCGATTCGAGACGCTGGAGCTGATGATCGCCGCGCTCATCGCCGACACAGGCGACCACGGTGCGCTCGACGCCGCGGATGACGTGGGCGTGATAGTCGAGCTGCTCGACCATCCCGACCAGTGCGGAGACGTCGGCGTCGGTGGTGCCGGCCTTCATTACGATTATCAAATGTGTTGGCTCCTGATGGGGGATGCGCCTCGGCGCGATTTGGCCTTCGGGCGGCTCAAGTTGAAAAGCCCGCCCTGTGAAGTCTAGTATCTGCGTAGCGGGGTCTTCAAGGTGACGGCACTTTGATTCGGGGCGACGCCGGCGAGCGCGCCCACTGCCCGCGCGGATTAGAATTTGCTTTCAGGACCGACCAAAGCGCTTAGACTGGTTCACACCTCGGACGTGCATCTCGAGACCGACAGTTTCGGATCGGGACCGGGCGGCGAGGCGCTGCGCGAGCGGGTCAAGCGGGCTTTCAGCCGGGTTATCGATCTGGCCAATGAACGCGAAGCGGACCTGCTGCTGATCGTGGGCGACCTGTTCGACTCGGCGCGCATCAGCGAGGCGACGCTGGGGTTCGCGATGCGCGAGATCGGGCGGGCGCGGATGCCGGTGGTCGCGATTCCGGGGAATCATGACGCGCATGATGAACGGTCAATATACGCGCCGCTGGGTCCGCAGCATCTGCCGGAGAATCTTCATCTGATCCTGGAACCTGAGGGCCGGACGATAGACTTTCCCACGCTCGAGACGCGGGTGTGGGGGCGCGCGATGGTCGAGCATTCGCCGGACTACCGTCCGCTGGGCGGGGTGCCTGCGCCGATCGAAGGGCTGTGGAATATCGCACTGGCCCATGGATTCCATACTGAGGATCTTGACGGGATGAGATCCTCGCCGATAACGCCGGACGAGATCGAAGCGAGTGCGTACCACTACGTCGCGCTGGGGCATATTCACGTCTTCGGCGACGTGTCGAAGGGCTCGACACGCGCGATCTATTGCGGGACGCCGGCGCCGCTCTATACCACGGACAATGCCGGATGGGTCGCGTATGTAAGCTGCGTTCCAGGCGAAGCAGTGCTGGTGGAACGGCTGGCGGTCGAGCTTTGAAGGCCTCGGCGCGGCGTTTTGCACGATCATTACAAGTCACTTCGGATGAAGCTGGGCTCAATGGCGGCGCCGCTAAACTGAGATAGCCGCCGGAGACGTTGGCGATGGATCGCAGGCTTGCGATTTACCCGACCGCGCGCAAAGTCGAAGAGGTCTTGCGGACGTTGAGCGCCGGCGCGAGCCTGCTCGGCCATCGCGTGATGGCGTTTCCCCATCTGGTGGATCGGCTGTGGCGCGAGGCCAGCGCGGCCGACGGACGGCTTTCAATCAGCGAGACGGGCGAACGGATAGCGGTGGCCGAGGCGATGGGCCGCGCCAATACCGCGCTTTCGCGGACGCGGATCGCGGCCGACCACATCGCGGGTGTAATCCGGCAATTCAAAAGCGCCGCGATCGAGCCGCGCGACCTCGAGGCCGCGCTTGTGACCGACACGGCTGACCCGTCCGCGAATGATGCGCGTGCGGACCGCCTTCGCGACCTGGCCGCGATCTATCGCGCCTACGAACAGATCCTCGCCGAACGGCGACTGGCCGATAGCCACGATCGCGAGCGCGCCGTGCTGACCGCGCTCCACGCGGTCGAGGACGGCGGCAAGCGGCCGGCGATTCTCGCGGGCGTCGAGCGGATTCTGGTCGCCGAGATTTACGACTTCAGTTTGCTTCAGTTCATGATCGTCGCGGCGATCATCCGAATTGTCGGCGACGCTGAACTGACTATTCAGGCGAGTCCGCACGCGGTCGACGCCGGACGCTTCGCGGAGCTGACCTGGAATCGCTTCGTCAGCGAAGAGTCGATCGCCGACCGGGTGCTGCCGGCCTTTGTCCGCCGCGACGGGCGCCCGGGACGGCTCGGCCACGTGCTGGAGAATCTGTTCGAGGCGGAGCCGGCCGCTCCGCCCGCCTCTGACGATACGGTCGAGATTGCCTGCGCGCCGTCGCGAATCGGCGAGGTGGAAGAGGCCGCGCGCGCAATCCGGCGCGAGATGGATAATGGGCGCGACGGCATCGAGCCGGCGCGGATCGCGATCCTCGCGCGCGATCTGACGCCTTACGGACCGCATCTCGAGGCGGTCTTCGAGCGCTACGGAATTCCGCTCGATCTCTCGTACGCGCCCGCGATGCTCTCGGCGGCACCGGCGCGCCTGGTAATCGAGATCGCGCGCGCGCCGATCGACGGATTCCAGCGCGGCGCGATCATCGCGATTCTTCGCTCACCGCATCTGGGGACGCCCGCGGGGGCGCACGCGCGCTTCGCGGCGCAGGTGATGAACGAGATTGGCTATATCGACGAGCCGACGCGCCCGTTCGCGGAATGTCTTGCGAAGCGGCTCGGCGAGATGAGCAGGGCGCGCGAAGCTGAGCCAGACGGCGACGCTCGCGTGCGGCTGGCGGCGCGGATGGAACGGCTCGAGCGCGACGGCGACCGAGTTATCGAATTCATCGCGATGCTCGCGCCGCTCGGCGAGGCGGCGACGCTTGCCGGCCATCTGGCGAGAATGCGCAAAGCGCTCGGCGCGCTGGGCTTCGACCCCGGACGCGGCGAGCGCGTCGACGATGCGGCTCGGGCCGGCGGCGCGATTAGCGCGGTGCTCGAGGAACTCGAGCGATGCGCCGCGCTGGGAATTAGCGAACGATCGATCAGCGCGGGTGATTTCGCGGACCTGCTCGAGAGCGCGTTCACGGCGGCGCCGCTCGAAGCGCCGGGCGGGCGGCGCGCAGGGGTGCGCGCACTTCCGATCCTCGACGCGCGCGGACTCGATTTCGACCTCGTCTTCATTCTCGGACTCGACGACCGCACCTTCCCGCATTATCACGCCGAAGATCCGCTGCTACCCGATAAGCTCAAGCTCAGGCTGAATCCGCGGCTTGCCGCGGCACTGCGATCGCGTTTCGGCGCGCGCGCACCGACCAATCTGAGCCGGATTTTGCGCACGCGCTCGGATCGGAACGCGGAAGAGCCCCTGCTCTTTTTTCTGGCGCTCTCGATGCCGGCGCGCCGCCTCGTGCTGAGCTTCGCCGCGGCCGAAGGCGGGAATCCGCTGGTGCGCTCGCCGTTTATCGACGAAGTGATACGGACGCTTGGCGGCGAGCTCGCGCATTCGCGGATCGCGGCGGCCGGGGGCGTTGCTCCGGCGGGCGAACGATGCTGGTCGCGGGCGGATTTTCTCGCGCGGATCGCACTCGACGGGATCACCGGCGACCCGCGCGCCGAGCTGATCGCCGATCGCATGACGCTGGATTCGATCCGGCGGCGGGGCGAAATCGAACGCGCGCGCGAACATTATCTGGCGCTGCCAACCCGCGAGGAATATCGCGAATTCTCAACGGCCGAAGATGCCGCCGCAAATCCGTACCGCAGCCATCCCGACAAACTGGCGTGCGCCGGGCGCTACGACGGCCGCGTCGAAAGCGGCGGCGCGCTCAGGCTGATGCTCGCAGGATCGCCTTCTGCGCCAGCGAGTTGGAGTGCCTCGAAGCTCAACGAACTCGCCGCGTGCGGCTTCAAGTTTTTCGCAAGCCGCATCATGCGCCTGGCCGAAGAGGACGACGGCCCCGATTACGCGGTGACGGCGCTCGAGTCGGGCGGGATCGTCCATGCAATACTCGCGCGGCTCAGCATTGAAATCGACTTCCGCGATGAATCATTGGCCGCGCGCGCGGGGCGTGCGACCCTCGAGGAGATTCGGCTTGAACAGCGCGCGATGGCGCGCGATCCCGGTTTTTTCGACGCGCAATGGGAAGCGGTCGAGCGAATCGTGCGCGCGTTCATCAAGTTCGAAGTTGATTTGCGCGCGGCAAATCCCGATATCAACGTCGCGGCGGAACGCGAGTTCGCGCTGGCGCTCGCCAACGATCGCGCAACACTCGAATTCAAAGGCAGGATCGATCGGCTTGAATCCTACCGGCGCGCGCGTGGCCCGATCCGGCGCCTCCGCGTGCTCGATTACAAGACCGCGCGCAACGCAAAACGGCACGCGGACATGGCGAATCCCGACGGCGCGATGTTCGGCCGCACCGAGTTCCAGCTTCCCGTCTACCTGATGGCGGCGCTCAGCGAGTTCGGCGGCCGCCTTGCCCCCGGTGCCGAAATCGAAGCCGGCTTCATGGTGCTGCGCAATCGCGCGATGGAGCAGTCGCATCGCGTCGAGCGGATCGTCGTCGATCCGGCGATGCTGGCCGAAGCCCGTGCAACGGGGATTGTTCCGATCGCCGATCGCGCCTTCGCGCTGGTCGAAGAGGCGGCCGCCGGGCGCTTCGACGTCGATCCGCGGCGATGCGACGAATGGTGTCCGTTCCGAATCGTATGCCGGTACGACAAGGGCGGCTTGCGCGATCCGGCCGATTCGGGCGGCGCGGCGGCCAGTTGACGCGCGATGGGACGGGTCGAACTTTCCGACGAGCAGCGCCGTGCGGCCTACAGCCCCGGCGGCACGATCGTCGTGGCGGGCGCGGGTTCCGGCAAGACCGAAGTGCTGGCGCAGCGCTTTGTCGCGCTGCTTGCTGGCGATATTGGCGGACGCGCTCCGATTGCGCCCGTCCGCCTCGCCGCGATCACTTTCACCGAAAAGGCTGCCGCCGATATGCGCCGGCGTATCGCCGACGTGCTCGATGCGCGCTGCGATGCGAATGCGGAGGACCACTCCGAGGCCGGCGCGGCGCTTCGAGGCCATTTGATCCGCGCACGCCGCACGCTCGGCCTTGCCCGCGTCTCGACGATTCACGCCTTTTGCGCGCGGATCCTGCGCGAGTACCCAATCGAGGCGGAACTCGGCCCGGACTTTACCATTCTCGATCGCTTCGAGAGCGCTACGTTTAATCAGTCGGTGTGCCGGGACGTGATGGTCAAGGCGGTGCGCAAGCGCGATCCCGCCGCGATGCGAATGGTGCGATCGCGCGGATTCGACGCGGCCGGAATGGCCGAGGGCGCGCTGCAAATACTCACTCGATTAGTCAATGAACTCGCAACCCTCGGTGAATCTCCAAATTGGCTAATCGAGCGTGCGGCACACGCCGCGCAACGGCTTCGCCAACATGCTCCCGAGGTCGAGACGCACGGACGGGAGATCGCGAAGCTGGTCGAAAAGCTGCTGGGCTTTGGTAAAATCGGCGGTAAAGCCAGTGAAGCACTCGAAATTCTGCGTTCCCAGTGGACTTCGCTTCGCGATGCGGTAGCGCGGCTCACGTTCAAAGCAGAACCCGAGGACTTCGACGCGCTTGAATCCTTGCGCGCGCTTCTCCCGACCGCTCATAACAAGACCATCAGAGACATCATCCAAGGTCTCAAGGGTACCGCGGAAGAATCGGGCGCGATCGACAATCTGTGCGACGCGTATGGCGCCTTCCGCGCCGCCACGGTCACGGTCGAGACGGCTGCGCTGGTCGCGGAGGCGGCCAGAGAAATCGAAACGCGCCAGCGCGCCGACAATGTCGTGAGCTTCGACGGCCTGCTGATGCGATGCCGCGAATTAATCCGCACCGATCGCGCCGTCGCGAATCGCTACCGCGCCGAACTCGCCGCGCTGCTGGTCGACGAGTACCAGGACACCGATCCTGTTCAGGATGAGATCGTGCGGCTGTTGAGCGAAGGCGCGCCGCCGGTGCCGGAACTCTTCATCGTGGGCGACGCGAAACAGTCGATCTATCGCTTTCGCGGCGCCGATGTCTCGGTCTTCGATCGCGCCCGCGAAGCGGCGTCCGCGGCGATTCCGCTCCGGCTCAACCGCCGTTCGGTCAGACCCGTGCTCGACTTCGTAAACCTGGTCGGCGAGCGCGCGATGCGCTCTGGCGGCGAGAGTCCGTCGCCGCCGTACTGGATCGAATGGAAGGCCGAGCACGCCCTTGTTGATCATCGCGGCAATCCGCATCGGCGTCCCGCGGTCGAGCTGATTTTATCTCCGTCCGACGGAAGCGCCGGACAGCGGCGCGCAAAGGAGGCGTGCGCAATCGCGATGCGATGCGCCGCGATCGTCGCGGACGACGAGCCGGTGGCCGATCCGCAAGACGGCGCTTTGCGGCCGGCGCGCTTCGGCGATATCGCACTCATGCTGCGCTCCTTTGTCGATGTCGCGATCTATGAACGCGCCCTTCGCGCAGCGAGAGTGCCATTTTACACCGTCAAGGGACGCGGCTTTTTCGGCTGCCGCGAGGTACTCGACCTGAGCGCCCTGCTCGCCGCCATTGACGATCCCAGCGACTCGCTCAACCTCGCCGCCGCGCTGCGCTCGCCGCTTTTCGGCCTTTCCGACGATTGCATGCTGGCGATTGCGCTTTATCTCGAAGAGCGTCGCACGGCCGGCCGGCGCGGCGGATTCGAAACGCTCTTCGTCGATTCCAGCGAGAACTTCGAGTGGCTCGGCGTCGAGCGCGAATTGACCCGGGCGGCGCGCGACACGCTAATCGAGTTGCGCGCGATGCGCGATCGCGAGCCGCTAAGCGCGATCCTCGCCCGCGCGCTCGAGCTCACCCGCTTCGAGGCAGTGTTGCTCACGCTCGACGAAGGCCGCCAGCGCGCCGCGAACGTGCGCAAGCTCGCCGAGCTCGCGCGGACATTCGAGACGCGAAGCTTCTTCGGCCTGGCCGATTTTGTCGCGCATCTGCGGCTGCTCGCTGAAACGGAACCGCTCGAAGCACAGGCCGAGATGGCGGGCGAGCACGAGGACGTGGTCCGCCTGATGACTATTCATCAGGCCAAGGGACTCGAGTTTCCAATCGCGATCGTTGCCGACCTGGGACGCAAGCCGCCGACCTCAACTGCCCCGCCCCTGCTCTCGCGGACCGGCGGCGTCATTGCGCAAGACCATGTCGGAGCGGGCGAAAATCCACTGCCTAATCCTCTTCTCAAGGAGCTCCGCGCGGAACTGAAGGACGAGGAACGCGCCGAAAGCGCACGGATTCTCTACGTTGCCATGACCCGCGCGCGCGACCGTCTTATCCTGAGCGAGGGCAGCTCGGAGAAATCCGATTGGGCAAAGCACATCCGTGCTGCGATCGGGCTCGACAAGATAGAATCCTTCGCTGCGACAAACAAATCCGAAGCGACGATCAGCGTCGCCGGCGCCAGTCCCGATCTCAAGGTGATTATACGCCGCGCCGGCCCCGAGCCTCAGACGTCCGCGAGCGTCCCGGCCGTGCATTCCGCGCCCACGTCAGCGTCGACAATTTTCGACCTCGCGCAGGTTCGCCTCGCCGCCCGGCCCCGTCTCGCGCATGAGTTGATAATCAGTCCCAGGGCGCTCGATGATTTCGCGCGATGTCCGCGGCAATTCTTTTTGCGCCACGAGGCCGCGATCCCTGAAACCTCCGGATGGGCGGGCGGCACAAGCTCGATCGACGCCGGCTCCGTCGCACACGCGGTACTGGAGAATCTCGCCCCCGGCCTCAGCGGCACGAACGTCGAGCGCGAGCTATCGCGCCTGGTCGACGCGTACGCGGGCGAAGCTTCGCTCGACGGAGCCCGGCGCGCTGAAATGGTGCGCGACCTCGCGCGCTACGTCCGCTCGGACCTGGCGCGCGCGTCAACTACCGAGATCGGACGCGAGATACCCTTCTTCATGCGGCTCGAAGACGATGGTCTGCTCATGTTCGTGCGCGGGCAGATTGATCTCGTCGTCGAAGAGCGTGGGCAAATCATCGTCCGCGACTACAAGTACGCGCGGCCCGGCGCCGAGGATGCCTACGCGTTACAACTGGGATGTTATGTGCTGGCCGTGGCGGAGAAATATCCGGGCGCCCAACCCGCGGCGGAAATAATCTACCTGCGCGGCGGGCTGACGCGCCATCCGGTCGGCCTTCAGGAGGTCGGCGAGTTGCGCGAGCGCGTGTTGGAAACGGGCCGCGCGATCGCCGCCGCGCGCCTCGAGGGCAAGCTCGAAGCGTTCCCAAAAAAGCCGGCCGGCGCCACGCAATGCGCACGCCTCGGATGCGGTTACGTCCGCCGATGCTGGCGCCAGAGCTGACTCATCAGATGGTTTAGTCGGGGTCCGGACAGGCTTTCGCAACACTCTGCTGATCACTCCGGCTAGCGTGATGTCCCGTTAATAAATTAAGTTATCGGCGCTACGAAATTTCTTCGCTGCGGATTTACGGTCTATTAAGTCAAGGGGAGAATAATGGCCTTTGGACTTGGCATCCTGCTCATCGCCGTGTTGCTCGGGCCGGTTCTGGTCAAGCCTGTTGAGCAGAATATCGAAATCTTTTTCCTCGTCGCCGGCGCCTTCGCGTCAGCAATCACAGGACAATGGGGAAAGAGGCTTTTCGTCGCGGCCCTGACCGAGCCGATCGCCCTTACGATCGCGGTTCTCGTGTTCGGCGTGGTCGCGCGGCTGGCAAGGCCGTCACTGGACCGCATGGTCGAACGGCTCGTTAAGGTAGTAGCGCCCAGATGGATCTATTTCGCCCTGATCATCGTGTTGGGGTTGCTTTCTAGCGTGATCACGGCCGTGATAGCGTCGCTCATTCTGGTCGAGACTATCGCCTTGCTCAAGCTCGATCGCCACAGCGAAATCGCCGCCGTCGTGCTCGCCTGCTTCGCGATCGGGCTCGGTGCCGCGCTGACGCCGGTGGGCGAACCTCTGGGGACCATCGCGATCGCAGCCCTCAAAGCGGACTTCTGGTACCTCGCCCGGCTGCTCGGACCGCTGGTCGCAGTTGGCATTATTATCGTCGGCGCGGCGAGTCTCCTGCTACCGGCCAGATACGGGCATTCTCTGCAGGCCGACCGCCATACGGAGACCTGGAGTGAAATCGTCCTTCGAGCCGTCAAGGTCTACCTGTTCGTAGCCGGCCTGGTTGGGCTGTCGTGGGGACTTCGTCCGCTCGCTGATCAATTCATCGCCAGGATTCCGCAATGGGCTCTTTTCTGGGCGAATTCGGTTTCGGCAATCGTCGATAACGCAACCCTGACCGCGGCTGAAATCGGCCCCGCGCTCTCGCGGGATCAGCAGCGCGCCATATTGATGGGATTACTAATCAGTGGAGGGATGCTGATTCCCGGCAATATCCCCAACATCGTGGCCGCCGGGCGCTTGAAAATTTCCAGCCGCGAATGGGCCCGCGTCGGCCTGGTGGCAGGCCTGCCCCTCATGCTCCTATGCTTCGCCGCATTCCATTGGCTGTGCTGAGCCGCAGGGGCGGTGATACTCAGGACCGTTAGCAATTGGCGCGCTCATTTCGCCCGCATGCGCTTGACGCACAAAATAAGAGAGCGGCGATTCCAAAGGAATCGCCGCTCCCGTCTTAGTCAATTCGCGATAGCGCGAATGCCTATCTACATCATGCCGCCCGGAGGCATCGCCGGCGCGTTCGACTGCCTGTCATCGGGCTTCTCCGCCACCATGCATTCGGTGGTCAGCAGCAGGCTCGCGACCGAAGCCGCGTTTTGCAGCGCACTGCGCACGACCTTGGTCGGATCGATAATGCCGGCCTTCATCAGGTCCTCGAACTCTTCGCTCGCGGCGTTGAATCCGAACGGCCCCTTGTTGTTGCGGACCTTGTCGACCACCACCGAGCCTTCCCATCCGGCATTGCTTGCGATCCAGCGGCAAGGATCCTCAAGCGCCTTCTTGATGATGCTGATGCCGACCTTCTCTTCGTCGGCCGCGCGCAGATTGTCGAGCGAGGCCGACGCGCGGATCAGCGCCACGCCGCCGCCCGGCACCACGCCCTCTTCGACCGCCGCGCGAGTCGCATGCAGAGCGTCCTCGACGCGCGCCTTCTTCTCTTTCATCTCGATTTCGGTCGCCGCGCCAACGCGGATTACTGCGACGCCGCCGACCAGCTTCGCCAGGCGCTCCTGCAGCTTCTCGCGATCGTAGTCCGAGGTCGTCTCCTCGATCTGGGCGCGAATCTGCTTGATTCGGCCTTCGATATCGGCCTTCTTGCCGGCGCCGTCGATAATCGTCGTGTTGTCCTTGTCGACCACGAGCCGCTTGGCGCGGCCGAGGTCCTGCAGGGTCACGCTCTCGAGCTTGATTCCGAGTTCTTCGGCGATCACCTTGCCGCCGGTCAGAATCGCGATATCCTCGAGCATCGCCTTGCGCCGATCGCCAAAGCCAGGCGCCTTGACCGATACGCACTGCAGCGTGCCGCGAATCTTGTTGACGACCAGCGTCGCGAGCGCTTCGCCCTCGACCTCTTCGGCCAGCAGCAGGAAGGGCTTGCCGGTCTTCGCGATCGCTTCGAGAATCGGCAGCAGGTCCTTCATCGACGAAATCTTTTTCTCGTGGATCAGAACGTACGCATCCTCGAACTTCGCCTCCATCCGCTCCGGATCGGTCACGAAATAGGGCGACAGGTAGCCGCGGTCGAACTGCATGCCCTCGACCACTTCGAGCGTGGTCTCGAGGCCCTTTGCCTCTTCGACGGTGATCACGCCCTCTTTGCCGACTTTCTCCATCGCCTCGGCGATAATGTCGCCGATCGTGCTGTCGTTATTGGCCGAGATGGTTCCGACCTGCGCGATCTCGCGGCGGTCCTTGGTCGGCTTCGAAAGTCCCTTGAGCTCGCCGATTACCGCTTCGACGGCGCGATCGATCCCGCGCTTGAGCGACATCGGGTCGTGGCCAGCCGCCACCATCTTCATGCCCTCGGTGTAGATCGAGCGGGCAAGCACGGTCGCGGTGGTGGTGCCATCGCCGGCGACATCCGAGGTCTTCGAGGCGACCTCCTTGACCATCTGGGCGCCCATGTTCTCGAAGCGATCTTCGAGCTCGATCTCTTTGGCGACGGTCACGCCGTCCTTGGTTACGTTGGGCGCGCCAAAACTCTTTTCGAGTACGACATTGCGGCCCTTGGGTCCGAGCGTGACCGTAACGGCATCAGCCAGCACGTTCACGCCACGCAGAATCTTTTCGCGCGCTTCTTGTGAGAAGCGCACTATCTTCGCAGGCATGGTCTTATAATCTCTCCTCGCTAACGTTGCGGGTCAGGTTGTGAGTCAGAATAGTCGGGGCTGAATTCGGCGCCCCGGGCGATCAGCCTTCGAGCACGCCCAGGATGTCGTCCTCGCGAAGTATCAGATGCTCTTCGCCTGCCATCTTTACTTCGGCGCCGGAATATTTGCCGAACAGGATGCGGTCGCCCGCCTTCACGTCGACCGGGATGAGCTTGCCTTCCTCGGTCATCTTGCCCCTGCCGACAGCGATGACTTTGCCTTCCTGCGGCTTTTCCTTGGCGGTTTCCGGAATGATTATTCCGCCCTTGCTCTTCTCCTCCTCTTTGACACGCTTCACCAGGATTCGATCACCCAGCGGCCTTATCTTTTCCATGGGGACCAGCAGCCTCCTTCAAACTCTTTTGACTTTGGTTAATTGATTCGCTCGTCTGAGCGAACCTGTCCGCTGTCGAAGATAACCACATCCGGCGTAATGTCAACTGGCACTCGCGTCCTACGAGTGCCAATGACCAACGGGCCTAACGTGCACGAACCCTGTGGATCAGAGTTTCACCGCAAGGATCGACGCAGCCGGGACGAAGATTTATCGAATCGAGCAAAGCTCGGGACACTAGGACAGGCGAAGACTCGGAGCGGGAAACAGGCAAAATCGGCTCAGCGCGGACCCTTCTTGCGCAGTTCCTCGTCGCGGTACCGGCGGAAGAGAATCTGCCATTCGGCGCTGCCCTCGACTACGCCGCGCTTGAGCGAGGCAATCTTGCGCCGCACGATTGCGTCGGTCGCATCGCCCTTCTCGTCCCATTCGGCGACCAGCTCGCGCGCCTGGCGCAGGGCAAGCGAAAAATTCGCAATCTCGGCGAGCCCTTCGTCGCGCATCCGGGTCAACGCCTCCCGCGCAAGATAAAGGGTTCGAGGTTCGCTGAGCTTCATTGGGTTTACCACCGTCCGCGCGACGGTAATCAAGTGCGATCGGCGCGGCCGCCTCTCTGCGTAATCATCTCCGATTTCGATAGCGCTCGGCAACCGGAACTGGAAACTGCGGGCGCGCGATGCTTGGATTGGGCGTGCCGATGGACTCGCTGGACCATTTCCGGACTATCCACGCTCGGTCGATCGCGGACGTCGGCCGGCTTGGCGATTCGGACCGCTGGGGACTTGGCGAGCGGGCGCTTGCCGAGGCGCTTTACGAAAGCGTCGGGTCGTGGACTCGCGGAACAGGTGTGGCGCCCGACGATCGCGAAGTAGCGGCGTATATCGCGGGCCTCAACGCTCAGGACCTGCTACTGGCGTGCGCATGCCGGATGGGATCGGCGAAGGCGTGGGAGTATTTCGTCGAGCAATATCGTGAGTCGTTGCGCGCGGCGGCGCGATTTATAGTTCGCGACGAGATTTGCGCGGCTGAACTCGCGGATTCGCTCTATGCGGAACTCTATGGAATCGAAGAGCGGGACGGGGTGCGTCGCTCGCTGCTGAGCTATTTTCATGGGCGAAGCTCGCTCAAGACGTGGTTGCGCGCGGTGCTTGCGCAGCGCCATATCGACGGTATCCGCATCGCGAATCGAACCGAGGCGATGCGCGAGCACGCCTTTCGGGAGGCGGAGGTACAGGCTGTCGCGGCCGATGCGGCCGAACCGCCCGATCCGGATCGGGGCCGCTATGTCGAATCACTGACGGAAGCATTCACCGCGGCGTGCGCCGAGCTCGATGGGCGCGATCGGATGCGGCTTAATTTCCATTACCTCGAGAACCTGACGCTCAAAGAGATCGGCGTGATGATGCACGAGCACGAATCGAGCGTTTCGCGAAAACTGGCGCGCACGCGGGAGCGTCTGCGGCGACGAGTCGAGCGCGCACTGAAGCGCGAAAAGCATCTGAACGAGGAGCAGATCCGGCTGTGTTATGCTTACGCGATGGAAGCCTGGCCGGCCGATCTCAGCCGGATTCTTTCCGGGTCGCAATGAGTCCCCGCGCAAGAAGGACCGGTCACGGCGTTCTGAGTAACGTGGAGCGTTGAATTGGCGCGCGACGGCGGCAATAGCGAACGATTCGAATCTCTTCTGCGTCAGCGGCTTACGCTGGAGCGGGAGCGCGGCGGTGCGGAATGTCCGCCCGCTTCGATCCTCGCGGCGTGGAGCGAGGGAGGGCTCGGCCGGGCGGAACGCGAGCGATGCGAGCTTCATTTCGCCGGATGCGCGCGATGCGCGGGAATCCTGGCCGCGATGGCGCGAATGGGCGCCGCGGAACGTGGACCGGCCACGGTGGGCGAACGCCTTGGCGCGTGGGGGATTGGGGGCGGATGGCGTCCCGCGATGGCAGCGGCATTCGCCGCCGCTGCAACCGTGGCCGTGGTCGCAATCATAAGGACGTCATGGTTTGAACGTCCCGCTCCGAACGCGCGGCCCGCCTCCGCCAATCAACAGATCGCGCTGGCGAACTCACTCTCACAGTTCGCGTCGAAGCCAAACATTGCGTCACCGTCTCCGGGTCCGGTGCTCGAAAGTACGACCGGCAGTCTGGCTTCGTTACCCTCGCTGTCGCCGAAGAGTGCGTCGAGCGTCGCGAACGAGGGCCATGCGAAGGAGCATCGCGAAGCAGAGGCGATGCTCGAGAAATCGCGGCGAGGGCCGATCGAGCCTATGCGAGCGTTCGCGGCAGCCGCGCACGCGCCCGCGCCATCGTCGGCGCCTCCTCCGCCTCCTCCGCCACTGCCCGCCGCAGCGGCACCCGTGGCCGCACCTCCACCCGAGACCGCTGCGCCGCCGATCGCCTCTGTGCCAGCGCGAATTGAACATCCGTCCGTCACTATCCCGGAGCGATCCGCACCCGGGCAGCAACTGCAAACGCCCATGACAGCGACCGCCGAGAGCCCGGGGGCCGGCGCCGGCACGGGCGCCGTGTTGGGGATGGGGTCAGGTGCGATGACGGGCTTCCTCTCGGGGCGGGCCGCGGCGGCTCAACAGGGAGCCGGGCAGGCCCAGACGAGCGGCCCCGCGCCAGTCATTGTTCAGCCTCCGGATCGCTCGGTAGCATGGAACGTCGGTCCGCGCGGCACGATCTACCATTACGATTCGGACGGCGGGTGGCGCCTTCAAAATAGCGGCGTGAGCGCCGACCTGATCGCGGGTTCGGCGCCGTCGGCCGCGGTGTGCTGGGTGGCGGGGCGCGGCGGAACTGTGCTCCGCACCGTCGACGGCGGTGCGCATTGGGAGCGGATAGTCGTTCCGGCGGTCGGCGACTTCGTGAGCGTATTCGCCCAGAGCGCGAGCGCGGCGACGATCGTCGATCCGGAAGGTCACCGATACTCGACCTCCGACGGCGGAATTAGCTGGCGGTAGGATCGCTCACGGCAGTGCGGCACCGATAATCAATTTCCGAAAAACAATTCTGCAAGAGATTGCGCCCCTCCCGTTCATAGCCACGGGAGCGATAATTCATGGGCGCAGGCGCACGTGTCTACGAAGGGGTCATTGGTCGCGATAAGACGGCCGCACGGTCTCCGTGGCGGATTACGATCCGTCTGCCGGCGATGCCTGCGGACCCACGCGTTTTGCAGATCCTGTTCCTCGGCGTTCTGCTGGCGGCGGGCGCCTGGATTCGTGACTTCGAGCTTCAGACCGCGCAGATCGCACTGACCTTCGCCGCCGCAATTGCAACGCAAGGGATACTCGGACGCGCGGCGAAGCGCGGCCCAGTGTCGTACCTGAGCCCGACTATAACGGCGCTCGGCGTAACGCTACTGCTGCGCGCGGACAATCTTTGGGCTCATCCAGCGGCGGCGGCAATAGCGATTTCGTCGAAATTCGTGATTCGCGGGCCGCGCGGACGCCATCTGTTCAACCCGGCGAATTTCGGCGTGGTAATCGCGCTCGCCTCGATACCGGGAACGTGGGTCTCGCCCGGGCAATGGGGACAGGACGTATCGGTCGCCGGATGGATAATCGCTTTGGGCGGGCTGGTGACCTATCGCGCGCGCCGGGGCGATATCAGCTGGAGCTTTCTCGCGACCTACATGGGCGCGCTCGCGATTCGGGTGGCGTGGCTGGGCCAGCGATGGGCGGTCTGGAGTCATCAGTTCGACAACGGCGCGCTGCTGCTGTTCGCCTTCTTCATGATTTCCGATCCGATGACGATTCCGAGTGATTGGCGCGGACGGCTGGCGCATGCCGCCGCCGTCGCCGCGATCGCGTACGTATGGCAGTTCGGATTTTACCGCAACGACGGATTTATCTGGGCGCTTTTCGCCGCGGCGCCGCTGGTTCCGCTGTGGGATTCGATATGGCCGGCGCCGCAATACCAATGGAACGCACCGTCAATGAATAACCAAGTGAGCAAAGGAGTGAGCATATGAACAGAACAGTTTCGGCTCGGATGATAGTCGGCGCGATGGCCTGCGCAATCGCAATCGCGGCGTCGCGAACGGCTGCAAGCGCCTTCTGCGGCTTCTATGTCGGCAAGGCCGATACAGGGCTTTTC
>Ga0307373_10001484_pt1 | contig 44024 bp, 40 predicted proteins | sample OX2MG_FD_202534 | JGI IMG/M metagenome (GOLD analysis project Ga0307373, IMG submission 202534) | Soil microbial communities from Risofladan, Vaasa, Finland - OX-2 | ecosystem: Environmental > Terrestrial > Soil > Coastal area > Acid sulfate soil | place: Finland: Risofladan, Vaasa | collected...
TGCGCGGATTTCCATCATGGCCACGGGCGCTACCTATGCCCGACAAACAGGCCGTATATATGACTGCAACCGTTTCCCCTCGATCCCCACTTCACCTCTTGCTCCAGGGCGGGGTCCATATATGACAAAAGAAGAGCGCGGCTGGATTGATAGCCGATCGCGCCCCCCGCCGAACACATCGCCCGCGCGATGCCTAGCCGAGGGCTACCTCGGCGGACTCGACGCGCACCCCCGCCGGCTCGAAGCGAATCACGAGCTGGCATGCGCTGGTCTTGAGGGTCAGCGCGTATGCGCCAGTTCACGATTTGCCGCCAAGCAGCTTATGAAATTCGTCGACCTCGATCTGAGCGTCACGGATCAACCGCCTAAGCAGGCCCGGCTTGAGCGTTCGATGATCGGGCACGGTGAGAGGTTGCCTGGCGGGATCGATCGGATGCCGCAGTCGAATATGACTGCCGCGCTGACGCACCACTTCGTAACCCAGACGCTGGAAAGCGCGCACGGCATCCTGGCCCGAGACGACAGGAAGCTTGCCGCTCACTCGGCGCTGACGACGATGCTGCCGACCAGAACGCCGCTCGGGTCGGGAATCGATTCACCACGCGCGCGCAGGTCTTCGAGACAAAGCTCGATCGCCTCTTTGATATTGGCCATCGCCTCGGCCACTGAATCGCCCTGGCTATAGCAACCCTCGAGCGCAGGGCAGCTCACGACATAGCCGCCGGACTCGTCGGGCTCGAGCAGCACCTTGAAGTCATACACACGCATTTGAAAGCCTCCGCCGATCGGGCGCCAGACATCGATCGGAGTTTATCCGGCCGTCGCGGCAGGATCGATAGCCGCTCGCGGCCCCCGCCGAACACATCGCCAGGCGGCATCTACTTGACAGGTTCATCTCGAACGCAGGCTAGATTTCCGAGGTCAGCTCGCGATTCGATCGGACATGCAGTGCTTAACCTCGGCTCAGTTTGTCCCCGCACCTGCCAATGGATGTGCCGTCTTCTCTCGTATCAGCTTCCTGCGTCGCCGTGTCTGAAGCTTCTGAATCTTCGCGGGTGATTGGGTCGCTGGAGGCGTGCTGTGTCGCGGGCGAATTCTCCGATCGCACCGCAGCATCGCCGGGTGCTGATGGCTGGACTAAATAATCTGGTAGGATCGTGTTCTTATCAGTCGTGGCAGCGTCGATTTGTTCTCGCGTCAGATTCTTCGCGCTTCGTAGATTTGCTCCCTTTAGATTAACTGGAAGGCCGCTGCCGTCTTCGTATGCGAACTTTGCCCCTGCGAGGTCTGTCTCCCAAAAATTGACGCCCTCGAAAACGGCGCCGTCGAACTGGGCGTTCTTGAAGCTCGCGCGAAAGAGGCTCGCCTTCCGCAAGTCTGCGCCATGTAGCATCGCTCCCTCCAAGTTCGCACAGACGAGGGAAGCACCTTTCAGCCTTGCCTGCCAAAGGTTTGCGCCACGCAAATCAGCATACGCGAGACTCGCGTTTTCGAGATGGATTCCAGAGAGAAACGATTCCCGGAGGCTTGCTCGATCGAGGTTAGCTCCCTCGAGGCGGCACCCGCCAGCCGTTGCAGCAACAAATCTTTGTATCCCTCTGTCGTCGTACTTGAGTGGAATATCAGGATCGATTCGCCCGTACAGGAGCCAGCCTAGATTCATATCCGGCGCCTTCTCAGAAACAAACGTGGCTCCGTCGAGATCGGCGTCGGCGAAAAATGCTCCCTCGAAGTGCACGTCTCGGAAAAAAGCGCCCCGCAGATCAGTGCCGCTCAAGTTAAGGCGATCCCCTTTTCTTTCGCGGGCGCGTTGGCGTCTTGCTAGAACGCCGAGAATGACAAGGGTGTCAGCCGGTAGTCCAGGCGCGGTTGGAGGTATGTCCGCTCGCTTCCCAGGCTCGTCCTTCCGGGGGTGCTTAGTCTGAAGAAATGTTGTCAGGACGGAAATCACTGGCCAGTAATCCCGCTGCGAGTCATTCCCGATCCTTTCGAGCGCGTAGATCCCACCGAGGCGCACTACTTCTTTCTCGCTTCCCAGCAACTCGATCGCCCGCGAGAACCGATCGGTAATCTGCCCTTCGCGTGCGACTTCGATCCGCCAGTAGGCAAAAACAACGCCGAGCAGAAGGAACGTTCCGCCAGCGATCTGGGCCCAAGTCGCACGGGCGTGGTTCTCAGCTTCGACAATGCTCAGAGGGCTGACACCTTGAAGGTGCCTCAAAGGCGCGACTTCCCACTGGGGCAGCAGCCATAATAGGACGTAGAGAGCTGGCACCGCCGCCAGCACGAGTAGGAAAACCCAAAATCTCTGCAGGATCAGAAAGGATAGTCTGGCGGCGCGTCTCGCTGCCCAGATCGGTACCGCAGCCATTGCCAACCCGAGTATTGTTACTCTCAGAAGGATCCGCACGAATACTAGAAGAAACCTTCGCCAACGTAGACGCCGGTCTTGCAGGAGTGGAGCGCTCTGAATATCGCTTTTTGCCACGTCGCCTCGGTCTCGATTCGCGATTCCGCTCTCTGAGCATATCCTCTTGCCGCACGTCTGCCGAGGCAGGAGGCGGTGGCTAGCACTGGTTCAGTTACCGACGACGGGCGGCTCGCGAGCCGCCCCTACGAAGCCCCCACAGCGCTCCGGTCTTCGTGTGGGCGGGTCGGGACGCGCCCGTGCCTGGATCGCGCCGGGGCGCGAGGGCAACATTGGTGGCGCGGGCGTCCCGCCCGCGGTCGTCGGCGGGCGGGACGCCCGCCCTACCTAATCAAGAGCTAGATTCCGCGCGTGGCGACCGGCGACACGCTGGCCGCCACTTCGCGCGGGGGATTGTCAGCAGAAGGGCGCGGGGGATCGACAGCCGTGCGATGCCTAGCCGAGGGCTACCTCGGCGGACTCGACGCGCACCCCCGCCGGCTCGAAGCGAATCACGAGCTGGCATCCGCTGGTCTTGAGGGTCAGCGCGTATGCGCCGGGGGCGCGCAGCGTGGCGGTCACTTCCTCTACGGTATCGCCTTTGAGTCTTGCGAGAGCGGCGTTGAGCTCGCGGATCGATCCGGTAATTTCGCGGCCACGCGGCGTCTTGGCGAACAACGCGTTCATCGCTAGCTCCGCGCCGGGTCCGAACAGGCGCCGGATGCGTCCGCTCTGGAGGGCGACTTCGACGATCGCGCCGAGCCGCGCCTGCAGCTCGGGCGGCGTGACTTCCATCGCATCGGCCGCCGCTTTGAGATTCAAATAGACCTCGCGCGCGGCGGGGTCGGGGGTCGCGTCGATAAAGGCCTGGATCTGCGGGAGCAGGATATCGCGCTGGAGCGCGTCGAGCTTTAGCGGCTCGGCGGCCGCGGGCGGGTCGCCGCTTTGCGCCATCACACGCCGTCGCCGTTGCCGGTCATCTCGCGATGCCCCAGCAGGGCGGCCAGCTCATGCTCGAAGCCGCCGGTTTCGATCGAGCAGTGCATACCGCATTCCTTGGGTGCGCCCGTCTCCCACCACCACCGTCCCGAGCGATGCTCCTGGCCTTCGCCGACCGCGCGGGTGCATGGCGCGCATCCAATGGACTTGAAGCCCTTGTCGTAGAGGGCGTTGTAGGGGACGTCGTGGGCGCGGATGTAATCCCAGACCTCGTCTTCGGTCCAATCGGCCAGCGGCGCAACCTTGACGATCCCGCCGTGGTCGTGATCGATTTCGAACTTGCGGATATTCGAGCGCGTGGCCCACTGCTCGCGGCGCAGTCCTGTTATCCATCCGCTGTAGTTCATCAGCGCCTTGCGCAGCGGCAGCACCTTGCGCACCTGGCAGCAGAGCAAGCGCAGGTTGACGTCGCGATAGAACAGGTTGTTGCCGTGCTTGGTCACCATCTGCTGCGCGACGCTGGTGTCGGGCATGAAGGTTTCGACATTGATACCGTAGCGCTCGCGCACCTTGTCGATCAGGTCGTAGGTCTCCTGCGGGGTGCGTCCGGTATCGATGGTGAAGACGCGGATGCCGGGATCGATGCGGTGCGCCATGTCGATCAGGACGCAGCCTTCGGCCTGAAAGCTCGAACAGATCGCGATCTCGCGTCCGAAGCGCTCGATCGTCCAGGCGAGAACTTCGTGCGGTTCGCGGTCGTCGAGATCGACGGCGACTTCGCCCGCTTCGAGTTCGTCCATCACGATGGTCGGTTTGGGAAATTCGATTTCGTGGTCCACGGCTATGCTCGCTTGAGGTTTGAAGAGTCGGGTTCAGGCTGCGGCTTGGGCGCCGGAATTAATTCCCTGTGCGATCGCGGTCAGCTCGGCGTCGGGGGTGCGCACGCAAAAGCGTGAGAAGGTTTCACCAGCGGCGCGGCGGGAAAGATAGCCCGCGAACAGCCGCGCGACATAATCTTCCACTTGGAGCGACGGGATTCGGCGCAATAGCGGCTTGCCGATCGCCGCGTCACGGCCGAGTCCGCCGCGCAGGATGATATCGAAGGCCTCGAGCGGCTCGCCGTTGGGTCCGCGGCCGGTGGTGCCCTGCAAGCCGATATCGCCGGTCCAATGCTGCGCGCACGCATGGGGGCATCCGTCGAGATTCAGCTTGAGGCCCGCGACATCATTGCCGAAATCCGTGACCAGGCGTTCGATAATGGTCGCTAGCTTGGTCTTGGTCGGGGTCACGGCGTAGTTGCAATGCGGATCGCCGATACATCCGATCGACGACGCATACAGGCCGTTGGCGTCGAGTGGAAAGCCGATCGCGCCGACGCGCGCGGCAATCTCCTCGAGCCGCTCTTTGGGGATTCCGGTCAGGATAAAATTCTGGCGCCGCGTCAGCCGGATATCGCCGCCGATCCCGGCCGCAATATCCGCGACCTCGCGCATCTGCTTGCCCGTCATCGTGCCCAGATAGACTGGAAAGCCCGCGTAGCACAGTCCTGATTGTTGCTGCTCGTGAACGCCCATGTGATCGCTTTCTTCGTCGGGCAGCGGCATTTCGGCCAGATCCTCGAGCGGGAAATCCAGCCGCGATTGCACCAGCTTGCGGAATTCCTCGGGCCCGTAATCATCGATCATGAACTTCAGCCGCGCCTTGACCCTTGAGATGCGGTACTCGGTGGTCGAGCGCCAGGTGTCGATAATCGCGCGCATCACCGCCATCGCCTGCGCGCGCGTGATGAACACCCCCAAATGACGCGACAAGCGCGGGGTTGACGATTGTCCGCCGCCAACCCGCACCGCAAAGCCTTCGCGGCCGTCTTTGAGCGTCGCGACCAGCGCGACGCAATTTATCTCGGGAGCGTTGCACTGGTAGCGGCACGCCGAAATCGTGATCTTGTGCTTGCGCGGCAGATCCGAGTAGTCGCGATTGCCATAGAAAAATCCTGCCGCCTCGGCAACCAGCCCGGTCACGTCGAACAGTTCTTCCTGATCCACGCCCGCGACCGGGCATCCCGTGATGTTGCGCACCACGTCGCCGCAGCCCCCCATCGTGGTCAGCCCGACGGCTTTGAGCCGCTCAAGAATCTCGGGAAATTTATCGAGCGTGATGTAATGAAGCTGGATATTCTGGCGCGTCGTCAGTTCGCCCTGGTCGCGCCCGAACTGCTCGGAGATCTCGCCGATCGCGCGCAGCCCGGCGGGCGAGAGAATCCCGCTCGGAATCTTCACCCGCATCATGAAGGTGCCGATCTTCGGCTTGTCGTGATACATCCCGAACCATTGCAGGCGGACGATGTCTTCTTCGGGCAGAGCTTCATAGGAGGTATCGACCAACCGCTGCCAGTTGCCGGCCAGTTCGGTGGGGAACATCTCGTGCTTCAAACGCTCGACAGAATTGCGCTTGAGGACCAGATCCCACGATGGCGCTTCATGTTTTGGCACTTGGCAATACTCCCGGAGATCAAAATGTAACTAAGATTACAATATTAGTCAACTAATTAGATGACTAAGCCACTCAACTATTCCCTGAATCCCCGTATCGTGCTAGAAAGTCATCTCAGATCCTATGAAATTCGGCGTCGGTGTAGATTATTCCCTTAAGGCTCTGCTGATGCTGGCGGAGCACTACCCAAGCTCGCAGCCCACGCGGGTCGAGGAAATCGCCGACACGCAGGCGGTGCCCGAGAATTATCTGCGGCGGCTGCTGATCGAACTCAAGCGCGGCGGTCTGGTCGCGAGCCAGAAAGGACCCAGCGGCGGCTACATGCTGGCCAAGAGCCCCGCGCGCATCACGATGGCCGACGTGGTCGAGATTATCGAGGGCGACTACTGCCCGGTCGAGTGCCTGGAGGAGACCGGCGCCGCGACCTGCCCCAAGGATCAGCCGTGCCCGATGCGCGACGTATGGCGCGAAGTGCGCGAAAGCGTGAATCAAATCCTGCGCCGGACGACGCTGCAAGCATTGGGGGAAAAGCGAAAGCAGGCCATTTCATTCAGCATTTGACTTCCCCGGCCTTCCCGCCCCGATGGCGTTCATTACGCTCTTGTAACGTTGTATTGAACATTTGTCGACTTGCGTCTAATACATTGGGCGTGGCGATGGATTCGACGATAGGCCAAACGGTCAAGCGAGGGGTGGTGGAAGAAACGCGTGACCCAATGAACCTGCTCTTCTCTACCGGTGCCTCAAGGATTCTATGAACAAAATCTCGCCGGGCGCGCTCTCGAGCGGCAACTTGAATTACGATATCCGGCGGCCCTCGATACTCGCGGCGCTGGGCGAGTTCCGCGTACCGCTCGAGGCCACGATGCTGTGGCTCAACGCGTTTACTTATCCGTGGCCGCACGCGGTTGCGGGGCAGGGCAAGACTGTCATGTTCATTCCCGGCTTCATGGCGGGAGACATCACGCTCGCTCCGCTGGCGAATTTCTGCCGCTACCTGGGGCATCGCCCGGTGATGTCTGGAATCTGGTCGAATTCTAGTTGCCCGCGCGAAGTACTCGAGCTGGTGGGTGCGCGAATCGAGCGAATCGCCGAGCGCCATGGCGGACCGATGGTGGTGATCGGCCACAGCCTGGGCGGAATTTACGCGCGCGAGATCGCGCGACGCTATCCCGATCTTGTCGAGCGGGTTATCACGATGGGCGCGCCGATCACGCGGCCTCGCGATGCGGCCAATTTCGCGGTGCGGGCTGTCGCCAATTCCGTGGCGGCATTGCGCGGCCGGGCGCAAGGATGCCTCAGCGAGAACTGTGCGTGCGGGCTTTCGGTCTCGAACCTCGCGCCGGCGCATGTGCCGGTGACGGCGATCTATTCGCGCACCGACGGGATCGTGCATTGGGAGAGCTGCATCGACCGCTCGCTCTCGCCGATCGTCGAGAATGCCGAGGTGCATTGCTCGCACGTCGGGATGGCGTTGAGCGCCGAGGTTTACAAGCTAATCGCGGCGCGGCTGATGCTGCCCGAGTCCGAGGAGCACGCGCGCTCGCGCCTGCATCCGCATCCGGGCGCCGAAGCCGAAATCTAGCGCGAAAAAAACGCCGGACCTCGATCGCAGGTCCGGCGCTGGTTCGCTCCACGCGAAAGCTACTTGAGATTCTGATTCGCGAAATCCCAGTTGATCAGGTTCCAGAACGCCTCGACATACTTCGGCCGCGCGTTGCGATAGTCGATGTAATACGCGTGCTCCCATACGTCGCAGGTGATGATCGGCTTTTTGCCCTCCTTGATCGGGCATCCCGCGTCGTGGGTCGCCTCGATCGCGAGCTTGCCGTCGGCGCCCTTGACCAGCCATGCCCATCCGCTGCCGAAGTGGGTGGTGGCGGCTTCGCTGAATTTCTTTTTGAATTCGTCGAAGCTGCCGAACGCCTGCTTGATCGCGTCGGCCACCGGGCCCTTGGCTTCTCCGCCCGCGTGCGGCGCGAGCGACTTCCAGTAGAAGCTATGGTTGAAATGCTGCGCCGCGTTGTTGAACAGTCCGCCGGCGGGCGCGCTCTTGATAATCTCCTCGACCGGCTTGCCTTCGTTCGGCGTTCCCTTGGTCAGGTTGTTGAGGTTATTCACATAGGCGGCGTGATGCTTTCCGTAATGGAACTCGAGCGTCTCGGCCGAGATATTCGGCTTCAGCCCGTCCATCGCGTACGGCAATTTGGGGAGTTCGAAAGCCATTTTTACGACACCATCCTTCGCCCGTCGCGGCGGCTTGAGTCGCGGGCGCGGGCAGCTACTTCGCGAGCATCGCGTGCTTGTGGATTACAACGAAAGGCGACTACACAATGAATTGTAGCCGCCGAATTTGAGCGTTTTCAAGCAAATTCGCCGATCACGCCGGGCTTCGGCCGCGCCGCGCTGGGGCGCGCGCGCGCCGCTGTGAGCCGATGCTTGCAAAATTTCTAATGCTGTGAGACATAAAGCCTAATAGTTAGATAAGAAATGAACCAAACTCATGGAGGGGTCCACTAATGGAAGCATCCCTGATGATCCTGCGTTGGTTGCACTTCCTGTTCGGCATCACCTGGATCGGACTGCTGTATTATTTCAACTTCGTGCAGACCCCGTTCTTCGGCGAAACCGAGCCGCCCGTGCGCAGCGCCGCAATCCAGAAACTGGTGCCGCGGGCGCTATGGTGGTTCCGATGGGGTGCGATGGGGACGGTCGTGTTCGGTCTGCTCTATCTGCTCATGTGGTGGGCCGCCCGGCTGAACTACGCGTTCACGCCGTGGACGGTCGCGATCTTCACCGGCGGCGCGATGGGGCTGGTGATGTGGGCCAACGTATGGTTCGTGATCTGGCCCAAGCAAAAAATTCTGATCGCGAACGCGCTCGCGATGGCCGGTGGCGCCGCGGCTAATCCCGCCGCCGCTCCCGCCGGGCGCCGCGCCGCGCTCGCCTCGCGCACCAATACGCTGTTCTCGATCCCGATGCTGTTCTTCATGGGCGCGGCGAGCCACTACAGCCTGTTCAACGAGGCCACCGCCAGCGGCCTGCTCACCTGGCTGATCGTGGGCGGCGCGGTTATCGCGCTGGTCGAGATCAACGCGCTGGTCGGCGCGCAAGGCACGACCAAAAAGCCGCTCGATTCGGTCTCCGGAACGATCATCGCCGGGTTCGTGTTGTGGGCGGTGATGATGGTCGTGATCAAAGCGTCGCTCGGCTGAGCGCGGCGCTAACCGCCCGGCTTGCGCCGGCCGGCGAGAAACGCGGTCAGGTCGCCAATCTGCGCCGGCGTTATGTCCGGAAAGGCGCGCATCGCGTGGGTTCTGCGCTTGGGCTGGTAACCTGGGGGATAGGCGAGATGCAGCACGCGCGCCTCGACCAGCGCCCGCGAAGAGCCCGCGATCGCCGGCCCCTGCGTGCCGGGCACAGCCGGATCCGCGTTGTGGCAGATGATGCATTTGGTCATATAAATCAGCCGGCCGCGTTCGTACGCATCGGGCGGCTTTGACGGACCGCACCCGCCCACCGCGAGCGCGGCGGCGATCGCGAGCTGGCCGATCAGGTTGCGGTTCGCCATTCGAGTTCGCGGCTTCGACATCCTGCGCCTGATGATCGCACAGACGCGCGCGGGTTTGAACGCTCAGCGGGCGCGCCGCCGCTCGGGCATCGGGGCCTTGCGGGCAATCGCCTCGCGGCGGACCTCGATGCGCGCGGGGTAGTGTTCACGGCGCGCGATTGCGAGCCTCTCGCGCATCGCGACATGATGCCGTAGCGTATCCACCGAGCCAGTTCGCGCGGCCGCCAAAAGACTCGAGCGATGAACGATCTGAACAAACAAGCGTTTGGCAAACTCGGGCGCTTTCTCGTCGCTCTGCCGCTGGCGGTATTTCTTACCGCGTGGACCGTGGATTACTGGCAAGCGTGGATTTTTCTGGCGATATTCTCCGCCGCGTCGCTCGCGGTCACGGCGTACCTGATGAAGCACGATCCGCAGCTTCTGGAACGGCGAATCTATGCGGGCCCGCTCGCGGAGCGGCACACGCGCCAGCGGATCATACAACTGCTCGCGTTCATTTCGTTCTTCGCGATCCTCCTGTTTCCCCCGATCGATCATCGCTTCGGATGGTCGGCCGTGCCGCCGTATGTGTCGATAGCTGGCGACGCGCTGGTCGCGCTCGGGTTCCTGATAGTTTTTCTGGTGTTCAAGGAAAATACCTTTGCCTCCGCCCTGATCGAAATCGATAGCGCGCAGACCGTCGTCTCGACCGGACCGTACGCTTTTGTGCGTCATCCGATGTACGCGGGGGCGCTCGTCTTGCTGATCGGCACGCCGCTCGCGATGGGCTCGTGGTGGGGGCTGCTCACCGTCGTTCCGATTACGCTGGTGATTATCTGGCGGCTGCTTGACGAGGAGCAATTTCTGGCCACGAGCCTGCCGGGCTATGCGGAATATCGAAATCGAGTGAAGTATCGGCTGGTCCCGCGCATCTGGTGAGCGGCGCGAGCGGATGAACCGAGCGGTCGCCCAGATTCCTCTCCCGGTCAGGGAGAGGTTAGGTGAGGGTCCGATCCGCGCGCGGCATCCCCGCCGGATCCTCTCCCACTCGGGAGAGGATTAAATCCCGGAACCGCGTGCTTTGAATTTCCTCTCCCGATCGGGAGACGATGGCGCGCAGCGTCAGGTGAGGGACGATCAGGTCGGTTGCGCGGCGGAAGAGACCCGCGACGTACGGATTGATGCGATCGAGCGCTTTGCGTCGAGCGCGATTGAGCACGATCGCCGATGACCAGCACAGGCGGCGATTCGAGCGCGTCGAGACTTTTCACTTCGGTCACTCACCCGCGCCTTCGGCGCGACCTCTCCCGATCGTCGGGAGAGGAAAAGCGGGCGCCACCCGCTTCAGCAGCCCCCGCCCGATAGGTTGATACCGTAAATCGTGAGCACGCTTACGCGACCGATTATGCTTAAAGCTCCCGGCGCCCGCTGAGCGCGCTGGTCAGGGTGGCGGAGTCGCTGTACTCGAGGTCGCCGCCGGCCGGAAGACCGCGTGCGAGGCGCGTCGCCTTGACGCCCAAGGGCTTGAGCGTCTTTGCGATATATAGCGCGGTCGCTTCGCCCTCGACGGTCGCGTTGGTCGCGATGATCACTTCGCGGATCTGGGCGGGCGGACTCAGCCGCGCGACCAGTTCGCCGAGCTTCACGTCTTCCGGCCCGATTCCGTCCAGCGGCGCGATCGCGCCGTGCAGCACGTGATAAATGCCGCTGAAGCTGCGCGCGCGCTCGATAGCCATCAGGTCGGCAGGCCCTTCGACCACGCAGATAACGTCGCGCTCGCGCGCGGGATCGTCGCAGATCTGGCAGCGCGGATTATCCGACAGTCCAAAGCATTGCGTACACAGCCCCACGCGCTCTTTCATTTCGAGCAGCGACTCGGCCAGCGCGATCACCTGGTCGCGCGGCCGATTGAGCAGGGTGAAGGCGAGCCGCGACGCCGTCTTCTCGCCTATTCCGGGCAGCCGCGAGAGTTCCTTGACCAGGCGCGTCATCGCGGGCGGAAGCCCGTCGCCGCGTTTGAGATTTTCCGCCGCCATCGCCGCCCCGTTACTCGCCGCCGAAGCCGGGCAGCTTGAGTCCTCCGAGCGGGCCGAGCTTGGCCATCTCCTCGGCGACCATCTCCTGCGCGCGCCGCAGCCCCTCGTTAACGGCGACGACGATCAGGTCCTCGAGCATGTCCTTGTCGTCGCCCTTGAGCAGCGCCGCGTCGATTGCGATTTTGCGCACGCGCATCGAGCCGTCCACGGTCGCGCGGATCATCCCGCCACCCGACTCCGCCGTCACGGTTCGTTCGGCGGCGCTGGCCTGCACGTCCTTGAATTTGTCCTGCAGGGCGGCGGCCTGCTTCATAAGTGCTGAAAGATCGAATTCTGCCAATTCATTCGCTCCTGCGCGGCGGGCGATATCGAATCGAAGGCGCCGCGGCCGTATCGGTTTTCAATCGCGCGGCTCGGCGTCGTCCGCGGGATCCTCGAATCCCGCGGCTATTTCGGCCGCCGCGATCGGAGCGGCGGCGATCGGCGCACGAACCTCGACCAGCCGCGCCTCAAGGCTTTCGAAGACTCGTTCGACGACAGGGTCAGCGTATAACGCGGCGCGTTCCTCGGGCGAGGTCGATACGCGTCGCGTCGCAGGCCCGGGCTGGATAGATTTTGGTTGCGCGCCGTCAGGATCGCGAGGATCGGTGGCGGGAGCGCGAGGTGCGGAAGCTTGAGTCATCGGCACCCGCTCCGCGGCGGCCTCGGCAGCGGAAGTCGCGGCCCGTTCTGGCGGCTGCGAGGGAGTTGCCGCAGGGATGGATGCGGCGGGCTGGCTATCCACAATTTCGGCGCGAATCTCACGCCCGAAAAATTCCGCGGCCAGCTCCGCAATCACCGCGCGATTATCGGCCAGGTAGCGCTGATAGATATCGCGCCGCGGCGCGATCGACAGCACGTCGCCTTCGAGTGACAGCGCGGCGCCCTGCTCCATGAATCCGGCCAGCGCCGCGCGGCGCGACTTGATATGCTCGCGCAACTCGGGCATCTCGCGCTCGCGCGCCAGGGCGGCCGGTGCGCCCGGCAGCGGCGTGATTCCCGCGCCCGGCGCGGCCGCGCGAATGGGGGCCGAAGCCTTGACCTCGCCCTCGACGCGCAGCTTGCGCGAACCCGCGGGCGGTCCCGCGTCAGAAGGACTCCCGGCCTCCGGCCGCATCCCTGCGCCAGAGGAACCGGAAGCGGGTGAAGACGCTCCTGGAGTCGATGCGCCGCCGGCGGCGATCGCGCGCAGCAGTTCGTCCATATCGACAATCGGCGCGAGCGAGGCCATCCGCACGATCGCCATCTCGAGCAGCAAATCCGGATACGGCGAGCGGATTAGCTCCTCCTGGGTTTGCGCCATCAGGCGAAACAGGCGCATCAGGTCGCGATTCGAGGTCAGCGCGGCCAGGCGGCGGAGTTCCAGCGCCTCGTGGTCGGGAAGCTCGTCCAGCGGACTCTGGTCCTGGTGCCCGGGATCCTGCGGTAGCTTGGCGACCGCCAGGTTGCGCAACGTCTCGAGCAGATCGCGGCCGAGCGATTCCAGATTGGCGCCGCGCGCCGCAAGCTCTCGAATCGCGCGCAGCGCGGGCGCGGCCTTACGTTCGAGGACCGACTCGATGATTGCGAACACGATAGTACGCGAGGCGACGCCCAGCGACGCTGCCACCTCGGCCTCGCTGACGCGGCCTTCGGGCGCCGACGCGATGGCGGTCTCGAGCATCCGCTCCGCGTCGCGCATCGAGCCGCCGGCCTCGCGCGCGAGCAGCCGCAGGGCGGCCTCTTCTGCCTCGATCTTCTCGCGCGCGGCCAGATCGCGCAGGCGTTCGTGGATCGACGCCATCGGGATGCGGCGGAAGTCGTAGCGCTGCAGGCGCGACAGGATCGTCTCGGGCATCTTCTGCGGCTCGGTCGTCGCAAGGATGAACTTGACGTGCGCGGGCGGCTCCTCGAGGGTTTTGAGCAGCGCGTTGAAGGCCTGGTCGGTGAGCTGATGGGCTTCGTCGATAATGTAAATCTTGAAGCGGTCGCGCGCGGGCCGGTAGCTTAAGTTTTCGATAATCGCGCGCGCGTCGTCGATCTTGCGGTAGGTCGCGCCGTCGATCTCGCTTACGTCCAAAGCGCTGCCGGCGCGAATCTCGAGGCACGCTGCGCATTCGCCGCACGGCTCGGCGGTGGGGCCGCGCTCGCAATTGAGGCATCGCGCCAGGATCCTCGCGGCGGTGGTCTTGCCGACGCCGCGGATTCCCGTGAACAGAAACGCGTGCGCGATTCGCCCGCGCTTAAGCGCCTCGGAAAGCGTGCGGGTGACATGCTCCTGCCCGACCAGGTCGCTGAACCGTTCGGGGCGCCATTTGCGCGCGAGCACCAGATGCGGAGTTGAAGCCATCGAGAGATCAATAGTGAAGCTGCCCGCCGAATGATAGCCAGGCACCCCTGCGGCACAGGGAGTCAGCCGGTACCGTTGCTTCCTTCCGGACCTGGCGGGGTTCGCGGCCTTCCCTTGCGCAGGACCCGGCTATCAGCGGCGGGCAGCGAGGAATCCAGATTTCAATCGCGGCGCCGTCCCAAACGCCGTCCAATTAGATTACCACATCGCAAGGCATGCAACCGAGCGGGGGGAGTTGGTGCGGCGGGTTGCCGTGATCGAACCGCTATCCCGCGCGTGATAGAGTCGCGATTCGTGCCTGCGCTTCGCGGTGCGGGCCGAATGCGGATGCGTGAGTGACCGAGATGAACCCGGTATTGATGTCGAAGATTTTGCGCTCGCGATTTTCGCGGTATCGCCGCCGCATCGCCCTGAGCGTGATCCTGGCCGCCGCGATCGGCCTTGCACTGGCTCCGGCGGGCGCGATCCGCGCCGCCTCGCCGACTCCCGCGCGCAGCGCGCCGCCCGCGCAGGCCAATGCATCTGTGCAGGCGCACGCCACGACTGTTCCCAACGCACGCCCATCGGAGGCTCGAGCGCCCGCCGCCGCCGCCGCAAAGACCGCAGCGCCCGCCGATGCGCACGCGATTATTTCCTACCTTAGCGACGTGATCAGTTGGTCTCGGCATCTTAGTGTCGAAGCGCAGCTCGTCCGCCAGCCGGAAGAAGCGCTGTTTTTCGCCGATGACGCCCAGAGCGCGAACGAGATTGTCAAGCTCGCTTTCATCTATGCGCGCGCGCAGACCGCATACAACGAAAAGACCCACGCGGGACCGGGGGATTCCGCGCAGGTGGCCCCACCGGCGGCTCAAGATCTGGCCCAGAAATTCGCGCAGGCCAATGCGGACCTGGCCGCCGCGCGCAAGCGCCTGAAAGACTTGCAGGACCGCCTGGCCCGCTCGCCGGCACGCGGGCGCGCGCAGATAGAGTCGCAAGCCGCTGTTATGCAGAGCGAGGTCGAACTCGCGCAGGCTCGCGCCGACGCGCTGGCGGCGATGGTCGAGTTTTCGGCGGGCAGCTCGAAGTCGACGGCCACCGTGACCGGGCTGGCCGCGCAGATCGACGAGCTCGAGCGCGCGGTGCCGCAGGCCGAAAGTAACTCGAAACCCGTCGCGCCGAAGGTCTCGCCGCCGGCCGAGCCCGGCGGAATTATCGGACTCACCTCGAGTGTTTTAGATTTGGGCCGCGAATCCGAGACGCTTGAACAGACCGCCGGGCTGACCCGGCAGCTCTTGCGCCGCGTGGCGGCGATGCGTGCGCCGCTGATTGGGATTCTCGAGCGGGTGGATCAGCGCGGAATCGATTTGTCGCATCAGGCCAGTTCCGGCAACCTGACCGACTTCCGCCAGCGCCGCAAGGACTACGAAGACCTGATCGACGCGCACAAGCTGGCCTCCGCGACGTTGCTGCCGCTGAGCAAGCAGGAAATCCTGCTCGGGCTGTACGCGGGCAACCTGATGCGCTGGCGGGCGTCGGTCGATCACCGGCAGGCGCAGGAGCTGCGCAGCCTGATCGTGCGGCTGGTGGGTCTGCTCTCGCTGCTGGGCATGATCGCCGCGGGCGCATACCTGTGGCGCTACTTCACGGTCCGCTTCGTCGCCGATCCGCGCCGCCGTCATCAGTTACTCGCGGCGCGCCGCCTGGCGATGTGGGTCGGGATCGTGTTCGTGGTGCTCCTGAACTTCGCCAACCAGATGGGCGCGTTCGCCACCATCATGGGGTTTGCCGCGGCCGGTATCGCGGTGGCGCTGCAGAACGTGATCCTGTCGGTGGCGGGGTATTTTTTTCTGATCGGGCGGTTCGGAATCCGCGCCGGCGACCGGGTGCAGATCGGTACGGTCACCGGCGACGTGATCAGCATCGGACTGGTCAAGCTGACCCTGGTGGAATTGGCCGGCACCGACCTTCAGCCAACCGGCCGCGTGGTGGTCTATTCCAACGCGGTCGTCTTCCAGCCCAACGGCAATTTCTACAAACAGGCGCCCGGAATGAGCTTCGTGTGGAACGAGGTGCGTCTGACGCTGGCGCCCGACTGCGACTATCGCCTGGCCGAAAAGCGCCTGTTGGATGCGGTCGAGGACGTGTTCTCGCGCTACCGCGACAAGGTGCAAGGCGATTTCCGCCATCTCGAATCCGACCTGCACATGATGCTCGATAATCCCCGGCCGACTTCCCGGATGATGCTGACCTCGGCCGGCCTCGAGATGATCATCCGCTATCCCGCCGGGGTGCGCACCTCGCATCAGGTGGCCGACGAAGTCACGCGCCGCCTGCTTGACGTGATCGATCGCGAGCCCGCGCTCAAGCTGGTCGCGCCGGGCACTCCCAATATCCAGCCGATCCAGATTTCCGCTCACGAAGAAGCCGCGCTGCCAGGCAGCGCGGACGCCGGCGACGGCGTTGACAAATCAATTGCCGCGGCCGCCGAGCGCAAGGACGACAAAAACGCCGACGACGCGCCAGCCCCACCGGCCGCCAAGAGCTAATTCGACGCGGACTGGTTGAACACGCTATCGACGATATCGGCCAGCTCGGGAATCCGATAGCGCTCGCCGTTGTAGGCCTTGTAGATCAGGAACAGCCAGAAGATCGCGAAGGCCAGATTCACCAGCCCCTGCACCACCCCGAGCAACGCGCCCAGCGAATGCGGCAGCACCGCGATAAATACTCCAAACACGATCTCGACCGCGAACCACAAGACCGAAAACCCTATCGATTGCCGCGCATGGAAGCGCACGTAATCGTCCTGGCTGTAGGGTTCGAGGTACAGGAAAATTATTCCGGTCACGAAAAAGCCCAGATAGGTCACCGCCGCGATTATGTTGTTCGGTTGCCGGGACGCTTCTCCACTCATCGCCAATCCTCCTGTCTCGAACGCCATCGTCCCCTGAAAGATGCCCGCGCCAGATATCTGTACTCAAAGCGCAAGCCCCAGCGCAATCGGCCGGCGGCTTGCCCTCGAGGCGCGGCGGTGCGAGGAATTAGGCCATCATCGAGTAAGGAGGTCCGTCGCGCGATGGCGCTTGAAATCACCTACGACCGCAAAATCTGCATCCATTCGGGAAACTGCGTGAAGACTCTGCCTCAAGTATTCAGGGTCCAAGACGGCAAATTCGTGATCGACCCCGCCGCCGCCGAGGAAGCCACGGTCCGCGCCACGGTGGCCGCCTGCCCCTCGCACGCGCTGAAAATCGCAGGGTAGATTGCGCGCCAACCTGCGAGAGATCGATCTGAATCTGTGGGTTATATGGGTTAGCCGAGCCGTTGAAGTACAGATTGTCCGGATCGGTGAGCTCGTGCTCCATGCCCTGATACTCAAACGGATAGTTGTTCGCTTGCCCGCTCAACGCCGGATTCCCCACGGGATCAACGGATGGTGCCGATGCATTAGCTGACGTACGGAGGGAGATTGAGAACTTCCGCCTCCCCCGCCGAAGGTATTAACGAAAGCATTACCGACTATCGTGACGGAAACTGCGGCAGGAGAGAACGGCTCGGACAATCGAAATCGTGTTCCTCTCTCAATTGGTTCTTCGACACCAGCCATCGCTCTTGCCGCTTCTCCGCAAGTGCCGTTTCACAGTCACCGTCATCGAAACAAGAACCTCGGCACAGTTGCCAACCCCAGCAAACCTGCGACCGCCAGGATCACTGCGATAGGCCATAAAGCTTGCCACTGCTCCACGAAAGATGCGACGAATGCGAAGAATCCAACGAACAGAGCCGCACAACTGAGAACAGCCATAGAGACGCAAGCCAGCACGCGATCTTTCGTCCACACGACTCTGGTTGCCGCTTCAATAAGGCCTGCGCGTCGCGCAAGTCCCCATGTGGCGATCTCAGCGGCAACGATTAGGATCGCCGCCGTGAAAAAAAACGCCGCACCTACCTCAATTCCCATGAATGTTGCTTTCATACGTGCTCTTTTCTAATACCTATCTGGGGTGGCGATTGGGGCGCTAATAACAGAAGAGATATACTGCGCCTGCCATGACTGCGGCATCATACGGCCCCGATGGCAGGGCCTTGTTCTCGAGGCAGTTGCATATCGCCTGGTCGCACTTATGTTGAGCAAGTCCAGCCCCTTTGCCCGGCGGAAAAATAGAAACGTTGCCTGCTGAGAGGCCGGATCCGTAGCATTTGTCGTGCTGTCGGCAGCATTCATCGGACGTACCGGATTGGGTTGGGCCACCGTTGTTACCTGGACCACAATAGTTATAGCCCCAGAACTGAACCGGGATAATCTGGCCAGAATAATCCGCGCGCAGCAGCGGAGGAACATTAGGAGGGATGGTGCCCGGACCCGAGAACAGCTCCCACACGGGCGAAGCCTGCGTCAGAATCAGTTGCCTCGCAATCCTGAGAATCTGGTCGTACAGCGGATGGCGTCCGGCGCGCTCGAGGCGCGCTTGGAAGACAAAGTAGTTGGGCGGAAGGCTCGAACCGCCTCCGCCGCCGAAGAGGCCATTGAAGAAGTTGTAGAGATCCTCAAGAATCGTCGGCAGCGAGCTTGGAGTACCACCACCTTCGCCACTCGAATAGCCGCCGCCGCCCTCGACCGCGACATCCGCCATCGTGGCGGCGTCGGTGCGCCCGTTGATCGCGGCGCCGCGCCCGCCGCCGCCGTGATGGTGGCCATGATGCGCGCGGCGCGGCCCCGCTCCCCCCGCGCCGCCGGTGTCCAGTGCTCCGCTCAGCGACAGGCCCCGCCCGAAGCGCGCACTGTAAAACTGCCCGTCACCACTGTAGTACAGCGTCGAAGGGTCGAAGGCCTCCTGCTCCATGCTTTGAAACAAGAACGGATAGTTGTTTGCGGACCCGCTCACCGTAGGCATCCCGGAAGGATCATACGTGTAAGTCGTAGCAGGAGGCGAGCCCGGCGCCGCCGGATTCACCAGCGCGATCGTCGAACCGTTCGCGTCGACGAGCGGCGGCGAGCGACGCGCAAATACATGCAGTACCGTAATTGGTCAGGGCCGTTTCTTGGGCGCGCTTTTCATGTTCGGGGAGCGGATTTCCTTTTCGATTGGCCTTTTGTGCTTTCGACGAAATGCCGCCTCAGAACCTTGGATCTGAACTTCCGGAACCTCCGCTTTTCGCGTTCGATCGCTAACTCGACCCTCCGCTCAAATTCTTTGCCGAAATCATCGGGAACAAACTGCGGGATTCCAGTTGGGGAAAGCTCAGAGTCGCCGAGCCACGCAAACTCAAGTCCGCTCTGCTTCAAAAGCAGATACGCCCATCTAATTCCCAGCAAGAGCGCCTGCAGTGAGTCCACCCCGTGGGCGGACTGCCTAGTTGGGGAAGGATTCAGACCCTTTATAGAAATTGGACATTCCCATTCCTCGCGCCCCACGCGGCGCGGCCTTGCGATTGATATTTCAATCTGCCGGTCTGGTTTGTTTGCCTCAGTCAGGACTCTTCGAGCTACGAATTGCCCGGCCGAGCGGAGGTTACGCTGACTTCGAAGCACCGTTGATCTCCTCAGGTTTCAAACAAATCCGCGCAGAAGCCTCGCCGCTCCTGGACACTCTCAAGCAGGACCTTCCAACATCCCACCATAGTTTGGGAATTCGGCATATCCCGGCATAAGTTCGCCCACAGCGTTGGGTGCTCTGCGGCATCCAGACAGCGACCGTAGGTCACCGAGCGTGGCGAGAGCGAGAACGGAGGCTCTGGCTCGCCCGGCACAGTCAATTCCCCGCCTCCCTCGTACGGGATGATTTCCTGAGCCGGGATAATCTGGCCGGAATAATCCGCGCGCAGCAGCGGAGGAACATTAGGAGGGATGGTGCCCGGACCCGAGAACAGCTCCCACACGGGCGAAGCCTGCGTCAGAATCAGTTGCCTCGCAATCCTGAGAATCTGGTCGTACAGCGGATGGCGTCCGGCGCGCTCGAGGCGCGCTTGGAAGACAAAGTAGTTGGGCGGAAGGCTCGAACCGCCTCCGCCGCCGAAGAGGCCATTGAAGAAGTTGTAGAGATCCTCAAGAATCGTCGGCAGCGAGCTTGGAGTACCACCACCTTCGCCACTCGAATAGCCGCCGCCGCCCTCGACCGCGACATCCGCCATCGTGGCGGCGTCGGTGCGCCCGTTGATCGCGGCGCCGCGCCCGCCGCCGCCGTGATGGTGGCCATGATGCCCGCGGCGCGGCCCCGCTCCCCCCGCACAGCCGGTGTCGAGCGCTCCGGCCAGCGACAGGCTCCTCCCGAGGCGCGCACTGTAGAACTGTCCATCGCCGCTGTAGTAGAGCGTCACGCCTGATGAAGACCGCAGGTCGATTCTTAAAGCTGTCCAAATTCGACCGAAGCTACAAATTAACCAGGAGGAAGTTTGGGCGTGGCCATGATCTGCTTGTGCATCGGCCCCTGCTTCCGCGCCGCGGGCCCGTGAGGTTCCATGAGCAGCACGTCGCGTAGCTGCATGCTAGTTATCTTCGTGATGATACCGTTTGGGTATCCGGTCCAAAAGGCCGCGTTCTTCGGAAGATAGAATGTCCCCTCCACTTCCACCGTTTTGTGATCGAGCTCGCGACTCCATCTCTGAAAGCGGCTCTTATCTACTGAGCGGAAATCGAGAAGGAGTGCGTTGTTCGTAAATTCGTCCGCGTCGTAAGGGCTGAGAAAAAGATAAGTGTTTTCGAATCCCATAGTAGCGAATCCAGTTACTACGATCCGCTTTCCATCGTATTTTTGCGGTTGCGCTATCAGCGCGATCAGAGGGACGACCGGCAGCGGCTCATTGGCGCTGCAGTCCGGAACGACCAGCAGGTTCAGCGCCAAGCCGAGACCAATAAAAATATTAACTAGAAATGGTCGAGTAATTCTACCCGGGTCGAGTCGCGGCGTACCCATGGTGAGTCTTTCCCTCCAGCCTTACGGACTATTTGCACGCTCGTGGCGGCGCACTCGACAAAGGTGCGCTTGGCCCGCTGGGTTCAAGCTTTATCACCTGACCCTGCGGGGTGATGATGTAAACCGGCGCGCCGCTCGCACGGGCGTAAGCTCTGTCGAAGCCCGACGGCTCTCCGGGCACATCGCTGCTCGGGTGGGTATGGTAGCTCCCGACATAGCCTAATGGGAGGGTGAGCTCTCCGCCCGCCGCGCCAACGACCGCTGGGCTGGTGTATCCGAACCCCGGACCACTCGGGAGGAGAGCGCCACCCTTCCCGACCCAAACTGAGGAGCCTCCGGTCGGGATAATATCAGTGGAGGTGCCGATGATCTGCCCATAGAGCGGGTGCGGCGATGCATTAGCTGGCGCGGGATCGGCGGAGGGCTGCCGCCGCCGCCGGGGAAGCCACGGTGCGGGTTACGCGGGTGCGCGGAATTATTTGCGGTTCTTGCTCATCGAGTCTTCGAAGCGGGTTAGGGTGGCGTCGGTATGGCGGCCGGTTGCGACCGCTTCGAGCTGGGTGCGGATTCGATTTGCGAGTTGGCGGCGGAAAACCGGTTTGGCCAGAAAATCGCTGACGCCGACGCGAATCCCCTCGGCGCGGGCGTCCAGATCGTCACGCGCGGTGATCATGATAATCGGAATTTCCGCCGTGTCGGGATTATTCTTTAGCGCCTTGCAAACCGCAAAGCCGTCCATCTCGGGCATCATCAGGTCCAGCAGGATGACGTCAACGTCTTTCTCCTGTACCAACTTGAGACACTCGGCTCCGGAACCGGCCTCGAGTGGCACAAATCCCTCGCGTTGCAGATGACGCGCCAGAATCGTGACGGTATCCGGGTCGTCGTCCACCACCAGGATTTGGGGTAGTCGCGTCGATTCGTCCATTTACGTTCTAGCCATCCTCATTCTTCTTCTGCTTCGTCTGAAGAGGCTTGCGCGATCACTCCGCAGCGCCTTAGCTTCGCGGCAAAAGTCGTGCGCTTGAGCCCGAGCAGCTTGGCGGCGGCCTGCTTGTTACCGCTGGTCTGCTTTAACGCCTCGTTGATCAACCTTCCTTCCAATTCCCGTACCAGACCGGGAAGGTTGACGCCTCCGTTGGCAAGCGACGCCGGAATTTCCGGCATCGCCGCCCGCGGCTTCGATACGAGTCCCGGCGGCAGGAGATCGACGTCGATTACCGGCCCGTCGCATAGAATCGCGAGCCGTTCGAGCAGATTTTCGAGTTCGCGCACGTTTCCCGGCCATTGATGCGACCATAGATAGACCATCGCCTCGCGGCTGACGCTCAGTTCTCGTCCGGGGGTGCGGGCGCGGATTCGGTCGAGAAAATATTCGATCAGGATCGGAATATCGGAGCGCCGCTCGCGCAGCGGTGCGATTACGATCGGGACGACCTGTAACCGATAGAACAGATCCTCGCGGAACGCGCCGCGGCTGACCGCGCCCGCCAGATCGCTGTTGCTCGCCGCGATCAGGCGCGTATCGACCCGCGTCCCGCGGTCGGAGCCGACAGGGCGCACGAATCCGTCCTCGAGCACGCGCAACAGCTTGGCCTGCAGCGCGATCGGCATCTCGCCGATCTCATCGAGCAGGATCGTGCCGCCGTCGGCGCTGCTGAGCAACCCGTGGCGCTGGCCGGCCGCGCCGGTAAACGCGCCGCGCTCATGCCCAAACATCTCGGATTCGAGCAGATCGTGCGGGATCGCGGCGCAGTTTACCGCCACGAATGCGCGCGCACGCCGGCGCGAGCGCGCGTGAATCGCCTGCGCGACAACCTCTTTACCGGTGCCGCTCTCACCCGTGACCAGCACGGTAGCGTCGGTCGGCGCCACGCGCTCGATAAGCGCGCGCAGCTTGACGATCGTCGGATGCGATCCGATTAGCACCTGATCGAGCGCGGGCGTCTCGCCGCGCTCGGCTATATTGGCTTGTGTTGCCACCCCTTGTGACGCCCGAGCGCCGACGGCCGCGCCGATCGATCGGGCCCGGTTGAAATTGTGTCACGCCGCGCTGGCTATAAACAAGCCGTCAACATGGATGCGCGCTCACGGCGCGGCGATTTCGTGGCGATAGATCGCGGCCTGGCCGGGGCCCTCGGTCACCGAAATCTCGAGCATCGTAGCGTGCTCGAGCGCGCCGCGCGCGGCGAGCGCATCGTGCAATTCATTCCAGATATAGCGCGCCAGCTCCTCGGCCGAGCTGTGGACGATCGGCGCAAGGAACACGTCAGCGGCGGGAAATATGAACTCGTCGCGCTCATAGGCGACGCGAATCTGTCCGCCCGGCAGGCTTTCGATCTTCAGGCAATCGCTTTTCGCCGGGATAATCGTATGCTCGTCGAGGCGGTCGAGAATTTCCTTGGTGAGCTTTTTGATCAGCCCGAAATCGATCACGTAGCCGGTGCCCGCCAGCCGCCCCCAGGCGCGCACCCCGACCTGGTAGTTATGTCCGTGCAGCGGCTCGCGAAAACCCGGATACGCGATAAAATGCGCGGCCGAGAACTTCAGGTTCTCTTTCGCGACGTGAATCGAAAACTCGGTAGCCACCGTTGGAGTCTTATCCGAGCACCGGCTCATTGAGAAGCGGCTCGAGCGACCGGTCGATTCCCGCCGCGCCGAACCGCTCGCGATAGCGTCCCGCGTCGAGCGAGGTCGCAGCCATAAAGCGCTCGGTCTCGTGCGCCGAGGCCGTGCGCAGGCATCCGGCAAGCTCGCGCGCCCAATCGGCGGCCGGGTCGAACCCCGCCATCAGGTCTCCAACCGCCAGGCCGTGCAGCCCGCCCATCAGGCATTCCGCGTAGTACCCGATTTGGCCCGGACGATCGATCGCGAGCGACGTGATCCCGAGCGCCGAGCCGAGCGAATGCAGCCGATCGATTCCGAACTCGCGCCGGCGCGAAACCACCGCCGCGTCGCCGCTGCCCTCCAAGCCCGAGCCGATCGCGACGATCGCGACGCGGCCGTCGGAGATCGGCGCCGGATGAAAGACGTACCCGGGCGAAGTGTATCCAATTAGATCCCGCAGTGCGCTCCGGTACTCGAGCAGATTGAAACGCGTATCCGCGGCGATTCGCATCAGGAATTCTCCGAGCGGGAGATGCGCCTGGTCGGAGCGCGCCATCAGCCGCGCGAATGCGGCGGGATCGTATTCCTCGCGCCGCGCGAGTGCCGGCGCCGCGCCGCGCTCGAAGGTCAGGAGCAAAGCTCCAAATTCATCCGCGGTGTCGCCATGCCGGCCGATCCCGAGACGCGCGCATATCGGCGCGGCGCGATCGATCGGCTCGATATCCATCGCCAGGTAGCTGCCATGACTCGAGGGCTTGGCCAGCCCGCGCCGCGCATTGGCGACCATCACCGGCTCGGCCTCGAGCGCGACCAGGCGGCCGAGTCCGCCGCGCCGCTCGGCCAGAAGCCCGTATCCGCTAAGGAGTGAACCGTAGCCCAACACGACGAGGCGCGCGTTCGGCTCGAGACTCACGGCGGTAAATTCGCACGCGTGGGATCGCGCAGGCGATCAAATATCTTCGACGGGCGGATAATATTTTCTGTCGCCCAACTCGTCCACCGCGCTCCAGAACTCCGGTCCCGACGCGCCGAGCGGATTGGCCGGATCTTTGAGCGACATCGCCTGCCGCGTGTAGTTCCAGTTCTCGGGGCGCAGGCGCCGCGCGGTGTCGAAATATTTCTGGGCGGCCTCGCGATGCCCGCATTCGTACAGATATTCGCCGAGCCGGAAATTGGCCGCCGCGCGCACATCATCGTCGCCCGGCGTATGCATCCGGCGCAGGACTTCGGCCTCGCCCAGCGCGAACTTGCTCGCGGCGCCATTGGCGACCCAATCGCGAATCGCGTTTTGGTAAGCCAGCCGCTTGGCCTGCATCTGCTTCATCGACTCCTCGGGCATCGTGAAGGTCTTGCGATCGAGCGTGCGAAACGCGTCAGTCGCGCCGGCCGACTCGCTCGGCCGCACGATCCGCCCGCGCTCATCGATCCAGACCGCATTCGGCACGTTCACCATGTCGTAAAGCTCGGCGACGATATGGCGCATATCGATCACGCACGGATAGGTCGGCTTCGCCGCCACGATCCACGGCTCGGCCGCGATTTTCCCGGCGCTATCGAACGCCACCGCGATCGGCACAAAGCCCTTGGGGCCCAGCTCTTCGTACATCGCCTGCCACACGGGCAGGTCCATTCTGCATCCTCACCAACTGGCCCATGAGACGAGCAATACCTTCTTGCCGCGATACTCGGAGAGCGAATGCATCTCGCCCGCGAGATCGGGCAGCGAAAAATCCGGCGCCTCGAGCGACTTGAGCTTGCGCGCGCGTTCAGCCGCCGCCGCGCCGAAGCACCATACGCGATGCTCCTCGTCGGCGACGATCGGTTGCCCGAGCAGTTCCGCCAGCGCGGCCAGGTTGTAGCGGCCGCCGGCCGCGAATTGGGCGGCGCGTGCCGGAGGGACGGGGATGCAGACCTCGTCCTTGCAGAAGCCCTCAGGCTTGAAGATCCATCCGCTCGCGCGCTGAAGATCCTCGCCACGCAGCCATAGCGCACGGTCGCGAATCTCGGCCGCGACGCCTGGGGTTACGCGCTCGCCATAAATCAGGTCGGTCGAATTGTGGGCCATCACAGGATCTCCCTGGGACTCGACGAAGGGCTACGCTTATCCTAGCGTCCGCGGCGGCGCGGTCAAATCCAAAGTATCACTCCACTTGCGGGGGAGGCGGTCGCGGCGCGGATCGCGCGCAGATAGATTGCCACCTGTGCGCGATATTCGGCCAGATGCGCCGACAGGTCCGCGTCGGTCTTGAATTCGACGATCGTCCATCGCGCGGCGCCGTCCGCTTCGGTTTTGGCGCGAAAGGCCAGATCGGCGACTCCCTCCGCGGTCGTGCCGTCGTCGAGCGTCACAAGAATTGGATATTCGCGCCGGATTTCGGCGGCGCCGGCGGCGGCGCGAATCGTCGCGGAGCCAAGCGCGCCGGCGACCGCGCCGATCGCGGCCTCGGTATCGTCGGAGCCCGCGCCGAGCATCCGCGCAACGCTCGCAGCCACTTGCGCGATTTCGCCGCGCGCCGCGCCGAAGCGCACGCGCAGCATCGTTTCATGCACCAACGTGCCGAATATCCGCAGCCGCGGACGCGATCGATCGCGCGCGACCTGCTCGAGCTCGATACGAATCGCACCCCCGTCCGCGTCCGCGAAGGCTTGCCCAGCGTCGGTTCGCGACTTTGCAAGCGCGGTCGCCGCGCCAATTCTCAGCGTCGGCTCGGACCCGTGCGCCACCGCGGCGTCGCGGGCCGCGCGCCACGCGCGATGCAGCTCGTCGCCGCGCTTCGAGATCTCGCCGCTTGAGTCGGCCTCGAGCAGTACGCTCTGGCGCAGCCCCATCGCTTCCTTCACGTCCAGGATGAGCAGGGTCGGATCCCACCAGACCACCCGATGAGTCCCCGCCGCGGGCCGATGCAACCCCGGCGCGACCGAACGCGTAGGCGCGGGCGCGCGGGTTGGTCGCGTGCGCACGGAATCCTCGCCGAACTCGGGGCATCCGGCGGGCTTGCGGCTGAGCGCCGCGCGGCGCTCCTTCTGCTCAGGATAGATGACGGGATTTAGCCGCGCGAGCCATCCGTCATACGCACCGTCACCGAGCGCGGGGACGACCAACAAGTCGCGCGCGCGTGTGGTCGCCACGTAGAGCAGCCGAATCGCCTCCTCGACATCACGGCGGCGTTCCTCCACCTGGTGCTCGAGTAGCTCGCGCGGAGCGCATCCAGCGATTCGCAGAGCAGCCAGCCCGCGCGCGGGATCGATATAGCGCGAGGGCTCGCCGGCGGTTTCGTTGCAGGTCAGGTCGGCCAGAATCACGACCGGAAACTCGAGTCCCTTGGCGCGATGCACCGTCATGATGCGCACGCCATCGGTGCCCTCCTCGGCCAGCGGCGTCTCGCTGGCTTCATCGCGCTCCGCGCGGGCTTCGAGTTCGTCCACAAAGCCCCGGAACGAAGTCGCGCGGCGGCGCGCCTCGTAGCGCCGCGACTGGTCCATCAATCGGATGATATTGGCCAGCGCCTGATCGCCGGTCGGCCAAATTGCGATTCCCGCGTGCGCGCGGGTCTTCGCCAGCGCCAGAGCAAGCGTCTCGGCGATCGGGCGCAGGTTGCGCGCGCGATGCAGTTCGAGAATGATCTCGCGCGCCTCGCGCACCGCGCCAAACCGGTTCGCGCGGTCGGCGGGCGCAGGGCGCCACAGGCTGAAGGCGCCCGCCGCCGCGCGATACTCGAGCAACAGATCGTCGCCGAGCGAGAAGAACGCGCCGCGCAGCGTCGCGAACACCGCCAGCTCGTCATCGGGGCGCTCGATCGCCGCGAGCAGGTTGCGCACGGAAATAACTTCCTCACGGTCGTTGAACGATCCGCCCTTGACCAGCACGTGCGCGAGATGGCGCGCCTCGAGCGCGCGCAGGTACGGGCGCGTGACGTCGCGGCCGTGCGAGTTCATCCGGCGAAACAGAATGCAGATATGGCGCGGCGCGATCGCCACGCGGCGCTCTGGCGCTTCGCGTTCCGTGACCGTCCATCCGCTTTCCTTGACCATCCAGCACGCGAACGCCGCGATCGCGTCGGGCAGCGAATCTTCGATCCGCCAATCGGTCACGCGCCCGTAGTCTCCATATGGATCGGGCACCGGCAGCGCGACGATCGAGGGCTGCGCGGCGGGATCCCCTCGCACCGAAACCAGCGGCGCATAAGCCGGCTGAGTCGGCGACTCGGCCGCCATCAGCGGCGCGAACGCCGCGTTGATCATCGCGTGCAGCTCGGGGGTCGCGCGGAAGCTGGCCGTCAGATGCAGTAGGCGCGCCCCGGCGTCCAACAGGCTGCGCTTGACCGCTTGATAGAGCGCCACGTCGGCCCGCCGGAAGCGGTAAATCGACTGCTTGGGGTCACCCACGATAAACAGCTTGCCCGGAACCGGGCGGACCGCCCGCCAGTCATCGACGGCCGGATCGTCGGCGGCGAGCAACAGCAGAATTTCCGCCTGCAGGGGATCGGTATCCTGGAACTCGTCGATGAAAATATGCGTGAAGCGATGCTGCAGCTCGGCGCGCACGGCCGGGTCGCCGCGAATCAGGTCGCGCGCGACCAGCAGCAGATCGAGAAAGTCCAGTTGCCCCTCGCGCCGCTTGAGGCCGTCGTAAATGCCGATGATCGGCCACAACTCGTCGCGCAACCGCGGCGCCAGATTGGCGCCCGCGGCGAGCCGCATCCGTTCCAGCCGCTCGCGCAGCGCGGCGCGGCGCGAGAAAACTTCCGCGCGTTCGACCCCGCCAATCGCGCCGCCGAAACCCTTCCATTCCCAGCGCCGGCCAAAGCCTAGCGTCAGCACGACGGCCTCGAGCGCGTCATAGTCGCGGCCGCGCACCGCCTCGAGCCGGATCGCTTCGGCCACTGGCCGCGAGATATCCAGCAGGCTGCGCGCGAGCCAATCGCCGGGCTCCGCGCCGCGCGCAAGCTCGCCAAGCGCGATCGCTTCGGCCACGATCGCGTCGATCTCGCGCTCGCGATCGAAATCGCTCGGCTCCCAGCGCGCCCTGAAATCGCGCCACGCGAGCAGCTCTTCGGCCGCCGCGCGGGCGATCGCGCGCGGACCGTCGCGGCTCACCGATTCGCGCCGCCGCAGCAGGCGGCGCATCGCGTCGCCCGGACTCGCCAGCACGCCCTCGAACCATCTGGCGAACGCCGACTCGAAGATCGCGCCGGCGATGTCCTCGGCCGCCACCTCGAACATCGGATCGACCCGCGCCTCGACCGGACGCTCGCGCAGCAGGTCGGCGCAAAACGAGTGGATAGTCCCGATACTGGCCTGCTCGAGTTCGCCCAGCGCGGCGCCCAGCCGCGCGCGCGCGCCCGCCTCGAGTGCGGGATCGTTGCGCGCGCGTTCGATCTCGGAGCGCAGCCTGAGCTTGAGTTCGCCGGCGGCTTTCTCGGTGAACGTCACCGCGACGATCCGGGCCAGGGCGCCGCGCCCCGACGCGATCACCGAAACGATCCGGCTGACCAGTGCGGTGGTCTTGCCGGTGCCCGCGGCGGCCTCGACCATCAGGGTCGCGTCAAGCTCGCCCGCAATCGCGTCGCGCGCCTCCTGATCGGCAAGTTTAGCGGGCGTGCTCATCTCATTTCCCGCAGGCGCATCAGCGCGCCCAGGCGTCCCTTTGGCTTTACGTCTTTCACGCGCCGCTCTTCGTAGGGCCCGCACACGCGCCGGTAGTCGCACCATTCGCATTCGCGATCGGCAGGGGCCGCGGGCAAAAACCCTTCGGCGAGGGCGGCGCCGACGATCGCCGCGAACTCGCGCTCGGCGGCGCGCGCCGCGTCGTTCATCTCGACGACGCGTTCCTCGTATCCTCCCGTCGCCGTGCAGTAATAGAGCCGCCCGAGCGCGACCGGAAGGCCCAGCACGCGCTCGGCCGCGAGCGCGTAGAAGACGGGCTGGAGATGCTTGCCGCCGCCGATCACGAAATCCGGCGCGGCACGCACCCGTCCGGTCTTGTGATCGGTGACGCGCACACGTCCGTCGCTCGCGCGCTCAACCAGATCGATCGACCCGCGCAGCATAAGGCCGCCCTCGAGCGCGGCCGGATCGGGCGAGCTGGCAGGATCAGCCTGCGCGCGATCGCTCAGTCCAAAGGACAGCTCGAAGCGCTCGGGACGCCACGCCTCGGGATCTGCGGAGGCGCGCCGCAGCCACTCGCGCAGGTCGGCGCGAATCGACTCGATTCCGTCGAGCCATACGCGCTCGATCGCCGGGGCAAGTTCCTCGCGCCATCGCGCCGCGACTTCATTGAGGGTCGAATCGAGCAGCGCGCTCGCCGCGCCCAGGCTGGCGGCGGTGACGGGCAGCGCGTCGTCCGCGCGCAGGCGGCCGAGAATCTCGTATTGGACTTCGGCGAACAGGCCGCCGCGGGTCAGCGGATCGATCACCTCGATCGCGGCGGGTTCTTCACGCGGCGCGAGGCGATGAATCGCCTGCAGGAAGAACCGGTACGGGCACGCGGCAAAATGCTGGAGCGAGGTCGGCGAGTAGGAACGCGCCGCGAGCTGATGCGGCTCGAGCGCCGCGCGCGCCGCAGGCTCGGGATCGACCAGCCCGTCGGCCGGCGTCCAGCGCCTGAGCCATTTTCGCGCGCGGGTACGCAGCGCGCGTCCGAGATACTGGTTGGCGCCGAGCAGGTAGTGCGCGGCGCCGCGCGTGGTTTCGGGATCGCGCCCGATAAGCGTGTCGAGCGTCGCGAGATCGAATTCGGCGTCATCGATCGCCTGCTCGGGATCGGCAGGCGCCGGCCAGCCCGCCGCCGCGGGCATCGACGCGCGGCGCGCCAGCTCGTCGAAGCCGGGCAGGCGCCCTTCGGCGGCGCGCAAAATCTCGAGCGCGTAAAATGATGGCACCCGGGGCCGGCCCTGATCCAGATCGACCCGCGGATAGGAAAACATCACGCGGCGCTCCGCCGCGCCGACCGCGATTCGAAGCGCCAACCGCTCGCGCGCCACGCGATCCTCATTGCGAATCAGGTCCGCACCCAGCGCCGCGCGCGCCGCGTCGAGCAGGATCGGGTCCTCGATGAGCTTTTGCGGAAAAATCCGCTCCGCCAGCCCCGGAACAATCACCACCTCGAACGACATCGCGCTGGCGCGATGCGGCGACGCGACGAACACCGCGCCGTAGCGCCGCGGCGCGGGTGGATCCTCGAGCTTCGCCAGCCGCTCGGCCACCACGTGGCGCACCTCGTCGAGGGTGACCGGGCCGACCGGCGCCATCGCGTCAAGTTCGCCAAGCGCCGCCAAGATTTCGTCTGGCTCGCGAATCGCGGCCGCGGCTATGGCGCGCAGATGCACCAGCCATTCGCCCCACGCCGCGCTCGGCGGCAGCGCGGCCAGCATCGCGATATGCGGCAGCGCGATTTCCTTCAGATGGCGCAGATCGGCGATCCGATGCTCGAGGCCGGCGGCCTGCGCGGTGTCATCGTCCAGCGCGGCGCGGCGGCGGGCGAATTCGCGACCCAGGCCATCAAGCCGCCGGGTCCATCGCGCGGCGCTTCCGATCACCGCCGCATCGACGATGATCCGCTCCCATCGCCACGGCGCGCGCGCGCGATCTTCCGCTTCACGAGGCAGCGTGCGGTTGACGGTATCCTGCAGTTCGAGATCGAGCGAACTCGCGAACAGCTCGGCGCCGGGCGCGGCCGCGGGAGCCGTCTGAGGAGCCGAAGCGTAAGGCACCTGCGCGAGCGAAAGATACTCGGCGTAGCGCCGTGCCGAGAGGTCTTCCGCCGCGCACGCGAGCAGCGCGAGTAGCGCGCGTCCGGCGGGCCGCGGACGGCGCGCGCCGAGCGCGAAATGCGCCGGAATTCCGGCGCGCGCGAGCGCCTCTTGCAGGCACGGCAGATAGCGCACCGGGTCGTGCAGCAACACTGCAATTTTATCGAAGCGCACGCCGGAGCGCGCCTCGCGATCGATGCGCCGCGCGATCTCGACGCACTCGTGCATCTCGCCGGGCGCGGAAACGATCACGACGCTATCGTCAAGCCGGCGCACGGCGGGCGTGAGATCGCTGAACAGATAATCCTGGGTCCGCGCCAGCGAAGTCTCCGCGCCGTCTGCGCTTCGCGGCGCGCTTTGCACCGCGGTCCCAAGCGACTCCGACAGCATCCGCGCCGCGCGCTCGGCGCCCGCCGGCAGCGTGGCGAAAAAATCCGGCGCGCGCGCGGCCAGCGCCGCGGCCAGCGCGCACTCACGCCGCGTCTCGATTCCGACATCGAGCATCAGGGTCGGCAGCGCGGCGAAGCGCGGCGCAGGCTCGGCGCGCACGGCTTCAGCGGCGAGCGCCAGTATCTGCGCGCGATCGGCAAGTCTGGCGCAGGCCAGCTCGAACTCGAAGCGCGTGAGCATCGCGCCCAACTCCGCGCCCGCCGGGCCGAGCCGCGTAAGATCGCCGGCGGAGATCTCGCTCAGGCGCAGCTCTTCGATCGTGCGCGCAAGCGCGGCGGCAAAACCGGGCTCGTCGAGCACCGGCGCGAAGTGCTGAAGCCCCGCATCCGTGCGCAGATGGAATACCGCGCGCGCGGCCAGCGCGCGAGCCGCCAGCTCCGAGGCCGGCGCAAGCCCGAGCGCGGCCATCCGGTCGGCGGCGAGCAAGCCGGCCAGCCGGTTGAACGTCAGGCGATGAATTCCGGCCAGAGCGCCGCGTTCGGCGGCGAGCGCACGCACCAGGTCGTCGGCGCCGGCGCGCACTGGCGCGATCACGATCGCCTCGGCGCCCGGCTCGAGCGCGCCGAGCCAATTGCGGGCGGCGGCGATTCGCTCGGCCGCTCTGACCGAGGTGATTATCTGGCGCGAATTGGGCATCGGGATGGCGCGCGGCGCGGCCTTCCGATAGTTCGCCGCAAGGGCGGCGCAGGGCAAGGGGCGATTCCGGTTGTTTCCACAACCGTTGTCGCGGCGTTTATTTCACCAGGTAAACCGGATCGCCGATTCGCGCCACGCCACCGGCGCCGACCTGGGCGAACACGCCCACGTTGTTGCGATGATGCCGGGCCGAGGTGCGCAGCACGTCGAAGTCGCGCGGAAGATCGTCCTGCGGATGCGTGGTCATCACGCAGCGCAGCGCGGGAACCATCGCGACGATCTTCACGACCGCGCCGACGCGCAATTCGCCGCCCTCCCATTCGTCTTCCACAAAGCGGTCGTCGCCCGCGCCGGTATCGACCAGCAGCGTGGGCCGGAAGCGGCGCGGATCGAAAATCGATTTCGAGCCCGCCAGCCGCGCCAGATGGCGCAGCGTTCCGGTCGCGAGCACATGCATCACGGCGGTGTCGAAAAACGATCCCTGCGCGAGGCTGAAGTCGGCGGGCAGCGTGGCGGCGGTGAGTCCGGGAATCACCTGTTCGACGGGCACGTCGGCAAAAACGGTTTTCGGATCGATACCGGCGCGTTCGCGTACCGCGGTCTCAGCGCGTTCAAGAACCACTGTGCGGCCGAGCGCGGCGCTGATTTCCTCCGAGGCGCCGGGGTCCGCCGCGTGGATCAACCTGCCATCGGGCAGGCGGATACTGACTGGCGAGTGGCCGTCGGCGGCGATCGGATCGTCGTACGTGGCGCGGAAGGCATACAGGCCCGCGAATTTTTTGGCGCTCGCGATTCGCCGCGTCGCGATTTCGCGCAGTGCCCAGGCGCGATCGCCCGCCGCGCCGCGCTCGGTGATCTCGACCTGGGCGAGCTGTTCGCCAAGCATCGATTTCACCGGATGCCGCCAGATCGCGGCGATCGTGCCAATCTGCGTTTGCGCCATCGATACCTCTTCTCCGCCGCGCGCCACCGAGGCTTGAAGCGTTTCTGAATCGCGAGCGATTTTTGAATGATCGTGATCGAGTGATACACGACCCCGCCGCCGCGGCGCAAACGCCGCGCACGCATGCACGCTCGCGTCGAGCGGAGATTGCTCGCCCGGCGTTATTTTTTCGCCTTGCCCGTACCCGTAAGGAACCCATTCTATGATTTCAAGCTCGTAAGCCACGCGCATCGGGGTTGCGGCGCGTCAACTTCTCCCTGGCTCTCTGCTTGGATAGAGACTGTAGATAAATGGAAATTTCGTCCGTCATCCTGAACGGAGGTTGCTGCACTGAAGGATCTCCGCGCAGCGATTAGTGCGGAAAGCGTTGGCGGCGCTAAAGAAAATCGCTTCGCGTAGATCCTTCGCCTCCGGCTCAGGATGACATCGACGGGGCGTTTGGAAGAAAATCGACAGCCTCTGTCCAAGGAGAGGAAGTCAAACCCTTCCGGCAGTTATGCAAAGGTCCCCTACGGCAGGCACACCGCGTGCGGCGGCGACTGCATCAGGCACGCGACCAGCGGCGTCAGCACCGGCCGCGCGAGACCGATGAGCTCGGCCACGGTGTTGCCAAGGTTCGACACCCAGACATCGCCCGAGACGTCGACGGCTGCGGCGTACGGGGTGCTGAAGTTGGCGTCGATGGGAGCGAAGTTCAGCGCCAAATCCCAGAGCGGCGCGCTCTCCAGCGTCGGTTGGAACGGCGCGGTCGCAGGCGAGCTCAGAACCGCGTAAATCCCGCTCGCATTGTTCGTCGGGTTGGTCACGATCGCATGCGCGATCGCCAGCGTGCTCGCGCTGTTCGATACCCCGGTGTCGGTAAACAAAGTGCTGCACGGGGTTGACGAGGAGTTCGCGCTGATCACGCGCGCCGCCAGAATATCCGCCAGCGTATCGAGCCGCTCCAGCCCGTCGCAGTTGACCGCCGGCGAGCCGCCCGTGCAGTTCGCCTCGGTCGCGCTGGAGTTTGCCCGGAAGCTCGCTGGGATGCCGGTATTGCTAGGAGTTCCGCCCGAGGTCATGTAGCTCACCACCAGATCAGTCTCTGCCGCGTTGACCGCGTTGGTGAGTCCCGTCGAGTTACTTGAGGGGGCGCCGATGATCGTGCCGGTCGCGTCGCTGAACTGGGCCAGCGGCCACGGGCGGGACTCAAGGCTCGATTGGACCACGATCCGCTATGCCGCCACTGCGTGCCCGACGAGCTTCACCTCCACTGGAAAACCTTCCAGGCTATCGGGAGCGGCGCGCTCAACCGAACCCAGGTCTTCCGGCTTGGAGACCCAGACTACTATCTCCGGATTGACATCGCCGTTTTCGTTGCTCACCGAAACCCCGAGAACTTTGGGAATAGCCATCAGCTCTTTCTCGTGACGGGATAGCACCCGTCCAGCCTCTGCCCAATCGGCTTTGCTCTGCTGAGCTTGAGCTTGCGCGGCCGGCGCTCCGAAAGCGCACATGCAGAGCGCGAAAACAGCGAGCCAGAGCAAGACTCCGGCGCCCGCCACGGTCCAGCCCAAGTGCTTTCTCATTCTCGATTCCTACGTTTGAAGTTACTACTCACCCGCTCAGGCGAGTGTCTATCGCGGTCCTTGACTTTGCGCCGGGCGCGCGAGAACGTGGCCTGCGATGCTTGGGAGCTTTCGGAAGCACCCGAATACAGAAAAGCTACCCTGGCACACGCAGCCTTCGCCGGGCTCCGGTCGTTTACAAGGGTCTTCGCCGGGCACGTGGATGACGCGCGCTTTCGCATCGCGGCAGACGCACGACGGAATCACTCGCGCCGCCCGAGCGGAACCGGCCGCGAGCAAGGACGTGGCCTGCGGCGTGGCTCGGTAAATCCCGGTCGTCGAAAAGGGAGCCGCGTAGATCGGGGCGTCGCTTTCCGATTCGTACAGCCGCATCTCCGCGCGTGTCCACACGATAGCCGCATCAAGGGCTCTTCTCCGCCTGATGCGAGCCGCGCCCAGGACCAGAGCCAGCGGCAGAATCAGGAATAGCAAGCCGATTAGCCAGTTCCGCTGAAAACTTTGCATCACCGACGCCCTACAATCGATTTGCCAAGCCAGGCGCACATCTCAGTGGGCCCGCTTTTCGGGTCTCAGAAGGGCATCCCGGTCCGCTTCGCAAGCACAACCATCATCATCTCGATTGCCTGAAGCCGCGTGTCGGTGTCGGACGCCCAATCCGTAAGCGCGGCTAGGCTCCGTTGTCGCCCGGCCGGGTCTCGCCGCGCCAGCGCGCACCCACGGCAACTGAGCCGCCCCGCGGCGGGCTGCTCAATTCCCGCGCGGATGGGCCGCGTTGTAGTCGCGAATCGCTTTCAGGACCGCGCCGCTGGCTTTTTCCATCAACTCGCCCTTGTTGGCGGTCACGCGCGCGGCCGACGCCTCGAGCGGCTTGATGAGTCCCTGACAGCGCGGCATCACGTAGCGCGCGATCATCTCATAGGTGCGCAGCGCCTGCTCGCGCGTGGTCCAGTCGTGGGCGAAGCACAGGATCGTGCCGAAGCCGCCGGAGAGCGCTTGCAGCTTCGCGATCCGATCGAGCGCGTCGTCGGGCGTGCCGATAATCGCGCCGCCGTACTCCGCCATCCGCTTGGCGGCGGCGTAGCCGTCGTCGAATCGCGGGCGCTGCGGGCTGCCGAGTATTCCGACGATATACTCGTTCTGCCATTTCTTGAGCCCGTCGGCGACTTCGCGCAGCGCCTGCTCTCTTGAATCGGCCAGATGAAACGGCATCACGATCCGCCAGTTGCTCCGATCGATCCGATTGCCATGCTCCCGTGCCGAGGTCTCGCCGAAATTCCACTGAGTCGGGAGCGCCGCGAGTCCTTCTTCCGAATACGACGCGACCGACAGCACTCCGATTCCGTACTTGCCCGCGCACTTCATGCCCGAGGGCGAGATGGTCGAGGCCGCCGCGACGGGAATCCGCTCCTGGAGCGGACGAATCTGCAACGCCGCGTTGTTGAGCTCGAACCAATCGCACTTGTAGCTGAACGGCTCTTCGCCGTTCAGCAGGCGCAAAATCACGCCCAAACCTTCATCCATCCGCTCGCGCTGCGTCATCGGATCGATCCCGAGCATCACCGCGTCCGAGGGCAGCGCGCCCGGACCCACGCCGAGCATCGCGCGCCCGCGGCTCAAATGATCGAGCATCACGATCCGCTGCGCTACGTGGAACGGATGGTGATACGGCAGCGAGACCACGCCGGTGCCGAGCTTGATGCGCCTGGTGCGCTCGGCGGCGGCGGCCAGGAACATCTCGGGCGACGCGATCGTCTCCCATCCGGCGGAGTGATGCTCGCCGACCCAGAATTCGTCGTACTGAAGCTGGTCGAGCCACTGCGCGAGTTCAAGATCGCGCTGGAACTGGAGCGTCGGATGCTCGCCGATCGGATGATGCGGGGCCAGAAAAGCGCCAAAGCCGAGCCGCTGGGTCATCGAAGATTCTCCTTGCTGATGGTTTAATGCGATCGCGCGATTGCGTGGGCCGCTCAGGAAGCTAGCCCCACAGCACCGCGGCTTGCGCGCTATCGAGATACTCGTCCAGGCGCGTGATGTGGCCGTCTTCCACCGTGCATACGATGCACGCCGGGAGGGCGACGGCCTTGCCCGACGACTTTACGCGCCCGCGCAGGACATGCTGTTGCACGAATCCGGCCGGGGTCGGCTGCCGATTGATCTCCGTATAGGCGAGGTCGGCGATATTTGCGACCACCCGTCCGAGCACGGTGAGATTTTCCTCGGCCGTCTGCGTCACGCCGTCAAAGTTATGCCAGATGCGGGTGTGCGGCGAGTAGATATTCCGAATCGCAGCGACATCGCCGCGCTCGATCGCCTTGAAGAGCCGGTCCGCGATCTCGAGCGATTGTTCGGCCGATGCGTTCAGTTCCATTGCTCGATACCTTACTCATTCGCGTCAGGTCTTGCTGGCGGTCGCGGTTGCCGTCGGCGTCGCCGGGGGCGGCGGCGACTGGGCCGGTGATGGAATCGAAGACGCCGCGGACGAAGCTGCCGAGGCTGGTGGTGGCACCGTTACCGTCGGAATCGATGCCGGGTTCATGAGCCCGGTCGATAGCGCCGGGGTCGGCGTCGCGATTACGTGCAGCGGCGCGGTTCCAACCCCATAATCATAGACCAGTTCGGCGCCCAGATGTCCTTGATAGCTGATCACGCCCACCGCGATCACCGCGACGATCAGATAGATAGTGCGCGTGCGTGCCATGAAGTTCAGCGCCTGGATCAGGATGCGCCAAATCGCCAGCGCCGCGAATACGTACATCAGGATGTTGCCGAGCTGCGCGTGGCGATGCATCAGCGCCTTGGCCTCCGGCGGAATCGCCTTGAATACCCAGCTCGGCTGCAGCTTGCCGCCTGTTACCCACGATGCCGCCGTGGCGACTGCTCCCAGCACGATCAGGGTCAGCGCCATGTAGCGCAGCCACATACGGGTGGGCGCAAGGCTGGCGGCCAGATCGATAAGTACCGCGACGATCAGCAGCGCGATCGTGAAATGATCGGCAACCGGATGAAGCTGCAGGGTTTTGAGCCAAGCAAGGACGTTTGCCATCGGGTCTCCTGAGCGGGCCGGGCGCGCCCGGCGGCGCTATCCGCGCGGCGCGTGCGTGCCCCAACTTTTATCGCAGAGCCGCGCCGATCAGGCAATTCTATTGACGCTCAAATGCAAAGACTCGGAACGCGCGCGTGGCGAATATCGAGCGAATTCAGTTAACCGCTCCCGCGACGCCGCGCAACGGCCTCTCAAAGCGTCGCGGAAGTTGGCGCCGCCGCCGGAGCTGGAGTTGGCGCGGCGGTCGGCTGCGCGGTCGGAGCGGCGGTCGCCGGGGATGACGAATTCGCGGCCGGCGTCGCGGTCGGCGACGGCGATACTGCCGCGGCTGCGGAGGGCGCGCTTGCGGGAGCGGCAACCTCGAGCGCCATATCGTTAATCTCGACCTCGCTCCAGACCCGCGCGGTCAGAAAAAAGCGCGCCGCGTTCGCCGCAGTCAGCTTGCCGAAATCAGGAATCCATCGCTCCTCGAATCCGAACTGATAGCGCGATCGCTCGGCCAGCGAGGTGCCGGAAGTGATGCGCGTTGCCACCACCCCCGCCCCCGCCGAAGTGTTGGCGGGCTCCAGTTCGCGCAGGTACCAGGCAAGCGCCGGCGCGTCATCGGGAAGCGCCGCGGTCGCGCCGCGCGCCGCGGGCATCGCGAGCGCGCGGGCGCATTCGGCGCGGGTCTGGAGCGTCGTGGCCGGGTCGCTCCACAAAAGCGAGCCGCGGCGCTCCCAACTCGCCTCGGCGGCGTCAGGCGCCGCGACTACTACGTTGGTGACCAATTGCGCATACAGGGTGAGGGCCGCGAGCGCCGCGGCCGCATAGCGGATTGCGTCCCACGCGCCGAGCTGATGCATCCAGTCGAGCCCGAATGCGCCGAGCAACGCCAAGGGCACCAGGAATCCCGGCGCGAATTCCGCCGCTTGTGGCCGCGCGATAGTCCACACCGCCAGGCTGACGATCGCCCACGCAAGGCACCATCCGGCGAAGTGCGATTTGACCCGCCGCGCGACGATCGCGGCGGCGCCCACAATAGCCGCGAGCACGATCGCGAACTCATAGAAGCCCAGGATCGCGAGATAGAGCCGCGGCACTGCGACCTCGGCGCGCCCGAGCGCGGCGCCCAGCGGAGCGAGCGACGCCGCGAGCGGAAGACTCAGCGGCGCGGCGCTGAGCAGTTCGGTCAGAAAGATCCAAATCGCGGCGACCGCGATGGTTCCCAACACGACCAGCCATCCGCGCCGTGTCCACCATACGCGGATCCGCAGGACAGGATTACCTCCGGCGGCGGCGTTGACGACCGCGACGATCGCGAGCGCGCCTGCGCCCGTCAGGATATCGAGCGCGCCAATCGCGCCGGCTCCAAGTGCGAGCACCAGTGCGAGCGCGAAACCCGCCGTGCGTGGAGCAGTCGGGCGGCGCGCCAGCGCACCAGCCATCGCGACCGCGGTCATCACGAGCGCGATCGCGATGCTCGAGGTCGTGCCCGCGCGCGAGAAATAAGTCATCGTGGGCGACAGCGCGAGCAGCGCGGCCATCCCCAACGCGCCCGCGCGGCCGATCTCGCGGCGCAGCGCAAAGACCGCGCCGATCACGACCATCGCGCCAACCGCGGCGCTCAAGCGCGCACTGAAGTCCGACCCGCCCATCAAGCGGAACACGCCGATTTGCGCAAGCCCTATCCATCCGAGCCCATTGGCCGCCGCGACCGGATAAGTGAGCCCGCGCGCCAGCGCAAACTCACCCAGCGCGCGCGCCGCCTCATAGGGAAACATCGGGCGGACGCCAAGCGCAGCCAGCCGAGTCGCAATCGTGTAGCCCACGACGATGAGCCATCCGAGATGCTCGAGCGTCACTACTATCAGCACTCGCTCGAGGCGCCGCTCGCTGTGCCGGGCCGCGCGCGCGGCGGCGGCAGGCTGCGGCGACGCGGAGGACGGCCCGGCGGACGGCGCGGCGGACGGCGCGGGCCGTTCGGCCGGGTCTATGCCGAGCCGCCATTGGTCGTGGCCGGGTTGGCCGGGATCGTTATGCTCGCCGGTAGGCATTGATGAGCATCGCTATGTTTCGGCGCGCGGCTTGTCAACGGCGGCGCGGCGAAAATTACCCTGCGATGAAAAAGTGCACCGCTGGCTTGTGCGACACAGCGGCGCGATTATGCTTGATTCGTTTGGGGCGCTTTCATGGAGCAGGGCAAGATCACTCCGGCGCGGCGGCTGTTTGGCGCCACCGTGTCGTTTCTCGCACTGGCGGCGATCGTGGCGCTGTTCTTCGCCTATCGCGAGCACGCGCGGCTGCCACTGCATCGGCCGATCATCGCGGCCTCGATCGCGCATCTTCCCTACTACGCGTTTTGCTCGTTCTATCGGATGCTCGCGGCGTATCTGCTGGCGCTGGTATTTTCGATCGGCTACGGGATGGCGGCGGCGCGCGGCGGAATCTGGGAACGGGTCCTGATCCCGACCGTCGATATCGCACAGTCAGTGCCGGTGGTGGGGTTTTTCCCGGCCGCGATTTTCTTTTTTGTCGCGCTCGCCCACGGCAGCCGCGCCGGGGTCGAAATGGCGGCGATCTTTCTGATCTTCACCAGCCAGGCGTGGAACATGACGCTGGGCGTGTTCGAGGCGGTCAAGACTCTGCCCGCCGATTCCAAGGAAGCGTTCGATTCCTTCGGCGCATCGGGATGGCTGCGCTTCAAGCGCCTGCTGATGCCGGCGTCGGTACCGAAGCTGGTTTACAATTCGATCCTGTCGTGGGTGGCGGGATGGTACTACCTGATCGAGTGCGAGATTATCGCGGTCGGTCCGGCCAACTACCGGCTGCCCGGACTCGGCAGCTTTCTGATGGACGCCGCCGAGCGCGGAAGGTGGTTCGAGCTTGGCGCCGGGCTCTTCACCCTGATGATGGTAATCGTGCTGATGGACGCGATCGTATGGCAGCCGCTCACGATCTGGTCCGACAAGTTCCGCTATGAATTCGCCGCCTCCTCGCAAACCGCGCGCTCGCTCGGGATGCTCGACGCGCTGGGCGGTATTGGACCCGCGGTGACCCACGCGCTGCGCGGGTTGCTGATGCCGCCGCTGCGCGCGTTCTGGCTGATGGCGGCAGCGATGCCGCGCGTCACGATCGCCTCGAATCCCGCCGCGCGGCGCGCGGGACGAATGCTGCGATGGTGCCTGCTGGCGGCGCTGATCGTGTTCGTTGCCTACGCGATTGGCGCCGGACTGGTTGCGCTGGCGCGCGCGCTGCTTAAGCCCTGGCCGGCCGAAGCCCGGCAGATTCCATTGGCGACCGCGGCCTCGTTCGCCCGGATGATTATCGCGTACGTGATATCGCTGGCGTGGACGGTGCCGTGCGCGCTGGCCGCCAGCGAAAGTCCGCGCTTCAACCGGTTTCTGGCCCCGGCGGCCGAGATCGTCGGCGCGATGCCGGCGACCGCGCTGTTCCCGCTGATCGTGGTGTTCGTAATCCGCGTCACCGGCGAGATGAACCTCGCCTCGATTCTGCTCATCCTTACCGGGATGCAGTGGTATCTCCTGTTCAACCTGCTGGCGGGCGTCAACCAGGTGCCCGAGGATTTGAAAGAAGCCGCGCGCGTGTTCGGGCTGTCGCGCTTCGCGACCTGGCGCAAGCTGATTCTGCCGGCCTCGCTGCCCTCGCTTATCACCGGCAGCCTGACCGCGTGGGGCGGGGGATGGAACGCGCTGATCGTTTCCGAGTACTTCGTTTTCCGCGGGCAGACTTATAAAGTGACCGGACTGGGCGCGCTGCTCGACGTCGCGACGTATAAGACCGGCAACTCGACGATGATATTGCTGAGCCTGCTCTCGATGGTCGCGGTCGTGTTAATCTTGAACCGGCTAGTCTGGCGGCGGCTCTATAACGTGGCGACCGAACGCTACCGGCTCGACTATTAACCACGGCCAGATCAACCCAATGCGCGACGACGCTGAACCCGCAGACCCATGGCCCTCCTCGAGCTCCGCAACGTCTCCAAGAGCTTCACTCTGCCCAAGGGCAGCCTGCGCGTGCTCGAGGATATTTCCTTCGCGGTCGAGGAAGGCGAGTTCGTCGCCCTGGTCGGGCCCTCGGGATGCGGCAAATCGACGCTCTTGCGCCTGATCAACGGAATTATCCCGCTCAGCTCCGGGCAGGTCGTGTATCGCGGCAAACAAGTGGACGGTATCAACCTCGAGTCGGCGCTCGTATTCCAATCCTTCGCGCTGCTGCCGTGGCTCTCCGTGAAGGCCAACGTCGAGATGGGCCTCGAGGCGCGCGGCCTCGGCCCCGAGGAGCGTGAAAAGCGCGCCGTTATCTATATCGACAAGGTTGGCCTCGACGGCTTTGAAGAAGCCTATCCGCGCGAGCTGTCGGGCGGCATGAAGCAGCGCGTCGGCTTCGCGCGCGCGCTGGCGGTCGAGCCGCGGGTGCTCCTGATGGACGAGCCGTTTTCTTCGCTCGACGCCCTGACCGCGATCACCCTGCGCGAGGAATTGCTCGATATCTGGCAGGCGCCCGACATGCCGGTCAAGACCATCATCATGGTGACGCACATTATCGAAGAGGCGATCGAGCTGGCCGACCGGATTGTCGTGATGGCTTCCGGTCCGGGCCGCGTGGTCGCCGATCTGAAAGTCGATCTGGCGCGGCCCCGCGATCGGCGCTCGGAAGCCTTCAATGCGTGGACGGATAAAGTCTTCTCGCTGATCGAGGAGCGCGGCTGATGCCGGCGGCGAATATCATCCCGATTCCCGATTGCCAGCTCACCTGGGTCTTCGGCCTGCTCGAGCTGCTCGAGGATCGCGGTGGCCGCGAGGACGGCTACAAGATCGCGCGCGATCTCCAGTTCAAGTTCGGCGACCTGCTCAAGGTGATGAAGGCCGCGGAAATCCTGGGCCTGGTTTCGACTCCCGCCGGCGACGTGGTCCTGGAACCGCTGGGCAAACAACTCCTTGACGGCGACGTCAATCAGCGCAAGCTCCTGATCCGCGAGCAACTCAAAAAGCATCCGCTGTTCAGCTACCTGATGCGGCTGCTGCGCGCGCAGGAGGATCGCTCGCTTGCCAAGGAAGTCGTGCTCGAGCATCTGGCGATGCTGCTGCCGAGCGAGCCGCCGCAGCGCCTGTTCCAGACTATCGTCAACTGGGGACGCTTTGCCGAGCTGTTCGGCTATAACAAGGACGAGGACCGCTTCTATCTCGATCACGAGTAGGCGCGCCGCGCGCGCGTACCCAGACGGTAATTTCCCAGGGAGGACTTGAGCGATGGCGGAATCAAGCTACGAAGTCGTCGAGCGATTTTGCGAGGCCTGGAAGCATCACGACCTCGACGCGATCATGGCGTTCTTCACCGACGATGCCGAGTATCAGAACGTGCCGATGGGTCCGGGAGCCAAGGGCAAGGCGGCGATCAAGGGCGTGATCGACAGCTTCTGGCCGATGGCCAAATCGATCGAGTTCAAGGTGCTGCGCGCCGCCGCCAACGGCAACACGGTAATCAACGAACGGGTCGATATCTTCGACCTGGGCGCCAAGAAGATCGAGCTCCCGGTCGCCGGCGTGTTCGAGGTCCGCGGCTCCAAGATCGCGCTGTGGCGCGACTACTTCGACCTCGCGACCTGGACCAAGCAGATGAGCTGATCGCGCGCGCCCCGCAGCTCCTGCGGATGCCCGCTCTCGCCGCAGACCTGTGCGTAACTCAATTCTAAGGGTTACTGGCGCGGCGAGTGAGGAGTAAGCACCGTCATCCGCCCTTCGGGCGCCTTCTCCCGCCCGGAGACCTTTGCATAACTCGGATGAATTTGATCAAAGGTAGGGAGCGAGGATGGAGCGTAGGAGGTGGAGGGATGAGTCATCGGGCGGTGGGACAGATGAGTTTGGCGGATGAGTTGGTGACGCGGCGTGCGGGGCAGAACGCGCAGCTGGCAAAGATCGGGCAGCTGGTGGAGTGGCGGCCTCTGGAGCGGATGCTGAAGGGGATTTACTGCGCGGTGGAAGGACGCCCGGCGTATCCGCCGCTGAGCATGTTCAAGGCGATGCTGCTCCAGCAGTGGTATTCGCTATCGGACCCGCAGCTGGAAGAAGCGCTGGCCGACCGTTTGAGCTTTCGCCGTTTCGTGGGGCTGAGTCTGGACCAGGAAGTTCCCGACTACTCGACCCTGAGCCGCTTCCGCCAGCAGCTGAGCGGAGGCTTGGCCGAGCAGTTGTTGGGTGAACTAAACCGGCAACTGGAAGCGCGTGGGCTGATAATCAAGCGCGGAACCTTGATCGACGCGTCGTTAATCGAGGCGGCGGTGAGTAAACCTGCGGCGGGCGCGCGCGGGGAACAACTGGGCCAGGGTTCGGCGCTCGAT
>Ga0307373_10001485_pt1 | contig 43997 bp, 36 predicted proteins | sample OX2MG_FD_202534 | JGI IMG/M metagenome (GOLD analysis project Ga0307373, IMG submission 202534) | Soil microbial communities from Risofladan, Vaasa, Finland - OX-2 | ecosystem: Environmental > Terrestrial > Soil > Coastal area > Acid sulfate soil | place: Finland: Risofladan, Vaasa | collected...
AGCGGCGCTAGGTCTCCACCACCGCCTCGGCTTGCGGCGCCGCTTCGGAGACCACCGAGCGGACCAGCAGCGCGTACTCCTCAACCAGCCGGTCGGACTGGGCCGGGTCGAGGGTGGACGCGATGATGTGGTACTCGGGCCGGTCCGCGTCAGGTACCACCAGCACCCATCCCCCGTCCACGAAGACCTTGACCCCGTCGGTGAGGTCGACGCGGTCCCTGAGGTGCTTTTCCATCATGGTCCGCATCACCCTGCCCTTGACCTCCCATGGACAGAATTCGACCGCCGTGCGGTGGGCCACTGGAGGAATGCGCGCGCGGAGAGCGCTCAGAGAGCCCCCCCTCTTGGCCAGGAGCTCCAGAACTCGGGCCATCGTGAAGACGGCGTCGAACGACACTGCGAAATCGGCCCAGCAGTAGCCGCCGGCGCCGTCCGAGGCCAGGACCGTGTCTGCGTGCTGCGCGGCGCGAAGCACCGCACCCGGCGTGATCTTGGTCGGCACGAACCGGCTCTGCTGGCCGTCGGCGATCATCGAAAAGGCGAGCGAGGTGGAGGCAGGACCCAACACCATGCCGGGCCGGCCCGCCAGCGCAAGCTGCGCCAGCACTGCGAATGCATCGTTGTGGTCGAGGACGGCTCCGGTCTCGTCGACCAGAAAGCAGCGCTCGCCCGGCGTGTCGATGAACACCCCGAGCTTGGCCTTGACCGCGGCCACGATGACGCCCATCTCGCTGAGGTGGTCGCGGAAGGTCCCCTCGTCCTGCTCGACGATGATCTCCGCTGGCGACGCGTTGAGCGGGATGACCGTGCAGTTCATCTCCTGCAGCACGCGCGGCAGCACCGTGGCCGCGGCCCCGTTGTTGTAGTCGACCAGGACCTTGAACGCCGCGCCTCGCAGCGCCTCCAGTTCGAGCTTCGACAACAGGTCCTCCACGTACCGTTCCGTCTGCCCGTCGCGGCGGGTGATGCGGCCCATCTCGTAGTGCGAAACGCGGCGGATGTCCTCGCGGAAGAAGAGTCCCTCGAGCCGCCGTTCGCTGCGCTTGTCGATCTCCAACCCGAGGTCGTCGAAGATGCGTATGTCGGCTGAGCGCGGGTCGACCGGCGATGTCTGCACGTGCACTGCCGACACGTGGTTGTGGCGCGCCCAGTACCGGCCCACCGGCAGTGGCAGCACCGACAGGTCGATCACGTTCGTGCCCGACGAGATCATCCCGGACATCAGTGCGCGACCGATCATGCGCGCCGAGCGGGTGTAGTCGCGCGAGAAACCGATCTCCGTTCCCTTGGGCGTGAGCGCGCCGATCGCCGCTCCCAGGCGCGACGCGAACTCCGGGGTGAACTCGACGTTGATCAGCCCGTTGAGCCCGTACGAGCTGAACAGGCCTCGCTTCCAGGAGCCGGCCCAGATGATCGACTCGTGGACGACAGCGCCGGGCTCGACCTCCTTGTTGGGCCAGATGCGGACGTTGGGATTGACCGTGGAGCCCGCCCCGATCACGACGTCGCTGCCGATCACGCTGCCTTCTTCGAGCAGGCAGCCGTTCTTGATCGTGACCGAGCGGCAAACGACTGCGCCGCGGAGGCGAGAGTTGAGACCGATATACGTGTGGTCCCACGTGATCGAGTTGGAGATCTTCACCCCGGAGTCGATCGTCGTGTACGGTCCGACCACGCACGGTCCGTTCACCCACGCGCCGGCGCGCACCTTGGCGCCGGCGCAGATGAGGGCCGGACCGTCGATGCGCGCCCCAGGCGACACCTCGGCGTCCTCGTGGATCCACGTGGAGTCCCCGACGCGGTTGCCGGGCATCTGGACTTTGACCTTCCCTTCGAGGCAGTCGAAGTTGGCCTTCACGTAGGCGCTGTGGCTGCCCACGTCCTCCCAGTAACCGTCGGCGACCCAGCCGAACACCCTCTCCCCCTCCTTGAGCAGCTTCGGGAAGACGTCGCCCGACCAGTCGGTCACCTCGCCAGGCCGGAAGAAGTTGAAGACCGCGGGGTCGAGGATGTAGATGCCGGTGTTGGCCAGGTCCGAGATCACCTCGCCCCAGCTCGGCTTTTCGATGAAGCGCTGTACAGAGCCGCCCTCATCGACGACTACGACGCCGTACTCGAGGGGGTTCGGGACCGGCTTGAGCACGATGGTGGCGATCGCCTTGCGCTCACGGTGGAAGCGCGCTGCGGCGGCGAGGTCGATGTCGGTCAGCGAGTCGCCGGAGATGACCACGAACGGCTCGTTGAGGTACTGGCGGGCCAGCATCACCGAACCTGCGGTCCCCAGCGGCGAGTCCTCGACCGAGTAGGTCAGCGAAACCCCCTGCTCGGATCCGTCGCCGAAATAGTTGCGGATCGAGGCGCCCAGGTACTGCACCGTGGCCACCACGTCGCGCATCTGGTGGCGGCGCAGGTGCAGGAGGATGTGCTCCATGATCGGGCGGCCCGCTACCGGCACCAGCGGCTTCGGCTGACGGCTGGTCAGAGGGCGCAGGCGCGATCCTTCCCCTCCCGCCATCACCACCGCCTTCATTCCAGCAACCCAATACCATCGTATCCGGGTGGTAGAAGAACTCAACCAACTCGCTCGCGACCTGCTCTGGACCTGGCAGCCACGCATCGAGGCGGTATTCCGTGCGCTCGACCCCGAGCTGTGGAGATCTACCCGGCAGAACCCAGTCCTCTTGCTCGATCAGATGGGCGATGACGGCGTCGAGCGGGCCCTCGAGCGCGACGAGGTGCGGCAGGCGCTCGAAGTCGCGCGCGCCGCCTATCGCGAGTACTACGACCGCAACCCCCGGTTCATGGACGCCAAGGCGCCGCTTTTCGTCGGCTATTTCTCGCTCGAGTTCGGCCTGTCCGAATGCCTGCCGATCTACTCGGGCGGCCTGGGAGTTCTGGCCGGCGACCACCTCAAGGCGACCAGCGACCTTGGCCTGCCCCTCGTCGCGGTCGGCCTCCTTTACCGGCAGGGGTTCGGACGCCAGCAGATCGACGCGTCCGGACGCCAGGTCGAGGTGTATTCGGAGAACCGCGGGACCGACCTGCCCGTCCGTAAGGTCGAAGGGGTCGAGGTCGAAGCGCCCATTGGATCGCGCAACGTCCGCATCGCGATCTGGCGCGCGCAGGTCGGCCGCGTGCCGCTTTTCCTACTCGACACCGACCTCGACGCCAATCCACCCGACCTGCGCTCCATCACCGACCGGCTCTACGTGCCCGAGCCCGACCGGCGGCTCCGCCAGGAGATCGTGCTTGGCATCGGGGGGGTGCGGGCCCTGCGCGCGCTCGGCATGGACGCGGGTGTCTTCCACTTGAATGAAGGTCATAGCTTCCTGTGCGCCATCGAGCGGATCCGCGAGCTGCGCGCCTCGCGCCAGATGACGCTGGAGGAGGCCAGGCTCGTCGCGCGTGCGGGCATCGTGTTCACCACTCACACGCCGATCGCCGCCGGCAGCGACTATTTCGAGCCCGGGCTCGTCTGGGACCTTCTCAACCCCTATCTGGCTGAGGTCGGAATCACCTTCGATCGGTTCATGGACCTCGGCCGCCAGCGTCCCGGAGACCCGCGCGAGATGCTATGCACCACCTACGCAGCGCTGCGCCTGGCCGACCAGTCGGTGGGTGTCAGCCGCCTTCACGGCGAGGTGTCACGGCGCCTGTGGAAAGACGCATGGCGCGGGCTGCCGGAGGCGCAGGTGCCCATCGGCTCGGTCACCAACGGCGTCCATATGCCGACCTGGGCCGCGCCGGAGATCGCGGCGCTCCTGAGCAGCTTCGTCGGTCCCGACTGGTGGGACCTCGACGGCACCGACGGCCGATGGCAGGCCGTCTTCGAGATACCGCCTGCGCAGCTCTGGGCGGTCCACCAGGATCTCAAACGGCGCTTGATCGAGATCGCTCAGTCGCGCACCAAGGACCCCACCGAACTCGACACGAACGCCCTGACGATCGGGTTCGCACGGCGCTTCACTCCATACAAGCGCGCCGATCTGCTGCTGCGTGACCGCGCCCGCCTGGCCAATCTGCTGCGCAACAGCAATCGCCCGGTGCAATTGCTGTTCGCGGGCAAGGCGCATCCGGCCGACCTCCCCGGCAAGGACATCCTGTCCGGCGTGGCCAACCTCGCGCGCGATGAGCGACGCGTCGTCTTTCTGGAGGACTACGACATCGAGCTCGCCCGACACCTGGTCCAGGGCGCCGACGTCTGGCTGAACAACCCGAAGCGGTTCCTCGAGGCCAGCGGCACCAGCGGTATGAAAGCCGGCGCCAACGGCGCCTTGAACGTGAGCATCCTGGACGGCTGGTGGGACGAGGCGTACCGGCCCGAGCTCGGCTGGGCGATCCCATCCGGCGCAACGCTCGACCGTCAGGACATCGATGACCAGGCCGAGGCCGAGGGTCTCTACCGTCTGCTGGAGCGCGAGGTCGTCCCGGCTTACTACGAGCGGGACGAAGCCGGCATCCCCCAGCGCTGGGTCGAGATGATGCGCGCCTCCATCCGGTACACCGCGACCGCCTTCTCCGCGCGGCGCATGGTGATCGACTACTTCAACACGGCCTACGCGCCCGGCGCCCGCCGGGTGGAGCAGCTTCGCCTCCTCCCCGACTGGGGCGGATAGAAGTACAAGAGGGAACCCTCCGGGGTTCCCTCCTGTCGGGCCGCTCAACGGCCAACAACCCTGCTTCGCCGCTGCGCCGGCTACTCTCCGGCGGGCGCCGCCGAAAGGGAGCTTGCTGTGCCGGCGGTAGGCAAGCCGAGGCGCTCGCGCCGAGCCGAAACCGCCGACAGGTAAAGCTGCACGTAGCGCTGCGCGGACCGCGTCCACGAAACGTCGGCCGTCATCGCGTGATGGACAAGCCACGCCCAGCTCTCGGTGTGTCGGAATGTTTCGGCTGCGCGCACCACGGCCGCGAAGAACTGCCAGGGGTCGTAGGGCACGAAGCGGAAACCGTTGCCCCTCTCGTGGATCGGGTCGTAATCCTTGATCGTGTCCGCGAGGCCGCCGGTCGCGCGGACCACGGGGATGGTGCCATAGCGGAGCGCGATGAGCTGCCCGAGGCCGCAGGGCTCGAAGCGCGAGGGCATGATGAGGATGTCCGAGCCGGCGTAGATGCGCTGGGCGAGCGCCGGGTCGAACCCGATCGAGAATGACACCTGGTGGGGCATCTCTGCGGCCCAGCGGTGGAACATGTCCTCATAGCGCCGGTCGCCGGTGCCCATGACCACCAACTGCAGACCAAGCTGCAGAAGCTGCGGCATGGCTTGCTCGATGAGGTCGAGGCCTTTGACGTCATAGAAGCGCGACACGATCGCGCAGAGCGGCTTGTCGACGTCCTCCAACCCTAGCTCGGCACGCAGCTCCGAGCGGCACAGCGCTTTCGATCCCGGCGCGGTCGCCGAATAGTGATGAGGGATGTTCGGATCGCGCTCCGGGTCGAAGATCTCGTAATCGATCCCGTTGATGACGCCGTACAGCTTGAAGGTGTTCTGGCGCAGCAGCTCGTCCAGGCCTTCGCCGAACTCCGGCGTCTGGATCTCCTTGGCATAGCGCTCGCTCACGGTATTGACGACGTCGGCGAAGTGGATTCCGCGACCGAGCACGTTGACCACGTTGTCGAGGCCTGGAATGCCCGGCTTGATCAGGCCCCACTCCTGTAGGCCCGCCAGCATGAGCGCGCCGAACCCGAACACGCCCTGGGCCGCAAGGTTGTGCACGGTCAACGTGGTCGCGATCTCGGCGTACGGGGCGGTGTTATAGACGCGCTCGAGTAGGTTGGGCACCAGGGCGGCATACCAGTCGTGCACATGGATGACGTCGGGGAAGAAGCCCAGGGCCGGCAGCATCTCGAGCAGCGCCCGGGAGAAAAAGACTGATCGCGCGTCGTCGTCTCCGAAGCCGAACATCCCGTCGCGGTCGTAGAGGTCCGGGCAGTCGACGAAGTAGACGACGATCTCGGCCAGGCGGCCTTCGTAAATGGTCGCATGCAGGGTCTGCGTGCCCAGGGGCACGGACAGGTCGCTGACCACAGGACGGAGCGCATAACGCACGACGTCGACCTGCCGGTACCGCGGAAGCACGACCCGCACGTCGTGGCCCATCCGCCTCACCTCCTTGGAGAGCGCTGCGGCCACGTCGGCGACCCCGCCAAGCTTGGCGAACGGGGCCAGCTCGGCCGTGGCGACGAGCACCTTGAGGTGCTTGGCGCGCTCCGCCTCGAGCACGGGCGCCTGCCCGGGCACACGCACTCCAAGCGAGCCCGAGGGCGGCACCTCCTCGATGTCGTGACCGTCGCGGCTGACCACGATCGCGACCTCGAGCGTGTCCCCGGGGCGCTTCGAGAGCTGCTTGAACGGGATCGTGATGAAGAAGGGGTCGTTGACATCCCACGTCTTCTCGGCCGCGGCCGTGGTCTGCGGCTCGACGATGCGCGCGACCGTCACGGACGCCGACTCGGCGCTCGGGACGATCCTCACGACGAAGGCGGGCTCGAAGTCCAGGTCGCTCATCGCCGAGACGGAAAGCGGCAGTCTGATCTCCCCGCCGCCGTCACCGGCCGGGGCGCCCGAGCAGTAAAGCCAGAACTCGATCCCCTGGCTCTCTAGCTCCTGTGGCGTGCGGTGACTGTCGAGCCGAAAGTACACGTTCTCGTCGTCATTGCCGTAGAAGACGCGCTCAAGGATCCCGGCGGGGCGGTGCAACGCCCCGAAGCCGGATCCGACCAGGTAGTAGCCCGCCTGTGCCCAGGACGGGTCGAGGCGGGACTTGGGGCTAATCGCGACGGCAGGCACTCCGCGCTCCTGGGTGGGCGCCCGCTTGATGATCGGCTGGAACAGCCGCGCCGGGGCGCGCGCGCTCATCAGCTTGTAGACATTGCGAAGGTGGAGTCGGAACTGGTTGTCCCAGATGGGGTCCATCCCCGAATCGTGTTTCCGGCTGAACCACCAGAACCAGTCGCTGCCCTCAGTGATCAGGATCTCGCGCCAGGCCAGTGCGGCCTGCTCCGAGTCCTTCCTGCTGAGCGACTGGGCCTCGAGCCAATCGCGAGTCTCGGCCAGCAGGTCCCAGGCCACGTTGTGTTCGGCGTCGCCGATCCAGGTGTCCAGGCTGGCGCCGATCCAGCTGCCCGTGTGCAGGTGGTGCAGCTGCTGCTGGGCAGGATGCTCGGCCAGGAAGTCGGAAACGGTGGTGGTCACGATGTCGGTACTGGCTTCGAGCTCGGTGTAGAGCGCGTTCAAGAAGTCATGGCCGTCGCGCGGATAGAACTCCCACGCATTCTCGCCGTCGAGCGCGACCACTGCCAGGAAGTCACGGTCGCCCTGGACATCTCTGATCCTCCGCAGCCGCCCCATCAGGTCTCGGGCGGCGTCGACGGCGCCCATGCGCTGGTAGTCGAAGCCGATGACGTTCGAAAGCTGCGAATCCCTGAACACCAGCGAGACCGTGCCGCCCTCGCGATCGACTCGCTTGGGCGAGTACAGCTGCTCATCGCGCGCGAAGTTGCCCTCCAGCGAACGGGCGAGCACCTCCTCGTCGCTCACCATCCACTCGACGTTCGCCTTGGCCGCAAGCCCGATCACGCTCTCCCCCACCGCCATCTCGGAGGGCCACATGCCCCTGGGCCGGCGGCCGAGCAGCCTCTCGAACAGGCTGTGACCGAGCTCGATCTGGCGCTCAGCATCTTCGCGGTGCGAGAAGTGGCGCTCCGGCAGCTGCAAATGCGGGTTGGCAGTCCGGGCGGAGTCGACGTGGCAGATCAGCGGCAGGATCGGATGGTAGTAAGGCGAGAAGGTCAGCTCGACCTGTCCGCGGTCGGCGAGCTCGCGATATTTCGGGATGACCAGCCGCATCCTCTCGAGCTGGGCGTCGAGGAGCGTCGATTTGTCCTGCTCCGAATAGTCGCGGTCCTTGCGCTTGAGCTCGGCCAGCATCGGGTCGGATTCCATCCAGACCGGATCGCACCACGCGAGGTTGAACCACACCTGAAGGTCGCGGATGTCGGCCGTCGTGAACTGGGCGTCCATCGCTCGTGACGCGAGCTCCAGGTAGCGCGGCGATTGTTGGACCCGCAGGGCGCGGGGAGACTCACGCATCCAGCGGAGAAGGAAGTCCCGTTCTTCGGCCGACAGATCACCGGCGTCGCGCTTGCTGAGGTTGAGGAACAGGTCGACCGACTCGGCCTTGCCGTAATCCTCGATCTGGGCGAGGAGCGAAGGCACGAGATTGAAAGTCGAGCGGACCTTGGGATACCCGTCGAGCAGCGAGGGCATCTTGAGGTAGTCCTTCACCGAGCGAAGCCGAACCCAGGGCAGCAGGTAGGTGCTGGTGAGGTCGTCCTTGTAGTAAGGCTGGTGCATGTGCCAGATGAACGCGACGTTGAGAGGCCTCATCTCTTAGAGAATCCCATCGTGGGGAAGGAGAGCAGCGCCGCTTGCTCGGCCCCAAAGGGTCGGGTCGGCTTTGCCGACGGCGCGATGAGAGGGAACCGCCGAGGTTCCCTCTCGTAACCCTTGAGCGGCCTCATGAGCTATTCAGCGTAGTCGTCGAGGGCGCGGATGAAGTTGAGGTAGACCCGCTGCTGCTCCCGAACGATGCCGTGGCCTCCCAGCATCCACCATTCATCCGGCGTGAAGTACGCGCTGACCTCCGCCTCGGAACCGGTACGGCCGTACCACTGGATCAGGTGCAGGTTGTCCGACTGCAGCAGCCACCTCGCAATCTCGATCAGTGCCGGATCTCCTGTGAGCCGCGCCTTGGAGTAGGCGTGATGCATCAAGCGGAAGATGCCCTGCTGCGCCGCGTTGCCAAGAAAGAATTCCATCCCGCCCTCGCCGGCCCATGTGGTGCCGTATTCGTTGAGCGGGATCTCGTAGCGCGCGTCGCCTAGTTCGCCGATCGCCTCGGACGGCAGCATCATCTTCACCTTGCGCCGGCGCAGCTGCGTGTTCAGTGCCCGGACGAACTCGAAGATGCCCGAGTCCTGCCGGTGATGCTCGCCGAATGTCTCGTAGTCCCAGCCGACCGTGACAAGGTCTCCCCAGGTCTCGCGCACCCAGAACGCGTATGTGTCCGACATGAGGGGCCACATCTTCCAGCCCCGGTTCGAAAACCGGTAGCCCACGTCGTCGGAAAGGTCGTGGTGTCTGACCAGGAGGCCCATGCGCTGGCCGGGGTAGCGGTAGACGTGCGTCGGCTCCCGCCATCCCATCTGCCAGACCCTTCCTTCCATGAACGCTCCGGTGAACCCGCACTGCTGGAGCGCGAAGTAGACGTCGTTGGACATGAACATCTCGGTGGTGTCGGCGACGGCGACCGGTTTCTGAAAGACGTCCTCCAGCCGCTTGCGGGCCCAAAGCATCGATTCCTTGAACGCGACGATGTCCATGTAGAGCAGCCACGAGTGAAACGGCTCCACGCAGACCACCTCGATGTTCGGGCTGGCGCAAAGGCGCTTGAACGAGTCGAGGACCTTCTTGTTCCAGCGTTCGGCCTGCACAAGAAAGGAGTTGCTGAAGCCGATTGACATCCGCCAGCCTCGTTTGGTGAGATCGCGGAACATCGCCGTGGCCGGCATGTACGAGTACTGGGCCACCTTGTCGAAGTAGCGGTGGTCCATCTCCTCGTCGAAGAGATAGGAGGCGATGTCGTCGATGGGCGCGCGCGGTGGGATCACACGGGCGGGCAGGCGCGGCCGGCGCGGCTGATGGACGACGGTGTACGCGACCATCCTTTCAGCCACGCGCGAAACCGGTCCTTGGGTTGGGCCTAGACGCTCGCGGCCGTGCCGGCCTGCCGGCGGCCGGTCCGTCCTCAGGCAGGGTGACCGCCTGGAGCGCGGCAGCGAACTCGATTCGGAGGAGCAGCTGCTGGATGACCTTCTCCCAGATGTAATCCCTGGCGGTCGTTCGGCCGCGTCTTCGCATCGAGGCCGCCAGCTTCGGCCGGTCCTTCAAGAGATTCAGGTCGGTGACGAGCTCGATGGGGTCGTCGGTCTCGAGGACCAGTGCGTTGCGGTAAGCCTCGGCGTAGTCCTCTCCCGTCGACCCGGTCACCGCAAGGCCGCCCGCGGCCATGACCTCGAGGCCGACCAGGCCGAAAGGCTCGTGACCCGAGTTGGCGAGCACCGCATCGCAGGCCGCATAGACGGCCCCGACCAACGCGTCGGGAACGAAGCTCGTGAGGTTGATCACGTCAGCGTCAGGGTTGTCGCGCATGAGGGCCGAGAGGCCGGCGGGATCGGGCGGCGTGGCGGCATGCAGGACGGTCAAGCCCTGGTGCTGCGCGTGGGTGATCACCTCGGCGCCGTGCGGCTCGCGGCCGCCACGGACCAGGAGCCTCACCCGCTTGCCGCGGCGCTTGATGAACGCGGCTGCCGAAATGGCCATCAGCCAGCGCTTGTCCGGGTCGAAGCGGCCGATCTTGAAGCAGAAGTGGTCCGCAGCCGCCGCGGCGCGCAGCTCGGCGACCGATTCAGGGTCAGCGTCGCGGATCGAAGACCTCGGGATGCCGTTGGGTATGACGACCGGATTGTGGCCGTCCTCCCACATCTTGAACTTCATGTAGCGGCTGACCGTGGTCAGCGTGGTCGCGACTGTCAGCTGGGCCCAGTCGATGCGATGGAAGCCGAAGGTGTTGTTGGCGTTCCAGAGCATGACCACGCGGTCCCGGAGGCCTCGGCGGTAAAGGATGTCCGAGATGAGGTCCATCGACCACGACGTGTGCCATTCCTCGCCCATGACCACGACGTACTTGCCGGCATCGACGGCGGGCGCGATCACGTTGTCGACCAGGCTCGACGGCAGGCTCGAGTTCCAGTCGCGGATCTTGCCTTCTTCGCCGTCGTACACGCCCCCCCGGTGGCGAGCCGAGATCCACTGGCACCAGCGCCGGTAGTGCAAGCGCCCGGCCTCGTGGTCCTCCTCCCACGGCAGGTCGGGGTCACCACAGAAATAGAGGTATGCCTGGTAGCCGAGCTCGGCGAGCGCCCGGGAGAGGCCCTTGACGCGCACCCCTAGGCCGCCGGCCTGGCTGTACAGGTCGGGGCCTTCGAAGCTGAGGATGATGAAGACCGTACGTTCGGGGTCGAGGCTCACTATCGGCCTTCGAGGAGCCGCAGAGCCTCTGCATGGAGCTCGGGGCTGGGCGCGCAGAGCAGGGTCGAGCGGCTGTCGAGCGTGCAGGGGAGCCGGTCGAGGGGGCCTCCATTCATGTCGGTCGCCACGCCGCCGGCCTCGCGAATCAGCAGGAGGCTGGCCGCGGTGTCGAACATGCGGACGGGAATCGGCGCGCAGAACACGTCCAGGCCCCCCGATGCGGTGTGGGCCAGCGCGAGCGCCATCGAGCCCAGTATGCGGATCTTGCTCGACCGCTCGACCAGGGCGCCGGCCAGCGCCAGCGCTCGGGGCGTGCTCTCCAGGCCCAGCAGCTGGATGCGCCTGGCGTCGGACCGCGGAAGGACCTCGATCTGCCTGCCCGCGCGCCGCGCTCCCTGCTTGCGGATCGCGGTCCACTCGTCGCCCGTGTTCAGGTTCACGACCAGGCCGGCGTAAGTGTCGGCGACGGCCGGCCCGTCGAGCACGGCCAGCATCAGCCCGAAGAGCGGCAGCCCCTGCTTGGCGTTGAGGCTGCCGTCCACCGGGTCGACCAGGACCAACGGGTACTCCGCGCCGAAGCTGCGGTGGCCGGCCTCCTCAGACAGGACAGAGAACCGCTCGCCCCGCTCGGCCACGCGCTCCAGCTGGGCGAAGACGACCGATTCGGCCACGCGGTCGACCTCCATGGTCGTGTCGCCGCCGGCGCCGACGCTCAGCTGGATGCGCCCGGCCTCGGTCCCGGCCAGGGGCAGGACGCCGGCTCGCACGCCGTCGCCTATGCGCGAGAAGACCTCGAGCCAGTCGCTGGGTGTCAGCTCGGCTGTTCGGCCACGCCGGTACCGGCGTCGGCATCGGCTTCGGCTTCGGCTTCGACCGAGACCTTGCGGCGGCGGCGGCGGCGGCGCTCCACGACGATCGTGATGAGATATGGCTGCTGCATCGCCCACACGCGCTCGATGAGCTGAGGGATTGGAATGGTGTGAGGTCCGTCGATGCCGAGCATCACCAACGCTTCGGCCACGGCGTCTGGCAGCTCAGTCTTGTCGTGGAGGTTAAGCTGCTCCAGCGTTTCTAAGATGTCGTCTAGGCGGCGCAGACCCTGTCGCCGCTCCTGATCGGACCGGTTGAGCACCGCCAACAGCTTAATGATTTGCGACTTGCGTGAGCGAGCGGCTCACTTCGCCCGGCCGCTCGAACTGCAGCCAGTGACCTGCGCCCTCGAGGACCTCGAGCCTGTAGTCGGGATTCATGAACCGGGCCGTCTCCTCGGCACCGCGCCTTCCCAGGGCCGGGTCCTGGTCGCCCCACAACAGCGTCGCCGGCGCAACCACCGTGACCTGCTGCGCCAGCTCTGCCCAGGCGGCCGCTTTGGAAAAGTTCGCCCGGTAGTAGTTGAGGCCGGCGGTGAGGCGTCCTGGGCGCGAGAGGGATCGCACGAAGTGATCGATCACGGCGCGCGGCACCGCCTCGGGGTTGGGGCCGAGGGTGAACATCGTCCGCAGTCTTCGGTAGTCGTCCTCCGAAAGCACCTCTTCCGCTTTGCCCTCTTGAAGGAACAACGCGATGTAGCGCGATCGTGCTCGCTGATCTTCGTCCTCTCGCCCCGCTGCGGCGAGGGCGGCCGGGTGGCCCACCGACAAGGCCGTGAGGGTCTTCGTCATCTCCGGGTGTCGGCTCGCAAAGAACCACGCGATGATCGCGCCCCAGTCATGGCCGGCCACGTGGGCCTCGGTGCGGCCGAACGCCTTGATGATTGCGGCCACGTCATCGACGAGCTCGCCGATCGCGTAGCTCCCGACCCCTTCCGGCGCATCGCTCAAGCCATAACCCCGCAGGTCCGGCGCGATGGCGAGGCCACCGGCCTGGGCCACGGCTTCAACCTGCCGGGACCAGGACTCGGCGCCTTCCGGAAAGCCATGCAGAAGGATGAAGAGCTCTCCCTGCACCGGTCCATCCACCATGGCCCGAAAGCGCAGACCGTTGGCCTGGACCATGTGCTGGCTGGCCGTCATTTGATCTCAGAATGGATGAAATCAGCCGCTACGTCCAGCGCCTGATCCAGCACCTTCAACAGGCCGTGGCCCTGTCCTTTGAAGATCTCCAGGCGCGAGCTGGGCACCAGCTTCACCATCTCCTTCAGGAGGTCGATCCGTGCGAACGGGTCGCGGTCTCCGCTCATGAAGAGGGTCGGGCATCGAATCGAATCCAGGTGCGCGATCCTCATCTGGTCGGTGAACCCCGGGCGATGAAGCGGGTATGAGAAAAGGATCAGCCCGCCGAAGTCGGCCTCGACGGCGGCCATGCTGGCGACGCGACCCCCGAACGATTGGCCTCCGCCGATGACCTGATGGCCGCGCCCCGACGTCTTGATGAAAACCGGAACCGCCTTCTCGGCGGCGCCACGAGGAAGGTCCACGGCGATGGCGTCGATTCCTCGTTTCTTGAAACCGACTACGTAGGGCTTCATCGATGCCGCGTTGCCCGACGCTCCGTGACCGAGGACGACTCGCATGATGTCTATCGTCGCAGCCTTTCGGCATGTCGATGAGGGTCATCGTCGACGCGCGTCGCGAACAATTTCGGACGAGGTCGAAAAAAAATTGCGCGCGAACCATTGACGCGAGTGGGTTAGTTCAGGTATCACAACAACCTGTATGGCGATGCTGCTCGTGGTTGCCACCACAGAGGCGACGGACCCGACACGAGTGAGCCGTCCATTTCGTTCAACCGCCAACGTCTCGGAGTCCTCGTCAGTGAGGCTTCGCGGCGAAGCCCGTGGGGTTGCAGAGGAGGTCCGTGCAGGAGAGATCGTTAATTACGTCTCACCAAGTCTCGGCACCCGCCAAACCATGGAACCTATCGGGTCCGCATCAACTGGAGAAGGAGGTAAATAGAATGGCAGCTAAGAAGAAGGCCGCGAAGAAGCCGGCAGCGAAGAAGCCGGCAGCCAAGAAGAAGAAGTAGTAACAACTACTTCTTGTTTCGTCGTTTAGATAGTCGTAACGAGCCGGGATTCTGTGGAGTCCCGGCTCTTCTCTTGACGTCGGCGTCCCGTTGATGTATCAAACAACGCTAATGGGGACGTCACTCGTGGTTGCCGCCACAGAGGCGACCGCACCGCCGCGAGCGAACGAACCATTTCGCGCAGGGCTCCTGTCTCAGAGATCTCGTCACGAGACTCCGCGCCGCAGCCCAATCGCTAACTAAGGAGGTAAAGGATCATGGCAGCCAAGAAGAAGGCCGCGAAGAAGCCGGCAGCCAAGAAGAAGGCCGCGAAGAAGAAGTAACAACTTCTTCAAGCGATTTCGTTTCGTGCTGCGCCGGGGTTCTGTGGAGCCCCGGCGCTACATGTGAGAGGGAACCCACGGGTTCCCTCTCATCCTCTCCCTCCCTCCTGACGACATTGGAGGCATTGATGACAAAGCCGCGGCCGGGTTGAACCCGGCCGCCCACGCCACGCTAGCCGTCACAGGTGACCCGGAGCCACACACATATAGATAGAGGGATAGGCCTAAGGGCTTGACTTACGAACATCTGTTCGATATGGTCAGCGTGCCCTCCAATTCCCGCCCTGCGTCTTGATCGCGGAGGACTCCAGAAAGAGATGCAGGAACACAAGCTCCATCTTGCCATCGATTCGATTCGGCTCCGTTTCGGCAGCCAGGCTCTGACACTGGCGGCCGAGCTGCCGCCACCCCAGCCCTGGTCCAGCCGGACGCCGCTCGACCGCCTGACCGGGATCGGCGGCCTCCCCCGCGGCCGGCTGGCCATTCTCACGGGGAGCGGAACCTGCGGCAAGCTCACTCTCGCCCTGGCGCTGCTCGCCCATGCGACGCACGAGTTCGCCCACGCGATGGTGATCGAATGCGGATCGTCGTTCGATCCCTGGACGTTGCTTCCCTTCTATCCCGAGCTGAGCGCGTTGACCGTGGTCAGCGCGCCGGCTCCTGAGATCGCGGGCGAAGCGGCCGCAGCGCTGGCCAGGGCGGGCGCAGGTTTCATCCTTTTGATCGGAGAGGTCCCTGAGCACTGGTTGGGGCCAATCGAAACGGGGGCGAACCGGTCGGGGACGGTGCTGGTCGGCGTGGTGGACGCTCCCGGCCGAGCCTTCGCCCACGCCTCGAGCCTGAGCCTCGGCTTCTCACGGACCGAATGGATCTGGGAGCGCGGGCAGCTGGTCGGGCTGCGGGCGTCCGCGCGCTGCGTGAAAAACCGCGTGGCCCCGCCGCTCAAGGAAACCGAGCTGGAGATCCGCTATCCGCTAAGTGCGCAGCCGCTGTTCGACCACCCGGTGCGGGTTTCAGAAGCTCCCGTCCACGTTGCCGAGCTGCCCGAATGCGAATCTGCTGTGGTCTAGCCGGCCACCTGGAGCTCGCGCGACGCCCGGACCTCTATGGGACCCCGGTGATCGTCGGGCTGTGGGAAGAGCAGGTCGTCGCCGCTTCCGATGAAGCGCTGCCGTTCGGCGTGGTGCCCGGCATGGCGCTGCGCCAGGCCGAGCATCTCTGCCCGCAGGCGACGTTCCTCGTTCCCGATCCAGAGGCGGCATCTCGCCTGCGTGAGCTGGTCTCATCCGCGCTGTACGACCTGGCGCCGGTGGTCGATGTGCGTGTCGAGGGCGTCGCATGGCTCGACGTGGGCGGGGTCGTGCGAGCGGGCGAATCGATCCGCGAGGCACGGCGACGGCTGCGCGCTGCGACCGGCCGCGAACCGCGGCTGGGGCTGGCGGCCGGCCCGTTCACCGCGCGGCTCGCCGCGGCGCGAGCAAGGCCGGGCCGGCTCATGCGCATCGACGACGCGAGGTCATTCCTGGCTCCGCTCTCGTCTCACGAGCTGCCGCTCGATCCAGAGCAGCTCGAAAGGCTTGACCTGCTCGGCCTTCGCACGCTCGAAGCGGTGGCGGCCGTCGGTCCACGTGAGCTGGAGAGCCAGCTCGGCCGCGCGGGCCGCCATGCCGTGATGCTCGCGCGCGGGCTCGAGCCTGACCCGCTGCAGCCGTGGCGCCCTCCGCTTTTCACCAGTGCGCACCGGCAGTTCGAGGAACCGGTGGAAGACCGCGAGGCGCTGCTCTTCGTTTCGCGCGCGATGTGCGGCGACCTCGCAGACGAGCTCGGGCTGCGCGGGGCAGGCGCCAGGCATGCGCGGGTACGACTTGTCTTCGAGGCGGGCGACCAGGAGAAACGTGAGTCTGTCGTCCGCCATCCGTTGAGCAGCGCTGCCGAGCTGTTCGGGCTCATCGGCTCATGGATCAAGGAGTGGCGCCCGCGCGCTCCTGTCACCGAGCTGTGGATCGAGCTGCCCGTGCTCGAAAGCGCGGGGCGGCGGCAGCTGAGGCTGTGGGCCGGAGGCGACGGCAATGACGAGGAGGTCCTGGCCGCGCTCGAGCGGCTGCAGGAACGCCACGGCGAGATGGCGCGCCGACCGCGGCCTGCGCTCCTCTCCTCTCCCATCCCTTCCGAACGCTTCGCATGACGAGGCTTCTATCGCCGCCCGCCGCTATCGAGGTCACTCTCGCCGCCGACGGCACGCCATCGTTCATCTCGGGCTTGTTCAGCGGATCGGTCGATCCCATCGCCCGTTGGAAGGTGGAGACCGAGTGGTGGAAAGAGCCGGTGGTCCGCGAGTACTGGAAGGCGCTGCTCAACAGCAGCCTGTTGTGCGAGCTGTACCACGACCTCCGGTGCGACCGGTGGTTCCTGGAGCGGGTCTATGACTGAGATCCGCCAAAAAAGGAACGGCCCCGCCGGCTCGCCTCGCTGGCTCCGGCTTCTGCCTTGCGGCTGATGCCAGATCCCTCGCGCGTCTCCTTCGGGGCCGTGAGGAAAAGTAACGCCTCATTCGGAGGATTGCAATCCCCGATTTTTGTCGCCTGGCTACATCAGACAGCCACCTGGCCGTGAGCCCGTATGTAGAGCTGCACTGCCACTCCAACTTCTCGTTCCTAGACGGAGGCTCGCACCCGGCCGAGCTGGCAGCGCGTGCGGCCGAGCTCGAGATGCCGGCTCTTGCCATCACCGACCACGGCGGAGTCTACGGGGCGGTGAGGTTTCTCCAGGCCTGCCGCAAGCTCGGCGTCAAGCCGATCATCGGCGCCGCCCTCGAGGTCGATGGCGACGAGCTCGTCCTGCTCGCCCGCAACCTGCGCGGTTACTCCAACCTCTGCCGCCTCTTGAGCTTCGCCCACGCCGACCAGCCCAAGGGCGAGGCGCGCGCGACGCTTGCGCGGGTCGCCGAGCACCGGGGCGATCTCTTCTACCTCAGTCCGACCGACCAGGAAAGCAGGCTGCGCGAGCTGCAGGAGGCGCTCGGCAAAGAGAGCGTCTTCAGCGAGCTCCATCACCACATGCGCCCGGAAGACGGATGGAGGCTCGAGGGGCGCGCGGCGATGGCCAGTCGCTGCGGCGCCCAGACGGTCGCCACCAACCAGGTCCACTACCACCTTCCTACGCGCCGGCGGCTGCACGATGTGCTGGTCGCCATCCGCCACCGGGCCACGCTCGATGAGGCACGGCCCCACCTCTTCCCCAACTCGGAGCATCACCTGAAAGGCGGCGAGCAGATGAGGCCGCTGTTCAAGGGCCATGCCGACGCTCTCGCCACGCCGTGGGAGATCGCTCAGCAGTGCGACGTCGACCTCGACTTCCGCAAGGTGCGCTTTCCCGGCTACCCGGTCCCTGCCGGCGAAACGCCCTTCTCGTTTCTCTACAAGCTCTGTTTCGAAGGCGTTCGAGACCGCTACCAGCCGATCACGCCCGCGGTCGCGCGCCGGCTGCAGCGTGAGCTCGACGTGATCGAGAAGACGGGGCTCGCGGAATTCTTCCTGATCAACTGGGACCTCATGCGGTTCGCCCGCGAGCGTGGCGTCCCTGGCCAGGGCCGCGGATCGGCCGCGGACTCGATCGTCGCATACGTCCTCGGCATCACGCGTGTCGATCCGATCGAGCACAACCTGCTCTTCGAGAGATTCCTTCACGAGGAGATGACGAGCACCCCGGACATCGACATCGATTTCTCGACCGAACACCGCGAGCAGGTGATCCAGTACGTCTACGACAAGTACGGCTGGGAGAGGACGGGGATGGTCTGCAACGTCGTCACCTTCCAGCCTCGCATGGCGATCCGGCAGGTTGGCAAGGCGCTCGGCTTCTCGGCGGAGCTGCTCGACCGGCTGGCCAAGGGAGTTGATCGATGGTTCACCGAGGACGTCGAGGATTCGGTGATGGTGGCCGTCCCGCCACCTGAGATGAGGCCTCCGAGCTGGAAGCATTTCCTCGAGCTCTGCCGAGAGGTCCAGGACTTCCCTCGCCACCTCTCCATCCACAACGGCGGCATGCTGGTCACCGGGGAGCCGCTGGTCGACATCGCACCAGTCGAGCCGGCGACCATGGAGGGCAGGCGCGTCGTCCAGTTCAACAAGGACGACGTGGAGGACCTCGGCCTGATCAAGATGGACATGCTCGGCCTGAGCACACTCTCGGTCGTGGCCGAAGCACTGGAGCTCATCCGGGACAGGACCGGCACGCGCCCGGACCTCGACCAGCTGCCGCTCAACGATCCGCGCGTGTTCGAGATGTGCAGCGCCGCGGACACCATCGGCGTCTTCCAGATCGAGTCTCGAGCGCAGATGCAGACGCTGCCCCGCACGCGACCGCAGACCTTCAACGACCTGGTCGTCGAGGTGGCGATCATCCGGCCGGGACCGATCCAGGGCAACGCGGTCCATCCGTACATTCGCCGCAAGCAGGGCCGCGAGGAGATCAAGTACGCGCACCCGTTGCTCGAGCCGATCCTCAAGGACACGCTCGGGGTGATCCTCTACCAGGAGCAGATCATCGAGATCGCCATGCACGTGGCGGGTATGGCGCCGAGCCGGGCCGACGGATTCCGGCGGGCGATGACCCGGCACCTCAACCGCGTCGAGATGTCGTCGCTCGAAGGGGACTTCATCGACGGCTGTCTCGCCAACCAGGTACCGCGCGAGGTCGCCGACCAGCTCTTTGCGGCCGTGCAGGGCTTTGCGGTGTACGGCTTCTGCCGCTCCCATGCCGCCGCCTTCGCGCGCACGTCATATGAGACGGCCTGGCTCAAGCTCAACCATCCGATCGAGTTCGGCTGTGGCCTGCTGAACAACCAGCCGATGGGCTTCTACCACCCCAGCGTGCTGGTCGAGGACCTGAAGCGCCATGGTATGACAGCGCTTCCCGTCGACATCAACCGCTCGGACGCTCGCTGCCTGCCCGAACTCCTGCCTCAGCTCGCGGCCTCCGAACAATCACACCTTTCCGAGGGTCCTCCCTCCGCCAGGCCGCCCTCCCCCACCGGCCAACCTCGAACCAGCGTATCGATCGAGTCAACCCAGCCCGTTAAGAACCAGACCCACGCGTTGCGGGTCGGCCTCAACTACGTGCGCGACCTGGGCGAGGACGGCCGCAAGGCGATCGTCGCCGAGCGCGAGCGAGCGGGCCCCTACCAATCATTCGACGATTTCATCGACCGCCTGCGTGGCGGCCCGGTCGGCCCACGGGCGGTCCGCAACCTCGTCATGGTCGGCGCCTTCGATGCGCTGGGCCAGCCAAGGCGCGAGCTGCTGTGGGGCTGGCAGGAGCGCTGGCACGGCCATGGCCTGCGCCGTGGCATCGACAAGCAGGCGGAGCTGCGCCTCAACGGCACCGCTCCAGACCTACCCGACATCGATGCCTTCGACGCCAATCAACTCGAATATCGGATCTCCGACCTCTCCACCGGCAATCACCTCATCCACTTCTGCCGGGATCGCCTGCGCGCGATGGGGGCGCTGGAGAGCAACCGGCTCGCCGGCATTCCCGACCACCGACAGGTCCGCGTCGCGGGCCTGGTGATCACCCGCCAGGCTCCGTCGACCGCCAAGAAGATCCGATTCTTCACACTCGAAGACGAGTTCGGCCAGGTCAACGTGACCATCAAACCCGACGTCTACGAACGCTATCGCCAGGTCGCCAACCGCCAGCCCATCCTGGTCATCGACGGAGTGATGCAGCGCCAGGACGGCGTCTATTCGATCCTCGCAAGCCACATCGAAGCCTTGCGCGGCGTGCCGCGACCCCACCAGCGCTCGCACGACTATCGCTGACCCAAACCGGGCTCTGCCTTACTTTCTGTAGCCAGTCACGGGTCTTTTAGGCCAAGCTATGCGCTGCAGCCCGTAGAACGCAGCAACCCCAGAGGAAGGTTCCATGTCGATCGGCCGAGAAATAGAAGACATAGCGCGCGACCTGACCAAGCATCAGCACGACCATCCACCGGTCCGAGACCTCAACCGCGAGGTCGAGCGCAAGCAGACCTTCGCCGACCGCGTCGCGGCGGACTTCGCCCGCCTGGTCGGCAGCTGGGTCTTCGTCCTCGTCCAGCTCGCCATCATGGTCGTCTGGGTCGGGCTCAACGCCTTCAACCTGATCCGGCCGTGGGACCGCTACCCCTTCCTCTTCCTCAATCTCATCCTCAGCCTCGAAGCGGCGATCTGGGTCTCAGTCGTCTTGATGGCTCTCAACCGCATCGCCGACCGCGACCGCATCCGGGCCCAGCACGACTACGAGCTCGATGTCAAGGCGGAGGAGGAGCTCAAGGCACTCATGAACCACCTGATGCACCAGGACGAGATCTTGCTGCAGATCGTGAACCGGCTCGACCGCGGCGACCGTGAGATGAAACGCCTGGCGCGCCGGCTTGAGCAGGCGATCGAGTCCGGTAGCGGACCACCGCCTGCACCGCCCGCTTCGCGACCCGGCGGCTCCGAACGCCCGCCGATCAGCGTCCCAGCGCCGTGAGCCTGATCACGCTCCCGTCTTGACGCGGTAAACCGCGTACTCCCCGTTGTTGTAGACCATGATCCCGTGCTCGTCCCAGTACGCCCGGCTGGCGCCCAGGGCAAGCTCCTGCGGCCCGATCATCACGTAGTCGATCCGGTACTTGCGCACCAGGTCCGGGGTCGAGGGCGCGCCATCCAGGATCAGCTTTTCGTCAGACCCTTTTTGCGCGTAGTCGGGCAGCCCGTAGGTCCACAGCCAGCCGGGATAGCCGACCATCTCTCGGCGCCCCGTGAGCGTGGGGATGGGGTTGTTGTGCTGGTTGGCGACGGCGAACATGGCGGTCGGGCTCGTGTTGGCCCTGACCCAGGCAGCCAGGTTCAATCCGCCGGCGTCGGTGAACTGCACCGAGCTGACGCTGAAATCCGATGCGCGGTAGAGGTCCAGCGTCCCTGACAGGCCGAGCAGGACCAGTAGCACGCAGGCGGCCGCGGCTGTCAAGCCGCCTCGCCGCAGCATCCCGGCCAGGACTCCTCCGACGAGCACGCTGCCGAGGAGAAACCAGTAGATGAAGAACTTCGTGTTGTCCCAATCCCAGGGCTGCAAGATCACCAGGCACGGCACGGCAAACCACAGCCACATGGGCGCATACCAGGTGGTGAAGCCCGTGGGAAACCAACGGGGCAGCGCGTAGGCCGCCAGCAGGAGCGGGATGAAGATCGAGGTGTTCTTGATCCAGAACCACGCGAAGTCCCAGCCGATCCACGCCGGCGCATCCTTCTGCAGGTCGGTGAACGAGAGCCACCCCGGCTCGATGCAGTAACCGTGGATCGAGAGCAGGTCGCCGCAGACGCTCGTGTTGGCCGCCGGCCACATCCACGCGAGGATCGGCACGCCGATCACAGCTGCCGGGACGAAAAAGGCGAGCCACTCCTTGCGCCGATTGAACACCGCCCAGAACGCGGAAAGCGCGACCACGGTTCCGTACGCGTGGACGTGGAACACCGGCATGATCCCGGCTACCAGGCCACCAAACAAGAACGGCTGCCACCCCAACTTGTCGCGGACGGCCAGCCAGATCACGACCAGCACGATCAGGGCCAGGCTGAAGCCGAACAGTGTCGAGCGCTGCGGCACGAGGTACGCGAGCACCGGGTTCAGCCACTGAAAGTTGAGGTCGCGGTTGAGCGTGTATTCGCGAGGCAGGTGCGCGAGGACGCCCAGGCCGCCGCGCTGGATGTCGCCGACCAGGTACACGAAGCCGAGGCCACCGCTCAGGAGAAAGACGAACACGGCGATGGCGGCGGCGGCGCGCCCTCCGGCGAACCGCTGAGCGGCCAGGTACATGACCGCTGGAAAGGCCAGGCCGAGCGCCGCCGTGGTCGCCACGAGCGACGAGGTCAGCGAGAACCCCAGCGGGACGAGGTCGGCCGCCAGGTAGTCGGCCATGAACGGATACCCGAGGCGGTGGCCGGGGTCGATCGAATACTCGGGCGGGAAGTTGTGGCCGTATGCGAACGAGCCGGCGAAGCTCAGGTGCGCGGCCCAGTCGCCCCAGATGTTCACGTATCCCGCGAAAAGACCTTCTGGCGTGTAGACGTACGCCTGGTGCAAGAAGTGGACGGTCCATGCGCCGCACACGAGCACGACCGCCGCCAGGGGCCACGGGTGGTTGGCACTGCGCAGCGGCCCCAGCCAGCGGCGGCGCGCGTCCGCAAGGTCGCCTGCCAGCCGACCGCGGGCCAGGACGGCCCCCACGACGCCGATCGCGATCGCGATCGCCAACCCGAGCAGATCGGTCGCGACCGTGACGTCGCGCACCGCCAGAGAGAACAGGAAGGTCGATGCGGCGGCGGTCATAGCGCCCAGGACCACGCCAAAAGCGATGCGCTCCTCGAGGTCGAGGGCGACCCCACACAGATACGTGACCCCGAATCCGGCTGCCGCTGCGGCGGCCAGGAAGAAGCCGGCCCCTAGTTCCAACAGAAGAGCTGGGCCTGCGCAGGAGGCAGGTCGCGGCAGTTGACGAGCCAGGTCTTGGGGCCCCACGGCGGCGTGCCAGGTCCTTCGAAATAGGCGGCCTGCGATATCGGAGCGCCCGTCCAGACCGGATAGAAGTAACCAAAAAAGAGCACTGCTATGCCGAGGTAGGCCGCCACGAGCAGCTCCCGCTGAGGCCGCCGCAGCTTCTCCGCCAGGTGGGTCAGCACGAAAGCCAGCGCGAGGACCATGAAGATCAGCCCGCCGAACATGTGGTACATGAAGATCACCCGGCTGATCAGGGACCACGGCAGGTACTGGCTCAGGAAGCCGAGCAGGATCACCGTGGCGGGAAAGCTGCGATACCTCACGATGAAGTACGGCAGCGACACAACGCAAGGTAGGCTCGACCACCAGATCCACGGGTTGCCGAGGTTTGCCATCCGTGAGATGAGAGGCTGCCCGGTGAACTGGTCGGTGCCGAGGCCGGTGTACTGCGCGTAGTAGAGGACCGGCCGGGACAGGAGCGGCCACGACCACCACTGCGAGCCATAGGGGTGCGTGGCCTTAAGCGTCGCGTGGTACAGGTACGACGCCTTCTGGTAGTCGATGAGGTCCGCCAGGCTGTGGAACTGTCCGCGCGCGAAGAACGGGTACCACGACGCCACGTAGATGCCCAACGGGATCACCACGAGGGCGACGATCGCGACAGAGAGGTAAGAGGGCCAGTAAACCTTGCCTGGGATGGTCGTCCCTTCCGCCCTCCCCCAGGTCCAGTAGGGACGCCCGGCAGGCCCGATGTTGAAGTCGACGTTACGGCGGATCGCCCTTGCGACCAGCAGGAGAATGATGCTGGCATAGGCGGCCAGGACGATCCATTTAGCCGCGATGCCGATCCCCAGGATCGTCCCCAGCGCGACGAGCGACACGATCGACGAGGTGGCCGTGCGGCTCTGGACGTGCACCAGGTACAGGAAGTACGCGCACAGGATGAAGAAGATCGGAAAGATGTCGATCATCCCGATCCTCGACTGGATGAAGAACATGCCGTCGAAGCACGCGAGCGTTGCCGCGGAGATCGCGAACAGGCGGTTCGGCCACAGCCTGCGGGCGAGCAGGTACATCATCGGGATGCAAAGGGTCCCGAAGAGGCATGCGGCGATCCGCCACCCGAACGTGTTGAAGCCCAGGTCGATGTAGTCGCCGGTGGCGCCGGTGAAATGCGCCCGGTACCAGCCGTATCCCCATTCTCCACCCGCGATCATCAACTTCGCGAGCGGAGGCTCAGGGTCGAAGTAGTTAAACCGGCAGTTCTGGGTGGTGGGCCGGCACAGCTCGATGCCCTTGATGTCGTCGTACGCGTCCACCGGGAAATAGATCTCGTCGAACACCTGGCCGTTGGGCGGCGAGAGCTGGCCGTTGGCATCCGGATACCCTCGGTTGAACGGATATGCGAGGCCGCACAGGGTGCCGAGATCGCCCGTGGGGTCGACCGGTGTGCTGGAGACGCAGTTGGTGATCCACGGCCCTTGGAACGGGTGCAGGAAGAAGTCCGGCAGGATCGGGCTGAAGAACCGGAGGACGAATGCCACGGCGGTGAGCGCGAGCAGCGCAGCCAGGTCCCAGCGGTCGAAGTACGTCCTGTCGCGCCTCGCGCGGGGAGCCGGCGCTTCCTCGAGCTGGTAGGCGCGCGGGCCCGTCACCGCCGCCGTTTGCGTCGCCTCGATCCGCCCTGGTTCTGACCAAGACGCTCCGGCAGGTGACTGGTGATCTCCCACACCGCGGCGTCGGGATCAGGAACGGGTATCGCGATCGTGTCCTCGTTCATCAAGCGCGAGCCGAGCTTCTTCTTCAGAGCGGCCAGCTCGGCATCGTCTCCTCGCACGCGGATGAACAACGCCGGTTTGTCGATCTGAGATTTCATGATCGGCGCCACCATGCGGCTGCGCTTGTCGAGGAAGTGAGTGCGAAGAGGCTGCGCCCTGACGGACTTGATGGAGTCGAAGTCGAGCATCACGCTCGACAGGAGCGTCGAGATCTTTACGCCCGCCTCCTGGACGTGCACGTGGCTGCGACTGCGGTACAAGAGGAAAGCGCCTCCGAGGAGGAGCCCGCTCGGGATGTACAGCAGCCAGACGGCGCTGTTGGCTTTGGTCAGCTGGTGCTGGTAGATCACAAGCCCGGTCATCACGACCCCCACCACCACGAGAAACGCGGCAAAGAAGCGCTGCTGCCGCCACATGTGGTGTGCGTAGAGGTTCTGGTGGCGCTTGTGCTGCGTGGGCTGAGTGGGTTGGGCGGTACTCAAGGAACTACTGATTATCCGGGGTCGGCTCCCCGAGGGCCCAACCCCGACTTCGTTCGACGGCCTGCCGCCAGCGCGCCTGGAGGGATTCCGCCTGGTCTCGAGACATCCGGGGCTCGAACTCCCGGTCGAGCTTCCAGATGCCGGCGAGGTCGGTTTCGCCCCACACGCCGGCGCCCAGGCCCGCGAGGAAGGCCGCACCGAGCGCCGTGGTTTCCGTGTTTCGCGGTCGGCGCACAGGGATGCCGAGCAGATCGGCCTGGAACTGGCAGAGCACGTCCATCACCGCGGCCCCGCCATCCACGCGGAGCTCGCTCAGCGGCGCGCCAGTGTCGCGCTCCATCGCCTCGACCACGTCGCGGGTCTGATAGGCCATCGACTCGACGGCCGCGCGCACGATCTGCGCCCGGCCGGTGCCGCGCGTGAGTCCGACGATGGTCCCGCGTGCGTATGGGTCCCAGTGCGGGGCTCCCAGGCCAACGAAAGCCGGGACGAGAAACACGCCGCCGGCGTCCGGCACCGACTCTGCGAGCGGACCGGCCTCCGCCGCGCTGGAGATGATCCCGAGGCCGTCGCGCAGCCACTGGAGAGCCGCGCCCGTGACGAAAATGGCGCCCTCCAGCGCGTAGCTCAACTTCCCGCCGCGCCGCCAGGCGACCGTGGTCAGCATCCCCGAAGACGAGGCGGTCCGGTGCGTGCCCGTCTGCATGAGCACGAACGAGCCGGTCCCGTAGGTGTTCTTGGCCATGCCTTCCGCGGTGCACGCCTGGCCGAAGAGCGCAGCCTGCTGGTCGCCCGCGATCCCGCTGATAGGGGCGCCCACGCCACCGAGAGTGCTCTCGCAGCGAGCGATCTCCCCGCTCGAATCCACGACCACAGGGAGGTTGCCGAGCGGCACTCCGAAGAGCTCGGCCATCTCCTCGCTCCAGGCTCCGCGGCCGATGTCGAAGAGCAGCGTGCGTGATGCGTTGGAGGCGTCGGTCACGTGTTGCCGCCCCGCGGAAAGCTTGGCCACGAGCCAGCTGTCGACGGTGCCGGCGGCCGCGTTTCGGGCCCCATCCACGTGCTCGAGGGCCCACGCCAGCTTGGTGGCGGTGAAGTAGGGGTCGATCACCAGGCCGGTGATCTCCCTGACGCGCTGCTCGTGACCGGCGTCGCGCAGGCGGGAGCAGGCCGCGGCGGTGCGCCTGTCCTGCCAGACGATGGCCGGCGCCAGCGGCTCCAGCGTGCGCCGGTCCCACAGGACGAGCGTCTCGCGCTGGTTGGTGATCCCGATCGCGCTCACGTCGCGTGGCTCGGCGCCGGCGGCCTTCAACGCGTCGTGGGCGCTCGCCTCGACGGCGGACCAGATCTCATCGGGGTCGTGCTCGACCCACCCGGGTCGAGGGTAGTGCTGCGCGATCTCGCGGTAGCCCTTCCCACGGACGCCGCCTTCGGGTCCGACCGCGATGGCGGTCGCTCCGGTCGTGCCTTCGTCCAGGCTCAAGACCACCTCGGACTTCCCGTTCATCGGGAGAACAGGTTCAGGCGCCCGGCTTCCAGGTGCGGTTCAGGCTTCCCGTCGCGTAACCCTCGAGGTCCGCGGCGACGAACTTGTAGCCCGCCTGGCGCACCGCGCTCGCCACGTCGTTTCGCAGCTCCACGAGCCGCGGGATGTCGGTGGCATCAACTTCGATCCGCGCGACATCTCCGTGGTGCCGCACGCGGACCTGCGAGAAGCCCATCGATCGGAGGGCCGCCTCGGCGGCTTCGATCTGCCGGAGGGCGGCGACCGTCACCGGCGTGCCGTGCGGGATGCGCGAGGAGAGGCAGGCGAACGAGGGCTTGTTCCAGTTGGGCAGGCCGAGCTCGCGCGCGGCGGACCTGATCTCGGACTTGCCCATGCCCGCCTCGAGCAGTGGAAAGCGGACCCCGCGGCGCACCGCGGACCCGTGTCCCGGCCGGTGGTCGCCCGCGTCGTCCGCGGTTGCGCCGTAAGCCAGGTGGGCCAAGCCCAGCTCGCGCTGCACCGGCTCCAGCGTGTCGAACAGCTCCTCTTTACAGTGGAAGCAGCGGTCGGGGTGGTTGCGGGCGTAGGCCTCGAGCTCGACCTCGGCGGTGGTGACTTCGACCAGCCGCGCGCCAAGTGCGCCGGCCACGACCCGGGCCTCTTCCTGTTCCAACTCTGGATAGGCGGGCGAGCTCGCCAGCACCGCAACCGCCCCTTCGCCGAGCTCATCGAGGGCCAGCTTCAACAGCAACGTGGAGTCGACTCCTCCCGAATAAGCGACCAGGACCGAGCCAAGATCGCGCACGATGCCGCGCGCCGTTTGGAGCCTGGTCGGATCGTGCCGGTCGAGCTGGATCACTCCAGCGAAGACTAGCTCGCTCGGGCTTCGGAAGGCTCCATGGCGGGAGCGCCGCACCAGGCCTCGTAGTCGATGAGGCCGTGTACGGAAGGGTGCTCGCCGCACAGCGGGCAGGCCTTGTTCTGGCGCAGCTTCAGCTCGCGGAAGGTCATGTCCTCGCCTTCGAACAGCAGGTAGCGGCCGATCATCGACCGGCCGATGTTGAGCAGGTACTTGATCGTCTCGAAGGCCATCATGCTGCCGATGATGCCCGGCAGCACGCCGAACACTCCGGCTTCGGCGCAGCTCTGGACCGACCCAGGCGGGGGCGGCTCGGGGAACAGGCAGCGGTAGCAGCCCGTGCCCTTGGCGGAGTCGAACATGGCGAGCCTACCCTCGAAACGGAAGATGCTGCCGTGCACGAGTGGCTTGGCCAGGAAGTGCGCCGCGTCGTTGGCGAGGTAGCGCGTCGGGAAGTTGTCCGTGCCGTCGACGATGATGTCGTAGGGCGTGAAGATCCGCATCGCGGTCTCGGAGTTCAGGTGCTCGTTGATGGCGACCACCTCTACGTCCGGGTTGAGGTTGCGGAGGGTCTCGGCGGCCGACTCGACCTTGGGCTTGCCGATGTCGTCGTGGCCGTGAAGCAGCTGTCGCTGGAGGTTGGAGGCGTCGACGACGTCGAAGTCGACGATCCCGATCTTGCCCACACCCGCCGCGGCAAGGTACATGGAGGCGGGCGAGCCGAGGCCGCCGGCGCCGAGGAGGAGGACGCTCGAGGAAAGCAGCTTGCGCTGGCCCGCGCCGCCCACTTCGGGCAGGATCAGGTGCCGGGCGTAGCGCGCGACCTGGTCGGGGGTGAAGCCTCTGGATTGAGCCATCTCAAATGACTATACCCAGGGTCGTTCGGGGCTTATTCCTATAGTGAGGAGTCCGATGGAAACCGAATACCTAGACGAAGAGCAGGTCATCGCCCTCTACAACAAGGTCCGGACCGGCAAGAAGACCTGGCCGGCCGGGATCTGGAGCTCGCCGGCGGCGCTCCAGTACGCGGTCACCGTGTTCGATTACTGGATTCATAACGTCATGGGATGGAAGGGCTGGCCCGAGGCAAGGGGCAAGGTGACGCCTGCCGTGCTCGAGGAGCACCGCCTGGCCGATCTGGTGGAAAGCGTTTTCGTGCCCGAGTTCGGCGACGATTGGCTCGACTTCGAAGTCGTCCTCAACGAGAGCATGCGCCTGTCCGAGGACGAGGCCTGGGCGCCGGACGTCGCCGACCGACAGGAGAGGGTCGAGGCGGCTTTCGAGCATGCCTTCGAGCAGCTCATCGGGTCGCCCAAGCAGCAGCCCAAGCTGCTCCCCACCTACCACCGCTTCCGCAACCACCTGCTCCGCATGTGGAGCGCGTTCCAGGAAGCGCAGGCCGAGCACGACAAGGCCGAGCGCGAGTCGGCCGAGCGGTTCTGGGCCCACCTGAGGCTCGTTCGCAGCACGCGCGCGCAGGCGGCCGAGGCGTGGTCGATCGTAAACGTGGACGACGAGCGGCGCGGCGAGGTGACGATGGTGTGGGGCGAGCCCCATCCCTATTGCGTGGTCGTTCTCGACGAGGACATCGAGGCGGGCGGCTGGGAGCAGGTGATCTACCGGCTCGAGCAGGAGATCCTGGTCGAGGAGCCGGGCGTGGTCAGCTACGCCGTCTGGCACAAAGGATTCGTCGGCGAGTACTACCGTTGCGCGGACTGCGGCGAGCTGCACAGCCAGTTCGACGAGGACGCCGCCAACGAGCTCCGCCTCGACGACCTGGAGCCACCGGACGAGCGCTAACTAACCTCCCCTCCGCTGGGGCCCCGCTAAGCGCGGGAGGTGGCCGCAGCGCCGGATGTGGAGGATCGAGCTCACACCACGGTGAGCGTGAAGTTCTTCCCCTCCCAACCCGACACGTAATGCGCCGTCCATGAGAAGTCCGTCCCGACCGACAGCTTGTTGCACGGGACCTCGGCGATCCACACCCCCAAAGTCGTGTCCGTCGCCTCGACCTCGGTGAGCGTCTTCCATTCGTCGAACGTGTAATGGATCGCGCCAGGGCGAGGCAGCTGCACCCGGAGGCGGCGGCCCGAAGCGATCCGCGTGATCTGGTGGTTGTGCGACCAGATGAACGCGGGCTCCGACGGAGGGACCTCCGTGTAGCGGCGGCGGGCCGGCAGCACGATATCGGGAAATCCCGCCAGCGCCACGGTGGTGAGCAGCTCCAGATACTCTGCATGCGCCCAGCCGAGCGGGCTCGCCGACCCGTTGGCCCGCCCACGCTGCAGGCCGCGGCTGGGGATGTCGCCCGCATCCCAGAGCTGCTCCGGCAGCATCAAGCTCTCGCCGGCAAAGCCCTCGAGCGTGCGCACCATCTCGGCGGCCGGAAGGCCCATCGAGAAGAAATGCCGCGCTCGCTCGCCTGTCAGCACGGGCCACGCGCGCCCACGCCCGGTCCCGTCCCAGGGCGAGCCGTCGTCGTGCTCGCCGTACTGGTCCCCGATATAGCGCCGCCAGCTAGGTCCCGAGGGCAGGCTGACCTTCAGCGACCCGTCGACCGCCTGGAGGCTGCGCATGATGCGGTCGTCCTTGGGTCGGCGAAGTCCGTAACGCACGAGCTCGAGGAACTCGGGCGCGATCGCCCCGGCGGTGGGACGCGTGTCGGGATCGTACGTCAGGCGCACGTAGTTGCCCTCGACCGTCGTGCACCAGGTTTCGACGCGGTCGTTCCAGTAGTCGGCGACCGCCCGCAGGTGGCTCGCGGCCACGTGCTCTCCGGCATCTCCCGCAAACTCTGCCGCCACGATGAGCGCGGCGATGCATGCGGCCAGGGTCGACGGTGAAAGGCCGCCGAGGTCTTCCCAACGGTCGAGCTGGGTCTTCGGGCCCTCGCGGATGATGAACTGGGCGGCCGGACGCACCATGACCGGGAACGGGTCGTGGTCGAGCGAGCCGGCCACTCCCAGACGCCACGCGAGCAGGATCGGCAGCGCCACCTGGTCCAGCTCTGTCGACATCCAGTGCGGAGTGCCATCCAGCTTCCAGTTCTGATACCAGCCGCCGTCCGGTCGCTGATGCGCTTCGAGGTGCCGGAAAGCACGAAGTGCGGCCGGGACGTCACCGGCGTCGAGCAGTGCCGTCGCCATGCGGCAAAGGTCGCGCGGCCACACAAGGTGGTAGACGTGGTTGCCGTCGTGGTTGCTCTCGCCCCACGGCGCCGCGGGTGCCGCCACGAAAGCGCCCGCGTACGACTTGTCCTCGAGCGACCTGAGGACCGACATCGAGGCGCGCGCCAGCATGCCTTCGTCCCCGCTGACCTTGGCCAGGGCCGGCGGCATGTCGAGGTGTGGACGCCATGACCGCTCGAATGCCTGCCTCAAGTTGCCGGCGCCCTTGTCGAGGGTCTGCCTGGCGAGCTCCTCCGCATCCGCTCGCGAATGCGCGAAGCCGACGGCGATCTGGAATGCGCCGGCGCGGATCCCGATCTCGGCGCCCACCGCCACGTTCCCCGGGCCTGCGCTGTCGTATGGGCTGGTGAGATAGCCGTCGCCGTCATGGAGGTCGATCTGCAGGTCAGAGCTCTGGAAGTAGCCGACAGTGCATCGGTTGAATGGGCCGACGATGCAGATCCACACGTCCTGCTGGCGCATCAAGAGTGCGGGTGGGTGGGTGTCGATCACGCTCCCGAAGTTGCCCTCCGTACCAGGCTGCCAGTGCGCGGATGCCTGCATGTAGAGCCGCACGTCGGGAAGCTCGGGGCTGAAGTTGGCCGCGATCAGGAGGGCGTTCTCGTCCGGGTCGGAGAAGATCTCCTTGGTCAGGCGGTACTCGTGGTGGGTGGTGTCGACCGTGAACGCCGGCACCCCGGGGCGGAGCCAGCTGATGCTGTGCTGCCCGTCACGGCTGTCGTCGACCGGAGGAGACCCGCCGGCGGACGCGAAGAACCGAAGCTCGTGCAGGGCCACGCGGTCGAGAAACGGAAAGAAGACCTCGCTCAGGGCGCCGTCCGCGAGCGTGTACCAGAGCTTGCTCCTGGTGGTGGGCGCTGTGCCGAAGGCCATCTTTCGACCCGGACCCCACATCGGTGGCGCGCCCGGCCCGCCTGGTGCTTCCATCGGCGGTTAAGTATGGTGAGGAGCCGCGTCAGAATAGAATCGAACGGCTCCTGGACTCTTTGGGGAGGTGGCTGAGTGGCCGAAAGCACCCGCCTGCTAAGCGGGTAGGGGGTGTAAAGCTCCCTCGAGGGTTCGAATCCCTCCCTTCCCGCCATTTGGATCACGCGGGGTCTGAGTCATACTTTCCCTTCGGCGTGGCCATCGCCTGCGCGCTGGTGAGGCCGCGCTCCAGCAGGCTATCCAGCTCCCGCGTCGCTTCCATCTCTTGGTCGCCGCGTGTGAAGGCAAAACGGCCGGCCAGAACATAGAACGCCTCATCACTTCGCTTGTGGATGTGAGGCGCGGGACCCTCGCCTTGGGCGCGAACGTCCTCGACCAGCTTGAATGCCCCAGCAGTGAGGCCGGCGGTCGCCAAACGTCCGCATCCGGAGCACGCGGAATCCCCCAGCGCCCTCCATGTGCGAGAGGCTCTCAGGCTACCTCGACTCTGTATACGAGTCGATCGGTAGGAACACCCTCGACAGTTGGCGTTCCATCCACAACGAAGTGATGTATGCGCCGTTCTTTGTAGCGTATCCACGAAATACGCCGACTTCAGTGAACCCGAACTTGCGATGGAGCGCCACTGAAGCCTCGTTCGGGAGCGCGATTCCCGCCAACGCAACATGGATGTCTTCGTTCATCAAAGCGTCGAACAGAGCGGCGTAAAGCGCTGAGCCAATGCCTCGACCGAGGAACTCCGGATCAAGGTAGATGCCAACTTCCACCGTCCTGGCGAACGCCGGATGGGATCGGTAAGGACTGCTCGAAGCGCAACCGACGACCTGATCACCATCCACTGCAACCAGCAGCCGGTGGGGACCCTTTTCAGAGAAGGTCTTGAACCACGGTAGCCGGTCATCCACAGTCGCCGGCCTGGTGTCGAAGGTGCTGATCGAGTGCTCGACGTAGTGGTTGTAGATCTCGACCAGGCGTGGTAGGTCGTCTCGCCGGGCCGGGCGGGTAATTAGCACCTCGTGTCCGCCGATTCGAGAGGAACTGTTCCGCGGCATGAGGGAAGTCCCCGGTTCACGATGTGATCGAACCGGGACGTGGATCTCGCCGCATGTTCACGGTGTCAGAGAGTTCCCGGAAGGATCAGGTCCATGGCCCTGATGCTATAGGGGCCCCGAGGCGACGTGCTTCCTATTCGGAAGGGGACGTCGTACCATGCCCCCGAGAGCCGCTAATGAACCCATTGGCTGTCGGCGCGTATCTCGTTCTGGTCGTGCTCTACGTAGTGCCGGTAATCATTCTCATCAAGCGACGGACGCGCGCCTCGAAGGCCCCGCCGACCCAAGGCGACTCGACTGACCAGATGACCTCCGAGAACGCACCTTTGGACGGTCTGGTCGCAACGATGCCGGTCGACCGATGGTAAGCGGCTCCGCACGCCCCACCGTATTTCGCTAAGAGATCGCGGCTCTGATCGATCCCTCGTGGGCTTTGATGTGGCCGATCAGCACCCGCTCGAGACGTTGCGCGACCGACATGTTGCCGACAGGGGTTTCGCGCATCGTGTCCAGCTCCGAATCGGGAATCGATCGAACCGCGGCTGCGATGGGCGACTTGTTCTCGCGCAACCGGGCCACCACGTCGGACTGCTTGACACCCGCGTGCTCGGCCGCGTGCCGGGCATTGAAGACCCGGAAATCGACAGGCCTGGGGATTTCGCCCGCGAGCATCGACTGGATCCGTTCCACGATGAAGGGCTGGGTCTGCGCGACGTGATCCGCGATCACGCCGACCGGCCGACCCTCGTCCTCGTCGTTCACGCGCTCCGGAAAGTTCTTGCCGACCTTCCGCCAATGCTCGTCGCTCAGAGACTCGACCAGCCGGATGAACTCGTCCTGGGCGGCTTCGAACTGGGCGGCGTAACGGGATGCGCGCGTGGCTGTCTCTGACACCGTCTTCATCGTAGCCTCCCCGCCTGTCGCCGAACCTAGGGTCGCAAACGCCCGGTAGACTCCGAGAGTGACGAGTCGCGCGGCCACCTTCATCGTGATGGTCACTCTGCTGGTCTCGGCGTGCACGCGGGCCGCCAACCCGATCGCCAACTCGAGCCCCTCCTCGCAACCCACTTCGAGCACCGTCGCGTGGACGAGCTGTGGCGGCGGGTTCCAGTGCGGCAGCATACCGGTGCCGCTCGATTACTCGGGGCAAACCGCCGGCACGATCACCATCGCCATGATCCGCAAACCCGCGACCAACCCGGCCAAGCGAATCGGCTCCCTTCTCGTCAATCCTGGCGGGCCGGGTGACCCGGCCATCGACTTCCTCCGCCAGGACATATCGTCCATGACGGAGCTCAACGTTTACTTCGACCTGGTCGCCTTCGACCCCCGAGGAGTCGGCCAGAGTGATGCGATCCACTGCCTTCAACCCGCCCAGCAGGACGCGTACAACGCCGTCGACCCGGTGCTGGACGATCCCCAGGAGAAGGCCGCGCTCATCCAGGCCGACCAGGACTACGCCGCCGCCTGCGAACAGCAGAGCGGGAGGATCCTCCCCTTCGTCGACACCGCCAGCGCCGCGCGCGACATGGACCGGGTCAGGGCCGCTCTCGGCGATGCCAAGCTGACTTACCTGGGGCTGTCCTACGGCACGTTCCTGGGCCAGATGTACGCTCACCTCTTCCCCACTCACGTCCGCGCGCTCTCGCTGGATGGGGTGGTCGATCCCGCGATCTCCGCCGAAGACCTCAATCGCACTCAGCTTGTCTCGTTCGAGGCGAACCTCCAGGCGTTCCTGGCCGATTGTCGCGCGCGTAAGACGGGCGCCTCGCCCTGCCGCTACGCGCAATCGGGCGACCCGGGGGCCAAGCTGACCGCCCTCATGCAGCGACTGGACGCCCAGCCTCTGCCGGTGGGCAATCGCCAGCTCACCCGCGCGATCGGGTTGAACGGGGTGCTCCTAGCGCTTTACGACCAGAGCTTCTGGACCTACCTGGACCAGGGCCTCACGCTCGCGGACCAGGGCAATGGAAGCATCCTGATGGCTCTCTCAGACACCTATTACCAACGCGCCTCTGACGGGACATACAGCAGCCTCGAGGATGCCAACGCCGCCATTGACTGCGTGGACCGCCCGGTGGCGAGCGACATCGCGACCTACGACGCGCTGGGGCCGGTCTATTCGCAGATCTCCCCCCTGTTTGGCCCTGCCTTCCAGTACGCGAACCTCCTCTGCTCGTTCTGGCCGGCCAAGCCAACAGGCCACGCTGGACCGCTGACGGCAGACGGCGCGCCTCCGATCCTCCTGGTGGGCGGATCAAACGACCCGGCGACCCCATTCGTATGGGCGCAGTCGGTGCACGCGCAGTTGGCGGGCTCCGTCCTGCTCACGCGCGAGGGCAACGGCCACACCTCGTTCGACTCGAGCCCGTGCTCACACTCCGCCGAGGACGCCTACCTGATCAGCCTCACGCTCCCGTCGCAGGGAGCCGTCTGCTCTAGCTGACCGGGGCCGGGGTCACCGGGGTCTTGGCCCTGGAGAACGTCAGCTCTCCGGCGCCGGCCCCGACCTCGACCGCGTCGCCCTCCGAGAACTTGCCTTCGAGCAGCATCATCGCCAGCGGGTCCTGCACCATGCGCTGAATCGCCCGCTTGAGAGGCCGCGCGCCGTACACCGGATCCCAACCGCGCTGCGCGAGCAGCTTTCGTGCCGCATCGGTGACCACGAGAGTCACCCTCCGGTCGGCCAGCCTGCGCTCCAGGCGTTGCAGCTGGATGTCGACGATCGACTTGATCTGATCCTCGGTCAGGGCTCGGAACACGATGATCTCGTCGATGCGGTTCAGGAACTCGGGCCGGAAGTGATCCCGCAGGACGACCATGACCGCATCGCGCACCTGGTCGAAGTCGCGACCCGACATCTCCTGGATCAGGGGGCCGCCCAGGTTGGAGGTCATGATCAGGACGGTGTTGCGAAAGTCCACCGTCCGGCCTTGGCCGTCGGTGAGTCTCCCATCATCGAGGATCTGCAAGAGGACGTTGAACACGTCGGGATGCGCCTTTTCGATCTCGTCGAAAAGGACCACCGAGTAAGGGCGCCGGCGCACCGCCTCGGTCAGCTGCCCACCCTCGTCATACCCGACGTAGCCGGGTGGGGCGCCGAGCATTCGGGCCACCGTGTGCTTCTCCTGGTACTCGGACATGTCGAGCCGGATCAGCGCCTGCTCGTCGTCGAAAAGGAACTCGGCCAGCGCGCGCGCCAGCTCTGTCTTGCCGACGCCAGTGGGCCCGAGAAAGATGAACGAGCCGACAGGACGGTTCGGGTCGGACAGGCCCGAGCGCGAGCGGCGAACGGCGTTTGCCACGGCGCTGACCGCCTCGTCCTGGCCGATGACGCGATCATGCAGGCGGCCTTCCATCTGGATCAGCTTGGCGACCTCGCCCTCCATGAGCCTCGACACCGGGATACGCGTCCAGCGGCTCACGATCTCGGCGATGTCCTCTTCGCCAACCTCCTCTTTGAGCAGCGGGTGGCCACCCTGGAGCTCGCCCAGCTTGGCGTTGACGGCAGCCAGCTGCTTCTCGAGCTCAACCACCTTGCCGTAGCGAAGCTCGGCCGCCTGGCCGAAGTCCGCGGCGCGCTCGGCGCGCTCCGCGTCGGCCCGAACCTCTTCGAGCTTCGCCTTCAGAGAGCGGATGCGACCGATCACCTCTTTCTCCTGGTCCCAGCGGGAACGGAGCGAAGTGCGACGCTCGGAAAGCTCTGCGAGCTCGCGCTCGAGGGCGGCCAGGCGTTCCTTGGACGCCTTGTCGGTCTCCTTCTTCAACGCCTGGCGCTCGATCTCGAGCTGGCGGATCTGGCGCTCGAGCTCGTCCAGCGAGGCAGGGAGCGAGTCGATCTCCGTGCGCAGCCGCGCAGCCGCCTCGTCGATGAGGTCGATCGCCTTGTCGGGCAGGAAGCGGTCGGTGATGTAGCGCTGCGACAGCACCGCCGCCGCGACGATGGCGGCGTCCTTGATGCGCACGCCATGGTGCACCTCGTACCGCTCGCGCAGGCCGCGCAGGATGCTGATCGTGTCTTCCACCGTCGGCTCGCTGACCATCACCGGCTGGAACCGCCGCTCGAGCGCCGCATCCTTCTCAATGTGCTTGCGGTACTCGTCGAGCGTGGTGGCCCCGATGGCGCGAAGCTCCCCGCGCGCCAGGGCCGGCTTCAGCAGGTTGGCGGCATCGATGGCCCCTTCGGCCGCGCCGGCGCCGACCAGCGTGTGGAGCTCGTCGATGAAGAGCACCACCTGCCCGTCGGAGTCCTCGATCTCCTTGAGGACGGCCTTCAGGCGGTCCTCGAATTCGCCGCGGAACTTGGTCCCGGCGACCAGGCTCCCAAGGTCGAGCGCCACCACGCGCTTGCCCTTGAGTCCTTCCGGGACGTCGCCCTGCGCGATGCGCTGGGCCAGGCCCTCCGCGATGGCGGTCTTGCCCACGCCCGGCTCTCCGATCAGCACCGGGTTGTTCTTGGTGCGTCGCGACAGGACCTGGATCACCCGGCGGATCTCCTCGTCACGCCCGATGACCGGGTCGAGCTTTCCGGCTGCCGCGACCTTGGTCAGGTCTCGACCGTACTTCTCGAGCGCCTGGTACTTGGACTCCGGGTTGGGGTCGGTCACCCGCTGGCTGCCCCGGATCTGGCGCAGCGCCTTGAGCAGGCCGTCGTGGCTGACGCCCGCCTCCTTGAGGATCTTCTGGTCGGTCAGCGCGAGCAGCATGTGCTCGGTCGAGATGTATTCGTCCTTGAGCCGGCCTGCCTCCTGCTCAGCCTGTTCCAGGGTCTTGTTCAGGGCCGGGCTCAGGTAGGGCTGGCCGCCCCCGCTGACCTTGGGGAACCGCTCGACCGCCGAAACTAGCGCCGGCTCGAGAGCCTGCGTCGACGCCCCTGCCCGTTCCAGCAGGGTCCTGCCGACTCCCTCGTCCTGGCGGACCAGCGCGAGGAGGAGGTGCTCGGGCTCGACGGCCTGGTTGCCAGTGTCCCGCGCGAGCTCGGCAGCCTGCTGCAGAGCTTCCTGGGCCTTCTCTGTGAATCTGTCCATACGCACGATGTGTTGCTACCCGCGCACGGCGCTCACCAAACCGCGAGCCGTATCTTGGCCGCATGCCCGAGCTGCCCGAGCTGGAAGCGGTGCGGATGCGCCTTGGTCCGCGCCTGGAAGGCAGGCTGATTACGGCCGCGACCGTGAACCCGAAGAAGGCCCATCTCCTGCGGTACCCGGTCGAAAACTTTGCCCTGGAACTCCCGGCGAGGCGGATCACCTCGCTGACCAGGCGCGGCAAGCACCTGGTGTTCGGCACCGAACTGGGAGGCGGCGGATCGCCACGATGGCTCGTCATCAACCCGATGCTCGCGGGACGCTTCCAGCTGGCCGATGGGGAATCCCCGGTGCCGGCGACGGAGGTCTTTACGATCCGTGTCGAGGGCCGGCTGGAACTGCGCTATCTCGATTTTCGCGACATGGGGCGGATCTATTGGGTAGAAGACTGCGACCGAGAAGTGCCGGGCTGGGCGGCGCTCGGGCCGGAGGCCGACTCGGTGGCGGCGACGGGACTCGATGTGTTCCGCAAGCGGCTGCGCAGGTTCCGCGACGAGCTGAAGGACCTGTTGCGAAACCAGGAGTTCCTGGCGGGAGTGGGCAACGCCTATTCGGACGAGATCCTGTTCGAGGCCCGGCTCCTGCCCCTGCGCCGGAGGGCGTCTCTCAAGCCCGAAGACGAGGAGGCCTTGTTCAAGGCCATCCCACTGGTCCTCTCGCGCGCGGTGGAGGCGATCCTCGCCAATCCCAACTACGACGAAACGAAGCAGGACCGCTCCTTCATGGCCGTGCACATGAAAGGTGGGAAGACTTGTCCCCGGTGCGGCCACCGCATCAGCCAGCTCGGCTCCAACCGCGAGCCGCTGAACTTCTGCCGGGGCTGCCAGGTCTGAACGGGCCGCCCGGTAGCGGGCCCTCCCTTCTTTTCCCGGCCCTCCCCCGCCGGCCAACCTCAATCCAGCGTATTGAGGCTGTCAGCCCAGGGCGTTAAGGGCGGCGGCTGCCCGCGAGGTTACCTGAGATGCTCTCCAGCAACCGCTGCGACGCCAGCGCGATCTCGTCGACCGCGCCCTCGAAAGCAACCTGGTGCCGGCTCGACGGCTCCCGGAACCCGCTCACCTTCCGCACGAACTGGCGCGCAGCGGCGCGAATTTCCTCATTCGTGGCAACGGCGTCCGCCTGCCTCAGGGTCTTGATGCTTCTGCACATGGGACAACGATAGCTAGCCGCCTCGATGCGCAGGCAGCTCGGGCAGCTCGGGCGGCGCAAGCCGCGTCGGGTCGAGGCCGGCCCGCTTCAACATGGCGTTGGCCAGCCGGTCGTACCGGCGCTCGGAGATATCACCCACCGGGTCCGCGCTGGCCGACATGAGCGCCCGGAAGCTCAGCGTGGAAACCGCGCGGTAGGCGAGCACGGCACGCGCCTGGTCCGCGCGACCGGTCATTGACGCGATGCGCACGAAAGCCAGCGCGGCCCCCGTCTCGCGCATGTCTCGCCACCTCCACCCTGCATACGGGATCATGACCAGCAGGATCGGCGGCAGCGCGATCACCAGTGCCAGCATGATCGCGAGCTGCAGGATCGCCTGATGGATGTTGTGCCCGGCGGACACGAGCGGGTCACCCGAGTACTTCTTCAGCGTATCCGCCGTGTCGAGCAGAAACTGTGTGAGAAGCGGGATGCCACCTGGCACTGCATGCCGGAACGACGCGATCCAGCCGTTGAAAGTAGTGCCGGTGTTGGTGATTCCGTCGGCGATGCCTTCCAGGCCCATCACGGTTTGATAGATCAGCCAGCCCAGGTAGGCCCACACGATCGACCACACGACTGTGATCGTGTCCGCGAGCACTCGCAGGAAGGCGGGCCACCGCCGGTCCGGATAGGCCTTGATCACTAACCGGACGATAAGTCACTTCGGCCCTGAACAGCGCGAGCCCGCCTTAGCCGAGGGCGTAGTCGACCTCGACGCTGACCTGCACGTCGACCTGGCCCACCGGCACCTGGGTTGCTGCGCCCGGCAGCGCCGCTCCTGCATATGCGATCGGCGGCGGGGTCGCCGTCGACATGTCGCTCACCCGCAGGACCTGGCCAAGCCTTACCCCGGCCGCGTTCGCCATCGCCAGCGCCTTCGAGTGCGCGTCCGCGATCGCCAGCCCGCGTGCCTGCGCCTCGGCCGGCTTGGGATCCGCCAGGCTGAAGCCGACGCTGATGTTCGTGGCGCCACCTTCCTGGACGATTGCGTCCAGAGTCTTGCCAACGCTTTCCACGTTGTGCCACTCGACGCGGAGCACCTCGGTCGCCTGGTACCCGGTGATCGTCTGGCGCCCCATGGCATAGGTCGGGCCGACCCAGTAACCGCTGGTCGAAAGGTCGGCGTCCGACACGCCGAGGGACTTGATGCGGGCGATCAGCTTCCCCGCTTTGGCCGCGAGGTCGCTCTGGGCCGCCGCGGCCGTGCTCTGCTGCGATTCGACACCCGCCGAGACGGTCGCCAGGTCAGGTTTGGCCGATACCGTCGCGTCGCCGCTCGTGAACACACCGGTTTCAAAGGTGGTCGTCGACGCCGACGGCGAGCTGATCAAGACGGTGGGCCTCCCCGAGGCCATCACGATGGCCGCGACCGCGACAGAGCATGCCAGCGCCACCGCCATCGGGATGAGGACCAAGCGCCGTGTTGAGGTCATTTACAAATCTCCTTGCTGCGGAAACGACGGCTCGCCCTGTGGGGTAACACGACGACAGGGTCAGCCCAAAGGCCACGACCCCGGATCGAGATCCAGGTTTGGGACGCTGCCGACACGCCAGTAGATCCCCCTGCGCCGCTGCATGAGCTCTTCGTCGACCATGTACCGGCGGAGCGTGGCGAAGTCGGGATGGCGCCGCGAGATGATGCGGTTCACCTCGGCCTCGGTATACCGGCGCCCCGGCTGGAATTCCTCGACCAGCCAGCGCAGCACGGCAAGCCTCTTCTTGCGCTGTGCGGGGATTGCGACAAGGCGACCACTTGGGTCGCTGAAATTCTCCAGCACCCTGGCGTCGTAGCCGTCTTCCGTCATCTGATCAGCAAGACAGGACAGGGGCTGTGGTCGGCGATGTACCGCGCCGCCGGGCCGAGCGATCTCGGCCCCATCGGCGGCTGGTCCCGCCCTCCGGCCCGAATTGCGATGAGGTCGATGCCTTCCACTTGCGCCAGATCGCATACGACCCTTCCCAGCTCACCCTCCAGCTGCAACGTTCTCACGGCAGCGGCAATCGGGCGCGCGAGCGCCTGGGCCTCCGCCAGCGCATCCACGCCCCGGGCCGCCTCCGCCTCGTCGAGACCACGTTCACGATCAGGCGGCAGGGGATGGCCGCCGGGCCGGTGGCGGACCATGTCCAGTCCCACCCGTGGGCCCGGACCTCGCACGTAAACCAACCACAGCTCAGCCTCGGTGAGCGGAGCCGTTCGCGACACCGAGCTGAGGAGCTCCCGCGTGTGCAGGCCGTCGACGACAAGCAGAACGCGCACGCTTTCTCGCATTGTCGGCCTCAGCGAAAGCTGATGGCAATCAGCGCCCCGGCGGCCAACAGGGTGAGCGGGGCGATCAGGATCCCGAGGCGCAGGAAATCCCACGCCGAGACCTGCAAGCCGCGACTGCGCACGATGACCAGCCACAACATGGTTGAAAGAGCTCCGACGGGAGTCAGGTTGGGCCCCAGGTCGGCGCCCGCCAGAGCGCCGAACAGGTAGGGGAGTCGCAGGGCCGCCGGCACGCCGCCGGCTTGAGCGCCTGAGATGAAGAGGAGCACGCCGGGCAGGTTGTTCACGAGGTTGCAGGCCGCGGCGCTGCCGAGCAAGCCGCTCGCGACCGCGCTTGCGGCATCGCTCGCCCGAGCGACCGTGCCCGAGATGAGCGCCGCCGTGATGCCGGCATCCTCCAAGCCGCGGACCAGGATGAAAAGAGCCGCGATGTAAATGAAGAGGGACGGGCTGACGTGAGCGCGGAGATGCTCACACGAGACCTTTCGCCGGATCACCGCGATGGCCAGCAGGCCCGTGCCGCCGGCGACGGCGATGACGCCGAGGGGCCACAACAGCGCCGACCCGACGACATATGCGGCTGCCAGGACGAACAATCCGGCCACCACCGGCCTGAAGAAACCGGGATCGGCGCTCGCCCTGGCCAGCGAGTTCCGCCAGTCGTACTGGAATGTGCCGTTCGTGGTGCGCCAGAAGACCGCCATGAGGATGGTCACTGTGATGGCGACCGAGGCGAGCGAAGCGGCCAGCAGATGCCCTTCGTAGACGCGCAGTGGAGCTCGCAACGTGTCGCCGGTCAGGACGTTGATGGGGTTGGAGATAGGTAATGTCATCGATGCTGCGTTGGCGATGAAGCTCACCGCGAACATATAGGGCATCACCCGCAACCTCAGGCGGGTGGCGATGGTGTAAACGATCGGGGTCAGGATGACTGCGGTCGCATCGTTCGAAAGAAACGTCGTGATGAGCGTCCCGACGACCAGAACGTTGAAGAGGAGGCGGCGGCCACTACCGCCTGCCGCGGCCACCGCCAGGCTCGCGGCCCAGTCGAAGAAGCCCGCCATGTCGGCCACCGCCGCCGTGAGCATGAGACCGAGAAAGAACAGGAAGAGGTTCCACTCGGAGGCGACGGCCGACGCCGCCGAGCTGATGCTGACCCCGCCGGCGAGCACCATCAGGACCGCCCCGGCTGCGGCGGACCAGGCCTCGCCGAGGCGCCACGGCCGCACGATGACGGTAATCAGGGCGGCGGCAAAAATCACCGCGGCGATGGCGCTGTGCAATTTCAGCGTCTAAAGATCGCCGATAAGGGGCCTCGATGTGTGATCGAGGGGAGCCCTCGGGGCTTGATTTGACGGCCGTCTTGTGGCAGCGTTGGCCCGGGACTTGGCCTCATAGCCATAGAGCAGAAGGGGTAAGAATGGGCGCACCTGTACGGTCACTTCGGATCCGGCGAATGTTGGTCGCGATCACCGCCGGCGCCGGCGCAGCCGTGGCCGCGCCTGTCTCAGGATTCGCGTCGCTCTCGGCCTCTTACTCGGTCGGGCCCATCGTCAACCTGACCACCTCCTGCGCGGGCCAGAACGCGGAGGTCGAGCAGGCCGTCGATCCCGCGATTGGTTACATCTACGAGGAGTGGATGGGCTGCTCCGGGATCGCGTTCGCACGCTCCACCGACGGCGGTCGCACGTTCAGCGACCCCGTCTCGGTACCCGGGTCTGTCGGTTCCAACTACAACTCCTGGGACCCGGCGCTGGCCGTCGCGCCCGACGGGACCGTGTACGCGGCCTTCATGCTGTCGCACTCATCGCAGTGGTACCCGGTCGTGGCGGCGTCCTTCGACCATGGGGCTACGTTCAGCCAGGTCGCATCCCTGACTCCGCCTAACGCCAAGAACTGGGGTGACCGCGACTTCATCGCGGTCGGACCTGACGGCACCGTGTACGTGACCTGGGATTATGGCCCGGAACGAACGTCGGTCACCTTCATCTGCTCGTCGAGCGGCAGCTGCGCATTCGCCACCGGCGACCTCAACGTTGTCATGCAGACGTCGAGCGACCGAGGCAAGACATTTGGACAGATGTCGTACGTCAGCCCCGGCTTCCCGGCAAGCGGCGGCGACAGCGGCCCGATGGTCATCGAGCCGAGCGGCCGCGTCGACGTCCTTTACCAGGGCTACCACATCACCGACACGACGACCTACGCGATGGATCCCGCCTACAGCTACTTCACTTTCTCAAACGACCACGGCGTGACATGGTCTGCGCCGGTGCGCGTGGGCACCCAGGGTCAGACCATGTCGCTCTCGGAATGGTGGATCGACGGCGCGATCGGGCGCGACGCCGGCGGCAACCTGTACGCAACCTGGGACACGCAGGGCACCAACGCCGACGGGTCGGCCAACGACCTCGGCTGGCTGTCCTTCTCAACCGATGGCGGCCAGACCTGGTCCGCGCCAATCCAGGGTCCGTCCGACCAGTTGAACGTGCCCCACATCATGGAGGTGGCGGGCGGCGGCTCCGGCATCGCTTACGTCGGCTGGCTGTCCAACAGCAATCCGCTCGGCTACGCACAGTACCTGCGGGCCTTCTCGATCAACCACGGGTGGTTGTCGGCGCCGTTCCAGGTGTCCACCCAGTTCGGGGACTCGTCGGTGTGGCCCGGTGACACGTTCGGCATCTCGACAATGCCTTCAGGGCGGGTCGCCATGAGCTGGGGCAGCGCAGTCCCCTCAACCGGGAAGAAGTCGGATATCTACGCGACAACGGTGGGAGTCAACTAG
>Ga0307373_10001488_pt1 | contig 43986 bp, 26 predicted proteins | sample OX2MG_FD_202534 | JGI IMG/M metagenome (GOLD analysis project Ga0307373, IMG submission 202534) | Soil microbial communities from Risofladan, Vaasa, Finland - OX-2 | ecosystem: Environmental > Terrestrial > Soil > Coastal area > Acid sulfate soil | place: Finland: Risofladan, Vaasa | collected...
CGGACACGAATTCTGCGGCGTGGTTGAGAAAGTGGGCGAGGAAGTTCAATCGGTGAAGCCGGATGAATTTGTTTCGGCGGAAATGCACGTGGCCTGCGGCCATTGCTTCCAATGCCGTACCGGCCAGTGCCACATCTGCCAGAATGTGCGCATCATTGGAATCGACGCGGACGGGTGCTTCGCGGAGTTTGTGAAGATCCCGGAGACCAATATCTGGAAGATCGACCCGGCGATTCCTGTGGATTACGCGGCCATTCTGGATCCGCTGGGGAATGCGGTCCACACGGTTCTGGCGGGAGATGTGGCAGGAATGAGCGTGGCGGTGGTGGGTTGCGGGCCGATTGGCCTGTTCGCGATTGCGGTGGCCAAGGCTTGCGGCGCACATCCGATCCTGGCTTTTGAACCTCATCCCTTCAGGCAGAACCTGGCGGAGAAAATGGGCGCAACCGTGGTGATTGACCCGTCGCGCGCCGACCCGGTGGCGGAGGCGCTGGCGCAGACTGCGGGACTCGGACCGGATGCCGTGCTCGAAATGTCCGGGAATCCGGCAGGCATCCGGCAGGCATTCCAGATGCTGCGGCGGGGAGGAAGAATCTCCTTGCTCGGCATTCCCTCCAAGCCGCTGGAACTGGACCTGGCCAATGACGTAATTTTCAAGGGCGCAGTGGTGCAGGGAATCAATGGGCGGCGCGTTTTTGAAACCTGGTACAAGATGCAGACCTTGCTCAAATCCGGGGTGCTGGATTTGTCTCCATTGATCACCCATCGCATGGCTTTGCAGGATTTTCATCAGGGTATGGAAATGCTGCTATCAGGAAACGCCTCCAAGATTCTGCTCTATCCCGACGGCAAGCCCGGATAAGCGGCGCCATCCGCCGAACTACGTGAGGGTGGGCCTTGTGCCCGCCCGCGGGCGGCCACGAGGGTCGCTCCTGCGACCAGGGCGAAGCTCTTGACAGGTTTGATTTCATTGATGAGGTGCGCTGATGCCGAAAGCTCAACTCCAATATTTGACGACGGAATTAAACAGGCTTCGGGACCAGAAGCTCTACCAGAAACTGCGTGTGCTCGAAAGCGAACAACTCCCCGTGTCGCGCTTCGACGGCAAGGAAGTCATCAACCTGTCTTCGAACAACTACCTGGGTCTCACCACCCATCCGTTGCTCAAAAAAAAGGCCATTGAAGCCATTGAAAAATACGGAGTCGGCTCCGGTGCGGTGCGAACCATTGCCGGTACCATGACGTTGCACATGGCGCTGGAGGAAAAGATTGCCCGGTTCAAGAATGTCGAGGCCTCCGTGGTGTTCCAATCCGGATTCACGGCGAACGCTGGCACGGTGCAGGCGGTCCTGGGACGCGAGGACATTATTATTTCCGATGAGCTGAATCACGCTTCCATCATCGACGGCTGCCGCCTGTCCCGCGCCGAAATTAAAGTTTTCCCCCACAAGGATGTCGAAGCCTGCGAGAAAATCCTGCGCGAGATTTCCGGCCGTAACGTCCACAAGCTGCTGATTACGGATGGCGTATTTTCCATGGAGGGTGACATTGCGCCCCTGCCGGACCTGGTGAGACTGGCGGAGAATTATGGCTGCATCATGATGATTGATGACGCGCATTCCTCCGGCGTGCTGGGCAAGAACGGCCGCGGAACCGTGGATCACTTCAATCTGCACGACCGTGTGGATATCCAGGTGGGCACGCTCTCCAAAGCGATTGGCGCGCTCGGCGGTTATGTCTGTTCCACCCATGATGCCATTGATTTCCTTTACCACCGTGCCCGGCCATTCCTCTTTTCCACTTCGCACCCGCCTTCGGTGGCGGCCACGTGCATCGCCGCCTTTGAAGTGCTGGAAACCGAACCGCAGATCGTTGAGAAACTATGGGAGAACACCCGATTCTTTAAGGACGGCCTCAAAAAGCTTGGCTTCAATACCGGAATGAGCGAGACGCCGATCACGCCCGTGATCGTAGGTGACGCGGCCCTGGCTCATGAGTTCTCCCTGCAGCTGTTCCAGGCGGGGGTCTTTGCCCAGGGCATCGGCTATCCCACCGTACCGGTCGGGAAGGCGCGCATCCGAACCATTGTCACTGCAACCCATACGCGGGATGAACTGGCGGGAGCACTCGATACCATGAAGTCCGTCGCGGAGAAGTTGCGAATCATTTGATCCGTTATGCTTTCATCTTCATAGCAAATGGCTGGGGGTCACGGACGCATGGCGCTATTGGCCACGGATGTGGCGGGCCTGCCGCGTTATTTGCTCATATCAGAACAGCAGGCTGGGAGAGGCTGCTCCAGAATGATAGGCTGGCGTTGATGTGCGCGGAATTTTGCCCGGAAATGTTTCGGCGCTTGAAGTAAAAGGGAGGGCTGACACCCGGGGAGGCGGTCCGAATGAACACCGTCGTAAAGTTTGTGGCGTTTCTGTTGATTGCAATCGGAACTTACGCTCTGGCCAAGGGTGGGATTTCCTACACCACCGGCCGCAGAGTCGTTCATGTCTCCGGAGCGCGAGCCGTGATCGTCACCAAGAAGACATATCTGATTCCAAGATTCGTGGCGATTTGGGCTATCGCGGGCGGAACGTTCGTCTTGATTGCGTCGTTCCGGCAAAAGGTATAGCAACTTCCGAAGAGCGCGCCGAAGCGTATGCTGGAAACGATGCCATTCAATTCGGGCATACCTCGTAATGTTTGTGACAGGGCCGTCGCGCGTTAGGAGATGGAGGCGCGCGAGACCTCCCATGTGCAGGTTCCCCTTTTTGATCCGCCATTAATTCACTTATTCCATTTGTCCTTTACTGGGTAGTGTCGCAGTCTACTGTAGCGGCGCTCTATGAGCGCCGGAAACCGTTGAGGATCCAAGCTCGGCACTCATAGAGCGCCGGAAACCGTTGAGGATCCAAGCTCGCCGCTCATAGAGCGCTGGAAACCGTTGAGGATCCAAGCTCGGCGCTCATAGATTGCTGGAAACCGTTGAGGATCCAAGCTCGGCGCTCATAGATTGCTGGAAACCGTTGAGGATCCAAGCTCGGCGCTCATAGATTGCTGGAAACCGTTGAGGATCCAAGCTCGGCGCTCAGAGATCGCTGGAAACCGTTGAGGATCCAAGCTCGGCGATCAGAGAGCGCCGGAAACCGTTGAGGATCCAAGCTCGCCGCTCATAGAGCGCCGGAAACCGTTGAGGATTCAAGCTCGGCGCTCATAGAGCGCCGCTACAGTAGACAAACTGAGACACAACCCTTTATGGAAGCACCTTGACAAATATGTATGGATGTCGTAATAGTTCTTAAGTAATCGTGCCCCCGTGGGAATTTGCTCATGGAAGCTCCAAATACAGTCCGGCCCATTTCGGGCGCCGGTCCAGCCGAGCGCGTTGGGAGTTGATGCGGTATTTGTGTTTGGGCCTGTGAGGGGAAGATCGGACGTCTGCGGGGCAGCTCAGGCAAAAATCAAGATTGGCCGTGAATCGTGAATAAAGTATCTCATTGGGAGCATCGGGAAAGCGTTTTATTAAACAAGACCGGTAAGCCGGAACTCACGGGAATGCACAGAAGCCTCACCTCAGGATAAGCCCCGAATGAGCAGGCCCATACGTGTTTTGATGGTTGAAGACTCGGCCCACGATGCCACGCTCCTGGCGCGCGAGCTTCGCGGCGCGGGCTTCGACCTGACATTCGAGCGTGTCGGAACGGAAGCGGCGATGGATGAGGCGCTCGATCGAGGCGGCTGGGACGTCATCCTGGCTGACCACCAGATGCCGGACTTCAACGCCATCGCGGCCCTCAATGTAGTCCAGTCTAAGAAACTCGATATCCCACTGATCATTGTGTCCGGGGTTCTGCCCGAGGAGGAAGCCTTCGAAGCGATGCGGGCAGGCGCCCGCGACTTTGTCTCCAAGAACAAGCTGGCGCGTTTGGCCGGGGCCGTTGAGCGGGAGGTTTCGCAAGCCAAAGATCGCAAGGCCCGGCGGGAAGCGGAGGAGCAATGCCGCCTGCTGCTCGATTCGACGGCCGAGGGCATCTATGGATTGGATCTTGGCGGCAATTGCACTTTTACCAATGCAGCGTGTCTGAAGCTCCTGGGGTACGCTGACCCCGCTGAGTTGCTCGGCCGCAACATGCACGAAGTGGTGCACCATACCCGTGCGGATGGCACTCCCCACGCTCAGGGTGATTGCCGCATCGTAGCCTCCATCGCCAAATCCGAAAAGGTCCATGCTGACGACGAACTTTTCTGGCGAAAGGATGGGACCAGCTTTCCCGCAGAGTACTGGAACCATCCAATTTATCAGGGCGGCAAGGCGGTTGGGTCGGTCATAACTTTTCTGGACATCAGGGAGCGCAAGAGATCCGAGCAAGCTTTGCAAGCAAGTGAGGAGCGGCTGCGGGCCCTTGTCCATTCGCTGGACGATATTGTTTTCGAGCTCGACGCCGATGGAACCTACCTGAATGTGTGGACCCAGGATGAACATTTGCTGGCGCGTCCTGCCGCCGAATTGATCGGCCGCCGGGCCTCCGAGCTTTTGGGCGAAGAATTCTTTCAACCCTTCCTGGATGTCATCGATCGTGTTCTTGAGAGCGGCAAAAGGGAAGATATGGAATATTCTCTGGAGGTTCACGGAGAAAAACATTGGTTCCAGGCGCGCACCAGTCTGATCCGCGCAGCACAGGGATCGGTCAAAACTGCCTGCCTGATGATTCGGGAGATTACCGAACGCAAGCTCGCCGAAGAAGAAATGCGCAGAGCCAAGGATGCCGCCGAGTCCTCCAACCGCGCCAAAAGTGAGTTCCTGGCCAATATGAGCCACGAAATCCGCACCCCCATGAATGGCATTATCGGTATGACGGAGCTGGCGTTGGAGACCGAATTGACGGCGGAGCAGCGGGATTATCTCGGCACCGTCAAAGAGTCCGCCGATGCCCTGCTGACCATCATCAACGACATTTTGGATTTCTCAAAAATTGACGCCGGCAAATTGAACCTGGATCCGATCAATTTCAATCTACGCGACAGTCTGGGAGAAACGGCTAAAATGCTGGCCACGGTGGCGCATAAGAAGGGTTTGGAGCTGGTGATGGCCATCCACCCGGACGTTCCGGACTTTGTGAGAGGCGATCCCACCCGGCTGCGGCAAATTATCGTGAATCTGATGGGAAACGCCATCAAGTTCACCGTCCGGGGCGAAATCGTGTTGCGGGCCGCATTGGAATCATGCAATGGGGACAACCTGCTGCTGCACTTTACTGTGCAGGACACGGGTATCGGCATTCCAAAGGAGAAGCAGCAGGTGATTTTTGAGGCTTTTTCCCAGGCTGACGGTTCCACGTCGCGGAAATTTGGAGGAACGGGGCTAGGATTGACCATCTCAGCGCGGCTGGTGGAGATGATGGAAGGGCGGATTTGGGTGGAGAGCGAAACGGGACGCGGCAGCGCGTTTCACTTCACCGCCAGCCTGGGCCGGGCGGAGCGGCCCGAGGGCTGGCTTGGAAAAGCGGGGGCGGCCATCAGCTTGGCTGGGGTTCGTGCTCTCCTCGTTGACGATAACGCTACCAACCGGCGCTATCTTGGAGAGGTGCTAAAAAGCTGGGACTTGCAGGTTGAACTGGCGGCAGGAGCCGAAGATGCACTGGAGATGATGCGCCAAGCTCGAAGCGATGGAAACGCTTTCCGCATCATCCTTACCGATGCGCAGATGCCTGGGGTGGACGGTTTCATGTTGGCAGAGCGAATGAAGGAAGATCAGGATATTGAGGCGCCGGTGGTCATGATGCTCAGCTCAAGCGGCCAGCGCGGGGACGCGGCGAGGTGCCGGGAACTTGGCATCGGGGCATATTTGACAAAGCCGGTGCGCGAGTCCGAGCTGCGGGGCGCGATCGTGCGGGTGTTGGGGATGGATGGCCAAACGCCATCCGGCTCCAGCCTGGTGACACGCCACTCTCTGCGCGAAACGCGAAGGCCCCTGCAAATTTTGCTGGCTGAAGATAATCCGGTCAATACCCTGCTGACGGTAAGACTTCTGGAAAAACGAGGCCACACGGTCTTTCCGGTGAGCAGCGGCCATGAAGCGCTGGCGGCGATCGAGAAGCGGCGCTTCGACCTTGCCATTCTGGATGTTCAGATGGCCGGCATGGATGGACTGGAGTTGGCTCAAACCATCCGGGCCGCTGAGACCTCGACGGGCAATCATCTTCCGCTCATTGCCATGACGGCCCATGCCATGCAGGGAGACCGCGAACGTTGCCTTGCTGCCGGAATGGATGACTACGTTACTAAACCAATTCGCCCTCAGAAACTCTTTGAAGTGATCGATTCTCTCTTTGACGCCAGTCAATCTATGAAAGGCTCTTGATCCCATTGGAGCCTGACTTCCACGCGCCGTAGGGGCGGGCCTTGTGCCCGCCCGTGGGCGACCACCAGGGTCGCCCCTACGAGATCCCATTGGGTTACAAGACCAAGCCCGAAATGGCATTGTTGGCTGCGGCCGGGATTGCCGCCCTGTGGCGCTACCCGTTCCGGTGGAAAAATTTCCGGTATTGGCTCTGGAGGTAATTATCCGTCATGCCGGCGATGTAATCACAAACCACGCGGTGTACCGGATCGGCGCGGGTCTTTGCGAAATAAGCGGGCGGGAGTGAGCGGGGGTGTCGCGCAAAATAGGTGAAAAGTCTTTCAACGTGACGGACCATCCTGCTGCGTTCGGCGCTGACATCGGTATGGGTATAGAGGTTCTCGTGCAGGAACGCCTTGATCTGGCGGTTTTCGGCAGCAACCCCGGGGCTTAGACCCACCAGCCGGATTTTCCAAGCGCGCACTTTCTCCACGGAATCGATCCGGTGGCGTTGGAGCTCAATCCGGGTGCTTTGAATCAGGTCCGTCACCAGCGCGTCCATGAGCCGCTTCAATGCTTCATTGAATTTGAGCTTTTCGAGAGCATCGGGAAATTTGCGCTCAATGGGCTTGTAGAGCTTCCGGAAGAGCGGCGCTTGATCGAGGATTTGCGAAAGGTCGAGCAATCTTGATTCGTAGCCATCATCCAGATCGGCGCAGTTGTAAGCAATTTCATCGGCCAGGTCGATGAGTTGAGCCTCGAGAGGCGGCCGCTGGTCAAGGAAGTATGCAGAAAGGCTGGGGTAATGCGCGGCATCGTAATCGCGCGAGTGCTTGATGATGCCTTCGCGCACTTCAAAAGTGAGATTCAATCCTGGAAATGCCACATATTTCTGCTCGAATATTTCCACCACGCGAAGGGCGTGCAGGTTGTGGTCGAAGCGGTCGTGATAGTCCGCCATCAATTGGTTGAGAGCTGCCTCTCCGGCGTGGCCATAGGGCGGATGGCCAACGTCATGGACCAGCGCCAGCGCCTCGGCCAAATCCTGATTCAATCTTAAGGACCGGGCAACCGTGCGGCTGATCTGGGCCACTTCCAGAGTGTGCGTGAGGCGGTTGCGGAAGTGGTCGGAATAGCGCCGGGAAAACACTTGCGTTTTGTTTTCCAAGCGGCGAAAGGCGCGGGAGTGGATGATCCGGTCGCGGTCGCGTTCATAGTCACTGCGGTAAGGATGCGGTGGCTCGGGGTGGATGCGCCCGAGTGATTTTCCGGGCGGCATGGCATAAGGCGCCAACTCCTGGGAGCAAGATCGTTTCATTCTGGGTTTCCTTGAAATTCCGCGGCCCGATTCTGAATTGCTATTCAAGAAGTCCCTGTCCGCGATCTTCCAAGACCTGAAATATAGCATACGCGCGCATCTTTCGGCGTGGGCGGCCTCCCGCCCTGCATCGGACGTTCGAGAATAATGCACACAGTTGAACCAGAGCCCCTCACCCGCCGCTTCGCGGCACCCTCTCCCCGCTTGCGGGGAGAGGGCCGGGGTGTTCAGCAATCCACTGACGGACCGCGTCGAAGTCCTTGGTACCCTCTCCCTGCTTGCGGGGAGAGGGCCGGGGTGTTCAGCAATCCACTGACGGACCGCGTCGAAGTCCTTGGCACCCTCTCCCCACTTGCGGGGAGAGGGCCGGGGTGTTCAGCAACCCACTGACGGACCGCGTCGAAGTCCTTGGCACCCTCTCCCCACTTGCGGGGAGAGGGCCGGGGTGAGGGGTCAGGCGGCGCCTCCAAGATCAAGATCATGAAACTCGCCTTAACTGAACAGTGATGAGGCTAAAGCCGTGGGGCTTTTGTGTCGATAGCATCCTTGAGAGATTAAAAAGGGCATGGGGGGTATGAGGGACCGTGCAGCCCTTGCGAATCTTGAGCGAGAAAGTGTGGTAACGAATGTCTGATTCCAAATCACCCCGCGTAAAGATCCTGATTGCAGAGGACGAAGCGCTGTCACGGCGCGTCCTACACCAAAATCTCCGAACCTGGGGCCATGAGGTACTGGTGGCTGCCAACGGTAATGAAGCGTGGGATCTGCTGCTGGCCGAGCCGGACGTGCACCTTGCGATTCTGGATTGGATGATGCCGGGCAGGGACGGGATTGAGTTGCTTCACCTGGTGAGGGAACAATTGGCTGACCGCTTCATCTACATCATCCTTTTGACGGCGCGTGCCACCAAGGACGATGTGGTGGAAGGGTTGATGGCCCGGGCCGATGACTACATCACCAAACCTTTCAATCAGGCGGAACTGAGAGCACGGCTTCAAGTCGGCTTGCGAGTGGCCGGATTGCAACGGTCTCTGGCCGAGCGCGTCCGGGAACTGGAAGAGACCGTGGCCAAGGTCAAGACTCTCCAGGGATTGCTCCCGATTTGCTCCTATTGCAAGCGAATCCGCAATGACCAGAACTATTGGCAGCAGGTGGAGAGTTACATCGCGGCCCACTCCAATGCCGCATTCACTCACGGGGTCTGCCCAAGCTGCTACGCCGAGCACGTCCAGACCGAACTCGACGAGTTGAGCAAAGCCGGATGACCGCTTCTGCCGTAATGATTCGTTTTGCCGTGGACGCTGGCGCCGAGTCTCGGTGAGCTTAGCCCGCATTTCTCACCAGCTTTTTGAAAACCGCTCAGGAGGTCTAATTTTCGGTCCTCGTCCGGGTTTTCGACCCCGCTGTCGTCAAAAGTAGGGAGTCTGGCTTCTCCTTGAGACCCTCACCCGCGTTCGATGACCCGTACGCTCTGCATGACCAGGACTCGCCACGCGGGCCGGGCCCACTCCCCCCGGTGGATATTTCGCAGTGACAAGGAGGGGAATTCTTACTCCACGTTTCAGCTTCGCAGGGGAATCTGCTGAAGCTGAGCCCGAATCCTCGCCCACCATGCCGCGTAGGGATAGCCTCCCGCGAGCGCCATCCAAACCTTCCGCCGTGCGCCTCCGTCATATGATGGAAGCGGCCGAGGAAGCCCTCTCGTTTGCCCAGGGTCAGACCCGTCACGATCTCGATCGGAACCGCATGTTGTCGATGGCCATCGCGCGTTGCCATTGAGATTATCGGAGAGGCAGCCGCAAGAATCTCTCCGGAAACCAAGGGCCGGTGTCCGGAAATTCCGTGGACGAGTATTGTCGGCGCAAGGAATTGGCTGATCCACGCCTATTTCGATATCAATCTGGATCGGGTCTGGGACACGATCACCGACGATTTGCCCAAGCTGGTCGTCGAGCTGAAGAAAATACCGCTGGAAAACTCCAACCATTGATAGCGCCAACAATAACGCGCTTGGGTGAGCGTTGGGTTGTCGAAGAGCCGCGGACCTGACAGAGCGCAGGTCCGCGCTGCGCTTGCTTTCCTCGGCCCTCCAATCACCCAGAGTTCCGGGCAGTGTCTCGGTTTGTTTGCTGTAGCGGCGCTCTATGAGCTCCGAACTTGGATCCTCAACGGTTTCCGGCGCTCATAGAGCGCCGCTACAGCAGACTGCGACACTACCGAGTTCTGGTAAAGTTGAGCTTGAAGCGGTCGGAGTCAAAAACCCGGACACGGCGATAAATGCTCTTGGTGAGGTCATGCAGGTGATGGCCGCCGTAGTCGTGGTGTTGCCGGGACACCGGGATATTCTAGCCTTTCACTGTGGCGCCTACATCAAAAAAGCGACGTAGACGCCACTCGCGGTAGCCCACCTAGTCTTTGAGGTCATCCAGAAACCCTATGAGGGTGGACTGGTCCTCGCCAATCTGCTTAGTTTCATTGGGCAGCATGCTTCCTTCATTAAACTTAAAGCGAATCATGAATGACGAGTCGAGGTTAGATCGCAAGTAACTTTCGACTTTACTTTCCCATCTTCTTCTTGCCGCTTTACACGCGGCCCCTTGAGCGCAGGAGTTCGCAATTGAGTCGCCTTCAGTTATCAACTTTCCTAGCTGCTCGCGGATCAGCTTGCGCCTTGCCTTTTCTGCCTCGTCGCCCATAATGATCTGTGCGGGCGGGATATTGTTCTGGACGGACACAGTTGGAGGCTTTTGCGTGTTGCGGTCTATGTCGGCTAGTTGTCTAGTTATGGCGGACTGCATTTGTGCGTTTCTGACTGTCTGGTTGGCAATCAAGATGAGAGCTATTCCCCCAGAGGCCCAGAACTTGATTTTGTACCGCCTTCGCGTGCGCGGTTCTTCCGTAGGGTGTAGAGTCACGTGCACCCCGAGGTACGCCATATAGAAAGTGGCGAGACCCAGCACGACCGCCAACATAACGCCAAGCCACATAGCGTCAGGATGATAAGTCTACGCTCCTCGCGAGTAAAGTAATTTGTAGCGGGTAGATACAAGCCACGATCAGTGTTTCCCTGACCCTGGGCTTTGCGGTATTGTGGTTGAGCGATGTCCAACGTGCATCGATTGCGAATCACGGACCGTATCTTTCTCGCGGGTGGCGCCGACATTGGTTTTCATGTCGGCGCCTCTGAGCAGGCCGGGCTCTTCCTTGCTGCTAACATCTGTTTTCTGGGAGGAAGGAGAGGGCTGTAACCAGGGCGCAGACATGGACGGTAACGTCCGCGCCACCCGCCAGCCCTCTGGTGAGGAAAGGTGCATCCTATGAAAACTGTTCTAGATATTCTCGGACAGTGGCAGCCTGGAATAGAGGTAGCCACACTCGTCGCAGTGATCATCTATGTTTGGAAAACATGGTCAATGGTCAGCGAAATGAAATTATCACGGGAAGAGCAGTCGAAGCCGAGTGTTGTGTGCTATTTCGAGCACAATAAGAAGGTCATGCGTGCTTACGATCTCGTCATCAAGAACTTTGGGAAGTCAATGGCTTCCGATGTAAAGCTAGTTTTTTCACCTCAACTTCGAGGGGATTCTTCTCAAAGTCAGCTAAGCGAAAAGACATTCAAAGCTATGGCACCTGGGTATGAATGGCGCACGTTCTGGGATTCGTTTCTTAGTCGCGATCCCTCAGCACCGGACGAGTTCATTGCGAAAGTGACTTATCGATGGGGGCCGCACAAGAAACTTGAAGAATATGACGTGTCGTTCGATATCAAGTCCCTAATGGGCGTGCGGTGGGTGGGGGGGACCACGATTGAAGAGTCAGTTGAAGCGATTGCCAAGAGCATTTGCATAGAAATACGGAATGCGTTAGAAACAGGTAAAAGCTAAGTGGCACAGCAAGCAATCCGCGGGTGGCGCCTACGTCGTTTCTTGATGGTGGCGCCCAGAACAGCCGCCGGGACAGGGCTCCTCGGGAACTGAGGCGTAGCACCGCGGCATCGAGCGAGGCTCGTTATTACGTGGACCGATCATCGATTTCCCGGCGATGCCCGAGCATTTGGACTATCAACGCTTTTTTCTCGCGATCAGGTTGATAAATTACTCGATAGTCGCCCACACCAACGCTTGAAGAGGCCTGCGAGCGGTCCAGCCAGCGGTTCGGGCTTAATTGAGTGAAAATTCCCGGCAAGCCAGCGGAGTTTTTTCAACACACGGGCGACAACGCCTCATCGAGGTCTTCAAATTCCTGGCCCGCTTGAGTGCGGAATTCGACTTGGACCATTTACCATTCCAGGCCCCGGCGGCGGGCCAGTTCGGCCGCTGGAACATTCTCTCCGTCTTTCCGAGGCTCCTGGAGGTCCTTCAGAAGGCGATCTCAAACCTCGGGCCGAAGTGCCAAACCTGCGTCCGGATCGGCCAGCATCTCGCGTAACTTTTCCTCAACAACCTCGCCGATGAGGGCCTTCAGCTCTTCCGTGGAGAGATCCTTGACCGTATGCATATTCTATCGCTCCGTCCCGGTTATGCGCTTGAACCGGAATTTCCATTATGAGCTTTCCGCCCGGCCGGTAACATACGCCTGATCGCCTCAGAATGGAATCGCAGGTCGGATTTTGGGTGCTGAGCCTCTCAGCGATCGCGGGAGTTCACCGTTCTTCCCTGTGCTCCTCATCCCGAACATCTTCCCTGGGCGCGAAGATTTTTTCGCTCGCCACTTGTCACTTGCCACTTACCACTCTCGACAAGTTTGGCCGCGGGTGTGCCACGCTAAGGTTGGGGCCTCGACAGCCTGAAAGGGCCGCCTTTTCGACCAATGATTCCAACACCTTTCCCTCCAAGCCTGCCTCGCCGCCGAAATCCGCTCCGGCCAAGGCCAACGACCAAGAAGAGACAACAACAACCAAGAACAGAGAGAAAAAAGGACACTTCTAATGGGCTTGACAGAGGTAAGCGATAATCGATTGACAATTCGCGTCCAATCCAATTAATATCTTTCCGAATCCTGGAGCGGTATACATGAATCTCCTTGCAGGCGACTTATGAAAATTACCCAGATTGAGCCGATTATTTTGCGGCTTCCCCAAGTGACTGAAGACATTGACGGAACTCAAGATGATCTGCTGATAAGGGTTGAAACGGACGAAGGCTTAGTTGGATGGGGTGAGGTGGACAGCTCTCCCGAAGTGGCTCGGGCGGCAGTTGAAGCGCACGCGTCGCATGGCATCGCCCACGGCCTCCGGGAGATCCTAATTGGTCGAGATCCGTTTGACATTGAACAGCTCTGGGATTTGATGTACCGCAAGACCTTCTATTTCGGCCGCCAAGGGCCTGTTCTCCATGCAATGAGTGGAATCGATATTGCCCTGTGGGACATCCTCGGGAAGGCAATCAACAAGCCGGTTCATAAACTCCTCGGAGGAAGCTATCGAACCCAGGCACGGGCATATGCGAGTGTGCTGATGCCGCAAACTCCTGCTGCGGTGGAGCGCCTCGCACGCGAGCAGGTTGCCCAGGGATATACCGCGATGAAGTTTGGATGGGGTCCCCTGGGTTCAAATGAGGACCGGGACGTCGAACTGATCGCTGCCGCTCGCTCAGGAGCCGGGGATGCCGAATTGATGATCGACATTGGCCAAAAGTACACCGTCAAACAGGCCATCCGGGTGGCGGAGCGGATAGAAAAGTACCGCCTGAACTGGTTGGAGGAGCCATTGCCTCCTGATGACTTTGAAGGATACAAGCGGCTGACCGCCACTGTCCCCATCAATATCGCAGCCGGAGAAGCGGAAAGTGGCCACCGTGCTTTCCGAAGACTTATCGAAGAGTGCAGGCTTGATGTGATCCAGCCGGACATCTCCCGAGTGGGCGGTCTGACAGAAGTTCGAAAGGTCGCGACGCTTGTTGAGGACGCTAATGCACGGCTCGTTCCCCACGCGTTCAAGACTGGAATTCTGTTGAGCGCCTGCCTGCATTTGATTGCTGCGCTTCCTAAGACAGAGTTGCTGGAATACAGCTTGACGAATTCACCGATTCGGAACGATTTGCTTTTGCAGCCGATCCGTGTCGTTCAGGGATACGTCCAGGTGCCGGAGAAACCTGGGTTGGGAATTGAAATCAACCCAGAAGTGGTTGCCCGGTACCGCGTCGTCTGAGACGATTTCGGGGCAAATGCCGCTATGTACCGCGGAGGTTAGGGAAAGAGGAAGCCTCGATTCGCGAATGTGGGCCCGTAAGACCGTCCGATGGATGCAAAAGTTTTGGGGAGGAGAATCCATGAGATTTGTCCTGAACTGTGCTCTAAACTGTGCAATTGGCTGCGCCATCTCAGCCGCATTCATCTTTTCCGCTTACGGGCGAACCTCGGAATTCGATATATCTCCTTTCGCAAGGCGCTGCTGTGTGCAGGACCGCCAAACTTCGCAGGTGGAGTTTGATTACACAGAAGCCCAGCATCCTCCCCGTGATGCTGAGAGAACTTCGGATGGACACTATGTTTACGGTCTCCAGTGGGGGGAATCCCGCGACATCGAAAAAGTCATGGTTCATTTTGAGCCTGGAAGCAAGCACGAGCCTGGGGTTCTTGAGTACTGGTTTCGGAATTGGCCTTATTCTCCACCCCGCATGCCCTCTATGGAGGACCCGGAGGATGATCCATGGCAAGGAAAATGGCTGAAATCACAAGCAAGAGCCGACTGTCAGGGCAATGTGTGCGGCTATACCTTTGCGCCCCTGACTGCGGCCGAGAATCCGAATGCAGACAACACCCCTGGCGTCCGCTACCGACGAACCTTGAAGTTGCGGCTGGTTTTCCCCAGCGACCCCCGCATTGAGAGAGTGGCGGTTTTCAGTGGCTCCGGGCAAGTTCCTGTCAAAGTGCGCATTCATCTTGGTGCGGGAGAGACTGGAGCACACCTTTGGGTGGGCAGCGTGCAGGTATACAACGGGTCGCTCACAAGCGTCAGTCCGTGGAACCTCTCCGCTAGCGATCTTGTGAAGAAAAGCCAGTTTCGGATTGATACTCTCGGAACGCCCAAGGGACTGCTGGTGAGCCTGCTTGAGGCAAAGCCTGTTCTGCCCGGATCGAATGACGTCACGATCGTCACGCTGAATGCGGGCGAGCGAACCTGCTCCTTTTCCGTACCCGACGTCGAAAAAGGCCCGGTCTATATCCCGGCATTCCACCTCTATATAAGCTTGGCTTCGGACGCGAAGATGTTTTCCCCCAGCATTGTGAAGGGAGGCGCGGAAATCCGCGAGAAGCTGGCTCAGGAACCAGAGCAGACATATGAGCGGGCGTCCCGAGAAATTCCTGCTCTCGATCCGGTCCACCGCGAGGGACCCCGCCTCTATCTCCCCCTGGCGGCGGATTCAAGCTGGCAGAAGTTTGCTTTGGAATGGGGCGGCAATGTTTATATCAGTAAACAAGCCGACAAGGCCAAAGGGTCGGAGCTCAAGCGGTTGGAGTGGAAAGGCGACCGGATCGATTGGCGCATCGGCACGGGGGCAGATCCAAACTTCCGCCCGGGCTGGCACGACTCGGCGCTTTCTACTTTGGATCATTACCTGCCCGTTGCCATCACCAAGTGGTCAAATAGCGGGGTTCGTTACGCGGAAGAAGGGTTCGCCACTCTGCTCTCGGGTCCATTATCTCCAATCGGTCCTGGGCGGAGAGAGGAAACCCCCTCCGTCCTGATGCTTAAACTTACAGCAAATAATCCCGGAGAGACCGCGGTCACCTCGCACATTTGGCTGGCAACGGAACCTGCCGAGAGGGTCAATTTCAAGAATGGAGAGTTGGTAACTCAAGACGACGGGCTCATTCGCGCCGCCCTCCATCTTCCAGCCGTTGCGAGAGCATCCGTTACAACAGTGGATGACGGAAGCAAGCATCCGCAGGGACTCCATATTGAAATCCCGTTGCGGCCCGGAGAAACACAATCGATTTTTGTTTCCCTGCCTTTCATTCCCCGGCTCACCGAAGCCCAGAATGAGGAACTGCTGGAGCTGAACTATGAGAGGGAACGGGGCCGAGTGGTCGGGTACTGGCAGCAGATCACCGCACATGACATACCCTTCAAGATTCCGGAACAGCGATTCATGGACTTCGCCCGGGCGGTAACCCCTCACATCCTCATCAGCATGACCAAGGACCCCACAAGCGGCCTTTACATGGACCCGGCGGCCAGCTACACCTACGGTGTGTATGAGAATGAGGCCGTCTACCAGTGTCTCATGTTCGATGCAACGGGACTTCATCAGCTCGCGGCTGAAATCCTCAAGACTTTTGTCCAGTTGCAAGGTTCGGAGCCGATGCCCGGAATGTTCACGGGGGACCAGAAAGCTGTTTATCACGGGGTGCGCGTCAATGCGGAATACGACTACACAACCTCGCCCTACAACCTGGACCAGGGGGCGGTCCTTTGGGCGCTTGGCGAGCATTATTTCTTTACGCGGGACAAAGCCTGGCTTCGCCATAACGCGCCAAGCATGATGCGTGCTGCCGATTGGATCATTCAGCAACGTAAATTGACGCAAATTCTCGTGGGCGGGACGAAGGTGCCCGAGTACGGTCTTCTGCCGCCGGGGAATCTGGAAGACAACCGCGACTGGGGGCATTGGTTCGCGGTGAATGCGTTTGCCTCTGCGGGCATGACGCGGCTGGCCCAAGCCCTCTCGGACATCGGCGCTCCCGGGGCCCGTCATTATACAGAAGAAGCCGCCGACTACAGAAAGGACCTTCGGACAGCCATACTGCGGGCGGCCCGGACGGCTCCTGTAGTTCGCCTCCGGAACAATACCTACGTCCCGTTTGTCCCGACGCGGCCCTACGAACGCCTCCCCTACTTCGGACCCGTTCGGGTGGCATACTACACACGCTATCCCGAGAAGATTCTGCCGCTTTACCGGCTCTCCTCCACTCGCGAACTGCTATACGGCGCGATGGTTCCCCTGAAGCTGAATATCTTCCGTGCCAGCGAGCCTGCCGCTAATTGGATTCTGAACGATTGGGAAGACAATCAAACCCTCTCTGAACCCTGGGGAATTAACGTCCACGGATGGGCCTCGGATAAGGATTGGTTCAGCCGGGGTGGAATGGCATTCCAGGCAAACCTCATAAATCCTGTCTTGGTTTACCTGCGCCGGAATGAAATCCCAGCCGCGATTCGGAACCTTTATAACGATTTTGTCGCCTGCTATTACCCAGGCGCGAATGCCTTTACGGAGGAATATCACGAGTGGGTGCATGCCAGCGGCCCGTTCTATAAGATTCCTGATGAAGCGCAATTCGTTCATCGTCTCCGGAATCTGCTGGTGCTGGAAAGGGGTGATACTCTCTGGCTGCTCGAAGGCATCCCGCGCCGATGGCTCACGCCGGGAAATCAGATCGAACTGGATCAGGCGCCCACTTACTTCGGGCCGGTCAGCTACCGCATCCGGTCCGGAGAATCAAGCGTCACAGGCCAGATTGAATTGCCTTCGCGCAACCCGTGCCATGCCGCGTGGCTGGTGGTGCGGTATCCGGAGAACAAACCGATTCGGGCAGTCGAAATTGACGGGAAACCGTGGCGGGATTTTGACGCCACCGCAGAACGAATTCGTTTGCCTTTGAAGACCGGAACCATGCGAATTGCGGTGCGATTCTAACCTCAATACTGTTCAGTTAAGGCGAGCCTCATGATCTTGATGGCAGAGGCGTCGCGCGACCCCTCACCCCGGCCCTCTCCCCGCGAGCGGGGAGAGGGGGAACCGCGCAGCGGTGGGTGAGGGGCTCCGGTTCAACCGTGTGCGTTATTCTCCAACGGGCCTTGAGTGAACAGCATTGATTCTAACCTGGACAATTCACGAAGTTTTGCTTGAGGACCGGAAGGGCACGGTTTTAACCGCAGCCTTCCGGTTCTCCATAGGGACTTCACGAATAGTCCGGGCTAAAGGAGCTTTCAGGAAGCCACTGCAGTCCTAGAGGGGAGAAAGAAAGTTCATGAGCCTGTCGCGCCGACACACGCTGAAGATTTTAGCCGCATCAGCCAGCCTGACTGCCGCATATCCTGCCCTCGATGGCGCGTGGCCTCCAAGAGCCCCGCTGCCCAGCGCCGGGCAACCCGTTCCAGGCGAGGTCGTGAACCTGGCGACTTTCGGGCGGTCAAAGGATTGGGACGGAAACCCAGGTATCGAGTGGGATGAGCCACGCGATGTGTGGCGAGTTGAAATCGATTTCGCCGGATCGAGCCAAATTCCCGCAAACGATCGAGTAAAGTTGGAATACTGGGTTTCAACCTGGCCGGAGGTCCCTGGCGGCGGCTGGACCACGGTTGACGACCCGTGGCAGGGTTCGTGGCGGGAAGTCCACGCAACCAGAGATGTAAAAGCGAATACGCTCAGTTTCGTCTTCCAGCCACTCTCTGAAGCGGAAAATCCAAATGCCCGCAACGCCCCTGGATACACGCCCTCCTTCCGACGCACTCTTAAGATCCGCCTGAATCATGGGAACGACCGTATTCCCTTTAAGGACCTCCGCGCTTACAGTAATTCGCGATGGGCCAGCCGCGAAATCAGCGTCGAAACGGGGTGTGAGGGCACAGCGGCGTTCGAAGCTAAAGCAACGGTTTACAATGGTATTATTCTCGATTCCAGCCCACTCGAAGGAGCGGCTTCTAGCCTGCGCCTGAAGGTTCTATATACGCAGCATGAACCTTCATCCAATGATCGTACAATCCTTACCATTCATGGGGCACGACACGCCTTCGGAGCGGGCGTGGATGACGTGATCCAGAACCGCGGTGTCTACGTGAAGCCTTTGGGAGTGTTTCTGGGCGACGCCACGGCAGGAGAAAGCTTTGACTCATTTTCAAAGTCCGGACGCATGCGCCCCGGAGAGGATATCATCAGCCGCGTCTCACGGCGCCCCGAGCAGTCACTGGAACAAGCTATAGGAGAAATCCCACGGCTCGCGCTGACCTCACGGAAGGGCAGCCATCCGTTTCGCTACATCCCCCTGGGGTTCACGGGCAGCCGTGAAAAATATGGTCTGGACTTTAACGGGAACGTCTTCATCAGCAAGAAAAGTTCGAAGGCGATGAAGGAAGACCTGGAGCGGATGCTGTGGCAAGGAGACGAGATTTATTTCCGCCTGGGAACGGGCACGGTGCCGGACTTCCGCGAGCGGGAGACCGGCACTAACCAGAAAGTACTGAACGGTTACTTGCCGCTGGTCACCACGCGCTGGGAGAGCGAGGGGATTCATTATACGCAGCAAGCCTATGCCACCATGCTGGAAGCTCCTCTGGATAGCGCCCGTCTGCGAGGGGATGAACCGAGCATACTTTTTTTAGGACTTGAAGCGCAGAACATGGGGGCTGTGCCTGCGGAAGCGAAAGTATGGTTTCAGACCAGCCCGGCGGAGCATCTTGAGTTCAAGGAGGGGTTGCTGCTGGGAACAGGAAACGCAGAAAGCAAGTACAATAAGCCGCGACTGCGGGCTGTGCTCGAGGTCTCCGCTGGTGAACTCCGGCTCGAAAGCGTCGATCGTTCCGTTGAAAGTCCGATCCCGCCCCCGGATTGGCCCCAACCGCTTCCCTCAACGCTACAGGGGGGCGGCGCAGCCGTCTGGACTGTTCCCCTGACTCCGAATGAAGCACAAACGCTGAATATTAAAATTACCTTTCGTTCCATGCAATCGGAAGAGGATTTCAGGAAAGTCCAAGGCATTCATTTTGACACCCGCCTGCAAGAAACCCTCACCTATTGGAAGAAGGTGACTGCCGTTGGGATGGAGATTAAAGTTCCAGACAGTGTGTTCAATACATTTTTCCGAGCCGTGCTGCAGCACATCCTGGTCTCGCAGGAAAAGGATCTAAAGACGGGGTACACCCTGTGTCCCTGCGGAACCTACGACTACAACGTGTTTGCAAATGAAACAGACGTGCAGGTGCGACTATTGAATATGCGCGGCCTGCACGACGAAGCCTGGCGTTGCCTCCAGCCCCTTTTGGAGCTTCAGGGTTCCAAACCTTTTCCGGGGCGTTCCACCGACACTGCTGCGGAACTCCATGGCGTGCGGGTGGATGCCCAACACGATTACACCATGGGAGGATACAACCTCGACCACGGCTGGACCCTGTGGACTTTGGCGGAGCATTTCCTCTTCACTCGCGATCAGCGTTGGCTGGAAAAAGTGAACCCCCATCTGCTTAGGGCGGCGAATTGGATTATTGACCAACGTAAAGCCACCATGCGGTGGGAGCCCGATGGAGGTCCGGCTCCGAATTTCGGCTTATTGCCTGCGGGCGATCTGGAAGACGTTGGGGAATGGGAGCATTGGTTCGCAGTGAACGGGTACGCCTATCGCGGCCTGAACGCTACAGCGGGGGTGGTCTCTGTCATCGATCAATCTGAAGGGGAGCGGCTGAAAAAAGAGGCGGAAGCCTACCGGAAGGATATTCGCAGCGCGGCTTTTCGTGCCATGGCTATTGCTCCTGTAGTCCCGTTACGCGACGGCACATTTGTTCCCATGATACCTCCCCGAACTTCCCTTCATGGACGTGATCTGGGCTGGATCAGGAATACACTCTATGGGGCCCACGCGCTGGTGGATTGTGGCGTACTCTCGCCCCATGAAGCACCTGCCACGTGGACTCTGCAGGATTATGAAGACAACCTGTTTATGGCCGAGGACGCGCTTTCCATCCCGAACCGCGACTGGTTCAACCGCGGCGGAATGGCTCTCCAGCCGAACCTCGTAGACCTGTTCGATCTCTACCTTGAGCGCGACCAGCTCCCCCAGGCCATCAGGGCTTTTTATAACGATTTTGCCATCAGCTTCTATCCGGATGTCCATGCCTTCACGGAGTGGGTACCAACTCTCGGGATCGGGGGCGGCCCCTTCTTTAAGACCTCTGATGAGGCTGCATTTCTCACATGGCTGCGGCTGTTGCTGATTCGCGAGCATGAAGACCAGCTTTATCTTAATTCCGGCGCCCCCCGCAGATGGTTCCTTCCCGATCTAATCATCGAGGTCCAGCGGGCGGCAACGTATTTCGGCGAGCTGAGTTATCGCGTGGAAGCGCACCCTGAACAAGGCGTTATCACCGCGGAGATTTCAACCCCGCAACGGAACAGACCCGCGGCCATTAACTTGCGCTTGCGCCACCCGCAGGGAAAGACTGTCCTCCGCGTCGAAGTTAACGATAAACCGTGGGAACGTTTTGATAGGCGCCGCGAGCTAATCTCCTTGCCGCCTGAGGAGAAGCAACTGACGGTCCGCGCAATATATGAGTAAGAGCAACCGGCTAAGATCGTGAACTGAGGGGGGGCTGGAACCAAGCAGAGACATTTCCTGGAATTCTATCTATTGCTCTCAGCGGTGAAAGAAAAGCTGATTGCCGCTGGTGAATGTGCCTGTGTGACCGGGGTGGACTTCGTTGCGGATGGCGGCACAACCCGGATTATTCACGAAGTTTTACTTGAGGACCGTCAGGGCACGGTTAAAACCGTGCCCTGACGGTTCCCTACCGGAAGTTCGTGAATAACCCGGGCTAACGATCACGCGATGATCACCGAACGCGGCGTTCAAATAATTTGGAGTATGTTTTCAACTTTTGCAATTGACAAGGTGAATCATGAAGATTACGGAAGTCGAAGCGATTCCTCTACGAGTCAGGCAGGTGGATGCCACCGCGAACGACGGCGCCCAGGAGACGGTTATTGTTAAGATTTGCACCGATGACGGTATCACTGGCATGGGTGAAGTGGACGCCTCGCCCCTCATGGTGAAGGCCGTGCTGGAGGCGCCATCATCCCACAACTGGAGCCTCAGCATCCAGGACATGCTGATCGGCGAGAATCCGCTCGATGTGGAACGGCTGTGGGACAAGATGTATCAGGGAACCATTTATACGGGACGGCGCGGCCTCGTCATCCACGCCATGGGGGCGATCGATCTGGCGTTATGGGACATCGCCGGGAAGGCCCTTGGCAGACCTGTTTTTGAACTCTTGGGCGGCCCGCGCCGTGACGCGGTTGTCCCTTACGCGAGCGTACACCCGGCCCTATCGACTCTTGCGGAAACCAAGCGGCGGACGCAGGAAATGATGGAGAAGGTTCTGGAGATGCATTTCCGCGCCGTCAAGCTGCAATTGGTTTACGGAGACGTTTACACGGATGCCGACATCGTACGCCTTGTGAAGATGGCCCGGCGCACCCTGGGAGACGAAATAGTCTTCATGATTGATGTGGGCTATCGATGGCTCGATAGCAAGTCGGCGATCTGGACCTTGCGGCAACTCGAGGAGTGCAACCTGTACTTTGTGGAGACCCCTCTGCGCATGGACGATCTCGACGGCCACGCGCGTCTTGCGGAGGCGGTGACAACGCGCATTGCCGGGGCTGAATTGCTGGCTTCTCGATGGGAAGCATTAGACCTGATGGATCGCGGCAAAGTGGATGTCATCCAACCTGACATCGGACGGGCGGGGGGACTTTCGGAATGCATGCGGATAGCAAAACTCGCGGACCAACGCGGACTGCTCTGCACTCCACACGGGTGGAAGTCCGGACTGACTATCGCTGCGGAGATACACTTCAGCGCTGCGAGTCCCAACGTTCCGTTCATTGAATTCATGGTTCCGGAGCTATGGCCCTCCATCATCCGGAGCAAGCTTATACGGCCTGAGTTCACTCCCGAAGCCGGGATCATCAAACTTCCGAAGGCGCCTGGGCTCGGAGTGGAATTAAATGAGGAAGTGGCTCGGTGTTTACAATGGACATCAAATTAACCGGGCTGCGCCGCTGTCTCTATCTTGTAAGCGCAAGGGCGGAGTTCTCCCTGGATGATTTTGAGCCACATACCACGAGCGTGATTTCCGGGTGCCGCGCCACAACTCCGGTCCGCACAGGAGTCAACCGCCTTTGAACCCTGCATTGGCAGGGCGGCAGAGTATCAGCCCGAGAGCATGGGCGGGATTCGGGCGATTCAAAGATCGTTGTCGATCTCGCGGAGAAGCGGCAGAAATGCGGGTGCGGGCGTTCGCCTTCTTACGCCCTGCCCCTTCTTGGCAGGGCACAAAGGAAAGATAATGGGCACCAGTGCACCAGTTCTTACGACACGGGCTGGAGTCTGCTGCCCTTTGGGGCTGCAACTCAAAAGATGAAGCCCTTCCCAGCCGCAGCACTAATCACATTTTGGCGCTTTAGGTGGGGCCTCGCGGGAGAGCAGGATGGCTGCGACAAGAGCGAGCACGATGCCCGCCCCTTCTTTGCTGGTAACCTTTTCGTGCAGGAGAATAAGGGCCAAGAAGATAGTGACAAGGGGATACAGGTAACAGAGAGGGATAACAATCGAGGCCTTCCCTCCGGATTCCAAAGCTTTGAAACTCGTCAGGGCGCCCAAGCCGTTCAGCGCTCCTCCGACCACCGCCAGGCAATAGACCCGCGTCTTCAAGTGCCAGTCAAGCGGCACAAGAAGAAGTATCGCCAGGGCAATGGGGATGAACGCCAGGACAAACCAAAGAAATGACAACTCAGTCGAAATGGCATTTGTCGACAGTTTCTGGGTCACACCCGTGATTCCCCAGAAAATCAAGGTGACGAGAGCAAACAAAAGCCACAAGGGAAAATGCATCGGGCACCTCCGTAAAGTACCGCTACATGCTGAGCAGATAAATGGCGACAACCGCCAAGCCTAGTCCCATGATCTGGCTGGCGCTAATTCTTTCGCGCAGCACCAGAAAGGCGAGGATCACTGTGGCCAGGGGGGAGAGGGACATCATCGGTACAACGACGGCAGCACGCCCCCCCAACGTCAGTGATGTAAAAAACGTGATGTTGCCCGTGCCGCCGAGAATTCCTGTTATCACTGCGTAGAAAATTCCGCGTTTCCGGCTTTTGCCTCCCGCCAAGCGGGGGGAGCGGACGACCAAGCAAAGCAGCGGAACCAGCCCGATCGTGAACAGCACCTGATTCATGTACGCGTTAATATCATTCGCCACCGCTTTGGATGTAGCTCCCCAGACCCCCCACAGAAAGATGGTCAGCAAGGAGTACATCAGCCAGGGCGGTAACATCCTTTTGGGAATTGCGAGTTCTTGTTCTTGGGGAGCTATGGACACCGGTTGTTGTATCACCTCATGGCTTGGATCTTCATTGCGACAGAACGGCGCTCACGGCCGGATCGTCGGGACGCAGCGCGTGAGCGCGATTGAGCACGGGAAGCGCCGAGTTGTTTTTCCCCCATTTTTGAAGCGCGAAGCCATAAACTTCCAGCGCTTCGAAAAAGTCCGGACGGCGCTCGACGGCGATGGCGGCATACTTGCACGCCAATGGGTACTCCTTCAACTGATAGTAGGTATAACCTAGATCGTAATTAATTTCGATTGAACTCGGGTCCAGAACCAAGGCTTTCTTGAACGCTCGAAGAGCATGACGGTAATATTTAAACTGCCCAAAAAGCATGCCAACCGCAGTGAGCTTATCGATGTCGTCCGTTTGCAGCCCCGACGCACAATGGTTCCACGCTGTTTCCTTATGACCTGCCTGAAGTTGGAGACGGCAATCAGCGAGCTGTTGCTTGCCTTGCAAGTAATATTGGTGGAGCTGCTCAGACTCCTGAAACTGCATTCGCGCTTCCTTGGTCTGGCCGTTCATCATATAGGCACGGCCCAAGAGATAGTGGGCGCGAAAATCGCGATGATTGAAACTAATTTGGCGGCCCAGATATCGGATGGATTCCTGAAGCCTCTTTTCTGCAAGGTACGCTGAGCCAAGATAATAGAGTTCATCGCCCCATGGCTCAGACCCTTGCAGTGATTCAAATCTTCGAATTGCAGCATCAGGGTTACCGCTTAGCAGGTCAAGCCTGCCCTGATAGTAGGTTACCCAGCGTTTGTGATAGCCAGTGGGAGCAAGCAGTTCAAACTGTTTCCGGGCCTTTTCGAACTGCCGTTCGTTGAAGTATGCGACTGCGAGATGATAGCGCGCGTCAACAAGCTTTGGGTCTTCCGTGACCGCCCGCTGCAACTCTTCGATCGACTCGGCATATCTTTGCAGGCCAAAAAGTTCGAGTCCTTTTCCAAGATGAGCCATAGCCTGCGGCGCCTGGGCGGCAAGAATCGCGCAATCCAGCACAATGAAAAGCGTCAAAAGTGGTTTGCTGCAATTGAACTTTCCCCGGCGGCGAGCATTCCGTTCAGGGGAGCTCGCGGTATGTTTGCTATACGAATTTCCCCCTGTTTCCAGCATGGGAACCCCTCAAGGATATTGTCGCGGCATTGTATAATCAAAAGGCAATGACTGGCAAAGGCCCACAAGTGCGAGCATCCAGAGGTCCCCAAACCATGGCGCACCGGCGCTGTCTTCGATACTCTTCGGCCCGCTTCCAGAGGTTCGACTGATGGATCGCCGGTGCTTCCTGGAGCTCGTTTCGCTGGCTGGCGCAGAACGGGCTATTGCTAAAACCCCTGGCTTGGCGGCACAAACCCCGGCAACGCCTGCCCTCAACCCTTCTTATATCGAGGTCAGCCGCCAGGCTGGGCTGGACTTCACGAACGTCTTCGGCGGGGCAAAGTCGAAGCGTTACTTGATTGAGACCACAGGTTGCGGCGTGGCCTGGATCGATTACAATCGCGATGGGCATCCCGATCTCTTCCTGGTGAACGGAACTACCATCGAAGGCTTTCCTCCGGGCAAAGAGCCCACCAACCGCCTCTTCAAGAACAATGGCGACGGAACATTTACCGACGTGACCGTCAAGGCGGGCTTGGTTCACTCCGGCTGGGGTCAAGGGGTGTGCGTGGGCGACTATGACAATGATGGGTGGGATGACCTCTTCGTGACCTATTACGGAAAAAACCTGCTTTACCACAACAATGGGGATGGAACTTTTACAGAGGTCGCTGGCGCGGCGGGGGTCGCCGGAGATCCCTGGCGCTGGAATACCGGCTGTGCCTTTGTGGATTATGACCGCGATGGCTTCCTGGATTTGTTCGTGGCCAACTATGTTGATCAGGGTAAGGATTTTCGTCTCCTCCCCCAGCCCGGGTCGGGCCAATTTTGCCAATACAAGGGCATCCCCATGGCGTGCGGTCCGAGAGGGCTTAAATCCGGAAGAAATTTTCTGTATCGCAACAACGGCGACGGAACGTTTTCGGACGTCAGTGAAAAGGCGGGAATTTTGCTCCCGGACAAGCACTACGCCCTCGGAGTTCTTACCCTGGACTACGATAACGACGGTTGGGAAGACATTTACGTGGCATGCGACTCCACAGCAAGTATTCTCTACCACAACAATCGCAACGGCACCTTCACTGACCTCGCCTTTGCAACAGGAATTGCTTATAACGGTGATGGAGAAGCCCAGGCCGGTATGGGCGTTTCTGCATGCGACTACGACGGGGATGGTTTCCTGGATATCGCCAAGACTAATTTTTCTGATGATACGCCTGACCTTTATCACAACAACAGAGATGGAACCTTCAGTGATGTAACTTTTGCCGCCGGATTGGGTGCCCATCCGAACTATATGGGATGGGGGGTCGGGTTTATTGACTTCGACAATGACGGCTGGCCGGACCTTTTCATTGCTAACGGCCATCTTTCCAGTGAAATCGATCAGTACCATATCGATTCGACGTATGCAGAACCCAAGCTTCTTTACCGCAACGTGCCGGGGCCGCGAGGCGAGCGAAGGTTCGAAGATATCTCCAGGTTTTCGGGCCCCGGAATTCAGCTCATGAGCTCGAGCCGGGGGGTTGCTTTCGCCGATTACGACAACGATGGGGCCATCGATATCGTCATCAGCAATATGAACGGCCCTGCCTATCTGCTTCGCAATAAGGGAAGCAACCGTAATCACTGGATTAAGATCAAGACGAATGGGGTGAAGTCCAACCGCAATGGAATCGGGACGCGGGTTGAAGTGCGTACGGGTGCAAAAAGGCAAATAGACGAAGTGCGGAGTGGAGGAAGTTACCTTTCGCAAAACGATCTGCGCCTGCATTTTGGGCTTGGGGATCATACCGTGGCTGATGAAATCATTCTGCGTTGGCCTAGCGGGCAGGTGGATCACGTTCGGCGCATCCATGCCGACCGGACGATCACGCTCCAGGAAGGCAAGGGCCTTATCGAGACCTGAATTTCCGGAATGATAGAGAGATGGGGTGCCACTTCGAGACCACTTCAAGCAAAAATCCAGCGTGGGCCGCACCTCTCAGATTCCACATCCTCCCCTCAATCCATTGTGTTAAAGGGCCGTTACTGCCCGACGGAGTTCAGCCATCAGAAGGGCTGAACTCCTTTCCCTCCGCTGCGAACCCTCCGCTGCGAACCATGATGATTGAACTTACGACCGTATGTATTGCAAACAGAGCATTCATGACGCCAGAATGTACAGTTATCGAAGCGCCTGCAAGAGTTGATTTTCCACCTGCTGTTCCTGTTCTTTTTCCTCTCTTGCGCGATTCAAGGCGACAAATCGCAATCGGGCCTGTTCTGCATCCTTTTTCTTACCGAGCTTATAGTCAATCTTCGCCATCAGGTAATACGGTTGCGCATAGGAAGGATTAGCTTTGGTGGCCCGGAGCAAGTCCGTCAGAGCTTGCGCTGAGTTTCCCCCGTCAGCCAAAATTCTTGCCCGCTCAAACCAGGCCGGGGCAAATGCCGGATTCTTGTGCAAAGCCTCATCCAATGACCGGAGCGCGTCCGCGTGATCTCCAATCGGGTGGAGGCGCAACAGCACCAGCGCATCCAAGTAATAAACATAAAAATCCACATTCTTACCGCTCATGCGACCTTCGAGCAGGCGGCTGGCCTCGTCTAGATTCCCTTCGATGTACAGCAGAAAGCCCAAGGCTTCACGTGCGGCGTCCGCAACAGGCTGGGCCGCCAGGACGCTCCTAAACGTGCGAATCGCGTCTTCGTATTTCCCTAATCGAAAATAAGTAAGACCAAGACCTGTCGCGATCGGCATTGAATCCGGCAGGTGGCCTGAACAGGTTTGGTAAACCTTAAGCGCCTCCCAAAACTTTTCAAAGTGAAAGAGCAACAGGCCCGTATCCGAGCACAAGGTTTCATTATTAGGCTGCAAACTGAATGCCTTTAACATCTCTGCTGTGGCGATCTGAGCATGATGAAGGCCCATCTCGATTTTGCCTCGAAGATAGTGATAATCCCACTGCCCAGGTGTTGTGCGGGGGTCCATCGTGTCCAGAATCGCTAAGGCCTGCGCCAATTTGCCTTGCCGGTAGGTTGCAAAAGCCAGGTCAAAGGCTGCATCGTAGGCGTCAGGGTTAATTTGCAGCGCCCGCCTGAAGGCGCGGGTCGCAGCCGCAAAATGCCCTGCATCACCAAACCTCGACCCGGCCTGAACCAAGTCATCATATGAGGCGTGCTTGAAGAAGCCCGTCATAAGCTCGCCGGCGCGCTGCCGGTTGTTGTCGTTCAGGAACGCAACGATCAATTCCGTGGTTATGGCGGGATTCTGGGGAGCAAGTTTCTGAGCCTTTTCCAGCTCACTCACGGCATCATGAGGGCATGTATTGTTGAGCATTAAGAGCCCCAACGAATAGTGGGTCATGGGATTAGCATTCTTCATCACTGAGACCTGATTCGCAAGCCGAAGCGCCTCAGCGCGGTTCTTTAAGGTGAATTCGATTTGGCAGAGAAGGAACAAAAGCTGGGGGTCTTTTCCCCCGGTCAGATTGACCCCTTTTTGCAGTGCTTCCCGCGCCTCAGCAAACTTCTTTTCACGCTGGCAGACAATCCCTAGCAGCCGGTACAGGGCGGGAGAGTCTGGATTTTTCTTGACGGCGTCGAGCAGCCTCGCATGAGCTTCGGGCAATCGCCCTTGCCTAATGAGGCCAACAATGGCCTGAATGCCGGCATCCGCCGACGCGGCGAAAATACAGGGGTCCGCAGCAAGAAGCACGGCGGCCAGAATTAGGCATCTAAGCACAACAGGGGACCATGAGGTGAAACTGCGGCGTTGCGCCTCCAACATGATAGCCTTCGGGATCACTCGCGCCAAGCAAGGCTGGGACATTGCGTCCTGACGGAAGTGGGTGATATTCAGTTCGGTAGAGTAGGAGAGGAAACGATGCCGGAGCATGGTTTCCTCCTCACTGGTTAAACTGGACGTGTGGTTTTCCCGGCTTTCACAGTGGCACAAGGCTTTGCGCACCTGTGCCCGTTGTTGACCTCGAGATCCCACGCCGGCCCCGCAAGGCGGTCGTGGGATCTCTCACGGGCGGCAACTACCATACGAACTTCACTCCAAATTCCATAGCCCGTGGGTCTGTTTGGACATTCGTGATTTTCCCAAACTGGCAGCCGAACTGATGCACGGCGTCGGTCTGACCGTTCGGACCCGGCGGCAGACACCAATGGTTATTAGGAAGACCTAGATTCTGATGGTTGAAGGCGTTGAAGGCTTGCCACTGGACCTCGAAATACTTGCTTTCCGAAATGTGAAAGTCCTTCTGCAACGCGGCATCCGCATTCCAGAAACCCGGCGCGCGGCACATGGGGCAATTGGTACCCTCGTTGCCGTATTGCCACCAGGAACCCAGGCTATTGTAATTGAATGGTGTGCCGTTGGGGTTGAGGCCAGTGGAAACTTCCTGGATCACTGCCGGATTGTTGCCGAAGTTCGCCTCAAACGCGTTCGGATTCCACCACTGGTTTTCACGCTGCCCCAAATTGCCACTGCGACCACTGGCAGGATTCCCGATCAGGTTAGGCCGGCAACTGCCGATCCCATTGCAGGGTCCAAAGATAATCATCGGGATGCCGCTTTGAAAGTTCCAATTCTGTGTAAGGGTCCACCCTCCAAGAACCCTGCTCAGAGGCCCATGGCTGAAGAAACGCCTTCCCGGACCTGCGGGCAGCTCGTCTGTGATGGCAAAGTTAAGAATCTGGGGGATATCATCCGGAGCGAGCCCGACGTACGCATTAAGATTGTCTGGATTCTCGGCAGCCGAGCTCCCGGCGGTGTTCGCCACTCCTCCTGAGACGGCGCCGGGGACCAGCGAGGACCGCCCAACGGTGCGCCCCAGAGTCGTGGGCGTGGCAGTATTTCCAATAATGCTGCCATAGTTGGCGGATTCAATGTTTTTCTGGAACGTATAGGAAACCATAAAATTCAGGCCGTGACTGTATCGCTCCTGCCATTGAAGCTGGAAAGCATTGTAATCGTTGAAACCGTTCGGTGAAACATTCGCCGTTACACCGGTGTATTGGGGGAAAGGCCTTAGCACCAAGTTTGCCGGACAGGATACCCCGCACCCGTAGATAGCACCGATTGCCGCGTTCGTAGGGATTGGATTGTTGATGGTCGTGCCCAACTTCTGCCGGACAGCCGTAGGCACATAATCGTAGTTTCTGAATTCGTCGCCGTAGAGGTGCATGCCGTGCGTGCCCACGTACCCGACGCTCAGGCTCATCGTGTTCGAGAGCTGCTGCTCGACAAAAAAACTCCACTGCTCGACATAAGGGTCTTCGGGCGCCTTCAGGAACGCACCGACTGTCGTTCCCAAGAACTGGTCCTTCGATGATTTGGCAAAATCGATCGACGGCAAGTTAAGATTGGGCGCCCCTTGGCTCAACTGGAAAGCAGGACGCTGCCCTGTAAAGTCACCCGTGTAGGCGAAGTAGTTGGCGAACGCCGGCGAGCTGACAGCTCCATTCTGATCTCCGAAAGCCGAGCTTATCCCATTGCTGAAGATGACGGCGTAGCCTCCTCGAAGGACGGTCTTGCGACTCTTAAACGGCGACCACGCAAAGCCCAAGCGGGGACCGAGGTCAGGCCCGTTCGCCGGGAAGACGGCCCTTGATGGGTGCTGGGGTGTTGCAAAGTAGTCTATTGCTCCCTTGAAGGGACCATCTGGATTTGCGGCGTTGAAGTTAAAGTTGGCCACATTGTTGTGCCGCTCGTAAAACCACCCGAAGTAGTCATACCGTAAGCCGAGGTTCAGCGTAAGACTTGGCGAGACGCGATAATCATCCTGGAGAAAAGCACCGAAGTAATTGTTAGTCTGCCAGGGAGGCTGATAGGTGCCAGTGCCTGACCCTTGGTCCACCGCTCCCATGAGAAATTGTGCAAGCCCCGCCCCCCCTTGGCCGCTGACCGGATCGCTGGTCAGCCCACCCCCGAAGCCCAGGTTATACCCCCAGCCCGCGATGTTCCAATTGTTGTCCCGCCGGAACATCATACCCGTCCTCAGGGTGTGCTTGCCGAGAATCTTCGTCACGTTATCGGTAAACGTGTAAGCCTGCACACCCTGAATGGCATTTTGCCACTGCTGCTGCCCCACCGAAGCTAAACCGCCGATGCCAATGGTGGGTACCACCTGAGTCGGAGGATACAAGACAAAGTTGAGGTTTTTTACCTCGTTCTCCACGGCGGTGGTATCTGCGACACTGTTGGGGTTTGGCGAGGCGATCTGGTTCTGGCGGCTGAACTCCATGCGAGCTTCGTTCAGGAGCGTGGGGGTCAGCGTGGAAGTGAAGCCCACGGTGGCAAGCTGGTTGATGGTGCGGTAGGGTTGTGCTCCCGCAACGCCGGTGCTCGTTGGCGCCGTGGGACCATCCCAAGGGTAGCGATAGTTGTAATAGTAACTGGGATTGAAAAGCCATTCCACAAAAAGCCTGTTCTTTGGCGAGACCACATGATCAACCTTGATGGAGACGTTGTGCGTGGTCTGGCTGCTTCCAACCGGGCCAATGAAGTTGTTGCAAGTGATCCCGCAACCCCCCGGGCCCTGCTGCAAGGGATCTACGAAATTGGGGTTAGGATAACTTCGTGCGTAAAAGGCTGCGACAGGATCGATGAGATTGGCTGGGATCACAGGCGTCGAGAATGGTGTACGGTGGAAAAGGCCGTTTGTATCCGGCCCCGTGGTGGAATACGGATTGTAAAGACAATTCGTTGCCCCATTCACTCCGCAAACCGACGCCAAGGCGGGATCCTGGGTAAAATCTCCCGCTTTTTCGGCTGCTAGAGGAACCGTCAACAGTGTAGGTCTATTCTCGTGGAGCAATGAAATATCCCAGGAGGCAAAGAAGAAGGTCTTGTCCTTGCCGTTGTAAATGTGCGGGAAATAGACCGGACCTCCGACCGTGCCGCCAAAATCGTTATAGTTTTCGGAAGGTTCGAGAAACGCCGCGCCCTGAGCGTTGCGTCGATCAAACGGATTGCTGGCGTTGAAGACAGAATTCCGGTTGAATTCGTAAATGTCGCCATGCACCTGATTGGTGCCTGATTTTAAGACCACGTTGACGACCGCACCGCTTGTGCGCCCATACTCTGCCGCCAATCCGTTATCCACCACGTTAAACTCGCCGACCGCATCGGGCGAGGGATTGACCACTACGTTCTCAGCGCCCAAGGCTGCATTCAGGCTTCCATCCAGATACCAGGCGTTAGCACCCCCTTGGCCGCCGTTTGCGCTGATCCCCGAGCCCACGAGATGCTGGGGATCCGGGAACCCGCCAAACTGGCTGTCAAATCCAAAAACGGATCCCGATGGGCCTGTGGATTGGGATACCCCCGGAATAAGTTGGACAAGCGTCTGGATATCGCGGCCCGGCAACGGCATATTCTGAATGTACCGGGTTCCCAGGTTGGTGGAGAAATTCGAGGGCGCGCTTTGAATGACCGGTTCCGTAGCTTGCACCTGAACCACCTGGGTTGTAGCGCCCACCTTGAGCTGGGCATCTTCTTCGGTGCTGGTGTTCGCAGTCACGATCACGTTACCGATATCCAGCGACGAGAAACCCCTTGCCTCGATATGCACCGTATACTTTCCGGGCATGAGCTCTTGAGCCAGGTAAAGACCTGCCGAATTCGTCGTCAACGCGACGGAAACGCCCGTCTCAACATTCTTCGCCACCACTTTGGCCCCGGGAACAGTCGCGCCCTGCTGGTCGGTCACTCGCCCCTGAATGTTGCCGTGATCGAGGGATGCGTGCAGTAAGGCAGCCCCCATAAACACGGCGACAATAAGGGCCAAACCTTCAGACTTAAATTTCTGCGTCATATGCCCTCCTGGGCTAGGTCATGTGCTTAAGCATTGAAGGCGATAAGTTCCTGATCCTGCACGGCAGGATTCGCCCCCTTTACAGTTGCTTGGGCTGTCCATTAAGTCATGTCAACAAATTCCTTCGCCGGAAATAACCGATAATCGATTGGCGAATCTAATCATTTTCGGTACGAGCTGTCAATAGTTTTTTTAAATTAAAGTTAACTGCTTTTGAATCAATGGAATGGTTCAGAGGGTTCGCCAATCAGTCCGCGGGTTTATCGCGTGCGATTTCGGTGATTATTGGGAGTTCAGGATCAACGGTGGAGTGGTGCTGAGCGAGCACCAGCGATTGATCGAATTCTGAAAGGCTCGTGGTATTTGATCCCGGTTTGCCGGGGGTTCACCGCCACAGGCCAATGCGTCCATGGGCTGGAAGGAAAGAGTGGCTCCGCCGGGCTTAGAAATCCGGCTCACACCGCCGGATTCCCACATTTCTACCGCGCCGGCGGCGAGATTCCTAACTTCTACAAGGACAAAAAGGGAAGAAGGTCAAGCTAAATTCCGGTTGACCGACCCTGATCGCTTCAAGCACCATAACGGCGCCAGCCTCGCTTCGCTCCAGGCGTGATCGGCATAACCTCGGAATCACGGATCGGAATCAGTGGCCGCCTTCGCCGGAATCCGCAGCAATCCCGCTCTAGGGAAGCATGGCATGGAGAGCCGGCCGGCAGTGCAGGAAAGCCTGCAATCACAGAGTAGCCGTCAGGCCGCCATCAACCGCCAGATCGGCACCGGTCACATAGGTGCATTCCCGCGCGGCCAGGAATAAAGCGGCAGCAGCGACCTCTTCTGGCAATCCCGCCCGGCCAAGTGGGATGCGTCCCGAATCCACGTAATAGCTAAGGAATCGACCGGTGGTAGTTTCGTCCACTCCATTGACAATGGACATTGCAGTGCGCACGAATCCCGGACTGATCGAATTCACCACAATGTTATACGGCGCAAACTCGATCGCGAGATTCCGAGTTAACTGCGCCACGCCACCCTTTGACGCGGCATAAGCGCCTGAGCGTGGTTCCGAAATTCTTTGGTGAACGGATGCGATGTTGACAATACTCCCACCGCTCTCCTTTTGCCGCATTTCACGGGCTGCAGCCCGCGCACAAAGGAAATACGCGGTGAGATTCACGTCCAAGACGTTCTGCCATTCTCTGCGGGACATTTCGAAGAAGTCTTGTGCAACGTAAGTGGCTGCATTGTTCACCAGGACGTCCAGCCCCCCGAGGGACCGCGCGGCCCTCACGACCGCTTCCTCAGCTTTTTCGCCGTCAGCAAGATCGACTTCAAGAGCAATAGCTTCGGCGCCTGCATTCGCTATTTCGTTCGCAACCCTGCGAGCTGATTCACCGGATATATCCAGAATGGCGAGCCGTGCTCCCTGATCGGCAAACAGTTTTGCGGTGGCTCGACCGATACCACTGCCTGCTCCTGTAATCAGTGCGGTTTTGCCGGCCAGTCGCAACAAGGTCTCCCCCTCGGTGTGGGCTAAAGCGAATGCTTAAACTCGGAAAGAATCTGCGCTCCGGTTTGGGTTACCAGGATTGTGTGCTCCAGGCGCAGTCCCCACTGCCCCTCCAAGTAGATGCCTGGCTCGAGCGCAACGACGTTCCCTGGTTGCAGAGGCGTTTGATTGTAAGGAACGATTCGGGGTTCTTCATGGAAAGTCAGTCCGATGCCGTGTCCACTATGGTGCGGGTATGTCCCGCCGAGCGCTGAAACCCGCTGCCGTAGCTGCGAGTCAAGATCGCAGGCACGGACTCCCGGCCGAACTCGATCAATGGCTTCATACAGGGCAAATTCGATTCCCTCAAAAAGCCGCCGCTGCTCATCCGTGGGTTCTCCCACTGCACAAGTGTTGCACGTATCACCCCAGTAGCCTTGATGTCGAGGGACGATGTCGGAAATGACCAAGTCACCGTTTCTAAGCTCTGAGGCGCCAGGGTTTCCGCCGACCCCCGCTGTCCGGACACCTGAAACCAAATCTGCCAGCAGGGGCAGACGCGTTCCCGCTGCGGACTCCATCGTCTTCCGCATTTCCGAGAAAACCTCCAACTCTGTTAATCCGGGCGATATTCGCCCTTTCACGGTAGCCTGACCTAAGTCACAGAGCTTCAGGGCGGAACGAATCGCTCTAATTTCATCTTCCTGCTTAACCGCTCTCATCCCGGCTAGTTCCAACGTGATGTCCTGAAATTTAAGATGACGACAATTCAAACCAAGGCTTTCCAGCACGTAAGCCGGCAGGTCAGCCATTTCCACACCCACGATGCTGGGAGGAAGACGGCTGAAGGTGTCAAGAAGCAGGGTGGTGAGCTCCTCGAGAGACCGCAACGGGCGGTCATACGTATACCCAGGGAAGGTGTGAGTTCTGATGCCGGCGTCAACATCGTCGGCTGATTCGATTTCCGCAAGGAACAGGACCGGCTCTTGTCCCTTTACCCACACCAAGGCACTCGCGAGCGGCGCAAAAGGCGAAGGGCCGGTTTCGATGGAAACGGTATGTCCCCCGAAATAGCGGACGCTTGCCAATGAGGTCAGCAAAGCGTGGTCCATCTTCTTTTCCAGCAGGATTTCTGAAAGGCTCCTCATTCTTGAACTATCCATTTCGCTCCGTGTCCTTTGAGAGGGGTGAATAGAGGCTGGCTGTTCTTTTGCCTGAGAATGGATGAGAACACGTCGCTACCGCTTTCTGGTATTCTTCTGTGGGGATTTCGGAAATAGTCCGCCCTCATCCATGACCTGAAGGTTTTCAACGTCCTGAACCCGAAAGGTCTCTATGATTACTTGAAAAGTTTTCTCTACCTCCTCTGGACCGCCGTGCGCGAACACATCGGTCAATGCACGGTGTTCTTCCAGATCTCTAGCTTGGTTGTATGGGCGGCCGGCTTTGGCCTTCATCAAGTAGCTGGCAAAAAGGGGAGGGCAGACAGCATTCAAAGCTCGATCGATTGACTTATTGCCTGACAAATGCCAAATAAGCCGATGGAATTGGAGGTCGGTCTTTAATAGTTCCACGAAATCCTGCCTTGCACCTGCCGTCTCCATCTTCTCAACCAAGTCTACCATTTGCGCCAATTGATCCTGGGTCATCCGCTCGCGGGCTAAACGCGCGGCAAGCGGCTCAAGCTGCCGGCGCACGACATAAATATCTTCAACATCACTTGCCGAGGGCTTAATGACAAAAGTACCCAGATTATCCCGCCTCGTAACGAGCCCCTGATGTTCGAGCTCCTGGAGAGCTTCTCGAAGGCTGCTCTGTGCTACCCCTAATTGGCGGGCGAGTTTGCCCTCCACAATCCTTTCACCGGGGCTCAGTTCAGCACGAAGGATGGCATCGTGCAAATGAGTGGCAAGACGCCTGCGCAAAGTGCCGCGTTGTAATGGCCGGATCATTAAATCGTTAATCGAGTCACGAATTTTTTACCAACCGGCGGCGATTGTCAAGACTTCTCTTTCAAGTCTTTCCCCATCTTAAACTCCCCAAGCAGGAAAGAGTTCGAGTTGCAGATGTTGTGAAGGCGGATGGTGCGTTTCGGGGCCAGTGTTGGGAAAGATTCGACGGATTCCAGCGGCCAGCGCATGGAGCGGAGGGCGGAATACCGAAGAACCACAACGAAATATGAGGCCACGAAGCGTGCACTGTCCACTTCTCAAAAACCGCGACGCACACCAATTCTATCATTGGGCCGGATGTGGCGAGGGAAAATGGGAAAGTCCGGTAGTGTCGCAGTCTGCTGTAGCGGCGCTCTATGGGCGCCGGAAACCGTTGAGGATCCAAGCTCGGCGCTCATAGAGCGCCGCTACAGCAGCGAAAATGCACCACTACCCCTCGGATGGTTGGATGGACTTTGAGACTGGGTTTTGAACATAGATGGAAAGATTACAAATCCTCAGAGTTTGAAGTGGATTTTTACGCCTACCATTGTCTTGGAGTATCATTTTCAAATGAATCGCCGAAAGTTTCTTTCGCTTGCTTCGAGCTCCCTCGCATCTCAAGTGTTTGCGAAAACGGAGCCCTCGCTGCGGCCGGAAACACTCGATTTACGCCAGCCGGTCCAGCTTGGTGTTCAATGCATGACCCATCGCATGGATCCGGATGAGCGTTGGCGCCCGTGGTTTGCGATAGACGTAAAGGACTGGACACCGTTCCGCCTGCGTCATGACGTGTGGGATTTCGGCGACACCGGCGGGAGGTTTCTGGAAGCTTTCATCGAAGCGCGGCAAATGGTGGTCCCAAATCCACAAACTTTGGCGTGTGAGCAAAAGATCCGCCGCTTTGTGAACTCGCTCTTCGGACCGGACGGAGTGATTGGCAACCCGGAGCTGAAAGGCCCGGACCACATGTTCGCGCAGGGCAGCGCCTTGTACGGCCTGGTGACGGATTACGAGGACAGCCGCGATCCCGCGCTTCAAGCCCGCATTGAGCATTTCATTGTCTCGCTCGATCGTATGGCCGTACATGAAAAGGACTACCTTTGGTTTCCCCAGGTGGCGACCCCAATTGCTCCCTGCTCGCACATGGCTGCGTATCAGGTGCTGCCTGTGGTGCGGTTTTATGAGCTGACTGGATACGCTCCGGCGCTCCGTTATGCCGAGCAATTGAGTCGTTGGGCTTTCTATTATGATCCGACCGTCACCCCGGAAGGCGTCATCATCAAGACCGGGTGGGAAGGGCATTTACACGCCTGGATGGACACTTTCAGCGGGATCATTCGCTGTGCACGGGCAGGAGGAGAATTGGATCAGGTCGCTGTGCTTGAGCGTTCGCGGCGTCTTTATGAATGGGTCAGAGCCAACTATTGTTCACGCTTCGGTTGGGTGGCTGATTCGGTGGGATCAAAGACGTGCGAGACGGACACGATCACCAGCGCCGTGCGTTTGGCGCTTGAACTCATCAAGGCAGGACACGTCGCTTACTGGAACGATGTAGAGCGATATGTTCGCAATCAGCTCGTCGAGAATCAATTTGGCGAGGTTTCCAATCTCCGGATTCAGAACCCGGTGGTGGCAAGAGGCCTGCGGGGGGCCTTCGAGAGCTATGCCGACCCGAACAGGCTGATCGCCTTGAAAAACGGCACGATTGAAGGTTGTTGTATCAACGGCGGAATCCGGGGATTCTTCCTCGCGTACGAACACGCCCTTGCTGAAAATGAAGAAATGATCCGCGTGAACTTGTTAGTGAATTGTGGCAACAGGAACCTTGAAGTGGCCAGCTATATGCCCTTTGAGGGACGGATTGACCTCTATCCAAGAACCACAAAGCCGCTCCTTGTTCGCTTGCCAGACTGGTTAGAACCGCACGCAGTTAAAATCGATGGACACGCTGGCCTGCAGGTCGAACCTGGAGAGGCAAACCACCTTCGCATCGGCGTGAGTAGGGAGAATGCCAGAGTCACGCTCCGATTTAACCAGCCGGAAAGCCGGATGGAGACCGTTGTTGCGGGCCGTTCTTACCGGGTACGCTGGCGCGGGGACACAGTTGTCGACCTTGGACCCGCAGGGCAACCTTATCCCATTTATCAAAGGGCGAGTTTTCGGAGCGATCATGCCCCTATGAGAAATGGGTGTCTGCCATACCGCCGGCCTCGAATATCCTGGTAGAAGAAACGGCTTCGATGGCACCCCTTTGCGATTTCCCCGCTCGCGACCCATTTGAAATCAGCCCCGGCCTCGAATCGTAGCCTGAAGAGCATAGAATGACCGCAATGAGCTTTATCGATCTTTAACATCAATCCACGCCGGATTAGACCACGGCGAGGGTCCCTGTCGGTTGTAGGATCGGAGCCGGTATGTAACGTGGCCTTTCGGGATCTGTTGGTCTCGAAACTCCAGCGCATCACCCCCCAGTTCCCCCACTACGTTCCACGGTCCGTAATTGACGGAGCGATCGATCTCCACGCGGCTTACTTTGGCGTAAGCCTTCCAGCGGAGTTCGATACCGTCTTTGGCGCGCTGGGCCTGCAATTCGCCTGGCGTATCCGGTACTGCCGGCCAGTCCAGGTAGGAAGCATCAGCAACGGCCATGACGCTGTCTTTCAAAGGTACGCGAAGACTGCCGGGGGCTTTCCAGCTCAGCGGGGCCACCGCTCCAGTGCGGACGTCGATCAGAACTGGATTGTGAACGTCCGGGTCCGAAATTTTGAGGGTTGCCTGAACGGGCTGGAAATGGTCTTGCGGCTGGGCAATCACGGCCAACCAGAAGGCATAGATCCGCCGGCCGGAAATTTTGTCTCTAAACACATAGCTTTGGAGCTGGCCGTGCTGGTATTCGGGCGGAACAGCATCAATTCCGAACGCCGCCATGGGATCGCGCGCAGTTTGTCCGAACAGCGCGGATACGGTTTCAAACGAGCGGTAGGCCTCGTGGGGCTGGAAAGAATCAGGGCCGGGGGTCTGGCCGTGGATGATGCCGTAAAGGTCGTCCTCATTACCATCGGTGCTGGGTATCAGCACCCACATGAAGCCTTTCAAGTGCTGAGCCAGGCTGTACAGATAGAATCGCGGGACATAGCGTGCCTGAACAGAGTCATTCGAATTCTTCCACTTCGGCGAGACGTTCCACTCGTTGACCCAGAACTGAAGGTCATTCCGGATTCCTGGAATATGCATGATCTGGGTCCGAAAATCCGATGCATGCTCAACGGTGTCTGATTCCTCCGGCATATGGTTGGAACCGAATCCCGGATAGGTGTGATACGCGACCACGTCCACCCGGCGCGCACACTCAGCGAGGGCCGCGCGGTCAAAGATCAAGTCCGGGCTGGACGTCCCTGCGGAAATGACTTTGGCCTGGGGGTCGGCCTGGTGGACAACGGCAGCAACTCTTGACAAGAGGCGCCCGTAACTTTTTGCCTTCGCAACAAGTTCTTCATTGTTTTTCGTTTGGGGCTGCCAGTAGCCAATGTCGGGTTCGTTCCACAATTCCCAGTATTCCACCTTGCCCTTATACCGGTTCACCATGAAGCGCGCGTATTTAAGGAAGGCATCAATTTGTTCGCGGGTGGTCGGGGGATTGAAGATCGGATTGGGAGGATGGTCATTCTGGCCGATGCCGGGGGGCGGAAGAATCACACGCCGCGGGCGAGCGGCAGGACCACCTTGGTACAGCGGATTGGAATATTGCAGCTCGATTTCAATGTGGACACCGTTTTCGACAAGCGACCGTATCGCCTCATCCAGATCCTCCGTCGCTCTGTAGTGACCCGGGGTCTGTTCGATCCAATCCCAACTCGTCCTTTCCGACGAATTCTCGTACTGGCCGATACGCACCCATTTGATGCCCGAATCAAAAATCCGAGTCCACCAGCGCTGAGTCCACGGCAAGCGTGGCTCGCGAGGCAGATCAACGTTCATGCCGAATCCGTCCTGGAGTTGATAGGAGCGCCGGGGGAGAACTTGATGCGGAATTTGCTGGCTGAAGCTCCACCCCGAGAACATTAAAAAGAGCAATAGCAGCCATCGCGCACATCGGGGAGTGTTCAATGAATGTCTCCTTCGAAAGTGATAGCGCCAATGCTGGAGAGTCCCTCCACGACGCCAAACTTCAATAGCCTGCCTTGCGTCGATCCATGCGCATATCTTATCTCGAATTGCGCGTTCCATGTTGCAAGGATGGCCAGTCGGGGGCTCGAAGACAGCGACATTGAGGTTTCGCCACTCCCCAAACGATCCGAGCAGCCAGCAGTGTCGAAAGACGGAAAGGTCAAAACTCAAGCCACCCGTAACTGTGTACCCTCGTTCACTTGCGCTGTCGCACCCGCCGTGCGCTAATGCACTTTGCGGTCGTGTCCTGCCCAATAAGGCTCGCGCAGGGTTCGCTTCAGGATCTTACCGGTGCCGCCCTTGGGCAAGCTCTCCCGGAATTCCACGGATTTCGGAACCTTGAACCCTGCCAAATGTTGACGGCAATGGGAAAGAATTTCCTCTTGAGATGCGGCGGCACCCGGCCGCAAAGTAACGATGGCTTTGGGCACTTCGCCCCATTTATCGTCGGGCACGGCGATGACCGCGCATTCGAGCACGGCGGGATGGCCGTAAATAACTCGTTCAACTTCGGCGCTGCCAATGTTTTCACCGCCGCTTAGGATCATGTCCTTGGAGCGGTCCACGATCAGGATATAACCTTCATCATCCACGGTGGCAAGGTCTCCGGTGTGGAACCAACCATCGCCCAGGACGCGGGCCGTTTCTTCCGGTTGCTTCCAATAACCCGCCATCACCACGTCACCCCGGACAATCACTTCTCCAACTTCGCGCCCATCGTGCGCCACTTCTTGGCCGTCGAGATCTGCCACGCGTACCTCGCTGCAAGGCAGGGGGAAGCCCGCCGTGGCGGTGCGGCGTAGCCGCGTCTCCTCGGGTTCGCCGGCCAAGCTGCTCTTGCGCCCGGCCACGGTGATGACGGGAGAGGTTTCGGTGAGTCCGTAGCCGCCGAAGGTGTTGCAGCCCGGTATCTTGCGCTCCATTTCGCGGATCAAAGCCACGCTGGCGGGCGCGCCGCCCACATTGATCTTGCGCAGGCTTGAGAGGTCAAATCGGCTGAATTCGGGGTGATTGATCAAGGCAATCGCCATGGCTGGGACCAAGCCGAGCGAGGTCACCCGCTCGCTCTGGATAAGCCGTAACACAGTTGGCGGGTCGAACTTCCTCATCATCACGTGGCGGCCGCCCACCATGGTCAGATAATGCGGGGTGCCCCAGGCATTCACGTGAAACAAGGGAACGGTGTAAAGGACAACATCGGTCTCGACGGGCTGCACGGCCCCGCTGGCCGCGCAGTAGAGCGCATGGAGAAAAAGGTTGCGATGGGTCAGCATGACGCCCTTGGGATGGGCCGTGGTGCCGCTGGTATAAAAAAGCTCAGCGGTGGAGTTTTCGTCGATTGCGAGGGAGTCAATTTCGCGTGGTTGGGCGGCTTCGATCAAGTCATCGTAAGTTTCAGGATAGGCCCAGGTTGGCGGAATGCCGTCCAATTGGATGGTGCGCTCCACGGCCTGAACGTGGGGACGCAGGCCTTCGACCAAAGGCGCGAATTCGGAGTCAAAGAACAGCAGGCGCGGCGCGGCGTCGTTCAGGATAAACGCCAGTTCTTCCGGGCTCAGCCGGATGTTGAGCGGCAGTAGAATCCCCCTGATTTGGGGCACTCCGTAATAGCCCTCGAGCAGGCGGTGGCAGTTGAAGCTGAGAAACGCGACGCGGTCTCCCGGCTGAAGGCCCAGCCCGAGCAAGGCGTTGGAAAGGCGGTCAGCCCGGTCGTTGAATTGGGAATAGGTAAACCGGCTCTCGCCGCAAACCACGCCAATCTTCCGGCCATAGATTTGTGCAGCATGGCGCTTGAACCGCACCGGGGTTAAGGGAAGGATCATGTCGCATCCTCGGACTAGGGTTGATCAACGACATCGCCGAACGCCAGCTATCTTAACGCAGGTTGGAAAACGGTCGCACGGGAAATCGGGGCGATCTGCGTGCGCCTCAGTCGTCCTTGGTGATTGGCACGGTCACGCCTTGCACTCCAATCGTTGTTCTTGCTCAGGCTCCCATAGCAGGCGCAACAGCAGGCGCAACAGGTCTTGGCAAGCGGCCATTTATAACCCGTATTCTTCGCCCGGCCTCATTCATGACGTCCTGGTGGGTATGTTCGTTCAACCGGGGATATCGGCCTTTTAGGGTGGAAAATTGAATTCCCGCCGAATTAATCTTGACGCACTTGTAAAGATATAGCGATAATGAACTCTGATCTAACCACACCGAAATGTGCAGTAATAAATTTCGGATTCAATTTGGGGTTTGAATCATCTCTACTTCGTTGTATAGTTGAATGGAGTGAACGGTTTGTAATGTTCGGGTACAGGCTAGGGCGGTAAAGCCAAAATGTCCTTGATAGGGAGCCAACGGAATGAATACTGAAGTCACCACCATTGAACAGCTTGCAACCAAGGAATATCAGTTCGGCTTTGTGACGGAGATTGAGGCCGATACCGTCCCGCCCGGGCTGAATGAGGACGTGGTCCGGGTGATCTCCGCCAAGAAGAATGAGCCGGAGTGGATGCTGGAATGGCGGCTGCGGGCCTTCCGCCACTGGCTGACCATGAAAGAACCGACCTGGGCGAACGTGCACTATCCTCCCATTGACTATCAAGCCGCCACTTACTATTCCGCACCGAAGAGCAAAAACGACGGGCCGAAGAGCCTGGAAGATGTCGATCCGAAGCTGCTTGAGACTTATGAAAAGCTCGGCATTCCATTGAAAGAGCGTGAGTTGCTGGCCGGCGTGGCAGTGGATGCGGTGTTTGACAGCGTTTCTGTGGCCACGACTTACCGTGAGAAACTGGCGAAGCTGGGCATCATCTTCGGCTCCATGTCTGAGGCGATTCAGAACCACCCCGACTTGGTGAAGAAGTACCTGGGCTCGGTGGTCCCCTATACGGACAATTTCTTCGCCACGCTCAATTCCGCCGTCTTTAGCGACGGGTCTTTCGCCTACATCCCCAAGGGTGTGCGCTGCCCCATGGAGCTTTCCACCTACTTCCGCATCAACGCCCAAAACACGGGGCAGTTTGAGCGCACGCTGATTGTGGCGGAAGAAGGCGCCTACGTCAGCTATCTGGAAGGCTGCACCGCGCCCATGCGCGACACCAATCAACTTCACGCCGCGGTGGTGGAGTTGGTGGCGCTGGATAACGCCCAGATCAAGTACTCGACGGTGCAGAACTGGTATCCGGGGGATAAGGAAGGCAAGGGCGGCATCTACAATTTCGTCACCAAGCGCGGCAAGTGCCTGGGCGTGAATTCCAAGATTTCCTGGACGCAGGTGGAGACCGGTTCCGCCATCACCTGGAAATATCCAAGCTGCATTTTGCAAGGCGATAACTCGATTGGCGAGTTTTACTCCGTAGCCGTGGTGAACAATTATCAGCAGGCCGATACCGGCACCAAGATGATGCACATCGGCAAGAACACCCGGAGCACGATTGTGTCGAAGGGCATCTCCGCCGGGCGCGGGCAGAACACCTATCGCGGCGCGGTGAAAATCCTAAAGGGCGCAAAGGGCGCAAGGAACTTCTCGCAGTGCGATTCGTTGCTCATCGGCGACCAGTGCGGCGCGCATACTTTCCCTTACCTCGAAGTGAAGAACAACACGGCGCAAGTGGAGCACGAGGCTTCCACGTCAAAGATCGGCGAAGACCAGATTTTCTATTGCCGCCAGCGCGGACTTTCCACCGAAGACGCCGTCTCCATGATCGTCAACGGCTTCTGCAAGGAAGTCTTCCG
>Ga0307373_10001489_pt1 | contig 43966 bp, 41 predicted proteins | sample OX2MG_FD_202534 | JGI IMG/M metagenome (GOLD analysis project Ga0307373, IMG submission 202534) | Soil microbial communities from Risofladan, Vaasa, Finland - OX-2 | ecosystem: Environmental > Terrestrial > Soil > Coastal area > Acid sulfate soil | place: Finland: Risofladan, Vaasa | collected...
GCTGGCCACGGACCATAAAAATGTCCGCGATGTTGCCGAGAGCCACAGCCTCATTAAGAGTGTCGCCACATTCTCTCCAGGTCTCGGCAGCTTGGCGAAAAAGCTTTTCGGCTTGGTCGATTTGACCTTGGTTCTCGTACGTGATGGCCATGTTGTTCAGCACGACGCCCGTTTTTTCGTGCTCGCCCAATTTACTGAGAAGGGCAAGCGCACGCGTGTACATCTCGCGCGCGCCTGCGATGTCTCCCTTGGCGCCACGGCGGTCGCCCATGGTTCGCAAAGCATCGGCAGCGAGAAGCGTGTTGCCGGCGGCCATAAAGATGTCGTATGCCTCCTGACAGTGAGGAACCGCACCTTGCGGGTGGTCGCCGTAGACCGCGTTGATACATTGGTTGAGGCGGAAGTGCGCATAAAGCAATCTTTGTCCGCGGGAAGCCGCTTCGGCAGCGGCCTTTTCGAAAAATGGCTGGGCGGCGGCGCCCCCGGAATAGCTAATGAGCTGGGCCTGCCAGAAATCAATGCGTGGGTCTTCCGAAGCGGGAGGGGGGAGCTTGCGGAGTTGTTTGACGATGGCGAGAGCTTCTTCGGTGTAATGCTCAGCATTGAGCGCAATAATCAACTGCTCCGCATAATCCACGCTGTCCGGATAGAGCGTGTAAAGAGACCGGTACGCCGCAGTAGCGCGATCCAAATCTCTCAGACTGGAGAAATAAGCGCCCTCAACCTGCAGCTTGTCCGTTTCAGGAAGGCCAGCGGAAAGGCCGTAGGCGATTTTGATTTCATCTTTGGCTTTCTGGTCGTAACCGAGCGCGCCCAAGGTGCGGAACAGCATGAGGTGCACAAGAGGAAAACGAGGTGCGAGATTCTCTGCTTGCAGAAAAAGATCTTTGGCGGCAGCGTCATCGTAATTGCGCAATTTTGCGAGGCCCAGTGAATAGAAACGGTTGGCGTCCGGGTCGGAAGGCAGCGAAGAAACGATGTTGGCTTCCTCCGACTCTGAAATCATGGGCAGGCCCAAACGTTCGCGAAGTTCGACGCCGACTTTGGCAACTAGACCGAAGAACTGGTTTTCGCTGCCGGTCTCCGCGCCTTCGTACAAAATGTCGCCCGTGCGAGCATCCTGCAAGCGGAAATCGATGCGGACGCTGCCGTCCCGCGGCTCGCCAAGGGCCGCGAAGGAGCCGAGGACGAGAAGGTCGCTGTCGAGGGCCTTTCCAATGTGCGAAGCAGTTTGCTGGCTGAGCGAATCGGTTTGAGACCACGGGGAACTGAGCCGAAATTGCGCGACATTTTCGCCCGGGACCACGCGCAGCTTGCCGCCGGCGCCGAGTTCGGTGCGCAACATTTCGGCGAGGGCCGTCGAAAGCCACGCGTCGCCCGGCCGGCCGGAAGCGTTCTGAAAACCCAGAACGGCAACGGAGCGCCGCAGCTTGCCAACGTCGGCCGTGGGCTGCAAAGACGAAACGGGCGGCACGGCAGCGCGTTTGCGAAAAGCAATAAGCGCGGCTAATCCAATCACCACGACGGCAGCGCCAACTGCCACAGTCAAAAGACGACCGAGGGAGCGCGATGAAGTTGCCGACCGATTCGCGGGAGTTTGATTTTCGGCCGGCGGGGAAGGAATGGTCGTGGAGGTTTCCGGTTCGATGAATGGCTGCGAATCTTCGACGGTGACGGGGGCGATGAAGCGGTAGCCGCGTCTGGGGACAGTTTCAATGAAGCGAGGATTATCCGCGTCATCCTCAAGCGCGGCGCGGAGGCGCTTGAGCGCGGAATTCAGATTTCCGTCGAAATCGACGTAGGTACCCATCGGCCACAAATCCTGCCGGAGCTCCTCGCGCGTCACGATCTGACCGGAGCGTTGCAGCAACCTCGCGAGTATCTGGAACGGCTGCTCCTGCAGGCGAATGCGCACGCCCTTGCGAGTGACAACGGCGTTCTGCAAATCAGCCTCGAAAAGGCCGAAGCGTACGAGTCGCGAGGGTGTGGGGAAGTTCATGCAGCCCCCCAAGTGGTTACCGAGATTGGCCGGGAGTATAACACAACCTCAATTTCTACCAACCTGTTTGTGCCAGATAGCCGCACAACCCCGTGAGTTTCCAAAGAATTAGCAGGACACAAACTCGCCCCAGGGCCGCCCTTTGACGCCGCGCCGATCTTCGGCTATTTCTCGCGCTTCGGTTGGAAATGGCTTTTGAGGAGGCGCGAGCAATGAAGAACTCAATGAGCCGCAGCATGGCGGAATTTCCGCGACGGGCGATGCTGGTGGCCGTTTGTGGCGTTTTCCTGGCCGGCGCAGCGTATGCGCAAGGCGGGGCGTGCACGGTGAACCAAATTCGGGTAAGGATTGGCACGGCGGCGCAAAACCCGCTGGCCGGCACGGTCAACAATATAGACCTCGAAATCCATTTCATCAACGGCACCATTCAAAAGGCACCGGATGTGAATGCGAATATGACTTGGGGGGTCAACAGCCAGAACGTTGTGACGATCCCATTGAGCCAGCCGGTCCCGGTAACAGAAATCAAGAGGATCCGGTTGATCTACAACATAAGCGCTGGCGAGTGGGATATGTCATTTCTGCGGGCGCGCGCGATCGGCAGCGTGTGGAACGGGCGAATCGCGGCATGGGGGTCGGATCCGAATCCGTCGCCCCATCGCTTCACGGCGACCTATCCAGCGTTCGGCGTTGACACTGCGATACCGGCTAACGCGTGCAATCTCGCGCGCATGCCTGTTGCGGGCCCCGTCCGACTTGCGCCCGGTGCTGCGGTGGAATCCCACGGGCCGCTTATGAACCAGAATGTTCAGAATCGAGCGGTTCTGGTATCGCCGATGAGAACGACGCTGCTGCGGCCACAGAGTCGGGGGACCAATATTGGAACAAGCCAGACTCTTTCAGCTACCGGCACGGCACCTAGCGGAGCCGCATCTTCGGCAGCCACCAGGCCGATGCTGGCTGCGCCTGCGGCAATGCAATCCGGTAGCTCCGGGGGCGGCGGGGGTTCTGGGCCGAACCCTGCTGTATACCAGGGCGGGTCTGGCCTGCCTTCGGCCACAGGCGGCTCCGGGCAGGGCGGAAACAGCGGGACGTGCGACGTGACGCAAATTCGGCTGAGGATCGGCACGGGCGGCGACGACTTGCGCGGTGGCCAAGACAATCTGAACATCATAATTTATTTCACAGGCGCCAAGCCTCAAGTCACACTGAACGTTAACAGCAATGCCAACTGGCCAAACAACAGCACGCATATGGTGGTCATCCCGCTGAAACCGCCAGTCGCGCCGAGCGAAGTTAGGGCGATCAGGCTGTTTCACGTAGCTGACGGGAGCTTTAATGTTCAAAGCCTCGCGAGCACGCTTACTCCAGCCGCACCGATAGAGATAGCAAAGGCTATACAGTCGCCAGACAACTGGGACATGTCTGGCCTGCAAGCCTCCGCTCTGGGAAATGGCGTGGGCTTGCGAATCGCAAGTGTTGGTTTCCATCGTTTCACTGGCAGCAATCCAGACCTCACCATCTACGTCGCGCCGAAAGTGATGGCGAAGGCGTGCGGCACGGGCCGGCCGACAGGCAATAGTGGCGGCGGTGCCGGAGGCGGATCGGGCCCTGGACTGAATCCCGAACTTAATCCTGGCGGCCCTGGCCTCCATCCGGTTACCGACGCCACTGGCCCGGGCGGAGTGGGCGGTGCTTCTGGCGCGCTGATTACGAACAGCGACGTGCAGCGAATGGTAAGGACCGGCGTTCCCGAATCGGCGATCATCGGCTCGATTCGCGCGAATCCGGTCAAACTCGACCTGTCGCTCAACGCATTGTTCGCGCTGCACAGGGCAGGAGTGCGCGAGTCAATCCTGCGAGCGATGATCAAGCGCGGAAACGGTCCAAGAAACGGAACGAAAACGGCTGCTGTTGGGATTACAGACGGAGGGCGAAATGGGAATGAATTGAACCCGCAACCGTATCCACCGAAGGGAACTCTTTTAGTTTCCGGTTCACAAAAAACGATGCTTGGTACTCAAGCAAACCCATTCCCGGGCGACGGAGGCAATGCAGCTGCGGTTCCCAAACAAACAACTGTCCCGCAGACCTCGCCGGGAGTGATTGGCCCTAGCCAGACCATGAGTTCGACCACGAACCATGCAAGTCCGACGACGACCATGCCGCAAGCCGAGGCAACCGCAATGGCACCGCGCTCTGACAGTCCACTTGCCGCGATGGAACACGCCTCGTCGCAAGCCATTCCGATCAGTGAGTGGGTCTCCTTGCAATGCGCGAAGGATCCATCGTTCCGAGTTCTCGGCGTATCCGGCACTCCCGCCGGCACCACGCTGACGGTCGGGCCCCAGTACACAATCTGGGGCTGCTCGTTCGGAGCCCCCGTTTTAGTGAAGGCGCCCAAACCGGTAAATTTGCAGCAGCCGCTCGCAACGCAAGCTCAGGCAGGCCAATATTCTGTAACCATCTACACAGCCCCTTTCAACATTGCTTGGTTTGTTGATGCTGATATTAAGTCCTGGAGCGACAACGCGATTGTCGTAACCGTTCGTCCCGCTGCGGCCGTTTATCCCGGCTCTTCACTCGCGGGCAGCGATCTGCATGCAGTGCTTTGGATTGTGCGCGGCGACGGGCAGCTAAGACTCTACGGGGTAGAGGGGGGGCTCGCGTTCAAGCCTGCAAACTAATCTGGACGAACAAAAGGCCTTTGAAAACGGCCCTGACCCTCCTCTGAGTTACGGGAGCCCATGATGGAAAGGAGTAGATGATGTTCGTGAAAAAAACAGTGCGGATCGCAATTCTGGTGGCGATGCTTGGCGTTGTGCCGCTGGTCAGTGCGCGGCAGGCGCAAAAGCCGCTGACGAATGAGGGCGTGATCAAGATGGTTAAGGCAAAGCTGTCGGAGTCGGTCGTGGTGGCCGCGATTCAATCGAGCCCTGCGAGTTTTGACATTTCTCCGGACGGGCTGATTGCGCTGCAGAAAGCGGGCGTCACACAGAAAGAAATGGATGCCGTCGTGGCCGCGCAAAAGGCGGCGAACGGAGGAGGAACTGCCACCGCTGCGGCGAACGCTGATGCCGGAGGCGCGAGTCCGGCACCCGCCGCTGCCCCGGGGCCGAAATGGCAGATGCCGACGGTGACGGTTATTCAGAAGAACGGTTCCCAAGTGTTGCCGCTGGAAAAAACACAACTGGCGGAGACGAAGACGAAGCCGCGGTCGCTGGCCAGCCTTTCCGGGGATTCCGCGGCCGTACAGGGAATTCAGGCGGGAGTTAACGATGCCACGTGGAACACCGCTACGCACATAAATAACGGAGTCGGCGGTTCGGCCGTGATGCAAGCGGGAGGAATTTTCAATGGAATTCTGGGATCACGGCAGCCGGAGGTCACCTATGTGTGGGGCGTGCCGGGACCGGTGTCGGCGAACGTGCTGCAGACAAGCACGCCGACATTTTCCGTGAACTTCGCAAAGGCGCCGGGCGTGAATCCAGAGGAGTTCGCGCCGGAAATCGTGAAGCTGACGCCCGCGCAAAACATCTGCCGTTTGGTGGGCGCGACGCGGGGCAGAGAAGATGCCCGTTCCCACGATGCGGCGGACTGGAAAATCTACTCCTCGTTTGTGGAGGATCGCGTCGGCGCCAATTTGCAAAAAACCGCAGCCGGCGAATACCAGATGTCCCCGCACTCGCCACTCCTGCCGGGCGAATATGCGGTAGTGCTGCGGCCGGTTTCGAGGAGCGAGAAAGTTTCGGGCGGCGATGTGGCGCGCGGGCAGGGTCCCGGCTTGATGTTCGATACGGCCTGGTCATTTCAGGTGCCTGATAACGCGCAATAGGCCCGGAGAAAAAAGCGGCGATGAAGGGCGGCAGAAATTATGGCGCGAAAGAGCACCTTGAAAATGATTGCTGTGATTGTGCTCGCCATTCCATTCGCGGCGCTTGCCGCGGCAGCGACCGTGGATTTGAAGCCCGGAAAGTATGCGCTGACGATTACGTATGAGGTGCAGGACCAGAGGCAAAGCGAATCGCAGAGCGCAGCACGATGCATTACGGCGAAAGACCTGGACAATCCGGAAAGGATTTTCAATGACCGGATCGCCGCGACGCCAAAAGAAGAAACGTGTTTGGTGAAGGACTTAAAGAACAGTGGCGGGAAGATTTCGTACGACGCGGAGTGCTCGAACCGGACCGTGCACGTGGAAGGGAACGTGAGCGCCACAGGATTTGCGGTGGTGAGAACGGTGAAGCCGAAGGCGAGCGAGGGCGTGTCGTTGAAGTTCACGGTGAGAGGAACACGGACGGGCGATTGCCTGGTGGTGGAACGTTAGCGGGTAAGCGCGCAAAAAGTTGTTGCGAAGAGGAACGCCAGTGAGTTTAGGCGAGTTTCGTTTTGTGCGATGCGCGATGTGCGTGGGTATCGGAGCCGCGCTTGCGCTCGCGCCGGGATGCAAGCGGGGCGCGGGAAGCGCGGCTCTGGGAAGCGCAACAGGCGCCGGATCGAGGAGCGGGGCGGATCCGAATAAATTCAGCCCAACGAGCGCGAGTATCTGCTTGCAGCAAATGATCAAGAACCCGCCGGGACCGCTCCATTTGTCGTTCGCGGAGAAGGTTTCGGATCAGGAGTCCTCAAGCGTGGAGGCGGAGGTGACATCTGCAACGATTGACTATACGCGGCACAAAACGAGCGCGGGACAAACGTCCACAAACACCAGGCATCTGGCGCGTGCGCAACTGTCGGAAATGGAGCTCGATTTTGACGTGATGGGTCCGGTGCCGTGGCACGGAGAACTGGTGGCCGCGCAGGACGCGACGAAATCAGCGGGCGCGGAGCGGGTCAATGGCTTCAACACGATCGAGTACTCAATCGATACGGCAAACGAGCCGGCGGCGCAGAAGGCAACGTTCGAGTCGCTGATGGCGGTGAAGAACTACAAGATTTTCGGAGATGCGTGGGTGACGAGCGATACGGGCTGTCTGGTGAAATACGCGATTGATTTTGAGCAGGACGCCAAGGACGGAAGCGTCAAAAAGACGCACTTCGAGGGGGACGTCACGAAGCGGTAGTTTCCTGCCGAGACGCGAAGAAAAGGCATTCGGGCAAGCGGCCGGATTTGGGGAAAGAAAAGAAATGAAACGAAGGAAAGGAGCTTTGAGATGGCGAATTGCGCGAAGTGTGGTGCGGTGGTAGCGGACGACAGCGCGTTCTGCGGAACGTGCGGACAGCCGGCCAGATCACAGGCAGGCGCGCCGGCGGCAAGCGGTGCGTTCCTGGCTGCTCCAGCGGTTGCCGTGGGCAGCGGTGCAAGCTCCAGCAGGATATCGACCGAGACATCGACCGGAACGGGGCTGACGATGAATCTGGCGGCGGCCCTGTCGTATGCGCTGGGCTTCATCACAGGAATCCTGTTTTTGGTGCTGGAGCCCTACAAGAACAACCGGTTCGTGCGGTTTCACGCGATCCAATCGATTATTTTCAGCGTGGCCTGCGTGGCGTTCTCGATTGTGTGGAGCATCATTGTCGGAATTCTGGTGAGTATCGCCGGATTTTGGGTGCTGACGGTGGACGTTCCATTGCGGCTGCTGATCGGGCTGGGGATTTTCGCATTTTGGCTATACGTGATGTTTCAGGCGTACAGCCAGCGCGAATATCGCATTCCGTGGATTGGGGACATTGCGGCGAAGCAGGTGCATTAGTTCGAACAGGCCCGATGACTATACCGAAGGCTCAAGGTTCTCAGAAATCTAGGAGCGCGCGAAAAAAAGAGGGTGCACCGCTATGCGGAGGGAAAAAGGAGGGTGGATTATGTGGCACGCGAAAAACGAACGGCGGACGGGCATATTCCGCGGCGCGATTGGAGCAGTCGTTGCGCTTCTGATAGCGCAGGGCGCGCCTGCGGCGCTCGCGCGAGGGGCCGGCGGCGCGGGAACCAGCACGACAATTACTCTGACGATGAGCCAAGCGGGCGTATGGGGAGGAGACTCTAACAAAGGAAAGGTGAAACTGAGCCAGCCAGCGCCAGCGGGTGGTGTGACGGTGCACCTCGGATTTGGCACGACTCTGATCATGGCACCGTGCGGGCACCCCGCTCTATCAAAAAGCAGCGTCCCCGCAAGCATGCCGGATTGCGTGAACATTCTCGCGGGAGGCACTTCAGCGACGTTCACCGTCGCCACGATCAATGTGAAGACGTCCAAGCAAGTCAAGATCATCGCTCAGTTGGGCGGATCTTCGACTTCGGGGAAGACCTCGTTTCTAGTGAACCCCGTGACTGTGTACTTCGCTCAGGTACCGAGCGGCGCCATGGACTGGGGAAGTTCCTCGACGTGGGCGGTAATGTTGAGCCACGTACCGGAGAACGGAGCCACGGTTGTTCTGGGCGCCAGCGGCGTGCAGGTGCCGGCAAGCGTAAAAGTTCTGGGAGCACCGGCGAAATTCACTGCGACGGCGCCGACATTATCTCCATGCTCAATGGCGCCTTCTGCTTCTCCTGTTTCAGGAAAGATTACCGCGACATGGGAGGGAGCCTCCGCGAGCGCTCCCATCACGGTGGGCAAGAATACTGGCAAACCATCCAGATATACGAGCAACACGATTCGAATCGATCCGTACGCGATAGTGGGCGTAAGCCACGATGCGCAGGTGGTGGTCCTCAAAAGCTCCGTCTGCGCGAACAGCCTGGCCGGCGGAGACGTGATGTTCATCAAGAAACTCGGAGTCCTGAAAGTTGGAGCAATCAAAAAGATAAAGACCCCCGCGGCCGAGGTTGCCGTAGGAGTGAGTTCCGCGGCACTCACGGATTTCATAAACGATGGAACATTGCAGATGTTCAAGGAAACGCCGCAGACAGCCACGGAGCCGGGCGGCTCGAACAATCCAAGCAACCCCTGGGCGGATACCGCCGAACCCTATCACGAGCAGAGCCCGGGGGAGCAGCCATGGAAATACAGTACGACCGGTTCGGCATCCAGCTATTCCTTCACCGCGTTCAAAGAAAACAATGGGCTGTCGGCCAGCGTTACCGCCAAGGGGCAGGTGAACGGCGGCTACAACTTCCTTGTCGTAATCCACAGCGACAAACTCGAGCAGGCAACTTTCACAGTTCCAACTGACGGCACCCTGGACGTTGACTGGATGGCCCAGACCACCGCCTCGGGCCAAGGTATTGGAGAATCGCGGCTGAGAATGCCGCCCTTGTATTCCGGCCTGGTAGACGACCGCGCGGATGACATTCCTTTTCTTTTTCAGATCTACGCCAATCTGATTTTCACTCCGGGTTTTGGAGAAAAGGCCGCTGCGAAAGGCCATTTCACGATCACCTACAAAGGAGAAGGAGGCATAGACGGATCCTCGCCGGTGAACAATTCTCTCGACGCAACACCGGATATTTCGAGCACGCAATCGTCCGCGAAGGCGCCGCACGGGGCGGTGGTGGCCGTCAATGCGCCAAAATTTGCGCTGACGTTCAGCAAGGACAGCTTTCTTTGGGCCCTGGCCAACCGGCTGCCCAGCGCGTTGAACCAAAAAGGCGCGGACTTCGCGGACGGCCTGGAAGGACGAATGTCCCAGGAGTACGCCAGCACGCACACCGTCAACGTCAAGTACCCTCAGCCAGACGATTACTTCAATCTCCCGCGCGCGGCTTACGTTCAGTGGGTCGCGTCCGTGGCTTACGCCGGCCAGGGGCTAATGGGCGCGGGCCTCTTCAGCCCGGTTCCGTGCCAGCAGTATTACCAGAACTATTTAGTTCAAGCAGGCATAGACAAGGACATGCTTGGTTCCATCAGCGGCTCTATTCCACCCGACAAAGGCGTAGAGGTCTTCAAGAAGACGGGAGTATCGGCAATCCCGTCCATCCAGGGATGCATGCCCAAGAAATGATTGAGGTAAAAATATTGAGAGGAAGGCGGCAATGGAGCGAATAACTCGATCAAGAAGCGGATGGACATTTGCGGCGGTATGTTTTCTGCTCGTGGCGTTCAGCGGCTGCAATTCCGGATCGGGCATGAAGGGTTCCGACGCGCAAACGGGAGAAAGCTCCGCGGATACCGGCCATATCGATGCGCTGTGCATCGGCGATCTCATTAACAAACCCACCGAAGCGTTCCACTATTTCTACAAATACACGGATGCATCGGGCGCGGTTGATGACGAAGCAGACGTCACACCTCAGGAATTAAACATCACGAAGAAGGATAAGTTCGGTACCCAGTCATTTCATGCCGTGCGCTCAAACAAAGACAGCTGGGATCACGGGCTTTTGTTCCTCGCTCATCTGAACTTCACGGGAATGTCCGCCCGACTCGATTCGCTCAATGGCACTTCGGCAATTGGCAGCCAAGGCCCTGAGACGGTCAACGGTTATTCGGTGATGAGATACTCCATTGACACCACGAGGGCCAATTCCTCAGACCGAGGGACTTTCGAGATGCTGTGGGGCAAGGGCAGCTTTGACAAAGGCACGATTTGGATGGGAACGGACGGATGCATGGTGAAACTGGCTCTCGACGAAGGACTCCATCAGACGGACGGCGGTATCGCGAAGAGCCACTACGAAATAGCCAGGGTCAAGAAATGACGGCGCTCAACGGGTATTCGCAAGACTGGCCTGAGTGTCGCGTGCGGTCAAGCCGCTGCTGAACGGGGGTTGCAATGGCGATTAGCTGTAAGCAGTGTGGGGCGGCCCTGACGGAGCGTGATGCGTTTTGCACGAAGTGCGGGGCGCGGCGAAGCGATGCGGGTGAGTCCGTCGCGGCCAGTCGGTTTTGCACGAAATGCGGCACGCCTCTTGTGGGCGAGACGAAGTTCTGCACGAAATGCGGAGCGCCCGCAGGCGCGCCTGCAAGCAGCGCGGTCCCGGCCGCGACGAGCGGCGCAGTCTCGGCGGAAAAAGCTGCGGTAGCAACCCCCAGCATAGCTACAAGGGAAGTTGGCTTTCAGGCTGCTGCTTCGTCTGGTAAACCCGCGGCTGGAATTCCGAAAGGAGCGATCATTGGCGGTGCCATCGTGGTGCTGCTGGTGTTGGTCGTGGCGATCGCCGGCTTCATTCACGCGGCGCATCGCGCGCGGGAAAAAGCGCAAGAGATGGAGGCGGCTCAGAATTTTTCAAAGAGCCTCGCGGATCTTGCATCATCTGGAAAATCGGCAGCGCAAAGTGGAAACACCCTGTCCGCAGCGGACATCAACAAAGCCCTAAGCGGATTGGCAGCAGCAAATGCCCTGAAGCAAAACGGAAACCACACGTCGCCGACAGGTATCGCCAACAGCCTCAAGCAGCTTGCTGGGGCGGCAAATATCGCGCCGCAGCCAGCCAAATTAATGACGCAGGAGGAGAAGAACAAGAGCCTGGCGGACGCGGCCGTCGTTGCGAACGCGATATGGCAGCACGCTGGTAAGCCGGGGGCAATCCCGCCGAATGAGCTTCCATCGGGTACCGGCGCAGTTACTGTCAAAAGTAACGGAACTTTCATGCAATACCAGTGGCAAAGCGGACGAGCGTCTTACCGCTGGTACAACTCGGGCCTGGCCGTGGATTACCCCGGAGGCGGCATGAACAGTTATGGTTATTGCCCCAATACGCCACCGGTGGTCCCTCACAAAACTGACTCTATCGTGCCAGGCGCGGCAACGGGCAATCAGGCGCACGACTGGGCGCTGGAATATGAACGGACCGTCGGTGGCCCTGACGCAGACCTTGTTGTACGAACAGGAGACATCAACAATCTAGGATTTGGCTGGCCGCAGAACTTTGATCCTTTTTCGGGCCAGTCTACGCCGATTCACCCATGGCCGGATGTCAACCGCATACCGCCGCAGGCTCCGGATGGGACCGATCGCATCATGGTTGGTTCAGCCGTGACGAAGCAAGACCTCTCCTCTCACTCCGGAGACGGCTACAGCGGCGCGGTTGGGAACTGTTCCTGCCCTCCGAATTTTCCCCCATGCCCAGGCCGACTTCTAACTATGCCGCAGGCGATCAGACTGGAAGTGGGAGCATTGCCGTCGAAAATCACGGCCGTGGTCTTCCAGATTTTTGCAGATGATTTTCAGGCTCCGGTGTATCACTCGCATTTCCAGGTGAGCTTGAATGGCACGCGAATTCCGAGTTTCGAGTACGCGATAAATTCGCTGGACCAAAGTGGGCCCATCGGCAAGCTGGTGACTTTGCGGCTTCTTCCAGAATACTGGCCGCTGCTGAAGTCCGGCACGGTGAAAATGCTGATTGACGACCCGACAACGCACGTCCCGGACGGTTACGCTGTTGATTTCGTCCGCATTCTGGTGAATCCGCACAAATTCAAATATCAGGTTTCGCTCTCAGCCCACGTGACGGATGCGGACACGCACAAGCCCATTACCGGCGCGACGGTGACTGCCGGTCTCGATACGGCGGCGACGGACAAAGCTGGAAAGTGTGAGTTGAACGGAATCCCTGCTGGGCTTGTGGTTGCCACTGCCAGCGCTCCCGGCTACGACGAAAATTCCGTGCCGGTGGATCTGCCCGCCGGACAAGCGGGAAGCGCCGATATTCAGCTCCATCGTCATCAGGAAACCACGGCGGCTCTCGAGCAGTCCATCGCGCAAACGGGCAGCGCCACGATTTACGGAATTCACTTCGACACGAATTCGCCGAATTTCCGACCCGACAGTTTGCCGGCGCTGAATGCGGTGCTCGGACTGATTCACAATCATCCGGGATCAAAATGGCTGATTTCGGGCCACACGGATAATCAAGGCAACGCCGCTCACAACCAGACGCTTTCGGTCGCCCGCGCGAAATCCGTGGTGGCCTGGCTCAAGCAGCACGGCGTGGACGTGAGCCGACTCGTGCCGCAGGGATTTGGCGCCACACGGCCCGTCGCCGACAATGCGACCGCGAACGGCAGATTCCTGAATCGCCGCGTCGAAGTCGCGCTGGCGAAATGATTTTGAGGAGGATGGGGAGATGAACTCAAAAGCTAGAGCTGCCTTGGTCTTGACGGCATTCTTCGTTTTCGCGACGGGCAACATGCGAGTGACGTGCGCAGCGCCGCCTGCGGATGCTTGTTCGCTGCTCACGCCCGCGCAAGTCAGCGCCGCGCTGGGCGTCCCTGTCGCGGGCAAGGCCCTCGGTCCAAAGAGTTGCATTTGGGTTCAGACTGACGTCAAGCCGGGTTCGCCGAGGCGGCGCGTCTTTCTTGTGATGTTGTTGCCGCTGGGATATTCGCAGGGGTATGTCGTAGCCAAGATGCAAAACGCGCCAACCTCCGCGACACACGTTGGCGGCTTGGGCGATGACGCCTACTATCTGGCGATGACCTCGGTCCACAAATACATGGAGCTCCGCGTCAAGAAGGGAACGGTTGCGTTCGGTATCCGAGTGCAGCGCAGCGGTACCCCCTTTACGCCTGACCAAATCAAGGCCAAGGAAAAAACTCTCGCACAAGATGTTCTCGCAAAGATGTGAGCGCTCGACGACTCAATGGCCTCTATGAACCGGAGACCAAACTTAAGGGAGGATGACGATATGAATGGGAAATCCACAGTAGCACTGGTTTTGGGGACATTTTTCGTTTTCGCGGCGGCCAGTTCGCGAGTGGCGTACGGTGCACCGCCCACGGATGCATGTACTTTGCTCACGCTGGCCAGGTGAGCTCGGTGCTCGGCGTGTCCGTCCAGGCGGGACAGCACTTCGGCCCAAGCGCATGCTGGTGGTCTCAGATGGGGACCCGCTCCGGCACGGAGGTACAGAGAGTTGATCTCACCATGATAACGATCGAGGCATTCAACATGGGCAAGACCTCCATGACCCGAGGCGAGACCAAGATTACCAGCAGCAAGGTCAGCGGCCTGGGCGATGACGCCTACTATTACGCACTGACCTCCGGCCGCCAAAACGTCACCGAGCTCCACGTCAAGAAGGGAAGCGCTGCATTCATCGTTTACGTGCATCGGAGAGGTGGCATTTTCTCAATTGACCAGGTCAAAGCCATGGAGAAAAATCTCGCGCAGGATGTTCTCGCAAAGCTGTGACGGGGTCGAGGATTCAATGACCGCTATGCACCGAAGACCAAACTCGAGGAGGAGAACGATATGAACTGGAAATCTAAAGTAACAGTAGTTTTGGGGACGTTTCTTGTTTTCACGATATATAGTTCGCGAGCGGCCTACGCCGCGCCGACGGCGGACAACTGCGCTCTGCTCACCGCAGCACAGATTCAGAAAGTCCTCGGGCAGCCATTCGGCGCACCAGAAGAGGGCAAATGGCCGCCTGCCTATGGCAAACAGCCATGGGGCACGCAGTGCCAGTACACTTCGCAAAAAGGTCCGAACACAAAGGTCACTTTCATCGTTTACTTCGAGCAAACAGCCGCAGAGGCGAAGCAGACGTTCGATAAGTTGTCCATGTGGTTCCCAGCCAAATCGAAGCCGGCCATCGGAGATTCCGCGTACGTGGATAACAGCCATGCGATTCATGTTCTGAAAGGCAAAGTTCGTTACTACATCTCAATCGATCCCGCGAATGAAAAGCAGGCGAAGGATCTCGCCGCATCCATCGCGGCGCGAATTTGAAAGAACTCTTGGCGTAGCGGTCAAGCGCGTGATTCAAAACCAAAGGAGGATGAAATGAATCCGAGAATCAAACTGGTGCTGATGACTGCGGCTCTTTTGACCGTCATCGTTAGCGGTACAGGAATGGCACATCCTAAAGCACGGCAGCAGCGAACCGCGCAGACTGACGCGAAGAAAAGCGATCCGAGCGTAGCCGCGGGGCGGAAAGCATCTCCGGCGTCGGGTTGTTCGCTGCTCACTCCGGCGATGATCAAGAAAGTCCTGGGCGACTCCTTCCGAAGCGATGCCCCACGGAAAGCGATGCCGTGGTACGGCGGCGCCTGGGGTTGGAGTTGTCAGTACTCTTCAGTAGACCAGCGAGACGCCAAGATTGATTTCGTTGTGTACGCCGAGGCCTCCCCAACGAAAGCCAAGCAAGACTTTGACAAATATTCTATCGCAGCCGACAGTTCCAAGGGCAATCCTTCGATCGGCGACTCGGCATACTGGGTCACGCCCACCAAGAAGGAGCCTCTCATTTATGTGTTGAAGGGCAAGGTTCGCTTCAGCCTCGGGATAATTCCGGCGAACGAAAAACAGTTGAAGGACCTCGCTGCCGCATTGGCGGCGGGCATTTGAACCGCAGGCCATGTGATGGTGGATTCTCATTAACGCTTCTTAAGGAGGAGTGAAATGCGAAAAGCAATGGCAGTGGCAGTGATTTGTTTGGCAGCTTCTGTCGTTTTTGCGGCCACCGGGAAATTGCAACCGCTGAGGGTGAAAACAGGTCTGTGGCAAATGACCCAAAAGGTCACGTCGTCGGAGAACGTTCCGCCGCAATTCGCGCCGATGATAAGGAATTCGGTGCCCATTAGCTACAAATCGTGCGTAAAGCCGAAGGATTTAATTGTGAATCCTTGGAGTAATGGGTCTGACAGCAAAAAGTGCACATGGACCGCTGTGAGTTCCACGGGCAGCGACATGGAAGTGCAAGGAACATGCAGCCTGGCCAACAATGAAGGGAGCGCGAGCATGCAAATGCACGGGAAGATCCACGCCCTGGATTCAGAGCACGGCAAAGGAACAATGAAGGTCTCTGTGAATTTCAACGGTCAAGCTATGAGCTACACTGTGGACTATACCGGAAAGTGGATCGCGGCAACCTGCCCTGCGAATATGAACTGAAAAAACGAACGAGCGTCGCTGACGCCGTGTGACAACTTTCCGCACGCATCCGTCAGCGACGTCAACGCACGGTCGCGCTTATCCGTGTGACGGTCTAATGGGAGAATCGCATGAGCCGAAAGATAGTTCGCGTCTCGCGGCACGTTGCATTGGCGGCGACGGGCCTGCTGTTTCTCGTCGCTTCGGGGTGCAGTTCTAGCCCCACTCCGAAGGGTCGGGAAAACACTGCAAGCCCGTCTCAGGCCAGCGCAAGCCCGGCTGGAAGCAGCGGAATGCCCCGTCCTACTCTTGGGTGTTACGCCGATCGAACTCTGAACGCTCCCGCTCCGTTTCATCTGTCCTGGAAATTGGACGAGGGGAATCAGCACTCGGACTGGGAGGCGGATGTCACCGCCAACACCATCGACGGCACGTGGACGAGCAGTTCCGGTACGCGGAAGATTCACGGCGTGCGCAGCGACGCGTCCAGTTGGCAAGCGGCCTTCGCCACTTTTCCCTTCGGTTCGGAGTCAGGCCATTTCCGGATGTACAGCAACACCTCGGCGATGACCTCCCAGGGCCGCGAAAGCGTGAATGGCTATGACACGACAAAATACTCCATCGACACTTCTCGCGCCGGGCCCATGGACGCGCAAGTAATTCACATGGCCATGGGCGCAAAGGGCTACGCGAAGGGAGCCGCCTGGGCTGACACGGAAGGCTGCGTCGTCCAGTTCATCCTGGACGAGGCGTACCAGCAGCCGGACGGCTCTCTCGATATTGAGCATCGCGACGTCAGCATGACCAAGCACTAGGTTGGGGCGAAAGGAAGAGCTGGTATGAAAGAGATCCTTCGATTGTCCCAACTGCTCGCAATGGGTGCGACCGGCTTGCTGCTGGCCGTTGCCCTTGGATGCAACACCGCTCCTCGCGCAGGAAGTCAGAAAAATTCTCCAGATGAGTCAGCGACGGCAGTTACGGTGGCGTCTTCGCGCAGCGACGACCCAGGAATTAATCTCCAGTGCGTCGCGGACCGCATTCGAAAAGCTCCTGTGCCGTTTCACTGGTCGTTTAAAAAGGTAGTGCCCCCCATGACAAACGCGGACTGGGAAGCGGACGTGAAACCCGATTCGATCGCAGGCACGATGATCGACAGTTCCGGCGCGCGGGCAATTCACGCCGTTCGCTCCGATAGTACTGACTGGAATACTGCCGCGGTCACTTTGGCCGGCCCGCTTCCGGCGAGCACGTTCGCGCTGGTGAACAATTCGTCGGCGACAGCGCGCGCGGGCACGGAAAATGTGAACGGCGAAAACACAATCAAATACGCGATAGACACATCGCAAGACACACCTGCCGATGCTTCCTTGATCCGCAACGTGCTGGGCACGAATGGGTTTGTGAAAGGAGCGGCGTGGGTGACGCGAAGTGGCTGCCCGGTCAAATTTGTCCTGGATGTTGAACAGCACGACAGCGAGGGGAGCGTGCAAAAAGAGAGTTACGAATTAAACGTGACGAGGCCATAGCGCCGTTTCAATTTGTATATGCGAGGCAACGAAAATGGACAATCCTTCCACGCCGCAGCAACAGCAGGCTGAACTCATCAAGGACTATCTCTCCGGGCAAGTCCCGAACCTCGGCCGGCGAGCACGGCGCGGCTGCCTCACCAAACTTTTCTCGCTGCTGCTTGTGGGGATTCTCGGCGGCGCCTTGCTTTACGGCTTGGTTGCAATAACGGCCCCGTGGGCATTCCATATCGGCGGACGCTGGACGCCCTTGCTCACATGGCACGGATACGGCGAGCTTTCAACAACAAATGGAACAGAGTATCCACTGTACATTAATTTCTACCCGTCTTCTCATTTTTCCCAGCTTCACCTCGAAGGCCTGCGCCCGACGGGCGGTTTACAGGGCTCGGGTTGGCTCTGCACTTCGCCGGGCGTCACTCAGTATCTTGACCTGAGTGGCACGATCTATGGCGGATGGCGGAGTACCAATGGCAGTCTGATGGCTTTCCGTCTTCTAGAGCACAGAATCATCGATACGGGAGGGTACTGGGGGTTCTTCGATCTTAGAGGCAGGTGGCAGGGGCCCAAACTCGTGATGGATGAGCGTGGGGATCACGGCGAGATAGGAGCGCCGTTCCGCTCCGGTTTGCGAATCGAACACGCTTCGGTCGCTTTCGACTGGGGCAGCTACGCAGAGTTCAAGGCTGCTTGCGCGAAGGGTCGGCACTGAGCCGAAAAGGAGAAACTGGATGCGAGCGCTGCAAATTTCGGTGGCCATCGTTGGAGCATTACTTTTTGCAGGGAGGTCCACAATGACACAGCAGCAAACCGCACCTGACCACGCCAAGGACCGAGCGGCCATTGAGCAAACGGTGACGCGCTTCATGGACGCCTGGAATGTGCATGACGCGCACGCGTTTGCCATGACCTTTACCGAGGATGCTGATTTCACGAATGTCGTCGGCACGCATGCGCGAGGCAGAGCCAACGTGGAAAGTTTTCACGCGCGGGTCTTCGCTACTGTTTTCAAGAACAGCCATCAGACCGGCGAAATCGGCAGCATTCGATTTCTCACGCCGGAGTTGGCTGCCGTTGACGTGGATTGGCAAATGACCGGAGCCACGTTTCCGAATGGGAGTCCAATGCCGAATCGCAAAGGCCTTCTGAACTGGGTGATGGCCAAACAGGCGGATGGCTCGTGGCTTATCGAAGTCATGCATAACACGGAATTGACCGACCGCCCGGCAATTGCCAAATAGCGATGGCAACTCACAGCTCCAGCACGGTGGTTGTTGGCCCGCGCGATCGTGAAAGCTTCTTTGAAGCGCAGCGTCGCAATCGCCGCGCGACTTGGCGCCTCTCCGCCGTCGCGGTTCTCGCCACGATCGTGATGGGCATTCCGCTGGCGCTGACTATCACCCCACTGCTTTATGCCGCTGTGTTAATCGTCGCCGACATAGTGAGTATTTGGATGCCGCTGCCGCCCGCATTTTGGCAACACGCCAATGACCTCGCTCGCTACGGACTGCTGGCCATAGGGTGGTTGACGCAGGGCAAGGCTACGAATCCGCAGGCTCTTGCGCTCGGCGCGGCGGTGTTGCTTCTTCCCGGCGCGATTTTGTCGGTGGGAGTGTGGCTCGGAGTGAATGCGCTGTTCCGGCGCGCTGGCGTCGGCGGAGCATTGCTGGCGCTGAAGGCGCGCGAGCCGAATCAATCGGAGCTCAAAGAATTGCAATTGGCCGACGTGGTTCAGGAGATGGCCATAGCGGCGGGCCTGCCGGCGCCGAAGATCATGCTGATTGACGCGTCGGCGGCAAATGCGGCGGTTATTGGAACGTCTCCCAATGACGCGCGGATTGTGGTTTCGCGCGGACTGCTCGAGCAACTCAATCGCGATGAACTGGAAGGTGCGCTGGCGCATCTGGTGGCGTCGATTGGCAATGGTGACCTGCGTATCGCTTTCCGTGTGACGAGCGTTTTTGAAACTTGCGGGCTGCTGGTCGCCATTGTCAACTCGCCCTTCGGTTCGCGTTCGCGCGGCACGCTGTGGCGCATTGTGCGTTACGGACTCGCCGGAAAAAAAGACAGCGAAGGCAGCGCTGCGGAAGCGGCTGCCGTAGCCGCGCTTCTCACGCGCGGCGCCGGACTGGAGACCGACGATATCGACAATTTTTTCGATACAACTTCGCGCAAAAAATCGGTGCTGCGATCCATTCGCAACTTTCTGTTTTTCCCGATTTTCTTCACAAATATGGCCATCAAGCTGTCGTTGTGGTTTTTTTCGTTCAGTATGCTCGAACCGAGCATGGGGTTGTTGTGGCGCAAGCGCAAATATCTGGCGGATGCGTCTGCGGTGCAATTGACGCGAAATCCGGACGGCTTGGCGGAAGCGTTGCGGAAACTCAACAGCGACCGCGGCCCGATTCCGGGAGGAGCATGGGCCTCCCATTTATTTTTGGTCAGCCCGGCGGGAAGCGATCGCGTGAATGACCCGAAAACCAACGCCGCGCAACAGCAGATGTGGGTTCAGATGTGGGCCGCATCAGAAGCGAGCGAAAAAAGCAATTCGTCAACGCCGGCTTCGAATCTGCCGTCTCTTATGAAAGAGATCACTGCGACGGGAAGCGCTGCTATGGCAGGAGACGCGAATGCGATGGCGCGCATGATGGCGTTCCGGCAAGCGGCTGCAACCGCGCTCGGCAAATCCGTGGATGAGATGCCCAATCTGGCGGATATCGCCGCTGCGCAGCACGGCGACAAGGCGGCGTTGCAGCATCTCATGGAATTAAGCAATAAGATGAAAGCGAATCAGCCGGCTGCGAGCGATTCGCAGAAATCCTCGGACAATTCGAGCAACTTCGCCGGCTTCTTTCCTTCGCTAAAGCGCCGCCTGAAACGCCTGGATCGCATGGGCGCGCATGTTGAGCTTGAATCGGATGGAGGCAAGTCTTGGATTGTGATTGCGGTGCTGGCTGTATTCATAGGACCGTTTGCCCTGGCCGCCCTGGCGCTGCTGCTGTTGCTCATCGCGATTATGGTGTTGGCGAGCCTGGCGTTTCTCATGGTGTGGATGGCGTTCATTCACGAAATCTTTGTCGTGTTCCTGCATCATTAGCGCCGGGCATTTTGGAAAACAGGGTGTAAGACCGTGTCTACCACAACGTTGATTGTCATTGGCCTGATCGCGGCGGCGCTGCTAATTTGGTTTATCGCGGTGTTCAATTCGCTGGTAGCGTTGCGCGTGCGCATGCAGAACGCGTGGTCGGACATTGACGTCCAACTCAAGCGTCGCCACGATTTGATTCCTAACCTCGTCGGCGCGGTGCAAGGCTACATGGCGCACGAACGTTCGACCCTCGAAGCAGTCACGGAAGCGCGCACGAAAGCCGTGGCGTCAAGCAGCGGAAGCGTTGCGGATCGCGCGCAAGCTGAATCCGCTTTGAGCGGTGCGCTATCGAATTTGTTCGCGGTGGCCGAACAGTATCCCCAATTGCGTGCGGTCGAGAGCGTGAAATTGCTGCAGGAGCAGCTCACTTCAACGGAAAACCGCATCGCCTTTGCGCGGCAGTTCTACAATGACGAAGTGATGAAGTTCAATACCGCTCAGGCGACCTTCCCGCGAAACCTCTTCGCTGGAATGTTTGGCTTTTCCCCGGCGACGATGTTCGCCGCCGAAAATAGCGAGCGGGCAAACGTGCAGGTAAAAGTTTAACCCCCCGGCGGAGGGTCGTTCCGTCTGAGCGATACGGGCCAGTGATCGCAGGCTGCAGGATTACCCTGAAACCCTACGCCGGGAGGCAGGGCACTTGACGAAAGGTCGCGTTGCTCTGCGAGGGGGAACGCTAATGGAACATTAAGCGGCGAACAGGGTCGAAAACCAGCTACTACGACGCGAGAGCAAGCGAGACGAATCAACAGCTTAGTATTTGGTGTGGTGGCAGCGGGTTGGAGGTTCGAGTCCTCCGCGGCTCACCATTCTTTTCAATCACTTGCCGGGTTGTCGTAGACCTCAAAATTCCAGGTGTGCTGTAAATTCGAGACCTACGGCTTTGAAAAAGGATTGGAAGTTCTAGCAGGAGGCCACGCATGAGGTACGCCAGCTCTCTTCGTCCCTCTCTCATTCCTACTATAAAATTAGTGATGAGATGGATCGAAGGGCACAAAATTGTCGGGTTGCTTCGTATCGCCTTTCCCAGAGTAATGAGCCTGAATGGGGTATGGAAAGACCGGTCGGCAGCGTTCAACGACGCCGTTGGTCGAACGGCACGCGATCAGCTTTTCGGGTACCTGTCCCTTTTCCACCCAGTTTTCCAGTGCAGTGAGAGCGTCGAAGTCGGTGAGCCCTGGGCCTCCCCCGCCGTGATGGACCCCTGGGACGAGAAACAGCCGGAAGAAGTCTTCCATTTGCTTGCGCCCACCCATGAACTTCACCACACCTTCGTAGTAGGCAATCGAAGAAGTCGCCGAAATTGCGCCATCCGCCCAGCCGTGCCACATCAGCATCTTGCCGCCTCGCGCTTTGAAAGCACGCAAGTCGAAGGACGTGGCGTCATAGATCCGTCGCGACCTGCCGAGAGTGGCGGGATCGTGGTCGAAATCAAAGCTGAGAGCGTCGCCCTTCTCCCTTTTCTTTGCGTCCACAAAGTACCTGAGCCACACGTGCGGCAGGTCCATGTTTGCGAAGCGCGGCGGATAACCGGGGATGACGACGCCGGGGTAGTTAAAACCTGCCCACTGCGTCTCCGTACCCGGGAGATATGGGAACGCGTAAAGGACCTGCCCTTTCGAATTGATTGCCGGGCTCATGAGGCGCTTGACTGCGGCCACCTGTTTTGGATTCAAACAATCAGGGCCACTGCCGCCGGAGGGACAAGCAATCATTTCCGGCCGCCACTTGCAGGAGGGCGGGTCAGTAACGAACCCTTCTTCGACCCCGTCCTGAGCGCCACAATGCTGCAGTACGGATTTATGGATCGCACGAGCCGCCGCAGCGTTGAGTACCGAACCTCCGTGACCGTCGCTGACAGCTTGCGCAAACCAAGCTGCGGCGATGCTGTTCCGTGCAGTGTATTCGTATACGGGCGCACTGGGCAATAACCCATCATAGTCCGCGGGAAACCTCTGAGCCTCCATGAGAACGGCGTGGCCGCCTTTCGAGTTGCCGGCCATGTAGGAGTGCTTGATCGGCTCGCCGTAGTAATAGGTTGTGATGAACTTTGTGACGAGGGTTACGACATGATTGCTCCTCCAGCCGAAGTCCTTCCGCAACTCTGGCGCGTCCGCAGCCCAGATACCGTCAAATCCCAAAGCACTCTCGTGCCCGCCGTTTCCGGTGGCGGACGCGTAGCCACGGGCAAAGCCCGGATTACACATCCTGCTTTTGAGGTAGCCGCAGAAGCCGCCGCAGGCTCTAAAGAAGAAATTCTGATTCCAATCGCGCGGCGGCGGCAGTTTCAACTCGAACTTGTTTTGTGGAGCAGCGTAGCCCATTACATCGCAGTACTGACGGATGCTCGTTGTGATCGGAGCGCCCATTTTTCCAAAGCCGCCAGCCGTTATAGGCCACTGTTCCAGCCCGCTCGCCGGCACATCAACAAGCCGCGCCGAAGTAATTAGCGCCGGCCCTCCCGGAACGTTTTCCAGATTTAGACGTACCAGCGCCGCGCACTTTTGCACTTCGCTGCTGGGCTGCGGCGGCGCGCTGGGCGCGCTCTGCGCAGCAAGAGCTGAGCAACTCAGACCCATCGACACTACCAAGCCAATCCAGCGCAGCATGGACCACCCGCTGATGCGCTGGGGACGTGACAATCGCAGCGATCTCATTGCCTTTATTCCTTTCTAGTCTGGCGAATTCGGGCCTGCGTCTTGTCGAGAAGGGTTCCAACAGAATCGATGTCCCAAATTACCACAAGGAAGAAAAGCGTGAAGAGAAAATTTGTTCTTGGAAAGTGCAATCTGGCCGAACTTTTCGCGGCAGTCGTTCTAGGCGTATCGGCCTTTGGCCAAATCCCGGTGCGCGCGGCGACGGGAACCGCCCGCGTTGTAAAGTACGGCCAGAACGATATTGTCACTGTGCATGCAAAGCTGCGCTATTCAACGCTCATTGTTTTGCCCGAGAACGAGGAGATTCTCGACTTCACCACCGGCGACAAGGACTTCTGGATCATCAATGGTGCGCACAATCTCTGCAACATCCACCCCGCCAAGGTGGGGATTCGCAGCAACCTGAATCTCATCACCGCCAGCGGCCACGTCTATTCGTTCCTGCTTGAGGAAATCAGCAACGAGCCGAACGGCGAGCCGGACCTCAAGATTCTAATCGAGCCGAAAGAACAATCCGGCATCGGCACCGACGCTTTTGCGCGCAATTTTGTGCCGGCTAGCGAAGTGGACGACCGCCAGCGGGAAATCCAGAGCGTTCGCGCCCAGGCGACAGCACAGGTTCAAGCTGCCAAGGCAAGCGCGAAACAGCAGATCGAAAAATTCCGGTCCGAGTATCCAACCACGCTCCAGTTCGACTACGAGTTAGACCGCAAGGCGACGCGCGAGCTGTTCCTCGTTTCCGCGATCTTCCACGACGACCGGTTCACGTACATCAAATGCGCCGCCCCGGAGAAGCCGGCCATCTACGAAATCAAGGACCGCAAGCCAAACCTCATCAACTTCGATCTCGATAACGGCGTATAGGTCATCCCGAAGATTGTGGATGTCGGCTATCTGGCGATTGGCACGAAGAAAGTCACTTTCCAGCGCCACCAGCAGCAGGCCTCCGTGCGAAATCCGTCAAATATCAATGGGCCCACAACCGATATTCACCCTACGGGAGAGTATATCGGAAGTCCACGTAGACCATGCTTAGGTGCGCATTTTTCGGATTCGGGCCCGTGGTTGCGGCAGGAATAGACCAGGGGCTCCGAACGAGGTATGAATACTGGGTAATGATTTGCACTTTACCGTAATTCGGGCTGGACCACAGAGTCGGGATTACGCCGATCGTGCCCTCCTGAATCGCCCGATTGGAAGAAGTCGCTGACCCCGGAAAGCCAAACCCTACGCAGCTAAATCCGGAAACTCCGGCGCATGATGCGCCGCTTGTTGAAGGCAAGAAGCCGAAATTCCGCTGGAACTACGCGCCGCCATAGTAACCGTAAAACATATAACGCGGTGTTGTCTGCCATTCGAAGCCGCCGATGCCCGAGCCCGAGTGAACCGCCGAGAGAGTCCCATTCGGTTTGACGATCGCGTCGGGGCCAAGTCCGAAAATGTAACGGCCGCCGCCATCGCTGTAGAAGGAATTGACGATCATGTGGAGATTCTTTATGATCTCGAAATTGAGGTTCACGGAACCTCCGCCACCGGTGATTGTGTTGGTAGTGTCGGGCGTCGTCAGATTGTTCGAGACCTTAAAGCTGCGCAATAATCCTGCCGCTTCCAGGTGGAAGTCATGTCCCCACGCCTTTCCGTCGAATGCCGTCTTCACGATGACGTCAGGGTGAAGATTAGGAACGGCTGTGTTGGTGGCGCTCGAAGGTGCGCTGGTACTGCCGCTGCCATTATCAAACTGGCTGTTAAAAAACGCCGAAGGGAAAACAACCGAGCCGGGCGCGAATTGCTGCGGGTTTTCAAGCGAAACACCGATGGCCCAGTGGCTCGTCGGATGATAGACGACGCGGACCTGCGGCTGGCGCGCCCAGATCAGTTCGACTTGAAAGTTGGGGTCCTCATTGAGGGTGGTGAAAATGTCGGCTGGCATCGGTGATAAACCAACCCGGTTTGGGGTGAGCAGGGACCAAGCTTGGCCGCCCAGGAATTCCCACTTGCCGTGCTTCACATCCCCGAAAAATAGGCGCAAACGTGGGCTGTCGCTGTTCGCGGTTTGAAAGGCATTTGCCGGCTGAAAGCCCAGGAAATCGCTCTCTATGTAGCCCGTGATTGAGGTTGATTTGCTCAAATCAGCGTCCACCTTCAAAGACAAACGTGAGTATTGCGACGAGAAGCGAGTTTCCGTCAAGGCCGCCTGAGCAACTGGTTATTAAACGGGATGCCGCCGAATGCGGTCGCGATTCCGCTTCCCAGGTTGGTACTTCGAAAGGCCGTCGCCATATCGAGGAATCCGCCTGGAGTGAATTTAGCCGAGCCGATCTTCACGGATAGTGGCGATGGCTTTTCTGCTTGGTCATCGGCAGAAGCTCTTGGCACAGCGGAAGTGTGCGACGTAACGGAAGGATGCGTGGTCTCCGGAGCCGCATTCACTCCGCTGGTTGAGGATTCAACCGCAATGCTTGTCGACGCCGAGCTGGCGGGGTCGACCTTTCTTTCCATGGTCGCCAAGCGCTCGCGCAGCTCCTGCAACTCCTCGGACTGTGTCTGCACCAAGTCTCGCAATTGCTGCAATTCTGATTCGACATTCGCATTCGTGACCGCCGGTGCAGATGCTTTGGCCGTGCCGCCGGATTTCGCAGCAGGCACCGGCGTAGTTGCGCTGTTTTTCTTGACCGTGTCTTTGTCGTCGTTTGCCCTCGCTGTCATGAAAGGAGAGCTGATGGTGAAGAGAGAGAAGATGGTGAGGCCGATGATTGTTTTCCGCATCTCGATCGCTCCTTATCCTGATCCTGAACGTCAAGCTACGTGCGCTTTCCTCTCACAGGGGAGAAGCGTGTTTCAGCGTATCCGGCGTTCCGGCCTAGACTAAAAACCCAGCAAATTCGGCAGCATCTTGGTATAGCCGTTTTCCGTCGCCCAAAGGTCGAGGGGCACGCTGGCATACTCGTCCACTTCGGGGATCGCCAGCCCGTTCTTGGTGAGATCCACGGTATGAATATAAGTCTTGCAACTGTCGCAGGCTTCAACACGGATGTGTGGGAACTGGCTGGAAGTAAAGACTGCAAGCTTATCAACGCTCTCTTCTTCGCAGGCTGGGCACACAATTCGCCGGTAGTCCCATTCCGTCAAGCATCGGGAACAAATCAGCGACCGTTTTGCGCCGTCCCCTTCCTGTCGCAGAACTCCGACTTGAGGTTTGCCTCCGCACAAAGGACAGAAACGAGGCGTGGCACCTGCCAGCGAGTGCGGAGTATTGTGCGCCCGGTATTCGGCGTACGGCTGCAAGAAAGCGCGAGGAAAAAACTGCAACGGATTCTCGGCCGGGAAATCATCAGAGAGGTCTTCAGTCCAATAGGCCGTCAGAAGATTTGTCCAGCGGTCTTTGCCTTGTTCCATAAGCTCATTCGCCGATCGAGCGAGCTCGACTGGGCCAACTTCATGGATCAGAGAAAGAAATGCAGGAAATCTCGGCAAGACGACAAACAGGTCGAGCTCTTCTCGCAGAGAACCGCCGTTTCTTCCCTCGGCTTGACCGTTGGACACAGATGAAACTTGAACGTAAAGATCTCTTTGAAAGCCTGCCATCTGTTGGTAAAAGCGAAGGATCTCCGCGGCAAACGGGTAAGCTCCGGCGAGGTCGTTGGCTCGGCTGATTCGCCGATCCCACTGGGAGGGGTTCATTTTCGCGTCGTTTCTTGCCGCGAGACTTCGTCATACCATAGACCATGAAACTCGCGCGCCCAGGGCCTTGACACCGTACCTTCGACCATTGAATCGAAGCTGCCTTCTTCGAAAGCCGTGCTCATATAAACGTGAATGATGAAACCGCCGATCGTCAGAAGGGCAGCCCCAACGTGCACAAGAATCGCGGCGTAGCGGAGAAAACGCAGGCTCCAGGGAAGAGACTCGGTGAACCACAACCCAATTCCGGAGAGCAGCAGCAGAATTGCGCCATAAAAAATCAGCCAGTACCACAGTTTCTGCCCGAAATTGAATTTGCCAACCGGTGGAAGGTTGTCGTCTTGGTTTTGAATATAACGGCCGATCTCTTTCCACCAGGCGCGATCCGCGTCCGTGGTGCGCATTTCCTTGCGCCAATGGATGCTCATCAGGAGTACGGAGACGAAGAAGAGCAACCCCATCCACGGATGCCAAAATCGAGCTGTGGGGCCGCCTCCCACCAAAGCCGTGAGCCAGAAAAGATAGGGTGACCAGAACCCAAGGCCGGTCACGAGGAGATAGATATAAGAGATCGCGCTGACCCAATGATTAATCCGTTCCGCCAGCGTGTAGCGGAGAATTCGATCTTCACCGCGTCCCGCAACATAGGGGTGAGCAACTACCTGTCTGCTACTCATGTCTGGTTCCGTCCCGAGGTTGGTCTTCTTCGACCCGCTTGCGCCCATACCGCATGAAATGCACTGCAACACCCAGCACGCCGCCGAGGATCGCCGCATTTCCCAACCACTTAATAGGTCCCTTCCACAGCTTCACGGACCAGGGAACGTGGGGATCGGATGGGAGGCCGCCGTAGGCCTCGGGATGGGTCGCGTCGTGAAGCACATAGATCACGTGCGTCCCGCCCACGCCCTGTGGATCATATACACCCGCATTCGCGAAGCCGGAGACCTCGCGAAGCTGGGTTGCGCGCGTTTCGGCAAGTTCCTTCATCTCAGGCTTGGTGCCGAAGTGCAGGCAGCCTGTGGGACACGCCTTGATGCATGCAGGTTCGAGACCCTGCGTCACGCGGTCCGCGCAAAGCGTGCACTTAAAAACTTTCTTCGCTTTTGGGCTGAATTTTGGGATATCGAACGGACACCCGGTGATGCAATAACCGCAACCGATGCAGTGCTCCTGCTGAAAATCCACGATTCCGTTGACGTACTGGACGATCGCGCCGTCGGCGGGACAAGCGGCGAGGCAACCAGGTTCTTCGCAGTGCATGCACTGGTCTTTGCGCATCAAGAGCATCAATCCGTGGTCCCGGTCTTCGTGCTCGTTGAACTTGATCAGGTTCCAGTAATTCCACGAAGTGTCCGGCATGGTCTGGTAGGAGTTGTTGAAAGTTGTTTCGCTGAAGGTGAGGCCATTCCATTCGAGGCAAGCCACCTCGCAGGCCTTGCATCCGATGCAGGTGGTGGTATCGATCAGCTTGCAGACTTCAAACTCCCGCTTCAAACCAGCCCCGGGAATCGGGCCGGGATGTCCTGAAATCGCGCGGATTTCCAAGCCTGCGCTGCTCATTCTCGCGTCCCCTAAGCCTTCTCGACCTTTACCAGGAAGCCTTTGAACTCAGGTGTATATGCATTGGGATCAGTTACCGTCGGCGTCAGAAAGTTCGCCGGAGTACGCGCGTCCTTGCCTTCGTCTTCCTTAATTCCGCGGAACCCCTGGTGGATCGGCAGGCCGACCTGATAGACCTTCTTACCGTCGATGATCATGGGTTTGATGCGCTTGGTGACGAAGGCTTTTGCGATGTAAGTTCCGCGCGCGCTGGTCACCTTGATTTTTTCTGAACCCTTTATGCCCATTTCATCGGCCAGTTCGACGGGGATTTCAATGAACGGCTCAGGAATCAGCTGGACGTTCATCGGGTTGTTCTTCGTCCAGTAGTGGTATTGTTCGGTCAAACGATACGTCGTGCAGACCACCGTAAAGCCTTCTTCCGGCGTGCCGAATTTGTCGGCGGCGGTGGTTAGCTTTTTTACTACGGGATTATTTGACACGTTCGGATGCAACGGATTCTTGATGGGGCTTTCGAATGGCTCGTAGAACTCCGGGAACGGCCCGTCGGTGACCACGCCAATGGGAACGAACAAACGGCCTATTCCTTCTGGGTTCATGATGAAGGGACCCAGGTGGTCTTTGGGATGTGAATCAGGTTTGAAGTCCGGGACGTCGTTTCCCACCCATTTCTGAGCGTCTTCGTTCCACCAGACTTGTGGGCGCGATGGATCCCAGGGTTTGCCTTCGAGATCGCAGGAGGCGCGGTTGTACAACACGCGCCGGTTGGCGGGCCACGACCAGCCCCAGTTCGGGTAAATCCCGAGCCCTGAGGGATCCTCGGTTCCGCGCCGAGCCATCTGTGGACCGGCCTCAGTCCACGAACCGCAATAGAGCCAGTTGCCGGACGTTGTCGTCCCGTCGTCTTTCAACGCGGCGAAGCCTGCCAACTGCTGACCGGCCTTAATGGTTTGATGAGTCACCGGGTCCTCGATGTCGGCGAGCGCCTTGCCGTTGATCTCCTTCGCGACTTCGCCAAGCGATGGATGTTGCGGATCGGTGTAGGCCCAAGTAGCATGCAAAATTGCGTCGGGAAATTTTCCGCCTTCCTTCTGATAGAGGGCACGGACCTTCAGGAAAATCTGTGCCAGGATGTCCTGGTCGAGGCGCGCATCGCCCGGTGGAGGAAGCGCGGCATTCTTCCATTGCAGCCAACGAGCGGAATTCACGAACGTGCCATCTTTCTCAGCGAAACCAGCGCATGGGAGCCGATATACGGTGGTCTGGATATTCTTCATTTCGTCTGCGCTGATGCCGGGAGAGCGCCAGAATTCGCTCGTCTCGTCGGGGTAGATTTCACCGACGACAAGCCAATCAGCCTTCTTGAGGGCATCAATGTTCTTGTGCGTGTCAGGGCCGATCATTACGCCGTTCATGCCGAAGGCGAACATGCCCTTAACGTCGCCGCGGTACATGTTGTCCCAGATTTCCGTCCAGGAATAGTTACGATCGATCTTCGGGAGATAATGGAAGGCCCAATCGTTCTGTTTGGTCGCCGCGTCGCCATACAGCGCCTTCAGAAAGGAAACTGTGAACTTCGGCGTGTTGGACCAATAGTTGAACGAATCCCATGCCGTGGGTTTCGACGATGTCGGCGTGGTGCGTTTGAGAAATGTAGCAAGGTCCTTGTCCGGCGGGTTCGGCATCTTCAAGTAGCCCGGCAGAATGTCGAAGATGCCAGCCATGTCCGTGGCGCCCTGTATGTTCGAGTGGCCGCGAAGCGCATTGACGCCTCCGCCGGCTCTGCCGACGTTTCCCATCAGGAGTTGAACCATCGCTGCTGTGCGGATGATTTGCGTTCCGAAGCTGTGCTGGGTCCACCCGACGGCATATATGATGGTGGCCGCTTTTTTCACGTCGCCGTCCTTGCGGACGGAGGTGAAGAGTTCAGCGGCTTTGAGGAACTGATCCTTGGGAATCCCTGTGATTCGCTCAACCACCTCGGGCGTGTATCGGGAGTACTGTTGCTTGAGCAATTGGAATACGCACTGCGGATGCTGGAGTGACAGGTCATAGGCCACGTTCGCGGGAAGCGCTGGTGGCGCTGCAGTTTTGGACGCGATACCCTTCGCGCCTACGGATCCGCCGGCTTGGTAATTCCACGTCGATTTATCGTAGACCTGGCTGGCAGCGTCAAAGCCGGAATAGAGGCCGTCTTCAGGCAACTTGAATCCTTCCTTGATGAGGAAGGATGCGTTGGTGTAGTGAGTAAGATATTCCCTGGCGATACGATTGTTCTGGATGATGTAGTTGATGATGCCGCCAAGGAAGGCGATATCCGTACCCGCTCGGATTTGGAGGAACAGGTCCGCAGTGGAGGCGGTCCGCGTGAAACGCGGATCCACCACGATCATCTTGGCATTACGAGTCTTCTTTGCTTCGATGGCCCACTTAAAGCCACATGGGTGATTTTCCGCGGGATTGCCGCCCATGATCAACATCATGTCTGTGTTCTTGATGTCGACCCAGCCATTGGTCATCGCCCCGCGTCCGAAAGTTGGTCCCAAACTTGAGACCGTGGGGCCGTGTCAAACTCTGGCCTGGTTTTCCAGGTAGCAGACCCCCATGCTGCGCATGCTCTTGACCGCGAGATAGTTGAATTCATTCGTGTCCGTGCAGCCGCCGATGAAGGCCATGCCTTCGCAGCGGTTGACGGTGTTTCCCTTGGCGTCTTTTTCAACAAAAGTGTCATCGCGAGTTTTCTTAGTCCAGTGCGCGATCTCGTTGAGCGCATCGTCCCACGAAATGTCCTGCCAGTCGGTTGCACCCGGACGGCGAACCTGCGGTTTAGTCAGTCGCCGCGGATTCAGGATGTCTTGCTCAAGCGACGAACCCTTGGGGCACAGTGTCCCTCGATTGATCGGGTGGTCCGGATCGCCTTCCACGTGGATCACCTGGGGCGTGACGTTCTTGGCCTTGTCGCCCAGTGTGTAAATGATGACGCCGCAGCTTACGGCGCAGTAGGGGCATGTCGAACGCGTCTCTGTGGCGCGTGCGATTTTCAGCTCGCGCAATTGCGCGTACGCGGGAGCAAGATCAAAACCGAATACAGAGACAGCCAAGCCGCCAACTGTACTGATTTTTAAGAAGTCCCTGCGCGAGGTGCTCATCTTTGCGGTCTCCTCGATAGCGGCAGGTGCCTCAAACCGGATCGAGCAAAGCGACTTCCGGTTTATGCCTACACTCCCCCGGATGTCAAGAATTATTTCGCGAAAACACACCCACCTTTTGCGGCTGACGCTCGGATCGGAGACAAAGCAAGGAGAAAGTGCTCTTGAACGGCTTGCCCCAATTTGCTCGGACCCAAATTCTGCGCCGCCGATGGCAAGCCGACAACCTCCTACTTCATCGACAATTATCGTATCCGCCGACGTCGAACCAGATGGCTGCGATTATTGCCTTAAGGCCCGCTAGTATGACATCGAGGGAGTCACGCTCGACCATTCTTGGATTCGCCACCAGAGAACCTCCAGAGCGCCAATCAAGTTCCTGCAGCGCCCGCGGCAAGGGGTTCTCTCGCTTCCTGGAGAACCTTGTGCACCATCGAAATTGCTATCGATCCTTCTCCCACGGCCGACGCCACACGCTTCACATTGCCCGACCGTACGTCCCCCACCGCAAATACTCCCGGAAGACTCGCTTCGAGCAGATACGGTCTGCGCGCCAACGGCCATCGTGCGGCCGTCAAATCGGCCGGAATTAAATCAGCACCTGTTTTGACGAATCCTTTTTCGTCGAGCGCCAGACAGCCCGCAAGCCAGTTTGTGTTCGGGTTCGCTCCGGTCATCAGGAAAATGTGTTGGATGTCGCGGGTCTTCAGATCGCCAGTCTTATTGTTGCGACACTGCACGCGATTGAGCCGGTCGGCTCCCTCCAAAGCAATGATCTCGGTGTCCGTGTGCAGCGTGATTGTTTGACTTTGTTCAATTCTGCGAATCAGGTAGCTCGACATCGTGTCCGCCAGACGCCCTGAACGGATCATCACGTGGACATGTTTCGCTGTCTGCGACAGAAATACAGCCGCTTGACCTGCGGCATTGCCGCCTCCCACAATGATCACCTCTTCGCCGCCGCACAATTGCGCCTCGAGGAATGTTGCCCCGTAATACACGCCATTCCCCTCGAATCGTTGCAGGTTTTCGAGCGGCAGCTTGCGGTATTCGGCTCCGGTGGCGATGATCACCGTTCGCGCCGGCAAAGTTGCGCCTCCATCAATTTCGATAAGATATGGACTGCGCCCGCATTCAAGACGCATCGCACCACGAGTAATCACCACCCTTGCGCCGAACTTTTGCGCCTGTGTATACGCGCGGCCCGCTAACTCCTGTCCTGAAATTCCCGTCGGGAATCCCAGGTAATTCTCGATTTTCGAACTCGAACCGGCCTGTCCTCCCGGAGCGTACGTTTCGATAACCAGAACCTCAAGCCCCTCCGAAGCGGCGTAAACCGCCGCCGCAAGTCCCGACGGCCCGGCCCCCACCACAATCACGTCACGAACCTTGATCAAGTCGATCCCTTCGTTGAATCCCAGGCAGTCGGCCACCTGTTGATTTGTGGGATTGCGAAGCACGATTTTCCCGCGGCAGATCACGATAGGCACATCACCGCGCGTCACCTGGAAATGGTCGAGCAGTTCCTGGACATTGGACTCACCCTCAAGATCGATGTAAGCGTGCGGGTACGCATTGCGAGTCAGGAATTCCTTGATTCGCAACGTCCCGGATGAATTGTTCGTGCCGAGGAGTACGGCGTCTCCCCAGCCATGGGCGATGAACTCCACGCGGCGCAGAATGAATGCGCGCATCAGAATCTCGCTCAACTCGCTGTCGGTTTCGATCAATTCCTGCAGACCGGAACGGTCCACCTCGATGACTTCGCCTGCTTCACGCATCCGCGCGCGCACCATGCTCCTCCGCCCCGACAATATGCCGACTTCGCCGAAGAATTGGCCGGCCTGGTGCACTACGACAGAGTCCTCGCCCTCGCAGGTGGGCCGCATGATTTCCATTGCACCCAATGTAACCACGAAGAAAGGAACATTATTGTCGCCCGGCTCTACCAGCACCTCTCCGCGCTGCACCACGCGTTTTTTTCCGTGCGCCGAGATGCGAGCGACTTGAGCCTCATTAAGGGTTGGAAAAATGTGCTCGGGGCGTTCGAACTGGGTCAGCCTCTCGTTTAAATTCGTATCCGGCATAGCGGTGCTTCCTCTCCAAGCCTACGATTGCGTTCTCACACTTGGATTTCTGTTTTGAGTTTCACAGCAGGTGGCGAAGGTTTTCATCGCGTTGCAACCCCCTTTTGCAATCATCTGGGTAATTGCAGGCCTCTGCTGGTCTCAGGATGTTATCAGAGGAGGAGGCTGAAAAGGAACGATGTGAACCTTGAACTCGCGTTTAACCTTCTGACCGGACCGGTTTCTTTGACCCAGGAATTGTACTCGGACTCGAAGGCGCCATCTTGGGCTGGTCCCAACATATGGCAACCGCAGAAATCGTAGAGCCGACAAAAACCGCATTTCTGGGCCGCCCCGACCTGCTTAGGCACTTGGAGCATAGCGAGAAAGCGGCATTCGAAGCTGCGGAACTAGTGAGCGAAACTTGCTATTTCCTCTTGAGCAGAATCAAGGCCAACGAGTTATCAGAATCCGCGCAAGAGAAGCTTGTCCGGTTTCTTTTGGAAGAGTACACCGAAAGTTCAGGCTCCGGCGGAGAAGCGCGTTTGAAGTTGGATCTGAACTAGGAAGCCATCGCCCAAATGATTGGGACTTCTCGCGAATCCGTGGCAAGACTGCTCTCTCGTCTTAAGAAGAGACGCATACTGGACTGGAAGCGTTCAGCGCTCGTCATTCGAGACAAAGGCGCACTGCAGGAAGTTAAACGAGGCTCCAGATTTGGGGCTTGTTCCTTCCGCTGTTGAGCGAAGCATCCGAGTAAGGGGACGCAGATAGAAAGAACTGGGTGGGATGATCGAATACCGGCCTTGGCTGGTGCTCTCTATGGAAACAGGCAGAAGTGTGACCGAGGTCACAGTCAAACGGCTGGGTTGGGTATATGAATCTCTCGCAAACAAATGTTGCTGACGTCGGGCTTTGGTTGACGTTAAATCCTTGAAATCGATAGAAGTCGCCTAGGGAGAATGAATGGCACGCGCTAAGACATCCCTGATTGCCGCGCTCGCAGTTTTTGCCTTCCTCTTCATGCATCAGGCTTCTTCCCTGGCGCAGGACAAGCAAACCCCGAAGACCGGGGGATCCGTGGCAAAATCTTCCGCCCCACAGGCCTCTGGTTCGTCTCAGTACGCGGGCGCGGATGCCTGCAAGACGTGCCACGCAGATGAATACGCAAGCTGGGAGAAATCGCCTCACTGGAAAACCACGCTGAATACGCGGGGCGGGCCCTCCAAGCAGGGCTGCGAAGCGTGTCACGGCGCGGCGGCCAGTCACGTCGCGGATCCCAGTGATACCTCGAAGCTTTTCCTTTTCGAAAAGGCTTCGGCCAAACAAATCAACGCGCGCTGCTTGGAATGCCACGCCTCGGGCACCGAACACATGCACGCCATCAATTCCTTGCACGCAAAGAACGATGTTTCCTGCACGTCATGCCACTCGCCGCACCACGCGAAGGAGGCACAGTTCCTGCTCGTCAAGCGCCAGCCAGAGCTTTGCTATTCCTGCCACTTGCAGCAGCGGGCGCAATTCGCGATGCCGTTTCACCACCGCGTGAATGAGGGCATGATCCAGTGCACCGATTGCCACAATCCGCATGGGACGGAGCGTCCGCACCAATTGCGCGCTTCGTCGGCGCAGGACGCTGTGTGTTTCACGTGCCACGCGGACAAGCAAGGGCCATTTGTGTTCGAGCATGAGGTCGTGAAAGTGGAAGGATGTGAGTCATGCCACACGCCGCACGGCTCGCCCAATCCGCACATGCTGAAAGTGAGCAACGTCAATCTGCTTTGCTTGCAATGCCACACGACGTCGTTCGCTAACGCACCCGGCGCGCCTTCCTTCCACAACCAAGCCGCGCAATTTCAGGCGTGCACGCTTTGCCACACGCAAATTCACGGCTCAAATTTTGACAAGGACTTTTTCAAATAGGATCGCCTGAGAATTTTCCATGCGGAACGGAAAAAACACGAGCGGACCGGACAGAAGCGTGGGGTGAAAATGTCATGACAACGCGCACCGAGAGATACGCAATCGCGTGGTTGGCTCTGATAACGGCACTCCTCTTTTCGTCCCCGCTGCGCGCGCAGCAAAACAATTCTGGAGAAACGAAAGGGGTCCGATCGGGCGATTACAACGTTAAACAAACCATTGAGTTTGGCTACCGCGACAGCATGATCGACGGGAACATCAATAATTACGATACGTTTGAGAATCTCGGCTCTGGCGTACGGCTATTCAATTACACCCTGGATATGCAGTCCGTCGATCACAAAGGCGTCTTTTTCGACAGCCTTACGTTCAGCAACTTTGGGTACGGCGGCGATCCGAATGACGTCACTCGGCTGCGAATTGAAAAGAACAAGTGGTACGACTTTCGCGCGATGTTCCGCCGCGACAAGAACTTCTGGGACTATAACCTGTTGGCGAACCCGCTGAATCCAGCGAGCTCCGTTCCGGCACTGGCGATTGTCAATTCGCCGCATTCCATGGACCTCGTTCGCCGCATGCAGGATTACAACCTCACACTGCTTCCTGAGTCACGTCTCCGTTTCCGCCTGGGCTATTCGCATAACGTCAATGAAGGCCCCGGCTTCACCACGCTCGATGGAGGAACCGAACCCCTGCTCGCTGAAACCTTTCATTACACGACGAACGCATATCGCTTAGGCGCCGATTACCGCTTTTTCCCTAAGACCACGGTATCGTTCGATGAATTGCTCACTTATTTCAAACAGGACAACACGGTAACCGACCAAAATTTCCCATTCGTGCTCTCCAACGGCACCCCCGCGGACCTGGGCATCGTTTTTAACACAGCAGGAAACACTCCATGCGCTAAGCCAATCGCGAACGGAACGACTACGCCCCCGACGGCAACGGCGAATTGCAACGGGTACCTTGCGTACAATCGCATAGGCCGTCCGCGAGGATCGTTCCCGACCGAACGCCTGTCCTTCGAGTCGAGCTACTTCAGGAACCTCGAAATGTCCGGCTCGGTCAGCTATAGCAGCGACAACAATTCGATACCTGATTTTAGCGAGGTCATCAACAGTTGGACCAGCCGCACCGCCAGTCGGGGAAGCACGGTCGGAGGGCCGTCCGATGCCAAGCGTATCTCCGTCAACGCGGACTGGTCGGGGGTTATCGCGTAACCGACAGGCTTCACATCGTCGATGAATTTCGGTACGACAACTGGCGCATCCCCAGCATGTGGGCGACTGCCAACACAAACCTGTTTGGCACGCCCCCAGCAGCGCCTGGTCAAGCCGGATTGTTACTTACGATTGCGCAGGTGAATCCGGCAAATTTCGCCACGGTCTGCCCCGCGGCTCCGTACAACAGCCCGAATTGCCCGCAACACAGCTCCAGCTCAAGTGCCGACGTCCTGAATGAACTGGTCTCACGATTCCTCGGGCAGAACCTCAAGGCAAACACCATCGAATTCGAATACGAGGTCACGAGCCGCATCAACGCGCGGCTCGGGTACATGTACACCGGCCGCACGATTTCCGATTTCAACGCGACGTTTGATACCGCGGAGATCTATTTCCCGGGAGGCGCCACAGGAAGCTCCGCGAATGACTTCCTGGCGGCGCGCGGCGACTGCGCTCTCGTGAGCGGCGCGCTTCCCGTGGGTTGCACGCTCAACGCGGACGGCTCGATCACCGAGGGTTCGCCCACTGCGCCACTGCCTGAGGCGGGCAACGACGCGTCCCGCAACCTCACGAACATTCATGAAAATGCATTACTGGCAGGCATTTCCGCGCGGCCCACCGATAAGCTGAGATTGAGTGTGGATTTGATGCTCGGCTACAATGACAATTCGTTCACGCGCGTCAGCCCGCGACAGATGCAAAGTTATAAAATCCGTGCGGCATACACTCCCACGCCGTGGGCCAGTATTGAAGGTACAGTTGACATTCACGAGAACCGCGACAATGTGCTTACCGTGAACAATCTCAAGCACGGTCGGACGTACGGTTTTGTAACCACGTTCGCCCCGGCGAATGCGCGCTTGTGGGCGGACTTTGGATACGATTACACAAACATCTTCACGCAGACAGACATTTGTTTTGCTGAACCTGGCTCGACCGTTTTCACGACACCGTGTCCGGTTGCGGGCGCTACCGGCCCGTTAGGCGCGCTTTTTTTTACAAGAACACAGATCACTTTGTGTACGGCGATCTGATGTGGAAGCCGCTGAAGCGCGTCACGGCGACGGAAGCAATGTCACGTTTTCGGTTCTCTATGCATTCTGAACTGAGAACGAATCACTCGGCGGGCAGGTAAAGTCACAATTCGTTATCTCTGGGAGGCGGACAAAAATGAAATCGTCAGCAGCTCGACTTGGCCAGCAGCTACTCTTAGCGTGCGCGCTCACTTTTCTCTTCAATCTATCCGCACGCGCCGATGACTCGGCGAGCCTTTATAAAACCAAATGCGCCATATGCCATGCGGCCGATGGCAGCGGCAATATCCTCATGGGCAAGAAATTGGGCGCCAAGGATCTGCGATCCGAGGAAGTCCAAAAACAAACTGACGCGCAGTTAAACGACAGCATAACAAACGGCATGAACAAGAAAATGCCGGCATACAAGGGCAAGCTAACGGACGCGCAGATCAAGGGGCTTGTGTCTTACATCCGCGAGCTAGCCAAGAAGAAGTAAACCTCCGGCGATTCTTTCGCGCCGGATCGCTGCCACGTCATCCGTGACGGCGGCATAGGAGAGTTCGTGTCCGGATTAACCGGCATGCTGATCGCTCAAATTGTTGTTGCGATCATCCTGGCCTCGATCCTTTTGATTCGTCCGTCAGTCACAGTGGGCCCTACCGGCAAGATCCTTGCCTTCCTTGGACTCTTTGTTCTCCCGGCTCTTTGTCTCGTGGGAGGAATGGACACGCAAGTCCAGCGCTCCGAGCAGACCCAATTCTGCGTCTCCTGCCACGCCATGGTTCCTTACGGACGAAGCTTGTATGTTGATGATCCGTCTTACATCCCCGCCGCGCATTTTCAGAATCACAGAGTTCCCGCGGACATGGCCTGTTATGCCTGCCACGCCGATTACACGATTTATGGTCCACTGAAAGATAAACTTCGCGGCGTGACGCGGATTTACATGCAGTACGTCAGTAAGCCGCCAAATCCGATTCGTATCCCAGGCGGATACAACAACAATCAATGTTTGCACTGCCATCTGGGCGCCCGTGGTTTCGAAGGCAATCCAATTCATTCCGCTATCATGGATTCTCTCAAATCGAATGAATTGTCATGTGTATCGAGCGGTTGCCACGACACGGTGCACAATGTTGCAGCGTTGAGCCACGTAAAATTCTGGAGGCCCGGCCAATGAAACTTCATGAAATGGGAATCCAACGGCTTCTGCGAATTTCGAGCGCTTTGGTCATCCTGGGGCTGCTCGTGGAGATAGCGAGCCTCCTGTGGTTTCATCCGCTCGCGTTTGTACTGTTTGTTTTTGTCTCCGCTTCACTGATTGCCTTGGGGATTTTGGTCTACTTGGTATCGCTCGTTTTTGTTGCGGCGCCACCGGCGGGGAGCCACAAATCGCCCTGATTTTCTGGCGGCCAGGAATCTAGGACGTTCCTAGACCTTGCCGTCAGTCTTCTTCCCTGTCCTCCGGCTTTTGCTACGCCGCATCTTTCTCGACACGAATTTGCCGGGTCGCGCGAGCTTTGGGCAAATCAATTTCAAGGAAGCGGCCCTTGAATTTGGCCGTGGCTTGCGAAGGTTCAATCGCGACGGGAAGCTCGAGAGTGCGGAAGATAAAATCCTTGCGCGCCTGCGAACCACTGTTCTCCGGCGTCAGGAGCGGCGTGCACTTGGCCGGTGTTCCGCAAAGGGTGAGACGCCGTGGCTCGACGCAGATTTCGATCTCTCCTTTTTCAAAGCACGCAGCATCTGTGCTCAACTGAATCTTGTCGTCCTGTATTACATGCCCACAATTGAGCGGAGCCAATATTTCGGACTCAGCGCGTCGCCAGTCTTCTCGCCCGCGCCCGGCCCCACAGCCACGCCGTTCACAGATCTGAAAAGCACGTAGCGAGATGGCGTCATGAATCCTCTTGCTTTGCTCGCTCGCACTCACGGCCGTGATCTGAAAGATCCTCCCGTTCCAGGATCGCTCCGTTGAAGTTTCTTGTCTCATGTGGCGCCTCCTACGGAATCAGAAACCTTCCGCAACACCATATCGCTGGCTTGTCCGTTGCCGATATGACCTCCATCACATCCCTGGGTGACCCAGCGCACAAGGTCAGGAGAACAGCGATGATTTGTATTGTCTGTGGTCAACCCATCGAAGAGGGGCGTCGGAATAGCCAGCCACCACGCGAAGCGAAGTACTGTCTGAAGTGCCGCACGGAGCGTCGGAGGCGTGCCAGGGTGAAGGACATATGGCGACCGGAGTACGACGCCTATCTCAAGACGCACTATTTCGGCGGACTGAATCGCCGGTTTCAAGTGCTCTCGCGCATGGTTCGATTGACCGGCTTGCCGCGGTGGTACGTCAAGCGCCAAGCGGTCCGGTTAGGCTTGACCATACGAATCGATCGGAAGCCCTGGACTCCGGGCGAGATGGAACTCCTCGAAAAACTGGTGGGCGCCTGTCATCAGTAACGATCGCAAAACGGTTGCACCGCCCGGAGAGCTCCGTGGTCAACAAATTACGTCGGCTGGGAACCTCCCGACGCGTTCGAAACGGAAGCAGCAGACGCCACTGCACCAAATATTGGAGGTTCGAGTCCTCCGCGGCTCACCAAATTCTCCAAAGTTATTTGTTTGCTTCACTGAACCTTTGTTGCTTGTTGAGCTAGGCCGATTTTGTGTCCATTTCGGCTTTGGCGTCTCGTTTGAACATATTCGTTTCCGGTGATACCGTTTGTTCCATGGTTCGATGGAGTGCTCTCATGCTTGCGCGCGTATTCGCCAGCGGAACTATCAGAACTGATTTCGGGGCTTAAGACGACCGGCTACGAGTGGGAAATCGGTGAAGAAAGTGGATGGCCCGCACGCGCAACGTATATGCTTGGCTATCCAGACCAGCGAGATAACCACTAAGAACTCTTCAACAGGGGCTGTAATCGCAGATCGGGGGTGAGTGATGTACATCATTGGGCTCGGAACGGCTACGCCACCCCAGCGCTACACGCAGCGTGAGTGCTGGGACGCCTTACGGGCGTCGGATCGTTTTGCCAGCCTCAATTCCCGATCACGAGCGATCCTGAAGAAAGTGCTTGGGGGAAACAACGGTATCTGCGCCAGGTATCTGGCTTTTGACAACCTGAGCGAGCCCTTTGCGGACACGCCGGACACACTTCATGCGCGGTTTACTAAATATGCGCCGACGGTGGCGGCGCAAGCTGGCGAACGCGCGTTGCATGACGCGGGTTGTAAAGCCGGCGACATCGACGCCGTCATCATCAGCACTTGCACCGGGTATCTGTGTCCCGGTTTGACCAGTTACGTCAGCGAACGGCTGGGACTGCGACCCGATGCACTTGCCCTGGATTTGGTCGGGCAGGGTTGTGGGGCCGCCTTGCCAAACCTGCGCGTGGCCGAGGCCCTGACTGCCTCCGGGCGATGCCGGCAGGTTTTGTCCATTTGCGTGGAGATCTGCAGCGCGGCCTTTTACCTGGATGACGCTCCAGGCGTCCTGATCAGTGCGTGTCTGTTCGGCGATGGCGCTGGCGCAGCGGTGCTCGCCACGGAGCCGATCGCAGGTAAACGAAGGGTTCGGTGGAAGACCGCTGGAACTATGCTCAGTGCTTCGGATCGAGAGTATCTGCGTTTCGACCAAAAAGGTGGAATGCTCCGCAATATCCTCGAGCCGGAAGTTCCGGAGCTGGCCGCCAAGCATGCCGAGACGGTCCTGACGGAAGTGCTTGAGCGAACTGGGGTGTCGCGAGAGCAGATTAAGGGCTGGATCATGCACGCGGGCGGGCGCAACATTCTGCTGGCGATGCAGAAACGGCTGGGACTCACCGAACACGACCTGCGCTGGAGCGCAAGCGTTCTTCGCGAGTATGGAAATGTGAGCAGTCCGTGTGTGTATTTTGTCCTGCAGGCGACGCTCAACGATCGGGTGGACGGCGGCCTGTGGTGGATGTCTTCGTTTGGCGCGGGGTTCAGTTGCCATGGCGCATTGCTGGAAGTAGAGTAGATCCACAAAATGAAACGCGAAGTCGTTGTGCTCGCCCGATGAGGGTTGGCGATTGATGGAACGGCAAATTGGGCGGTTCAGTCGTTGTTTTGTGGTGCAGCGCACCGATGAAAGAAGTTCCTATGACGACTTCGACTTTTGACGCATTGATTATTGGCGGCGGCCCGGCCGGAGCGACGGCCGCGCTGCTGCTGGCGAAGGCTGGCTGGTCGGTCGGGCTGGTGGAGAAGGCGAAGTTTCCCCGGGGAAAGGTCTGCGGAGAATTCCTTTCGGCTACAAACTTGCCGTTGCTGAGGCGTCTGGGCGTGGCCGAATCATTCCTAGAACAGGCAGGCCCGGCCGTGAGCCAAGTCGGGCTGTTTTCGGGCAATCATGTCGTCACCTCGGACATGCCCCGTCCTCGGACTCGCGATGGGATGGGCGACGGATGGGGCCGCGCGTTGGGGAGGGATCACCTGGACACGCTGTTGCTGGAGCAGGCAGCGTCTGCGGGAGCGACCGTGTGGCAGCCCTGGTCCGCAGTTGAGCTGGTCAACACGGGAACCGGATACCTTTGTCACGCCGTCAGCAGAGAGAGTGGTCAGTCCAGTGAGTTGTCGGCACGAATCGTGATTGCCGCTCACGGCTCATGGGAACCTGGCCCTTTGCCCACGCAGTCGGCACGTCCGGTCTCGCGACCGTCCGATCTGTTTGGTTTCAAGGCCCATTTTCTGGACAGCCGGTTGCCAGCGGACCTCATGCCACTCCTGGCTTTTCCGGGCGGATACGCCGGAATGGTCCACAGCGACCATGGACGTGTCAGCCTATCCTGTTGCATCCGCCGGGACCAGTTGGAGAGCGCGCGGCGCCGGGCAGGGCCGGTAAAGGCCGGCGAGGCCGTGCTCGCGCATATCAAGCAGTCGTGTCACGCGGCGCGCGAGGCCCTCGCGTGTGTCAGGCTGCAGGATCAGTGGCTGTCGGCTGGGCCGATTCGGCCGGGCATCCGGCGGTGTGGATTCGACGGCGTTTTTCTTGTTGGCAACGCCGCCGGCGAAGCCCATCCCGTCGTTGCCGAGGGAATCGGCATGGCGATGCAGTCGGCGTGGCTGCTATGTGAGTGTCTCACCGCGAGATCGGTTGACGTATTGTCGGGCCGCGTGATTGATGCGGTGAGGGGCGACTATTCGGCTGCCTGGCGGCGAACTCTCGCGCCCCGCATTCATGCTGCGGCGCTGATCGCTCATTGGGCGATGAGGCCTGCGGCGGTGGCGTGTGCGTTGCCATTGCTTCGCCTATTTCCAAGTGTGTTGACGGCCGGTGCCCGATTGAGCGGCAAAACCACGTCGGCAAACCGTCCACCGGTGGCGGCGCGCTCGTTGACTTCATAGGCCGAAGCGAAATGACTCCCCCGGACCCCGGTCCGTCCAGCCTTGCAATTACCGAAGAAGGTCGTTCCATCCACAATAGTGTGCTGTCAATGATGCATTTTCATGTACACGATGTACACGAATACGGGCACCCCGCCTGGTGCTTGGCGTCGAATCATGTCTCTCCGAAACCGACTAACTGCCACCGCTTTCATTCTCAGAAAATGGCCATAACCCTATTGCTTTCAATGAGCGTGTCTCGGCCATTTTCATGGTCCGCTCGTGGTTCGCAGAACCTCAACTCATTCGTAGCGCAGTGCCACCATGGGATCAACGCGCATCGCGCGCCGCGCCGGAATGTAACATGCGATGACGGCAACGACTAGAAGGAGAATGGCAACGCCGGCAAATGTGAGCGGATCGTGCGCGGTCACGCCAAACAGTTGATTGGCCATGAGGCGCGTTAAGCCCAATGCGGCGGCGATGCCGACGGCCACGCCGACCGACGCCATCTTTGCACCATGTCCAAGCATCAATCGCAGCACGTCGCTCCGCTGAGCGCCGAGCGCCATGCTCACGCCGATTTCGTGAGTGCGCTGGCCAACCAGATAGGAAACCACACCGTAAATTCCCACGCAGACGAGCACCAGCGCGAGTGCCGCGAAGACGCCGAGAAGAATCATCGAGAGCCGGCGCGCGGCAAAAGAGCTGGACACGACATTCTCCATGGTCTCCACACCGTAGATCACTTCGTCAGGATCGAGTGCTTCCACCGAGCGGCGAACGGGGCCCATGACCGCTGTGGGATCGCCCTTCGTGCGCAGCACCACGGCGACAACGCTCACCACGAGCGGCATGAGCTTCTCCGGAAGCTGCATGAAGGGATAGTAGAACTGTGCCTCAATGGCTGATTTCGGATCGCCGCCGGGGCCCCACTGCTTCACGTGGCCAACAACGCCGACGATTTCCGC
>Ga0307373_10001491_pt1 | contig 43945 bp, 58 predicted proteins | sample OX2MG_FD_202534 | JGI IMG/M metagenome (GOLD analysis project Ga0307373, IMG submission 202534) | Soil microbial communities from Risofladan, Vaasa, Finland - OX-2 | ecosystem: Environmental > Terrestrial > Soil > Coastal area > Acid sulfate soil | place: Finland: Risofladan, Vaasa | collected...
GCCCGGCCTTCTTAATAGCCGGTATCTGCATCCGGTTGTAGAATAGCTCCAGTGGGTCCTTGGAGTTTGGGCGCCAGTTGAACTCCCACATTCCCCAGCCTTCCCCACAGAGGCGCTCAAGATTCGCGTCGAGGCGGTCTACGAGATCGTAGTATTCGTCAAGGACCCTTGCGCGACGCGCGGGATCGATTTTAACTCCACGCAGACGCATTTCAAGGGCAGGTCCTTGAAGAGATCGTGAGAAGGAATAGGTTGCGGTAGTGTGGTTATCGAGTTGAGGAAGAAGAACAGAAAGAACCTCAGCGGTGATGACACAATCCAATCCATTGTAGCAAAGCTCCCTATCAAAGGCAGGAAGGTCTTCTGGGTTGATCTCATTGGTATGGATGATCTTCAATTATCCCTCTTGATTGTCGAGCCGCGCGCATGAAGATGCTTCCAAGGCCCGTGGTCGGTGTAGATCGAGCCGAGATAGCCGAGCCCTTTAAGGGCCTCCGGCTGAAGAGCATGGTGGAGGAGCATCGTATCCTCCCCACAGTTCGCCGCCATTATCCCATACGCCCGCCAGAGGAAGCTCACATCGTACAAGCCATTTTGGAAAAGCTTCTCTATGTCCTTGGCTTCAACCAAACCTCTAACAAATCCCCAAGCGTGTCGTTCGTCAGTTGCACTGTTCCAATAATTGCGGTTCGCTCGGCTTCCGACAAAGGGGATGACAAGGCCGACTTCAGAGCTTGGAGCAAAACCAATGCAAGTAATGTGATTTCCCGAAGTTTCGATGTCGATGGAGAGAAAGTCTCGGATGAACTTGGCTTGGAAGTCATGAAGGTCCTCAATGGTTTCGGGGATGTAGATGTCTGCCTTCGGCCGCCGGACCTCGGGATACTCCGCTTCCCGCGCGGCCTTCATCAAGTCGAAGACGACTGTTGGCCGGAGTTCGTATTGATGCATCACCGCTGCGGGGTGGTAGGTCGGGAGTACCTTCACCCCCGGCACGGTATGGGTGGAAAGGAATGTAGCGCCGCGATATTTTGAGATCGCCGCATGGCCAGAGAAGGCCCAAAGGGCAGCGTTGCCCATGGCGATGATGATGTTGGGTTGGGTTTCGGTGATCTCGGCGCGGAGGCGGTCGAGTTCTGGCTGGAACTCCTCTTGAACGTAGCCTTTGGTGAGGGGGCCGTAGCCAGGGATGGCGGTGCGCTTCGGCCCACAGAAGATTTCGGTCTTGCCATTATAGAGAAGATTGAAGACGTTAGTGAGGAGGCAGTCTGCGCGGGAGATGCCAGCCTCATCTAGCATTGGATTGAGCATCCGGCTCATCCAACCGATGAATGGGGTGCGGTGCTTGGCTTCTTCAGCGCCCCAAGCTTCGCCGACGACGCAGATTTTGCATTTCACTTGCTGCAAGCCTCACTTGCCAACTTCGCATACCCCGCGATGTCATCCCAATGGTCCTTGAAGTCGGCTTGTCCTGAGAGAATGCGGGAGAGCTTTAGGGCGATCATATCGAGGGCTTCACTCTGCACATCTGAAAAGTTCCGCAAGGCTGTGGGAGCATGTATGATTCTCTTGAGCCCCTGACTAATTGCGGCGTTGTTGGCGAAGTCGCCATGGGTCTTCCCTCGTTCGACAAGAAGTGGATCGCGGTCGGTCATCGTGTGCATCCTACTTGGGATAACATAATTAAATGGAACGATCTTAAGTGGATGCCCCCACTGCTGACTATCTGCTCCACAGTGGGGGCATTTCGTTTTCTACCCGCTGGCTGAGTTTGAAGGGCCCATACCTTTACTCAACCGCCGCGGTCCCTTTCACTCGTGCGAAGATCGCAGTGCCATCATCACTTGTCTCTTGGCCAATGGTGATGGTCACCTGCTTCCCCGGCGTTTCGGCGATCCGCTGCGAGAGGGTCATCTCTTCATCCCCTGCGTCGCAGTGATCGAGGAAGTCTTTCAGCCGCCACGCGGCGGTTTCGGTGAGGTAGTAGGTGTTCTTGATGGTCTTGTCCTTTAGGCCGCCGAGGTCCTTGAGGGTGTCCTCGTCCACATCGTCATGCGCGGATTGGAGTTTGAGGGTGAACTCGACGAACGGAGTTTGCTTCTTCGAGGACTTGTCGAAGCGCGGTTGGCCTTGGACAAGGCAGTCGTAGGTGCCGACCGGCATCGGCTTTGGGCGCTCGATGTCGGAGGAGGGGGTATCGAGGATGGATGAGAAGGATACTGCTGGGGCGGATTTTGCCATTTCACTTGATCTTTCTGAGTAGGGGTTTCACTGGCACTTGGGGTGGATCGCGGAGGACCGCGAAGAAGTCAGCGAGGCCGGTTTCGATCGGGTAGCTTTTCTCCATCTCAAAGGGTTTCGGGTTCTTCAGATCAATCATTGCTGTCGCAGCTGTTTGGATCGTGCGTTTTCCTCCTGGGCTGGTTTGGCAAAGGGCGACGGAGTTGAAGTAGCGGGGGATGACAGGAGAAAGGGCAGACCCTACAGCGGTGGGGTAGCCCTTCCTCGTCCCATCGGGGTTGTCCACATACTTCACATGCGAGATTACGATGACGTTCGTCTCGAAGGACGGGGAGGTGAGGAGCGCGAGAACTTTCTCGATCGCGTCTTGCGCTTGGCCGTACCACTGGCGGGGGTCTTTTGCAGAGGGGTTAAGTGAAGTTGCCCACTCAAAAGCAGAATCCGAGAGAAAGGTGAGAGAGTCGAGAACAAGAATATGGTCTGGGCCCCACGCAGCCGGGACACCAAGATCAACCTCACCGTACTTCCATTTGTCGAGCATCTTAAGACCTTCCACGAACGCCTTCGGAGTTCCATCCACAATTGGTCCGCTGGCCGAAGATTTGTATTTGTCGCGGAGGGTGCGGAACTCAACTCTTTCAAGAGCCTCCGGACACTCGCGCGTGATAAAGGTCTTAAGCGTTTCAAGGCCATTGTCAAAATCCAGGATGTCGAGATGGTAGCCTGCTTTGGCTAGGGAGGTTAGCGCTCCGGTTTTCCCGCTACCGCTGTCTCCTTCGAGGAGCATTTTGGTGAATTTATTGCTTTGGTGGGAGGAGAGGCTTGGCATTGCTCGCTACCTGTGTGTAGAGGGTTAAGACATCTCCCACGCGGATATCCGCCATCGAGGGGATGTTGGTGAATTCTGCGTAGGCTTCGCCAAGCCGAACGCGGACCTTCCAGCCGTCGAAGCGCTTTTCGCAGGAGATGACTGGGTACTTACCGAGGATTAGAGTTAGTCGGCGCATCTTGGATGACTTCCTCAAAAGTTATCTTGATAAAGGCCCCTTCCTCGAAGGGCTTATCGCCCCCGAAGTAGAGTGATTCCCAACTGCCGTCGAAGCGGACCCACCAAGAGGTGACAGGGGCGGGGCCACGGGCCTCTACCAAAGCGGCTTTGGTGTAGACGACGTAGATGACTTTTGGTTTGGTTGGAGGTTCTTCAAAACTCAGCGGGCGCGTAAAGGATTCCATCTTTCCTCCGGAGGAAGCTTGTTGAAGTTGCTTTCGAGAAACTGCTCGCGAACGGCGGGGGATTTAGAGCAGATCGCGCGGAAACGGCAGCCGCCGAACTTATCACAAGCTGTGTCATTCTGAGGCCAGTAATTCGCGATCGCATACTGCTCCGCGAGAGCGAACCAGTAGTGGAGATCGTTGAGCCACTCCGCGAGTTGGTCTGGGGTGCGGTAGGTGATAGCGCGTTTGAAGATTGTCTCGTGCTCCTTCACCTGCGCCATGTCGATTATGACCCCGCGGACGGGGGTATCGAGGACGACTTTGGAGGCAAGGGAATAGAGGGTCATTTGATTATCCGGTTCCCATTTCTTCCCCCAGAAAGACCAGACGGTCTTGTAGTCGAGGACGAAGAGCTCGTCGTTGAAGGTGACGATGCGGTCAAGGTGGCCGGAGAGGAGATAGGGTTGGTCTGGAACTATCTTCCCTTTCTTTGTATCGCTGTGGCGGTACTCTGACTTTGCTTCTGGTCCCCAATCCAACTCGAACCGGAAGCTCTGCTCCACCGCAGGCTTTCCATCGCTCTTTATGAACGTCTTCGCCCTGTCATCTTTGAACTTGTCAAGGTACCAAATGACCGTGCGGAGGAGGCCCGCGCGCGTTTTGGTTTTATGATCAAAGTCGAAGTCGGCGGCACGTAGAGATAGTTCGCGGACGGTATCGTGGACGGCGTCGTCATGGGTGATGCCAGCGGCGCGGGAGAGATCGTAGTTTTGGAGGGCCGTGTGGTACTCGATGCCGAAGCGGAGGTGGACGCTTTCTTCACGGCTGGACCATCCTTCAATCATGGAGTATTGGTAGAGGCGAGGGCAGACTTTCAGGTAGCCGAGGGAGGTACTGTCCCAGGCGTATTGGATGTTGGTAGAAGGAAGGTAGGGGGAAGTTGGGGCTTCGGTCACAGCTTCCTCCTCTTAATCGGCTCTTCCCTCATCGCTAGCCCGAGCTTCGTCAGGTCGATTTTATCCTCCGCGCCCTTCTTCGGCTTGACCCCGGCGTCAGAGGCTGCGCGGGCTCGGCGCTGGTAGGCGATCACCGCGTCTAAGTCCTTCGGCGCCATCGCAGCGAGGTCTTCGGCTTCGGCGGTGGTGATGAAGTGCCAGAGTTGGTCAATTTCATTTGGCATTTGCTTCGCGCTCCGCTTTCTTCGCCCTCACCGCCCGCCGCACCCAATCCCTCACCACGACCGACCAGCGATCGCCGATCTCTTTCTTGAGGAAGGCAACATCGGCAGACCAGAGGTTCAGCGTGACTTTTGTGATTGGTTCGTCGGCTGGTGGGGCTGGCATCGGCGTTCCTTTCTTGTCCAAGGCATAGGGCCAGAGTATTCAATCTCTTCAGTGCGGAAGGTGAAGCGGCAGGAGAGGCAGCGGCGCTCGCGGACTTCAAGGCGGGTGGAGAGGACGGTGGTTTTGTTGTCGCAACGAGGGCAGAAGAAGCTCATGGAAGTTCCATTTTATCTGGGATAAGAAAGGGAGGATTGGCCAAATGCTCAACGATGCCTTCTCTTATCTTAGCCCAACCAATTCCATAGGCTGCGGCGTCGTGCAACACCTTAACCATCTCTTCTTCATTCTTCGCAAGTTTCTTCTCTGTTAGGCGCTTCCAACACCAGACTTCTCTCCACTCCTCATGCGGCCCGAAAGCCAGAACAACAGCAGGGACGGCGACACCAGGTAGGACGGCAGCGCCAACGGCGCGCTGAACGCGCCGCCGGCCTTCAAGGTCTCGGTCATGAACGCCGAACAGATGCAATGCTCATGCTCGTGCAGATCGAGCGGCACCAGCGCTGCGAGATCGATGATCGCAGCGAAATCGTAAGGCTCGCCGATCTTCGATCGCGCGAACGCTTCGGCCTTGGCATCGCCATCGCCGGACAGCGCCACATCAACGAACCGCTCCGCCGCCAAATAGCTCTTGTCGTAGCCGACCGGCCGAATTTGCACGCCGCCCTTATCGTGAGCGCCGAGATAACCTTCGGCGACGACCAGCTCGACGTGCGACGGCACTGCCTTGATCCACGATGCCATCGGGCCTTCGCGGACCAAGATCAAGCGCGATACGAAGTCGTTGCCGGTGACGAAGCGTAGTTTCATGGCGGCAACGGCACGGCCTTGCAGCCGCCGTCCTGTTTGCAGTCGTGAATGCCGGACAGAACAAGACCGCCAGCTCCGACCGCAGCCACGCCAAGCGCCAGTCCGGTTGCGAGCGGAATGGCCGCGCAACCGGATAGCGCCAGGATCATCGCCGCACAGAAGGTAATGCGGAGTGTCATGGTGGTCATCGAGCGTGGGAACTTCTGTAAGATGAAGAGGAGCTTCAAGAGGCGATCTCCTCCACCTTTCCGAAGGTCACCTTCGGCTCGATCCTCACCCACCACGTCCCGTTGGAGTCGCGGGATGGCTCGCGGACGGTTAGGCTGTCGTAGCCGGAGGTGCCGTAGGCTGGATCGGTTGGCTCGTACTGCTCCATGCTCCGCTCGCGAGCGTATTTACGGTAGGTGTGGAGACGGACGGAGAGTTGCTTCCCCGCGCCGTAGTCGGCGACTTCAATGCGGATGCCAATTTTGGTCTGGATGGCGCGCTCGAAGAGATCGACACAGTCGGAGTAGGAGGCGATAGAGATGGGGGTTGTCACCAGCGGATTTCCTTCGTTTCAACTTCGTAGTAAGTCTCCATGGCGCGCGTCGAGATCACGTAGCGGAGGTTATTGTCCTGCTCCGTGTCCCGCAGTAGAAAGCTGTCAAGGTGGAAGACAACAGGCCACTCCAGCCCCTTCGCCTTATGGCCGGTTAGAAGGGTGATGGTTCCCTCTTGCTTGAATAGGTGGTCGGCGTAGGCACAGGCTTGGAGGAGGTTCTCGCCATGGGAAGCGAAGACTTTCATGCAGTCTGCGAGGTCGCTAGCGGTCGTTGACTGCCTCGCGAGTTTCTCCGCGAGCCAAGTGTCGATGGCGAGGAGGAGTTCGGCCCGCGTCATATCTTCGGACCCGAGGCGCTTCATGATCCCAACCACTTTCGGGCCAATGTCACTGCCACTAACAGATACGCTGCGGCCGCTAGAGAGAAGCCGTAGAGCAAGTGCAAAAAGCGGGGCGTTGTTCCGGCAAATGACAGCGCAGCCATCTGTGAAAGTGCCAGCAGTAGGATTGCGAAGCTTAACTGCTCTTCCACCTTCTTTGCTCCATTTCATTGTGGGGACTCGCCAGTGGACTGCCTTCACGATCTCACTTGGGCAGCGGAAGGAGACGGAGAGGGACGCTTCGGCCATGACAAAGCGCTCCTTCAACTTCGCCATTCCATTCGTCATGGCTCCACGGAAGCCATAGATTGCTTGGTTCGGATCACCAACAGCGATGATCCGACTTCGCGAGAGCTTAGCGAGCATTTCATGGTTGACTGGTGATAGGTCTTGTGCTTCGTCAACTAAGACAAGTGGGAACTTTGGGTATGTTCCTCCGAACAAAGCGGGCATGTAAACTTGATCGTTATAGTCGATTCCGCCCGAGTAGGCGGCGCGGGTGGAGGAGGTGAGGACTGCTTCGCAGAGGTCGGTGAAGAGGGAGGAGGGGACTTCATCAAGGCGGCCGTAGAACTCATCGGCGGTAATAAGACGTTTGGCTGTGGGGAACTTTCCTTCGGGAACGTAGCCGAGGGACTTAGCGAGGGCGATCGCTGAGACGATATCCCAGAAGCTCTCCCACGCTTCGCCTTGGAGCGGGCGCGGGAGGGATTTGATCTCTTCGCGGAGGAGGTCTTGGGTTTTCTTTGGGTCAAGAGTTACCCTTCCTGCACAAGTAGCAGACCAGATGCGGTGACCGAGGCCGTTGAGGGTCCGGACAGTGGTGGTGGAGCGGAAGCGCTTCTCCATCTCAACCGCGATGCGCTTGTTGAAGGCAAGGCAGAGGACGGGAGGGGATGCGGCGGCTTGGATCAACTCTAGGGTGGAGGTCTTTCCCGAGCCAGCTAAGGCATTGATGAGGAGGTTGGACTTGGTGGAGTGGAGGAGGGAGAGGATGTGCTCCTGCTCGGCGGTTGGAGGGAAGGCTGGGGAGGATTCGGCCTTTGGCTTGAGCTTAGCGACCATCAGAAGGTGCCTTCGGTGGGAGGTACTTCTCCGGATTCGCTCTCGTGTCCTCTACAATGGAGTTGGTTAAGGCGTCGGAGGATGCCCTCTCATCGCGCTTGTACTGTCGCGCCTCGGGTTCGAAGAGCCATTTCGTCAGCCTAAGCATAACGATCGCGGAAGAGCCGTCGGTGCCGGAGAGGACTTGATTGTTCTCATCAAGCATCTCGATTTTGTAGCGGCCGAGGTGGATAGTGGAGATGCAGAACTTCATTGCTCGGTTCCTTTAAGAGGCATCTTCCCGTGCTCGGTTTTGATAAGGGATTGCTTGAAATCTTCCGCGAAGGTTTCTACCGTTACCCCTTTCGCGCTCTCGTCGAAGAGTTTGAGGATGGTGATGCCAAGGATTTCGATCCCCTCGATGGGGGCGGTCGTCTTCTCTTTTATGAAGTCGAGGAGAGTTTCGGCGAGGGCATTGGTCTCGAAGATGTTCACCTGAGCACCTACTTGAACTTTAATGCGTTACGTTGTTGATCAAGAAGAGAAGGGCCGGGGCCATCTTCCATCAACCTTTCCTGCTGGCGATCATAAGCACACTCGTTGAGATTCTCCTGAATTCGCTTAACGTAATTTATGAACAGGGCTAATACTGACTCGTCCAGATAGACAACATCCTCGTGATCGTCGTTATCCCAGTCACGAGGTGCACGAAGACAGAATTGCCCGCAGTCATATGAGACATAGAGCCCGTCACCGAGATATTCTTCTGTCACTTAAATCCTCCTGCCTTTCGGATCGACTTCGTTGCGAGGTTCGTCACGTTCATCCCTGTCATGCGGAGCATCTCCGCCACCGCGAGGAAGCCTTGCCCCTTCAACTCCTCGTCGTTGGCTTTGAAGAAGTGGCCGAGGACGTAGGAGGCTTCCTCCGCGAGGCGAAGGTGCTCGATGAGTTGTGAGTAGGTGTCGGCGGAGGAGATATTGCCGCCGAGGGTTTCGTAGGGAAGGCGATTCTTGCTCAAAGCTTCCTCCGTTTTATTGGCTCGCCCACTTCTTTCAGCCCAAGCTTCGCGAGTAGGTCGAGAGCGGGGGGAGAGCGTGGAGCGTGGATGGTGGTGAAGTGATCGGGCCAAGAGGGCCAGTTATCAGGGAGGATACTACCCTTACCAAACGCCCATGCCAAGTGTTGGGGGTAGAAGCTAGGCCCTTCTAGCAAATCTAGTGGCCACTCACGATAAGGGTAGGCCCTCCACCCACTTGTGGAGATGATCCACCATGGCCCCGGATCGCTTTCAGTCCCCATATCGTCACAGCAAATAGCGATGTCGAAGGCAGGTTCACCGCGAACTTTGTGGAGGATTAGATACAACTCGGCGTTCATTTTATTTGTTGCTCTTCGCTTGGAAACCACGGGATCGGCCTCACGCACCAAACTCCTATGCTGCCTCGGCCTTACGAGCTGAAATGTGGTTGCCGGTATTTTGATCGAGAAGATCGAGCACTTGCTTGAACAGATCGCGGTTATCGTAGTCGCATTCGATGGAGCCGCCATCAAGGATCAATTCAATGTGGAAACTTCCGTTACGCTCGTTGAGCCAAGAGTGGGTGCCGAGCAGCCGCGCAAAATTGAATGACAGGTGGAGCAGCCCATCAATCCGAATGGCGAAAGAACTGTGCCGCCGCTCAAAGGTGATGCGCTCAACCATCAGTGGCCTATGAATCCGATTCGGGGTTGACGATTTCGCGCGGTTCTTTGCGCGGCTCATAACGCTTGGTCGCGGCGTTGTAGAAGATGGCGTTGGGATGCTCTTGCTGGAACGTGCGGAGGTCAATCGACGCCTGCGGCACCGACACACCGAACTTGCGAACGATGTGGTCACGATTGATAAAACCATAGATGCCGATCATTTCGGCGATCCATATTTGGCGCTGACCGACAGCCCAACTGCCTTCCGTCATTGCGAGCCAAACCTTCAAGGGGAGCGAAATCGTTGCTTCGTATGTCGAGCGCGGCGCGCGTACCCGGATCGTCGCGGTTTTGTTATCGTCCTCGTGGGTTAGGAAGATCGAACCCTTATCGTCCGCTGGCATTTCGTCGCAGTCGAGCATCGGGGGCTATCGTGACACGCGGTCACGCTCCTTTAGTTCGTTGGGCTTTCTGGATAAAAGCCAATTTCGGCGCAGACTCGCGTTGCGAATGGATGCAGCCACGGCACCATTCCATGTCGGCCGGTCTCGAATGCCGAAAGTTCGCTCGCTTTTAAACCGAGACGTTGCGCGCACTCGTACAGGCTTTCATCGCGCGACAATCGTTTATTGCGAAGTCGCTTACCGAGTTCGAGTGCTTGACGCTGACGCCCATCAATCTTTCCAGTCGTGCGGCACAGGTCGCACTCCATCTTTTCGACCCACTCGTGAGGCTTGTTGCCTCGGTTGATGTGGACGGGACCAACATAACCGCGACCTTCGCAGTGCGGGCATGTCGTCAGATCGGCCGGGTCAGTGGAAATGCCGGAAGCGAAGCCGTTTATCGTTTCCATCAGGCGGTCCTCCTGTTCCTTCAAGCTGCGTCAGCGGCGTATTCGCCACCAAGCTTTTCGCGCATGGTCAGCGGTTTTAGTTTGCCGGTTGTTGGTTGCGGTCCTGCGGCGGCACGAATCTCGCCGTTGGGCAAGATGACGAGATCAACTTCATCGTCGGACACCAACAACGCTTCAAGTTCGTCGATCGTTGGCTTACCACCTTTGAACTTGATGACCTTGTTGCTTTGCCGTCGATCCCATTCTTCGCGGAATCCCATGCCAATCTCCTATGCTGCTTCGGAAACCTGAGCGCGACGGACGGGATTCATGGCGTGCCTCGCTCGGGCTTCCCGTAGAGTAATTCTCGCGCCTGTTGTTCGGCTTTAGGATCGCCGTTAAAGATGCCGTGCATCAGCATTCGCAAATCGTTGATGGTTTTTTCGGCAGCAGCCAGTGTTTGGCGTCGTGTGGCGGTTTTGACGGTCATGAGTGTGAGGTCGTAGCCACAGGGGCCGAGGCCGCCGGAGTTGCCCAACGAATCGCGGGAAGCCTCGCGTAGCGGCGAAACGGGCCGCAGATGGCGAATGGACTGCGCGGAGAGGACGGTCACGTCAGGGTGCTCCGACGTTGTTTCTTCGCGCAGCGCTAGATCATCTGTATCTGCGATCGCGCTTGTTTCGCCGGTCAACGCTTCGCGAATGTGGTGCCAAGACATGCCGTGTTTGTGCGCGTTCAAGACCGCCATATGCAGATTGTGCCGAAACATCTCTCGCTTGTCTTGCTGCGTCATGGTCGCCCCTTCATATTCCAAGCGCCCAATTTGCCGAGATGGCGCGCGGCCGAGTAATTAGGTTTATCCATTCACAGTATCCTCCGTCTGCCTTCTCTTCGTCGGTGCCCCTGCGATCCTCGCCATCCCCTGCTCGATATCGCTCGCGGCGAGGTACATGCGGATGATGTTCAAGAGCCGGAAGACATCCTCCGGTCCGATCACAGTCCGGTTGCTCCGCTTGCGGATGGTGTCGTAGTAGAGGTTCATCGCACCGGCGATACAGTGGGCGGTGTTGAAGTCTTCCTGCTCGACGATAGAGCGGAGGAGGGAGGAGAGAGGGATTTCGGGTTCGGGATCGGACATGGTTAGATACCTTGTCGAGCGCAAGCGCGCATGGCGGAGGTGACTTCGGAGGCTGTGCGCTCGCGGGCGTTGTTAAACTTAACCGGGCAAGAACCCCCGAGAAAGTCGCGCATTTTGTCGTAAACCTGCAAGCGTGCTTCATCAACAAGAGGTAAGAACCAGACCGTGGCGTGCCCCGCTGGTTCTCCGGTAAGCGCAATATGCACCGCGCCCATCAGACATACGCCGCCAGTTCTGGCGTTATACTCAGTGTATTTGGCATGGCCTCGCTTCTCAATCTCATTCGCCCCCTCGAGCAGCAGTTGCCGCCACGACTCCAGCCCCGCAGTTACTTCGCCTTCAGATTTCTCCGCAAGAAACATTGGCAGGTTCCTTCCTTATGTTTGGCAACACCAAGGGCCAAATAGGACAACACCAACAGCCCTTGGGCCTAGTGCACCCCCTTCAGGATTTTGTCTAAGGCATCGTTCGCCGCGTGGCGCTCGTCTTCGGAGAAGTTCGCGATCTCGCGCTTGGTGGTGGTGGTCTTCGCGACCTTCGGCGATTTCTGCCGAATTAGCTTGCTCGCGACGATATTGCTCCCGCCGGGGTTATAGCCCGGCGAGTTGGCGACGTTTGGGATGTGCTTGAGAGCCTTCGCGAGACCGTTTTGGCAGAACTCGAATCGCAGGCAGAGGGTAGGCCATTCGAGGTAGATCGCGAGGGCGTCGCGGTAGATGGTTGGGGGGAGGAAGGGCTTGGCAGCGGGTTTGGTCATAGCTTCCTCCTCTTGATCTGAAAGCCCCCAGCAGGAGCGGGAGGTTGCTCAACTGCTGGGGGCTTGGGTGCGACAACGGCGGGTGCCGCACCATTCTCAGCCAAGGCGGTCTCTCCCTGGCCGAGAACTGGAATTGGGGATGGGTCGGAGGAAAGCGGCTGGCCGAGGATGGTGTCGTCGGCGAGGGCTTCGCTATCGGGGACAGACTTCGGGACTTCGTACTCGCCCTCAAGGACCGGCCGTTGCCAAAGCCGCGTGTCCCAGTCGAGGAACCATCCGTCGCCGATATGCCCCGCCTTCTCGAAGAACGGTAGCATCTTCCGATGGCGGCAGGTCGGTCGTGGTGCTGCAGGGCATTCGCAGTTCCCATTTGAGACTAGGTAGGAGGCTTCGTGATTCAGGTCGCGGTCGAACTTCAGCAGAAGGACGCCAGCGGGGTGGAAACGGGCAGAGTAGAGGGAGGTCATCGCCGTATCTCCTCCAATCGCTCCGCCAGCGCGCGAGCGAAGGTTGAAAGGTTTAGAAACATCGCGCCGTTTCCGCAGTAGAGCTTCCACTCGCCGATGGACTTCACCGGCCGGAGCCCTTGCCGCTGGATGAGGTCGACGATTTCCTGCTCTAAGTTCGCCGTAAGAGTGCTCATGATCTGAAGAGTGTAGCATAGTTCGCGTGAAAAAGCAAGACAATTCGCTGTCGCCGGGAAACTTTCGCTGTCGCCTCATCCCTCCCTCACATCCCCTTCACCTCTCCCTCATATCTCCCTCACCGCCTCAATAACCAAAACCCACCATCTCCCCAAGGCCGGAAGGGAAAATCGGAGATAGGAAAGAATAAAAAAAAAAAAAAAAAAAAATAAAACCTTAGCTTCTTTTTTGAGGTGCCCTCTAGGTACCCGGTTTCCGTTATTGAGGCATTGAGGGAGATATGAGGGAGATATGAGGGAGGGATGAGGGAGGGATGAGAGCTCGATCGACAAGAAAAAGGCCCGGAAGGGAATCACTCCCCGCCGGGCCTACGCGGTACGCTCTACCTCTCCGCGTTAGTTATGCGGTCAAGAGAGAGGATTGCTAACGCCCGGAGACGGCTGCGGCTCCGGCCCCTGCTTAAACTGCCCAGTCTCCGCTCTCGGCTGCGGGGCAGTATCCTCCTTCGGCACTGCTCGTGGCTCAAACACCGCGCGAATGGAGCGAATCTGCCCTTGCAACCGCTCCACTTCCTCACTCAAGAGTTGGTTCTCTGCGATCAAGTTCTCGCCCTGCTGCCGGAGAGAGAACACTTCGTCAGTTTGCACCGAAACCTGCCGTTCCAACTCCGCCACTCTCGCCAGCGCACCGTCCCGCTGACCCCTCACCACCGTCACTTGCTCGTCGAGTTCCTTGTTCCGGCTCCGAAGATACTCCAAATCCCCGTGCATCTGCCGGACTTCCTCCCGAAGGCTCTTCACCTCCCCCGCAAGTCTCGTCGCATTCGCCACCGTGTCCAGGAGCTTCTGGAACATCTGCTTGATGGCGCGCATTTCCTCTGTATCCTCTGCTGTGTTGCTTTCTGCCGTGTAGTTCGTATCCATTGCCGTGCTCCTAAGTAGAAATAGGTGGGGCACCATTGCCCCACCTACCAGTTCAACTCCCGCCAACTTACGCGCGTGCTTCCTGCCCCTTCCCTTTCTTCGGCTTCGCCGGGTTCTTTGCGATCAGTTCTTCGTCTGGGCTAATCCCACTCAAGTCGATAAGCCCTGTGGTCTCTTGCTTCTCCTTCTCCTGCTCCGCAAGGTTCGCTTGCGCAATCTTCATCAGCCTCGCGCCGTGCTCACCTTCCAGATACGCCTTCGCCGCAGCGGTGATCTGGCTGGCCTTGTAGTGGCTGACCTTCCCGCCTTTCTTCTTGATCGCGTCCTTGACCAGCGCCTTAGCCAGCCGGAGAGCTTCAGTCTTGGCTGCGCCGGAAACCTTACTCCGACCGCCAGTGACCCTAATCTCTCCATTCTTCATCTTCTCCCATTGCTCCGCGACCACTTCCATAATGGCCTTCTGGTGCGAAGCAAGCTTGCCCCCTTCCATGCCCTTCGCAGACTTCAGCTTGCTCTGGCCACGGTTGAGAACAACCTTCGCTCCTTGGAGAAGTATCTCCTTCAGCACGTCATCCGGCAGGGCCATGATGTCGTCAGTGTCGATCTCCATCCCCTGCCCTGCCCCGGCCTTCGGGACAGGAATGTTAAGCATACTCATCCATCTTCTCCTTCGGTTGCTGACTTGGATGCCAGCTAGCCGTGTCACAGTCTAGCATTGGGCCTCATCAGGTTGCGCCTTACGCAACGAGGGAGCGAGAGGTTGCTCCCTTTCGGCCTTCATACGCGGCTGGAACGATAGCCCTTAGTGGCGTGTAGGGCGACATGACCTAATCCTTAATGAGCCGCTGGCAGCGTTTGCAGCGCGTCTCGATAAACATGTCCAAGCTCCAACCGTGGCGCGGAACGAGTCCGCAAAGCGCGGGCTGGCGTGTGATCTCACTGAATTTGGCGTCGGCCGCGGCTTCGACCGCGTGAAGCCGCCAGCCCCGTTGGCCGCCGTCGTGGCCGGTCGCTGGCGAGCGGGGATTAGGAGCCGTGGTGAGCCAATGCTTCATGGCCTATACCCCGCTCGACCAAGTGTTCGGATCGTAGCCGAACATCTTTTCGACCCGCCGAAACTGTGCGACCGCTTCATGGTAAACGGCTCGCCCATCCGGGCCGTCATCGTTGGCGGCGGTTTCGACCAACCGGCTTATGGCGATCTGCATCCCGTTCATAAGCCGGTCCTGCGCCTCTTGCTTGACGACCTTGCGGTCGGGCATGGCTCAGCCCTCCCGCTTGTTAAGGTCGCGTGCCCGGCGCTTCGCGGCGGCTTCATCCTCGTACCGGGCGATGACCCGGTTAAAGCCGCGGAACGTGGCAACCACGGCGTAAGGGTGGGCTGCATCAAAGGTCATCTTCTGGACTTCGTAGAGCTTCGTCATGGCCGTCTCCTGTTTGCCTATGCCGTTAATATGGCACAAGCCGTTGTGGGAGACAACCGGATATATCGCATAGGTACGACGGGAGGTATGCGTGGGGCGCAACCGGATAAGCATGATTGGCATATCAGTCCGCCGGTGCTTTTTGCGTTTGTTAGGCAAGTGGCTCCTCCTATGTTGCGAAGTATAGCACACCCCGCGATCACTTTCCAATCACGGTTTATCACATTCCCGTGATCGGGGCGTGACTGTTGATAACAGCTTCGTGAATGGGATGTTACTTGATTTCCCCCGATCTGTCAGTAAAGGGCCGCACGTAGTTAATGCTAACCTCCTGTTGATCGTATTGCTCTTCATATATGTCCTGTCGTGCCAGCCATTCCTCCGCTTCCCTCATTGTTATAAATGGGCCATAGAACGAGGTTGTATTCCGGTCCACCACGGCTATAATATAGCTTCCCATTGCTCTCTCCTATCTCCAAACCACCACCACCACGCAAAGCCCTACCCAAACCACCAAAACCGCGTAGGTTAGGGCAGGGGTAAGGTAGACCTCACTCAGCATCCGTTTCCTCCTCTCTCCTATTTAGCGATAGCCCTCGCCCGGTGTAGGTGTTCCCTATCCCCAGGTTCGGATCAGGTGTAGGCCCATGCAATCTCACCATTGCCAGATGCCTCGCCCCCGCTTCGTACTTCGCACTAACTACAACGTTAGTTCCGCCAGCGCTTGTGAAGTGATAGCGCATCGCCGTTCTCCTTTCGCGCCGCCCCGCCGCTCGCCGCCAATCCGCCTCCGCTCGACCCTTGGCCGCCCTAGCGGCCCTTCGGCTTCCGCGCACCAGCGGCGAGTTGTGGGCGATTGTGCCCCATCCTGCTTCGGCTCGACTTGGGCCATCATCAGCACGGGCCTTACCCGTGGACGGCGCATTCGCGCGCCGTTTCGGCCTTTGGGCTAGGCTCGATGTCCTCCCTGTGCCTGCGCCGACAGCCAGTCCGCTAGCCCTTGGCTATCCTTCGGCTCCTTCTTCGGCTTCCGCTCCCTCGCCGGCCCTACCGCGACACTAAGCTTGCCGAAGTTATATCCAAACTTCAGCTCTTGCCCTTCCGGCATATTCGCGCCGAACGCTTCCCGCATCGCCTGTTCAAACTTCGCCTTATCCGCTGCGTAAACGCGATACTGCGCCTTCATACCCGTGTACGCTTCTTGCAAATGCGGCAGCAGCGTGCTCGGATCAATCTCTTTCCAATCGCCAGACATAGCCTTCCTCCACTCTCTCCGCCCCTTGGGGCTTGCTCGGCATATCGCCGCGTCGAGTATCGTGCTGGTGAAATGTGGCCGAAATAAGTTTGAGCGATCACGAAATCGATCACGCTTTTTCACAACATCGTGATCGAGCCTTGGCGCGGCTTTTGCACTCTGCAACCCGCGTGCCAAGGCGCTCTGCGATAGCAGCATAGCTGCCTTGCGCGCCACGCAACTGTTGCCCTTCCGCCACAGTGACCAATCTGCCACACTGTCTCGCCTGCGCAACAGTGACAAATCGGCAACGGGGGAGGGGCGGCCCCCAAAACTCGCGCGCGGATTCGGGCCAATGGTCCCTCGCAAACTGCGGGTGAAATGAAAGGCCCATATACTTCGTGGGGTTTGCGAAGGAGCCATACGCTTCGCGATCACGGCGAGGTAACGTTTGCGTGAGGTGGGTGGTATTGACATTTCGCGCGAAGTGTGGTATAATGCTTAGTTATGGATAGGAAGCTCACACTCGCCGCTGAAGGCTTTCAGGAGGTGGATCGCGCCGCGCAGCCGGTGGGGGTCTATTGCCTCTTGCTGCGTGGGGAGGTTGTCTACGTTGGACAGAGCGTGAGTGTGTATCGGCGGCTGGCGCAGCATCATGGGTCAACGCGGCGGAAGAAGAACTACCTCAACACGCCATTCGGCGATTCGCGCACGATACACATAGAATTCGATGCGGTGATGGTAAAGTGGTGCTCGAAGGATCGGCTCGATCTTCTAGAAGAGGAACTGATCCGCCGCTATCGACCAAAGCATAACGTCATCATTCGCGATGAGTTGCCGGACCTTCCTGTCGATCTCTCCGCGCTCGGCCTGAATGCGGTCGATACCTCCTTCAAGCGCAGGCATCTATGAACGCCATCGCCCGCGAAGAACTCTCCGTAGTCGAACGCTTCCGCGAATCGCACCACGCAGTCGCGATGATGTTTGCTGCGGGCATGCATCATTCGATGATCCGCCAGCGGACTGGCTACTCGACCCGGCGCCTTACCCTCCTCTGGAACGACCCCTCCTTCCAGGAGCTAATCGCGGTCTACGGCAAGCGCGTGCGCGAGAAGTACGACGAGAACATTGACCATTACCTCGACCTCGGCATGAGCAACATGATCCGTGCCGAAGCGCAGATCGCGGAGGCCCTTGACAAGAGCGAGGAGCCTGGGGCCGACCCCATCTCTCTCGTAGTCCTCGACCGGATCGCGCAGGGCCGCGCCGATCGCTTTGGCTATTCCAAGCACGCAACGGTTCGCGTGGAACACGATTTCGCCCGGCGAATGGATGACGCGATCACGCGCTCTTCGCAAGCGAAGCTAATCGAACATTCAGAAACTGAACCAGCGCCAGCTTCAGCCCCTCAGGCTTCGCCAGTGCTGGTTCAGGAGGCTCGACCTACTCCAAGGTCTACCCCAGCGGTGCGGGTTGAGCCTCAACAATCTCCCGCCTCGCGCGGGAGTTCGGCAGCTGGCGTGTCCTTCGCCGCTGTCCTTCGGGGGAGGCTGCGCACCGCGTAAGCCTCCGGGTGGGTGAGGGGGCTAGGCTGTTTCGTGCTCCAGCCTAGCCCCCGATAAAGGGGAAGAGGGTGGACGAACGTCTTCTCAATTGGCTTGCGTCGGTTAGCGACGACCCGTTGGCCTACGTTATGGGCGCCTTTCCTTGGGGCGAACCCGGTGGCCGCCTCGCTGACTACTCCGGCCCAGAGCCTTGGCAGCGCGAGCAACTCGAACGCATTCGCGATGCTATCAAGGCCAACTCCACCAAACTAAACCAAATAATCCAAGAGGCAATCGCCTCAGGCCATGGCGTAGGCAAGTCGGCGCTTGTAGCATGGCTTATCAAGTGGGGCACCGACACCAAGCCCGACACAGTCGGGGTCGTTACTGCGAATACCGAAACGCAGTTGAAGACCAAGACCTGGGTGTCCCTTGGCAAGTGGCATGGGATGTCCATCACGCGCGATGTCTTCAAACTCACCGCCACCGCCTACTACCATCCCGAGTACGAACGCACTTGGCGGGTGGATATGGTGGCGTGGTCCGAGCGCAACACCGAAGCCTTCGCCGGGCTCCACAACCTCGGCCGCCGCATCCTCCTTATCTTCGACGAAGCCTCCGCGATCCCAGACCTAATCTGGGAAACTGCCGAAGGCGCACTGACCGACCAGAACACGCAGATTCTCTGGTTCGTCTACGGCAATCCAACCCGTAACTCTGGCCGGTTCAAAGAATGCTTCGACGATGGTCAGTTCGCGAAGGTTTGGACCCACGGTCAAGTCGATTCCCGCGAAGTCTCCTTCACCAACAAAGAACAGATTGACAAGTGGATCACCTCCTACGGCGAAGACTCTGACTTCGTCCGTATCCGCGTCTATGGAATCTTCCCCCGCGTTGGCGAGATGGAGTTCTTCAATGCCGAAGACATTACCTTGGCGAGTACGCGCGAGGCCGTCTCTAGTCTCACCGATCCTCTTGCTCTTGGCGTTGACGTGGCTCGGTACGGAAAGAATTCTTCTGTCATCTACCCACGGAAGGGCCGCGACGGCAGAACCTACGAACGCCAGCGCTTCCAAGGTCTATCGACGGTTCAACTCTCCGATAAGGTGTTTGAGGCCCACTTCCAATATCACTCCGATGGGATAATGGTCGATGGCGGCGGCGTCGGCGGTGGCGTCGTCGACCAACTCCGCGCGAAGGCCCTGTTCTGCTACGACGTTCAGTTCGGCGGAAAGGACGACACCCCTCACACAGTCTGGGGCTCGCAGGGGGAGAAGTACAGCAACAAGCGTGGCGGGATGTACGGCGCCCTTCGCGCGTGGCTCAAGGTTGGGATGATCCCCAACGACCCCACGCTGATAAAGCAGTTCCGCGCGATCAAATACACCCTGAACAAGCGCGATGAGATTCAGCTTGTTTCGAAAGAGGACATGCTCAAGCTCGATCCCGACCTCGAACTCGACGATATCGACGCCCTTGCCCTCACCTTCTCCCATGCCCTTGCCTCAAACTTTCAGGCCGGCGGTGAGCACCCTCCAAAGGCAAGTGTCGAGAGCGACTATGACCCTATCGCTCGGCTTGAGAAAGAACTCGCCGCATGAGCTTCTCTGCCCCACCTGCTCCAGCCCTCCCTACTCTCCCAGCGGCCCCGGCTGCACCAGTAGGCCTGACACAGAACTCCCCCCAAGGACAGAAGCCAACGGCGAAGCCCTCGCAGCCAACCTTCCTTGGCGCAGGGCTATTTGCTAACCAAAGTAATACTGGGCAGAAGAGCCTGATCGGCCAATGATCGTCCCCTTCACCAAACCCGGCCAACCATCGCCGCAAGGGCCTCAAGGCCCAATGCCTTCTGAGCAGATGTTGATGATGGCCCTTGCCTCGATGAAGCAGCAGGGGCGGTTCGGCCCAGAAGACGATAAGAAGAAGCCGAAGTAATGGAACAATACGCCTCTGCTGCCACGACCCTCCCTAACCTCGATCCCCGAGCGCGTAGTGCTGTGCGCAAAGCCACCGCTCGCGCTGAGCCAAAGTGGGATGGGCCGGATGTTGCGTTTCGCAAAGCGGCAGAGTCTCGGCTGATTGGGCTGCGCGTCAATCGCTTTTCATGGTGGACCCACTGGCGGGAACTGGCCGACTATATCCTCCCCCGCCGCTATAAATGGCTCATAACCCCGAACCAAATGGCCCGTGGTTCGCCGATCAACCAACACATCCTTGACTCCGCTGGCACCCTCGCTGCCCGTAACCTCGCCGCCGGGATGATGATGGGTTGCTCGGACCCAACCAAGCGTTGGTTCAAGTACAAACTTGGCCATCTCGACTCCACAACCACCTCCCCAGTCTCCCTTTGGCTCGCGGAGGTCGAGCGGATCGTCGGCCTGATCCTCTCCGAGTCGAACTTCTACGACTCCCTCGCCATCTTCTACTTCGATCTCGTCGTCTTCGGCACCGCGGTCATGCTGATCTACGAAGACTTCGACAACGTGATCCGCTGCTACAACCCTTGCCTCGGCGAATACTATGTCGATAACTCCGGCAGCTACCGCCCTGTTGTCTTCGCGCGCGAGTTCACCAATACCATCTCCCAAGCTGCGGACGAGTTCGGGGTTCAGAATCTCTCCCCTTCCTCCGCACGGCTTTGGGCTGAGGGCGGAACCAGCCTCACCCGTGAACTGGTCGTGGCGCATATGGTGGAGCCAAATAAAGACGGAAGAAAGTTTGGTATTCCGGAAAGCTTCCCCTACCGCGAGTGCTACTGGGAATGGGGAGGGTCCGCTTCTCCTCAAGGAGGCTCTTCCTATTCTCCTGGACTCCTTAGAAAAAGGGGCTTTCACGAGTCTCCTGCAATCATTTGCCGATGGGACCTCGTATCTAATGACGCTTACGGAAGATCGCCAGGGATGGATGCTCTTCCAGATATCAAACAACTTCAACTAGAGACGAAGCGGCTCTCGCAGGGGATTGACAAGATGGTCAACCCACCGATGATCGCTGACGTGCAGTTGAAGAACCAGCCAGCTTCGCTTCTCCCCGGCGGCGTTACTTACGTCCAAGGTATCCTCTCCCAAGGCCGCACAGGCTTCGCCCCCGCCTATATGGTCAACCCCCAAGTCAATGAGATGATGCAGCAGATGCAGGAGGTTCGCCAGCGGGTGGGCGAGACCTTCTACAACAACCTCTTCCAAACCATCTCGCAGTACGAGACCCGCTCGGGCGTGACCGCGACGGAGATCGATGCGCGTAAAGCCGAAGCAATGCTCATGCTTGGCCCTGTTCTCGAACGGCTAAACCACGAGGCCTTCGCCCCTCTCCACGATCGCGTCTTCGGTATTGCCTCTCGGGCGGGAGTCCTGCCCCGTGCCCCTCGCGAGGCCCAAGGCCAACACCTTCGCGTTGAGTTCTCCTCCATGATCGAAATCTCCCAGAACGCGAACAAGGCCAACTCCATTATCGAGATCATGAACCTCGCTTCACAGTTCGCCGGTGTCGATCCGACGATGATCGACAACATCGACATGGACCGCTCCTTCGAGAAGATCGCGGCGCTTAAAGTTGGTGAGCCTGACTTGACCCGCTCCCCCGCTGCCCTCGCGGCAATCCGCCAGCAGCGCGCGCAGCAACAAGCACAGCAGGCGCAGGCGCAGCAGGCCGATATCGCCAACAAGCTCTCTGCTGGGGCGAAGAATCTCGCTGGTGCAAATCTCACTAGCGGCGGCAATCTATTAACCAAGTTGACTGGCCAAGCGTGATGGACAATGCCTCAGACACCCGCCAAATCCGTGCCGCTCGAAAGGCCGCCAAAGCCCTCGAAGCAGAGCGCGCGACTGTCATCTTCACCCTTATGTCGTCTTCGGCGGGCCGCTCTTATGTCCACGACTGGCTTGTCCGGTCCCATGTATTCCAAACTTCGTTCTCTAACGATCCGTACCGAACCGCTTTTGCCGAGGGCGAGCGGAACGCCGGTCTTCAACTCCTCACCGACGTGATGTCAAGCGCCCCAGACCAATACATCTCAATGATGCGTGAAGCTTCAGACAAGGAACAAGCAGATGGCCGAAGAAACACAGACAACGACCGACACGTCGGGGATAACGCGGATGCCGGACGGTCAGATAGTGGATGGCCAGACGACGAAGTCCGATCCGACTACGACGAGCGAGCAGACCTCAACGGAGGCAGGTGATGCGGGCAAGACGCTCCTTAACCAGTCTGAGAACCCTCCCAAAGCTGAGGGCAAATCAGACACAGGGACCGATGGGAAGGCTGCCGACAAATCCAAGGGCACTTCCGCCGCTCCCGAGAAATACGCCGACTATACTGTCCCCGAAGGATTCACCCTCGCGCCAGAAGTCAAGACCCAGGCCGACACCCTCTTCAAAGACCTGAACCTCTCTCAAGAGCAAGGTCAGAAGACGATCGACCTCTACACCAAGCTGACTTCCGAAGCCGCGCAAGCCCCCTACAAAGCTTGGTCCGATATGACGGCGAAGTGGAAGACAGATGCAGAATCCCACCCCGACCTCCGAGGCAAGCTCGGCGCCGGGAAGGAAGTAAACGTAAGGATCGGGGCGTTACTCAACTCCCTACCCGATCAACAACTGGCCTCGGACTTTCGCGAACTCATGGACATCACCGGAGCCGGGAACCATCCCGCGTTCATCCGGGCGATCGACCACTGGGCAAAGCAACTATCCGAAGGCACGCACGTCTCTGGCAAAGGGCCATCCCCCGGCGGTCAATCCGAACCGGGCAAGGCTTCTCCGTCTGCGGCTGCGGCCATCTGGCCTGGACTGAAGTCATCGAGCAATCCTCGATGACGCAACCGCAACCTAAAGGAGCTTATTAATGGCAACGATTGGCAGTCAAGCACTGACGTACGCCGATTGGGCCCGTCGTATTGACGACGGGTATAAGGTTGCCCGGATCATCGAACTCCTCTCGCAGACCAATGAGGTCTTGGAGGATATGATGGTCGTTGAGGGCAATCTCCCAACCGGCCACAAGACCACCGTCCGCACTGGTCTTCCGCAAGCAACTTGGCGTTTGCTGAACCAAGGTGTCCCGAATGCGAAGTCGACGACCGCGCAGATTCAGGACACCTGCGGCAATCTCGAAACCTACTCCGTGATCGACAAGGACATCGCCGACCTCAACGGTAACACCCAAGAGTTCCGGTTGTCTGAAGTCCGGGCGTTCCTCGAAGGGATGTCGCAGCAGGTTGCCTCCACTCTAATCTACGGCAACCAGTTCATCAACCCGGAACGCTTCACCGGCTGGGCGCCGCGGTACTCGACCTCAAGCACCGCCAACTCCCAGACCGCCAATAACGTCCTCTCCGGCGGCGGCACCGCCTCGACCAACACCTCAATCTGGATTCACGTTTGGGGTGACGACACTGCCCACGCGACCTTCCCGAAGGGAAAGATCACCGGGCTCCAGCATCGGGATATGGGTGAGTGGCCTGTCTCCGACTCCTCTGGCAACACCTACCAAGCCTACCGAGACCACTTCAAGTGGGAAATCGGCTACGTCCTCCGCGATTGGCGGTATGTCGTCCGAATCGCGAACATCGACGTGACCCTCCTGACTGGTGTGAGCGCGGCGAACCTTATCAACCTGATCGTCCGCGCGATCTACCGCTTGCCCACGCAGCCGGTCTCCTCAGGCACCATCCAGACTTCCGATACTCCGGAAATCCGGGCGAACATGGGCCGGTCGGTGATCTACTGCAATCGTATCATTCGGACCTACCTCGATCTCCAGGCGATGAACAAAACAAACGTCCTGCTTCGGATTGAGGAATTTGACGGGAAGCCTATCACTACCTTCCGCGGCATCCCTGTCCGAACCTGCGACGCGATCCTTTCCAACGAAGTCAACATCTAAGGAGAACCCAGATGATCTTAGACAGTCTTCTCTTCTTCTCTGGGGCCTCGGGCAATACCGACACCCCGACTACCGGCACTCAAACCGCCACCAACATCCTCGATCTCGGCGTCACCTCTGGCGTTCCGACTTCGGCGAATGGTGGTGGTGCTCGCGATATCGGGATCGGGGGCGATAATACCCTCGAACTCCTTGTTCAGGTGACGACCGCCTTCCTCAGCGGCACCTCTCTCCAAGCTCAGATGGCGGGAGCCCCTGACTCTGGCGCTGGTGTCCCCGGCTCCTACACGACAATGTGGACCGGCCCTGCCGTTCTTCTCACGAACCTTACCGCTGGCGCCTACCTTGCCAACGTCGATGTCCCACGCGTGATCCCAGGCCAAGTCCTCCCGCGCTTCCTTCGTCTCCAATACATCTCCGTCGGCACCTTCACTGCCGGGGCTGTGGAAGCAGGGATCGTCCTCGACCAGTTCCTCCAACCTGAAGGAACTGGCGGCGCACTCTCCGGCTATCCGGCCGGGGTCACTGTGTCGAATTGATGCGAAGGTATCTCATAGCAGGGGCCATCCTAGCGCTGGCCCTTGCTGGTGGAGCGATAGCCCAACAGCTTACGTTCTACAACCTAACCGGCGCAGAGACATTCGTCGTCTCCATTGGTGGGATCGGGGGCCAAAGCACCTATGCTACCATCAATCAAGTCCGTAATTCCAGTGGCTACCAACTCGTCGCTACTGGAACAACTGTTGCCTCAGCCCCTACCAACGCGGTTGGGAATCTGATCGCTACTGGCGCCATCACCACTTGGAACGTAACCCTACCGAACCCCGCGTTCGATGGGGAAGTGTTCTCGGTTGTGAATGGTACTGGTTCTTCTTTCTCCAGCAATACCACCGTCACTACCACCACCACTCCACAAAACCAGACCTTGGCCCAGACTTACTCTTCCCAAACCTTGTCTGCTGGGGCGAGTGCAGAATGGCAGTTTGACTACGCCACCTTAACATGGTATCGGAGGAGGTAACAGAACATGCGCAGAATCCTTCTTCCCTTTGTTGCTATTCTCGCCTTCGGCATGACTATCGCCGGGGCGCAGAATCTTACCCAGTCACTCCAAGGCTCGCAAGACCCGCGCGGCCCTGTGCCTATGGACTCCAACAACAACATCTTCCTTCCCTACCACCTCGACTCAGTGGGCCAATCTACCCCACCAACCATAACCGCTGGTGGTCTAGGTGGAGCGCCGACCTTCGTAGGCACAGCCACTGATCTGGCGGGGGTGGTATCTATTCCATCCTTGACAACGACCCTTATCGTCACCTTTGGCCAAGCCTTCGCCAACGCCCCTTCCTGCATCCTGCAAGAACTTGCTGGCACTACCGCTCCGACCTTCACCGTCACCAACACCGGCATCAATGCCACCGTTGTGGCAGCGTCTAAAAGTTACAACTACATCTGCCTCGGAGCGAATTACTAATGTTCCTCCTCGGACTAGCCTTACCGCTAGTCTACATCCCAGCTGTGACAGGGTTTATGATCCTGTCCGGTTGGATTCTCTTATCCTGCGTGTTACCGTTTGTCCTAACGTGTAGGATTGAGATGGGCTGGGCTCATTGGTTGGGCCTGGCCTTTCTCGCCTATGCCTCCATCTCACTCCTATGGACGCCAGTGCTTGTGCAGGGAGTGTGGAAGCTCTGGCTGCTTTGGATACTTGCGTTCAGCTTCTGCGTTAGTGCGGCTGGGTATCGGCTCGATCGGCTGCTCCTTGGTGCAGCGATGGGGCTCGGCGTGAACCTCGCCGTTGCCCTTGCGCAGGCCTTCGGCTGGCACTTCCTTCCACAAACCTCTGGCGCCCCGTCGGGGTTATTTGTAAATGCCAATCCATTCGGTGAAGTAGCGGCACTCACCTCAATTGGACTTCTCACCACACGGCAATTCTGGCCCCTCACCCTCACCCTCCCTTGCATCTGGCTCTCCGATTCCCGCACTGCCCTCCTCGCGCTTGGGGTAGCGGGCGGAGTGTGGCTTTGGGACAAGCTGCGTTGGCGCGGTCTCGTTCTCGCCCTTGCCTTAGTCCTTCCTCTCGGCGCGATTGGTTGGTGGCATAAGCCATCGACTTCCTCTCTTTTAGAGCGTGAAGCAATCTGGCTTGACACGGTCGATGGGCTTTCCCCCTTCGGCCGTGGCGCCGGTTCATTCCTTACCCTCTACCCACACTTCGCCACGCGCACAGACACGATGGCGACCCGCCCAGAGAGCGCGCACAATGACTTTCTTGAGCTTATTTTCGAGTTCGGTATCGGGGCCATACCGCTCTTCGGGCTGGTGGCGATTGCCCTCTTCACGCACGGCCCGTGGCGCTATCTCTGGTGGGCCTTCTGCGCCGTTGCCTTGGTGGCTTTCCCAACAGCTATACCTGTCGAGGGGTTTCTGGGCATGGTTGCGCTGGGGGCTCTTTGCCGGGGTTGGCGTGTGGCTTGGATTGAGCGGACTCGTCTCCGACCAGCTATCTGGCCATGGGCGGGTGGTAGAAGCAGCTCAGCTATTCCCCTGGAACCGCTTCATCCGCACAGCGCTGGGCTACTCCGCGATCCTTCATGGAGGGTCAGTTGAAGCTGTTGCCAAAGCACTACAGACCGATCCTTGGTCCGCCGATCTCACCTATGGTGCATGGGCACTCTACGCTGCTCATGGGAATAAGGCCTCCGCCGAGAAGTTCGCTAAGCGTTTTGTTGAAATCGCCCCGCGCTCAAAGATAGCGCTGGCTTGGAAGAAAGGAAAGTAACATGGCCCGATGGAAACTTACCGATGCTCACTACCTCCGAGTGCTTGGAATGAAGTGGGAGTACCAAGAGATCGACCGCCGCACTGGCCGCCCAAAGCGGACGCAGTTTGAGGTTCCGCTTTACATCAATCCAAAGTACGAGGACGACCTGAAGGCTTTTGGCCAGGGCGACCCGGACCCGGAGTTCTGCGATATCATCGTCTCCGATGGCAACAATCCGCAGCCGAAGGATGTCATCTTCATCGGCGATCCCACTCCATGCATGACTCCGCTCGACGATGAGGCGAAGGAAATCTCAGCGCGGCTTGAGAAGAGTTGGAACGCGCCGGAGGTTGAGGGGCTCAGCTATGGCCAACGCCTCGAACTCGGCTTCATCAATCAGATGGCCGAACTCAAGGACAAGGTACAGCAAGCTCCACAAATTGCTGGTCTTGAACAACTGATGGCCTCGATGACTGCAATGATGCAGCAGCAGACAGAGATTCTGGCGCGGATGGTTGTGCCAGAATCGAAGGCAGTTGGTGGGAGGCGGCTCACATGAGAAGGCTAACTCTCTCCCTTGCTTTATTACTTAGTTTCGCAGCCCAAGCCCTCGCACAGCAGGGCCCAATGGGTCCGATCCCAACTACTCAGGCAACTGTTGCACTACCAGCTTCTACTCAGGCCCAGACTAAACTAATCGCCGGTATTGCTGGGAAGTCCACCTACATCACCAGCTGGCATATCGTCCCGGCTTCTGGAGCCGTGGTGACTTGGTCATCTGGGACTGGCACAAACTGCGGAACAGGTACCACTATATTGGATGGCCCTGATACCTACGGCACTGGCATTACCCTCCAACCCGATGGTTATGGTGTCGGGGCTGGTGCTATTCTCGTCGCTCCACAGAGCGCTGATGTTTGCTTAACAGTTGGTACTGCTCGGATCGCTGGATCGGTTGGGTATGGGCAGTTCTAATGTCTTCGCAAACTGACTTGGATCAAGGTGGCACTTCTCGCCAGTTGGTTCGGACCTATATGGGCCCGAGTGTTGGGTGGGTTATGCTCCCTGGTCTGAACCCTATTGCTCGGATCACTGCTGCTGGGACCTATACTCTTACTCCGGATGTTACGTTGGTCGAAGTCGCTGTGGCAGGGGCGGTAACGATCATACTCCCAACGGCACTTTATCCTACTGTCCCAGCGGTGACACAGGGGGCACTCTACGCAAAGAAGCCTGTCACCGTCGTTGACATCGGTGGCTTCGCCGCAGCTAACCCAATCATTATCAAGCCTGCTTCTAACGCAGAGAACATCCTTGGCCTCACGCAAGTATCGATCACCGCGAACTACGGAGGCTTGACCTTGAACCCGAGCAATGAGCAGAAGGGATGGACGAATCCGCAATGAAACAAATAACCTTAGCTGTTGCTTTATTCATATCATTGTTTGCTACCCTTAACAGTGCGGCGGCACAATGCAATGGCAACTTCGGCGCCGATTCCGCTTGTGGAACTGTAGGCGGAGGCTTACCTGGGCCTATTCCGTTTTCGTCAATTATTTCAGGCAGCGGAGCAGTTATTGGCTCCGGTACCTCCACCATCGGCTGCGCCGCGCCATGGGCCAATACGACTGGAACACTGTTGGGGAATAACTGCGCATTTTCGATCAGCGGTACGACTATCACGGTTCCGACTGGCGGCTATTTGTTGAAGTTTAATGGACTGAGCGCAATCCAGTTTGGTGCCGATAGCAACGGAGCTTTTTTGCTCGGCGACGAGACGGCCAATTTAGTCGAAATCGGACCAGCGCCAAACGTCACGAATGTTCCCACTAATCTTTTGATACAGCCGCCCTCCGACGCTGGCACCTTTATCGTTTTCAACGGCACCGACACAAGTGCGCAAAGTCAGTTGATTATTGGAAATAAGGGCACCGGCACATCGCCAGGCAATTGGGTAATCGGTGAAACAACTGGAACGGGTGGTCAGTGTTATCCGCTCGATTTTGCCAATGATGTTCCAACCATCGCATTTACGATGACCTGCGATCCGCATTTGCAGATCAAAAACAACATTGGGATTTACGGACGAAACGCTGCGAATAGCGCCGACATTCTAATGATGAATCTCGACGCCTCCAACATCTTGCAGATCGGCGCCAGCGGGGATGCCTCGATTTCACTTAATAAAGCAACCAGTCTCGGCAGTCTTTTGACGCTAACGGGCACCGAGGGCAATCAACTTGAATGGACACTCGGCGGCCAAAGCTGGAAAGTCAGCATGGCATCTGGCGGCAACTGGTATTTGCTCGACGCCACGAACAGTAAATTTCCGATCAATGTTGGGTTAAACACGCCCGTTGTTCTTAATGTCGGCAACTCGGTAGCGGGCGCGCTGGCGCTGGCTGGCAATTTTGTTCCTACCGTCACTTATACCGATGCTTTGGGCAGTAGTTCTCTCGGCTGGACTGGGATTTATCTTGCGGGTTCTAGCTCTGGCGTTGGCGAAGTGGTCGCGCCTTCGGCCGCATCGACCTACACATGGACGCTCCCGGCAGCGACGGACACGATTGCCGGCATAGCGGCGGCGCAAATACTGACCAACAAGACGCTTGCGTCATCCACTGATTTGCTTGGTGGCGTAACCGCCGACTTTGGCTCGGATGCCAAGGGCGATGTTTACACAAACAGCGGGTCTAGCAATGTCATTGAAAGACTTGCTATTGGCTCGACTAACGATTGCCTGATCGTCACCAGCGGCCTGCCTGCTTGGAGTTCGGCTGCTTGTTTGATTAGCGGCGGTGCGCTCGGCACACCGTCATCTGGCACCGTGACGAACCTCACTGGTACGGCCTCGATCAACATTAACGGTACCGTTGGCGCAACGACGCCAACGACGGGAGTATTCACAACGGTCGGGGTCGGCATCACTCCCGTTGCTACCGTTCCATTGCAGTTCAAGGTCGGAACAAATCTTGACGCGGCCTTTGTCAAAAGTTCCAGTTCAACCCAGGTTGAATTGGCAACTGTCAATGACGCGGACACTGTGCTTGAGCCGTTTCTCATTAACGCTTCGACGCTAACGATAGCGGCACCTCTTTACTTGACTGGCTTAACTTCCGGCTCCGGTTCTGCCGCGCTTTGTTTGAATGCGACGGGATCGCAAGTCGAGAGCGATACAAGCAGCACAATCTGCGGCATCAGCGCGCTTCGTTACAAAAATCTAATCGCAGAGATAACGCCAGATCAGGGCGTCGCTGGAATTATGGGGCTGCGCGGGGAGTCCTACACTTACAAATCCGACGCTCCTGGCCACGCCAATGATAAAAATATTCACATCAGCCTAATTGCTGATGACATGGCCGCAATGAATCACGCCTGCGCGGAGTATAGCGACGCTGGTGTGGAAAACTATATGGATAGATGTTTTGAGGCGTACCAAGTTGCTTTCGATAAGAAGGTGTGGGAGCTTCTGAAACAATTGAAACAACCGCACTGACACTCGAACAGGGAACATAAAATGAGAGTAGCTATCGTTGTCGCCGCACTGTTGGGTTTGGCTGGCACTGCACAAGCGCAGCAGCAAGTCACGCCGTCGCAAATGGCGTTGCAAATCGACAATGCCGTGAACGGGCTGGCGCAGTCGGTCGAGGCGTTGCAGGCGCAAGTCAAACAGCGCGACGCCAAGATCAAAGAGCTTGAGGACAAATACGAGCCGAAGAAGAAGCCCAATGCCGAGCAAAAGTAAGCCTCAAGCGAAGTTGATGGCCGCCGCTGCGCACAATCCAAAGTTCGCGAGGAAGGTCGGTGTCCCACCCATGGTTGCGAAAGAGTTCAACGCTGCCGACGCACGTACAGGTATCTTGAGAAAGAAAAAGAAATGACACCTGAGGAAGAACTTAAGAGTGACAGTGCGGTCGCCCTATTGCAACGCATTGCGCGCGAGTTGACGACTATTCGCTTGCAGACGACTCAAGTGGTGGGCTACATCCGCGACGCCGAATCGGATATGCCAGAGCGCTACCGCCGCTTCGTCAATGCCTTCCACGACGTCCACGATATCAAGTATATGTACGAGGAGCATGGGCAGGACGTGCCGGAATATGTCCTCAGTGAAATCCGCCGGATGGACGACCGCTATCGGCAGATTCTGAAAGAGCTAAATGCCGAAGGCGGCGCCTTCAACAAAGTCCGCCGCGCGATGGCCGCTGATCCAGAGAATCGCTACAACCACACCAAGCAGTTAGAGAAACCAAAGGAGAACAAGGATGAGTTCAGGACGGAAAGTGGAGCCGAAGACGACGCTGATAAACCCTGCGGGGGTGAGTCAGATCGGTGAGGCTCTCGGTAACCACGCCACCGATACCGGTGACACCGGCTACCGTGGTGATCGGATTCGGATGGGGCCGGGCTATACTGCGCCGAAGGATGATAGCCGAACCACTCACACTGCGGGGTCGCAGGGAAAGCATTGAACATGGATTGGGATAAGATCGAACAACTGCTCAATATCATCGAAGGAACTCTGCCCTCGAAGTTCCCGCAGTTCAGGCACATACACGATGCCGCCTTGGCGGAGATGACGAGGTTGACGACGAAGGAAGATGCGCCGAAGGCAAAGCTGGTAAGAAAGGAGCTTGAGTAATGGCCAAAGACATCCTTGATATGTTTGGCCCGAATTCGCCGGACAAGCAGATGCCCCGCGCTCGTTCTGGCGGGGTGATGGAAAGTAAGGACCTTCCTTACTCCCCTCCGAAGGGGCCAATGGGGCAGATGGAAGAGGGGCCGGGGTTGCATCAAGATAACTGCGGGAACTGTGGAACGCAAGGGAAGCATTAAGTGACCGCGGTCCTTGATATCGCGAACCGGGCACTCCAGCTCGCTGGGACGAGGACGAATATGTCCTCGTCCGAGTTCGCCAACAATACTTCCAACGAAGCCATCCAGGCGAACCTCATCATCTACAAGCTTCGGGATGAGTTGAACCGGATGGCACCATGGGATTGTGTGGAGAAGTTCGCGAACCTAACTTACATCACCTCTCTCCCAACAACCCCAGAGAACACACCAAACACAAACCTTCCACTGTGGCAACCTGGGACCCCAGCACCCCCGTGGGCTTACGAGTACCAATACCCCGTCGATTGTATGCGCGCACGTTGGATCATGCCGCAGTATACCTCCCTCGCTGGCGGCATCCCAATCTATCCGCCCGGCACCGCGACAGGATCGAGCAATGTTGGCTGGACAGGGCCTCCGCTTAAGTTCAAAGTCAGCACAGACCAATTCTACGCTGCTACTGCGGCGGCGGTTTCGGCAACGGGGCTTGGTTATGCTGTTGGCGATCTGATCTTCCTCACACAGCCGACTTACACCATCACGCAGTACTACCCTCCCTTAGAAAGCACCCTGACCCCCGCGACTGTAACGATGAACGTAGGGGCGCCTGCGGTATTGCAAGTGACTGGGATTGGTGTCGGAGGCGCTATCACCACTGTCGCTGTTGTGAATCAAGTCTTCGGCGAGAACGAATCACCCTCTGGCGCAGCGACGCAGAGTTTGAGTGGGAGCTACTACCAGCCACCCGCGAATCCTGTCGCGCAAGGGTTCTCCACTGGCGCGAACGGTCAGGTTGGGAACGGAACCGGCGCTACTTTCAACCTAACTATGTCCTCGGTCTCCTCTCCTGCCCCGCAGCGAGTGCTCCTTTGCAATCAAGAGAACGCCATCCTCTGCTATAACTGCTCCGTTACTGACCCGAATGTGATGGATGCGCTGTTCCAAGATGCTTGGGTCCATATCCTCGCGGCGAGGCTATCCTTCCAACTGAACGGGGATAAGGCTCTCGCCAATTCCTTAATCGGTCTCACTAATGAGATGGTAGGGCAGGCGAGGAAGGCCGATGGAAACGAAGGGATCACAGTGAATGATGTGATGCCGGACTTCTTAAGAGTACGCGGGGGCTCCTCAGGACCCAACTGGGAGTATAGTCCGAATATGAGCTTTGATTGGGGTAGTTTCTACAGCCCGTATTGAGGATTAAGTGGCGCAGCCATTCATCCAAACATCCTTCGCCAGCGGTGAGTGGGCGCCGAAACTGCGCAGTCGCGTCGATGTACAAAAATTCCACGCGGGCGCGGCTCTACTCCGGAATTGGTACGTTGATTACTCCGGTGGTGGCGCTAGCACCCGCCCCGGCACTCGCTTCATCAACCAATGCAAGTCCCTTGGCGCTAGGCTAATTCCCTTTCAGCCTAGTTCAACCCTGAGCTATGTGCTTGAATTTGGCCAGAACTATATTCGCTTCATCTCGAATGGTGCGTACATTCTCGAGAATGCGGTCACTGGAGGCAGCGCCGCGAGTGGAAATGATTTTACAATTGCAAATAGTTACGCTGCCGGCGATTGGGTCTACGCTAGCGGGTGGGGAGGGTTGACGAACGTCAACGGTCGCTACTTCATCGTTGCGGCTGGGACCGACGCTACGGATGTTATCGTCACCGATCTCTTTGGCAACGCTGTCACCTTTACTGGAGCCTATACCTCAGGCGGCCAGTTGCAGCGGGTTTATACTATCACCACTCCCTACAACGCTAGCGATTTATTCCCGAATCCAGCAACGGGAAATCCTGGACTGAAGTGGGTGCAGAATGTAACCTCGCTAATCATATGCCATCCCACTTATCCCTCTGCGATCCTTACGATCGTCTCAGCGAATGTTTGGACCTATACCGCAATCACCTTCGGTCCAACTGTTCTTGCCCCCACGAGCGTTATTTCAGCCACAACGCTTAACTCAGGCTCGTGGTACTACGGCTACCTCGTCACAGCGGTTGATAGGAACGGCCAAGAGAGCGTGCCGTCGACACCGACGACGCTGGCAGATTATTTATACCTAGGCTCAACGCCTGGGTCCAATACGATAGCGTGGCAGGCGAGTCCGGGGGCAGTTAGTTACAACGTCTATAAGGCAGCTCCAAACTATAACGCTACGATTGTCTCTGGCGCACCGTATGGGTTCGTGGGAAATGTCTCGGCCTTAAGTTTCACCGATGCATATCCAGGGATAGACCCTGACTTTTCACAAACTCCGCCAATTGTGCAGAACCCATTCCTCGGCGCGAGTGTTCAGAGCTTGACGTTGGGTACTAATGCAAATTATACCGCTGTCCCGCCTGTAACAATCGCTGTGCCGTCGAGCGGATTGCAGGCAACAGCGTATGCCACGTTGCAAGTTAATACTTATAGCATAACTCAAACTGCGGTTGCGACTAATGGCAATCCTATTAATCAATTAATAACTGGTTATGACGGAGTTGTTTTCGAAATTACGGGGACGACTCTTAGCTTTGGCTGGGAAATCACTTCGGTTTCAATAGTTAACCGTGGAAATATCTCCTCTGGTTCTGCGCCATCTTCATTCACCTACGGCAATACCAACGTTGGTAGCGGCCAATTTACCTTCAACCAAGATATCATCATCGCAGTTACTTGGGACATCGCAGCGCTCGTATTGATACAAGGCGGCTTTGGCTACACTACAGTTCCAGCCGTAACCCTTTCTGGCAGCGCTACTGCAACCGCGTCGCTCGGTTCCGTCTCCGCTGGCAATCCCGGCGTCCCTAGCTTTGAACAAGAGCGCCTTGTTCTTGCAGCACAACCAGGGGCAATTCAAACCGCAAACCTATCGCAGCCAGGGAGTTTCTTCAATTTCAACATCTCGAATCCTGCAGAGGATGACGACGCTGTCAGCGCAACGATTATTTCCGAAGAGCTAAACGACATCCGTTCAATGATTCCTGTCCCGACAGGATTGATTTTGCTAACAGGGAAAGGCGCTTGGCTCGTTAATGGCGGTGGCGGCATTTCAACGTCGAATCCAATCACCCCTGCGAGCATAACTGCAACCCCTCAAGCCTTCAACGGCGCTAACGATCTTCGGCCGCTCAAGATCAACCTCGATGTCCTTTACGGAACCAACAAGGGCAGCTACGTCCGCGATCTCACCTACAACATCTATGCCAACATCTATACCGGCAGCGATATCTCTGTCCTCTCCAACCATCTCTTCTTCAACTACTACCTCCTCGATTGGGCTTTGGCAGAGGAACCGTTTAAGACAATATGGGCGATCCGCAATGATGGAACGATGCTATCGCTGGGATTTGTGAAAGAGCAAGACCTTATCGGCTGGGCGCACCATGATACAAACGGGCAATTCACCTCAGTTTGCTCGGTGATTGAGACGGTGGGAAATGGGAATGTGGTTGATGCGGTTTATGTCATAGTACAGCGGTTAGTGAACGGCAACACTGTTCAGTATGTTGAGCGGCTTGCGGATCGATTCTTCCCGTACGGCTATGAAGACTCGTGGAGTGTGGACTGTGCGCTACAGACCCTGCCACAAGTCTCGCCAACGGGCACGCTTACTGTCACTGGCTCCGGGGCAGTTGGCACAAGTGTCACCTTAACTGACACGGTTGACGCGCCGTTTACTTCAGGCATGGTTGGCTGGGTTGTCCGGGCTGGCGGGGGCATCTATACTATCACCGCCTACACATCCACCTCTGCTGTCACAGCTACAGTGACTCGCACCCCGACTCTCCTCAATCCTTACACAGGTGTCCCATATCCCGTCACCACAGGCTACACTATCTGGGAACCGGTCACTACAATAACCGGGTTGATGCAACTGATCGGAATGTCCGTTACTGGCACCGCCGATGGATCGGTTGTCCCCTTGACAGTTGTCTCTGCTGGCGGGACAATCACGCTTACGAGTTCTGCCAGCAAAGTGACGCTTGGGTTAGCTTTCGTCCCGCAATTGCAAACGCTGCCTCTCGATCTCGGCGAGCCAACGAGTCAGAGCAAGCGGAAGAAGATACCAAGCCTGACTCTGCGAACAGCAGACACACTCGGGCTGCAAGTGGGTACGACCTTCGCCAACGCCGTGACAGTGAAGGACCTTCAGATCGGAGCGGTACCGAGTCAGAGTAATGGGCCGACAAAGATCGGGGATTTGGTGAACCCTAGCTTGAACCAAAGTGGTCCAACGATCGACGCTTATATAAAGCTCGATCCACTCTGGCAAGAGATTGGCCAGTTCTGTATTCAGCAGAACCTCCCGTACCCCGCGACTGTACTCGGGGTAATCCCAGAGGTAGAGCTCGGCGATACAAAAAATGCGAGGGCAGGATGATTACCGTTGCGAGAGTGGGGGAATTCGACCGCGGGGATGTGATTGCGCGGAGTAAAGTAGCGGAGTTCGCGGGTGTGGACAAGACACTTGATGAGTTGCTGATCCTATCCGCCTTCGCTTGGAGCGGAGAGGTGGATGGGAAGATAGCGTGTGTGTGGGGGCTGATCCCCCCGAGTGTGCTATCAGAGCAGGCATATCTCTGGCTACTTACCACCGACCTTATCGAAGAGCATAAGTTCCTCTTCACCCGCTACTCGCAGAGAGTGGTTGAGATGATGTTACAGGCTTATCCAACGATCGTTGGACATATCGACCAGAAGGAAGTGCGCGCGGTACAGTGGTTGAAGTGGCTTGGCGCAGAGATCATTGCGCGAGAGGATGGCCAGCTTCACTTCTCGATTAGAAGGAAAGACTGATGGCCTTCGCTCCTGCTATTGCTGGAGTTGGAATGGCGGCACCGGCCGCTGGCGGGATATTGGGCGCGGCTGGCTCTCTCTTCTCCGGCCAAGCCCAATCCAATATGTACAACTACCAAGCTGGCATCGCGCAAATGAACGCGCAAGTGGCACAGCAGAATGCGAACTACGCCATAGCAGTTGGTGGAATACAAGCGGAGGATAGCGGGCTTAAGACGCGAGCGGAGGTTGGGCGGACTATAGCGGCGCAAGGTGCGGGGAATATCGACCCCAACTCCGGCTCAGCGAAGCTTGTGCGCGGGAGCGAGATCGCTATTGGGCAAGAGAATCAAAGTGTGATTCGCAGTGATGCAGCGAAGCGGGCCTATGGCTTTCAAGTGCAGGGGGCGGAGGATACAGCGCAGGCGGGGCTTTATCAGATGGGCGCCAGCACTGCGCAGACGGCTGGGGAGATAGGGGCCATCACCAGTATTGTTGGCGGCGCGGGGAGTGTTAGCTCGAAGTGGTTGCAGGGAAGTAGTAGTTTTGGTGGCGGTGGTGGGAGCCAGCCCTATACTGGCGCAAGTGACTACGCGATTTATTGAGGACCATCTTGGCACAAGTACCATACACCCCCTATCCGACTGTTATTCCACAGGACATCCCCACTCCTCGGCTGGCGGTTAACACTCCTCCAGATGCATTCGGGGTTAATATCGGCCATGCCTTGCAGGGGCTTGGGTCGAGCGTCGGCCAAGTTGGGAACGAACTCTTCTCGCGTGCTATCGCGCTACAAGACCTTCAGAACGAGACGACTGCGCGCGAGGCTGATGCGAATTACATGATGCAAGTGGGTGATCTTCACGCGAAGTTCTCCTCGCTAGAGGGGAAGGATGCGGTTAATGCCTATCCGAAGTACACCGCGGATATCGAGAACCTCCGCAAGCAGACCCGCGACTCCCTCCCAACTGCAATGGCGCAGAAGCTCTTCGACTCTACCTCGATGTCAACGATGTCAAGGACGATCTTCAATGGCGCGGGGCATGCGGCGGCAGAGCAGAAGGGGTGGGCGGTCGGGGCGAGTAAGGCCCGCGTGGCGGGGTTCAATGACCAAGCCTTGATCGACCCAAGCGACGAGCGGAACTTCAACAACCAACTCGAAGCTGGAGATGAGGAGGTTCGGCAACAAGGCGCCGCAAAGGGTGAGAGCGACGACCAGATCAACTACAACATCTCCAAGAACCACTCCTCAATGTGGATGAATCGGATTGAAGGAACCGCGAGGACAAATCCATTCGGCGCGCAGAAAATGCTCGATGATGCGATCGCGAACGGGGATGTTCGTGGAGAGGACCTTGAGAAAGTCCAGCGCATCGTCCGCCAGCAAGTCTATACCACCGGCGCTAGAAACATCTCCGCTGATATTCGATCTGGCCGCGACACCTCGTTGGGTGATAAGGCAGTACCTATGCCTGCTGCAAAGGCTGCTATTGCTGGGAATGAGAGCGGGGGAGATTACAATGCAATCGGCCCAGCGACAAAGGGTGGAGATCGCGCATTGGGCAAGTACCAAGTCATGCAGAGCAATCTTCCAGAGTTCCTTTCGCAGGCTGGCCTGCCTTCGATGACGTCGAAGGAGTTCCTTGGAGATCAGGCTGCGCAGGAGAAAGTCTTCGAGACGGTCTTCGGCGGGTACATGGAGAAGTACGGTAGCTTCAACGAAGCCGCGAGCATGTGGTTCTCTGGGAAGTCAGTGAAGGATGCTGGAACAGCGAGTGATGGGCATTGGACAGTACCACAATACCTTGCTAATGCCAATGCCACTTTGGCAAAGAACACTCCGCTCGCCGATTTAGCTACTATCGCAGAGAGCAAGGCCGATGTCTACTCCCGTAACGATCCTCTCGCTGGAGACTACGCGCGCGACCGGATGATCTCAGATGTGAATAAGCAGAAGGCGATCAAGCGAGATCAAGACTACACGAATATGAACACAGTGGATAGCGCGATCCTCACTGGAGGGCAGGGTGGGAAGTTGCCGACTTCGATCGAGGAACTAAAGGCAGTCTCACCAGATGTCGCCACCGCTTGGGGGCAGCTTGATGCCCAGCACCAGAAGCGCGTCCTTACTGCGATCGTGCAGAACGCGAAGGGTGATCATGCTTGGACGCAGGATTCCATGCGGGACTATCAGCAGCTGAAAGGCCAGGCATACGACGACCCCGCCAGCTTCCTTGATGAGGATATCATAACCGGCCACGCGAACCTGCCAAACCGGACGAAGGTGGAGCTTATCAACCTCCAAGCAAAGCTCAAGTCCAACTCCGAGGCCGACCCCCGCGTAACCCGTGCACTCTCTACCCTCGCGCCGGAATTGAATGCAGCTGGGATCACCAAGACCGGGAGCAAGGACACCTACTACCAGTTCATCGGCTCTCTTCAAGATGCGCTGCAAGACTTCGCTACCGAGCATAAGCGCTCACCGAAGATGAATGAGGTTCAGGAGATCGGCAACTCTCTCCTCGCTGAGCAACACCATCATTGGTGGCAGACTAGCCAGCCATTCTTCTCCCGCCCTGTCCCGCAGGAAGACGCTGATCAGATTCACGCAGACTTCTCTGCGAAGTATTCTGGCATCACTCCGACGGATGAGCAGGTCCAGCGCATCTACGCGGCGGATCAGTATAAGAAGTTGTATGGCGGGTCCGCGAAGAAGGAGACAGATGTGCCAGAGGTACCGCAACGCTGATGGGCCAATACTCCGATACCATAGAGAACATCTTCGGCCCGGCTCGGCAGGCTGCACAAACAGCAGTAGTCTCAGACAGCGATGCTGAGCCGGATAATGCTGGTCGAGCGATGGAGATTTCGCAGGCGACAGGGGTGCCGCCTAGCGTTGTCTACTCCTCGCTCGACCAGTTTGATGTGCAGCACAAGCAGAAGCTCGCGAGCGATATCGTACAAGGGAACCCTCACCTTGTCGATTACGTCAACTCCTCTCCGATGGCAGCGAAGGTCAGCAATGACGATTGGGGAACGCTGGATTCGATCTCGCAGAAGCTTGCGCCATTTGCGCGGGGGGCGAAGGCAGTTATGCAAGCTGCGGTGGAGGGGTTCAAGCAGTACCACGGGGAAAGTGTTGGTCTGCCGCAGGAGGAGCTTGATAAGGTAAAGAACCTGACCAATGCTTCTCCGCAGATGGTCAGCCTGCTCAACCGAATCCTTCTCCACACCCCCCTTGGCCAATCTTACGAAGCGCAGAACATCCTCCAAGGAATGGCCGGAGCACTCTCTACCGGAGCAGGAGAACTCGGGCGGCAGCTTGGGTACCCTAACGCACCGGACTTCGCAGAGAAGGCATTGCAAGCCGCGTTTGATCCAGGCCTTGCTGCGTCACTAGGCCCTGTTGGAGAAGCGCTGGGTCCAGTTGATATTGCAATGCACAATAAGATGCTGAAAGGGGCGGTGAAAGCGATCACCGATTCGGCGGGGAAGGTCGAACCGTATGTGGCGAATGGGAGAGTGCCGCCGGTCGGACTTGATGAGCTAACCGACCAAGCCCACGCCGAGCAGGCGAAGTTGGATGGGAAGAATCTTCAAGACCTCTTCTCAGAAGTGCAGCAGTCCACGACGAAAGAGCGCGCGCCAGAGATGCTTGCGCAGTTCATTGGGCAGCATACAGATGCGCATATCGGAGTCGATCTGGAGGGGATCGATAAGCTCTTTGGCGAGGACTACGCACCGAAGCCGGGTGATAATAAGCTCGGCTGGGTTCCTGAGATCGCAGAGCAGATGGACCTTGCGCGGGCTGGCGGTGGGGATGTGAATATCCCGTTGGTGGATTGGTTAGTGAAGGCCGATCCGGAGGTGGCGAAGGAGCTTCACGACTTCATCAGGGTTCGGCCGGAGGGGATGACGATTGATGAGGGGAAGGGGGCTGGGCCGAAGGTGATGGCGGCGGAGGAGCCTAAGTTAGAAGGAGAGGAAGCCGCCCTTCCCTCTCCAATTGATAGTATCCGCGCCGCTGCCAAGCTCTCCATTCCAGAAGCTGTTGATGAAGGTATCGTCCCCTCTAGCACTATCCAAGGCGAAGTCACCGACCAAGGTATTACCGCCCCTGCCATCCACGCCTTCTCCGCCAAAGATGCGATGGCGATGGTGGATAAGGACCGCCTCTCCGGTGTCCCCCGTGCTCTTGCAGAGCTCTTCGGCGATCGCCTCCCACGTCTTGCTGGTGACACGGGCATTCACGTTGTCTCTGGGGAAGATATGCGGAAGTTGAATGTAGCAAACGAGATCGACCCCGAAGCCCCCGCATACTATAACCCAAATACTAACCAAATCATCATGCGCGAAGATATTGCAAATGGTGACTTTGGGCACAATGCTTCGGCACACGTACTGATCCACGAGACTGCTCACGCTGCGACAAGCGACGCACTCTACCGCTACCCGCAGTTGAAGGGCTTCGTCACATCAATGATATCGGAGACTAGTGGCTACCTAAATCAGGTCGATAAAGCTTCTCGCCTTCTCCATAACTACGCTTTCAAGAACGAAGATGAGTTCATCGCGGAGGCCTTCTCAAATCCGAGGTTCCAAGAAGTCCTCTCCACCACCCCTATTTCAAAGGAACTCGCGAGGCGCCTTGCGCTAGATAAGCCTTCGCCGTCAGTCTGGGACGCGGTTAAGAACATTGTAAAGGACCTCATCGAGCAACTCACTGGCGTTAGGATGCCAGATACGATGATGGATGGAGTGCTTAGGCTCGGGGAGGTCTTTGAGAAGATCAAGGGGGATGAGGTAGCGAAGGAAAGAAGGGCGGCAAAGGGCGCGGAGCCTATCGACCAGTCCATCTTCACTCGCGCCACTGCTCTCGGGATGAACAAGGCCCGGCTTCAGCGGTATATGGAATTGATTGCGAAGCAGCGGGAGGAGGACGCGGCTTACCACGCGGGGGTAGCTGAGAAGTCCGAGCGTGAGAGGCAGACGAAAGAATGGAAGGAGAATGAAGCTGCGGTACGAAAGGAAGCTACCGAGGCCGTCCGCTCCCGCCCTGATATCGCAGCTGATCGCCTACTTCGCGAAGGAGAACTCTACGGCGAGAAAGTTCGCAAGCCCCGCTTGCGTGAAGATGCATTAACTCCCGAACAGGCCGCGGTCCTACCAGAGGAGTTCCTCGGCAAGAAAGGGATGCACCCAGACGATCTCGCAGGGCTCTTCGGCTATCATAGCGGCCATACTCTCGTTGACTCCCTCGCGAAGGTGCAAGAGGAACGCGGGCTTGAGGGCCTAACCCCCGCTGCGCACTTCTCTAAACTCGTCGACGCTGAGACTGAGCGGCGGATGAAGCGGCAGTATGGGAACCTTGAAGACAACATCTTGGAGGGGGCGAAGGACCACGTCATCTCCCAGACGCAGATTGACATAATCGCACAGGAAGTTTACGCTCTCGCGGAGAAGAACAAAGCCTCCCTCCCTATCTCTCCAGATAATATGAAGTCTTGGGTGAAGGAACAGTTCAATGGCACGTCAGTGGGGGCTCACTCAACGGACAAGTACCTCGCACAAGCCGGGCGCGCGGGAGCGGACGCGGAAGAGGCGCTGTTGGAAGAGCGGCCGAGCGATGCTCTTAAGGCTAAGCAACAGCAGCATGTTGCCATGCTTCTTGCGAACGAGGCTAAGAAACTGGAGAAGGAGAAGGGTAGCTTTGGGAGGATTGCGAAGAGGTTTGCGAAGCGGGAGGTGACTGGGGTTCTACCGGAGTACACAAACTTCATCCACGATATCCTAATACGGACAGGGAATTTGGTTCGTCGGAGTGTGCAAGACCTCGAGCGCGAGATAGAGGCGAGTGGATATAAGGACCTGGAGAATTTTGTAAGTGTGAAGGAGGGGGAACTGCGCGAACTACCCGTCGCCGACTTCCTCTATGACTCGACATGGCGGAAGCCCGTTGAGCAGATGACGGTTGATGAGTTCCGCGCGGTCCACGATTCGCTAAAGGCCTTGCAGAAGAACGGTCGAGATGAACTTAAGATATACTCCGCCGGTGCCGAGCGCGATCTGAAGGAAGTTAAAGGGGAGATGATTGAGGAGCTTAAGACCTTCCCTCAGCGGAGGTCTGAGTTCAATCAAGGCAAGGTGGGAAAGTTCAAGAGCAAGCTTCAAACCTACCTCGCTGAGCACCTTCAGCTTGAGAGCCTCTTCAACCGCTGGGATCGCGGTGATCCGGGGGGAGTGTGGACGCAGTACGTCATGCGGGATTTGGCGGCTGCCGCCAACGAAAAGGACGCGGTGATCCGCGAGTTCTCGAATAAGGTCAGAGGATTAGCCGACGATGTGGACATTCATGAGCGTATCCCTAACAATCTTTTTCGTGATCCTGATACTGGGGAGCCCCTCCCGCTAACGAGGAAGAACCTTCGCGCGATCCTCATGAACGCCGGGAACGCGAGCAACCTTGATAAACTCGCGCGCGGGTTCAAGATATTCACGACGGTCGAGCGCGGAGGCAAGACGATTACGGTCGGTGATACCGCGAAGATCATGCGGTGGCTCCATCAGTTCGCGACGAAGAAGGATTGGGACTTTGCACAAGGGCTGGGGAATCTCTTCGCTGAACTAAAGGAACGCAGCGATCGGATGGTGAGGAACCTCGCAGATGTGCCTGCGCAGGATGTTCGGAAGGACCCGATCCAGACGCCGCACGGAACCTACGATGGCTGGTACTACCCTATCATCTACGATAAGAGGTGGGAAGGGTCGAGTAAGAAGCTGATGGGGCCTGACCCGCTGGAGCAGAGTAATTACATTCGCGCCAGTACCCCACAGGGCTACACCAAGTCCCGCACTGGCTACGCCGCACCGATCGAACTCGACCTCGACTCTATGCCGGGGCGGATGAAGTCGATCATCCACGACTTGACTATGCGGCCAGCGGTTATAAATGCGAGCAAGATATTCTACGACCGAGAGGTTCGCTCGGCGATCTCCAACCACTACGGCAAGGCGTATCGTGATCTCTTGATCCCATACCTCCGCGATGTCGCAAATGCCTCAAACTATATCAGCGAAGCGCAGAAGGTTGGGTCGCAAGTCAGCGAGTTCTTCCGCCAGAATACCATCGCCATGCTGATCGGCTTCAACCCCCGCACTGTTGCAAAGCACGGTATGACCGCGCTGGTGCAGAGTGTGAATGAGGTCGGCACAAAGGAGTTCGCGAAGGCGGTGAAGAGTCTGTTCTCTGTCAATGAGGATACTGGCGATCGCAACTTCACCTTTGCGATGAAGGAATCGCAAGAGCTTCAGCGGCGCCACCGCAACTACCGCGAGAGCCTAAGCGGCGCGCATGACGAGGTGATCGGCCAGCCAACGAGTTGGCGACAGGCACTGATCCAAGCGGGCGCAACCCCTGTTGCATTCAGCGATCTAATGTCCGCGGTTCCGACTTGGCTGGCGAAGTATGAGACCGCTTCCCGCGATGACCTTCCTCATGGCGACGCAGTCTATGAAGCGGATCGCGCGGTACGCCGTGCACATGGATCGTCGGTGATGACCAACCGCCCAGGGGTGGTGCGGAATTGGAACCCTTGGTTCACCTCTCTCTACGGCTTCTTCTCCCACATCCTCAACCGCCAGTACGAGCTTGCTTGGCGCGCGAAAGACACCCTCGGGATGGCGAAGGAGGGAGAGCTTGGCGCAGCGATGAAGGAAATCCCCGCGCTGTCGCGGATGACCTTCGCCTATATCCTCTTCCCCACAATGGTCGAGAGTATGATAACTCCAATCCCAGGCGAAGACCATACCCCTTGGGGCATTCGTGCGGCTAAGGCAATCGCCTTCGACCTCGCCTCCTCTTGGCCGGGGGTTCGGGATATCGTCAGCGCATGGGCCGCTGGCCGCGATCCTTCCGCCGGGCTAATCGGCACTGGCTTCAAAACCATCA